>Ga0073934_10000443_pt1 | contig 120353 bp, 102 predicted proteins | sample LarsenN4metaG_FD_76834 | JGI IMG/M metagenome (GOLD analysis project Ga0073934, IMG submission 76834) | Hot spring sediment bacterial and archeal communities from British Columbia, Canada, to study Microbial Dark Matter (Phase II) - Larsen... ...
AAACTTGCTTTTAGCCCGATTTATCGGGCGCTGTTTGATAGCCCTGCGATTTATCGCGGGGCGGACGCCAGGGATTTCTCGGCCTACGGCCTCGAAATGACATGGAGGCTGAGCAGTTACCATATATCAACGTTATTTTGATGTTGACCCGAGCTGTTGTATAATTTGGCTATATTAGCTAATTCAACTACCTTGAGGGTCAAATGAAGACAAAGTTGATAGCCTCTACTGAAGCTCAAAATAATTTTGGCCGAGTCTTGGATGATGTGGTTCAGAATGGGACGCGTTATATTGTGCGCCGTCGTAGCGCTTCGCAAGCAATTATCTTGAGTATTTCAGATTTTGAACGTATTCTGGCGGCAAGTGAGGTTGAGCGGAAAAAACTGGAGAAGGTAATTCGTGAAGTAACTCCAGTATACTCCATTGGCGAGTCAATAACTGAACAACAGGTCTAGCCATGATTGACTTTGATAAATTTGGGCTTGATTACCAATCACATCCATTCGAGCAGTCCCTTATTATTCACGCTGATTGTTTTGAATGGATGGGGCGAATTCCTCAAGAGAGTGTCCACGCCATTGTGACCGATCCCCCTTATGGGGTAAAAGAGTATAATTTTGACCAGATGGAGAAACGGGCTAACGGTAACGGGGGTATTTGGCGTATTCCCCCCTCTTTTGATGGAAGCAATCGAGCGCCTTTACCCAGGTTTACGGCGCTGACTCAGAGAGAGCGGGGTATCCTCTATCGCTTCTTTTTGGAGTGGGGCAAACTGGCTGTCCAGGTTCTGCTCCCGGGAGGACATATTTTTATAGCCAGCAACGCATTTTTGTCGCAGCTTGTTTTTTCGGCCCTTGCTGAAAGTGGCTTAGAATTTCGAGGGGAACTTATTCGGTTGGTGCGTACATTTCGTGGAGGAGACCGCCCGAAGAATGCCGAGGAGGAATTTCCCGAGGTCTGTTCACTGCCACGAAGCTGCTACGAGCCGTGGGGTATTTTTCGGAAGCCACTTCCGCACGGAATGAGAGTGAGCGACTGCCTCCGCGAATTTGGCACAGGCGGATTAAGGCGGATTAGTTTAGAGCAACCTTTTAGTGATGTCATTATGAGCGAGCGCACCCCACAGCGTGAGCGAGAAATTGCTAACCATCCAAGCCTCAAACCCCAGTCTTTTCTGCGACAGATTGTTCGGGCATCGTTACCATTAGGGCGTGGCCTCATTGTTGATCCATTTATGGGATCGGGTTCTACTGTCGCTGCTGCCGCCGCGCAAGGTTTTTCCTGTATCGGCGTCGAACGGTTTGAGGATTACTTTGAGCTGGGAAAACAAGCTGTGCCTAAATTGGCCAGCCTTACCTTTGATACCGAGACAATGCAGTTGAGTCTATTTGACCTGCTGGACGTTTGATTTCCGGTAAATCCAATTTGCCATCATCTTTTGATAGCCTGAATCCGTGACGCTGGCCGTAATAGTTCGCCGGCTAGTTTCGGCTCTCCCTGAAAAGACCCAATCATTCTTTACCAACTGTGCGCCCACAACCATAACAAATTGGAAGGGGCGCGGCACGGTATCTCTGGGCCGGTTGCAGTCAAAAACAAAGACCATTAACCAGACATCTTCTGGATTATGCCCCTGCCAGGCTCTCAAATAGCGCGAAGCCTTAATTTCAATACCGTGGGGCGAGTGCTGGACAGCATCATTTGGAAAGAGACCGGCTGGGACTAAATCAGGATGCCCGTTGTGATACTTGTTTTTGGTTAAGCCGGAGCAGTATTTGGGCAAAGTTGACGACATAAACTCGCCAACAATGCTGCTGAAATTGGCCGGCATCAGCATTGTCTCAAGTCGAATGATCTCCTTTGTATGCAATTGGGTGTTGACAAAGCCAAGAAAATCCAGAAAGGCGCTCATAGAAGCGCGAATATGCTCTATTTGTAAACCATAGGGCAGAACGGCTGCCGGATTAAAATTGCTATCAACTATGGGTACAGGATTGCACGCTTTTTGTTCGGCTTCTATACTCATCAAATAGCTGCGCCTGATTTACCAATCCTTTTCAGCTTCACACATTTTTCGTTACTACTCAGGCATGTCATCCTTCGACAAGCTCAGGACAGGTTTCGAGGCCGTAGGCCGAGAAATCTACCCCACTCGCAGGCTATTCAAGCACCAACCTGGAAGATTTCTCCTCGCAGGCTCGTCGAAATGACATGATGCCTGAGTAGTTACCATTCTTCTATCCTCTATCCTCTATCTACCATCCTCTATCTACCATCCACTCTCCCCTCACGGCCCACCCTGCACTTCCAGCTCATACTCCAACGGCCCGATGTCGTGGTTCCAAATCTTCAGATAGTAGATGTGTTCTTCCATCAACTGGCCGTCCCACAACACTTGCAGGCTGCGGACGTCTTCCGTGGGATAGGGCGAGGGCATGCTCACCCCGAAGGGTTCGAGCTTGTCCACTGTGCCGCGCAGCCAGATGGGGAGCTGATTGCCGGTGTACAGGGCAAAATCGGCGTGGCGGGCGCGGATTTCGTCCAGCGGGGTGTTGGTCAGGAAAATTTTAAAGTCGTGCTCAGGCGTGGTCTCGTTGTACGAGTCGTGGTAATAAAATTTGTACCACCGCTCCTGGCCGGCTTCCAGCTTACCCGTCGTGACCCCCATCTTCAAATCAATGGCGTCGGGGGGGGCAGCGCCGGGAATGGGCGGCAGGCTGGGCCGGGTCGGGGGGGAGGCAGCATAAGGGACGCGCCCGGCAGCGCCGTTGGCTTGATGCAGGGTCGGATTGCCTAATTCGGCATTTTCAACATCGTCGGGGAAGAGATAATAATCTACCACTTCGGGCGAGCTATTTTTGACCTTAATTAAATAGCGGTCGCCATCTACCAGCGAGCCTTTCCAGAGTCGCTCGCCGGTGTGGTTATCCTCGTCGCGCGAAACCCACTGCCCCAGGCCCAGGTTTTCCATATAATCGGCGTCGCCGCGCGCCCAGATGTGATATTGGCCGGCCGGGAAGATTTCAAAGTTAACCCGGCTGTCAATAAAACCGTTGCTGGGTGTGGTGAACATGGTCAAGGCCATAGCTTCGATTTTTTTGTCGTCCAGGTCATCGCGCAGCAGGCTGTACCAGTGTTCGCCGTAGGGAGCCAGGCGGCCGCTGTTGATATCGAGAAAATCAAACTCCAACGGATTATTGGGGTAGATATTGACGGGCGTGTAGATTTCTTCGGGCGGCGCGGGTACCGCCGGAGCAGGTTGAGCCTCGCCTTGACCCTCCCCGCCGTCATCGCCGCTGTTCTTGGGAGGCACGTCCAGAGTTGGGTTTTGGGGAACGGCCAGTGGGATGGCCAGCCAGCCCAGGGCGTCGGCCTGATTGAGCCAGCGGGCGGCGGCTTCGGCGTCAAGCCCGGCAATGGCCTGAGCAGTCAACTGCCATAATAACTGCGGATTGGCCTGGTCGGGTTTGGGGGCGCGGTCGATGGCCGTGCCGGCGGTGACAATCCAGCCCACCGACTGGGCCTGCTGCATCCAGCGGGCCGCGTCGGCGGGGGTCATTTTGCCGGCGGCTTGCGCCGTCAGCGCCCAGGCTTGCTGGCGCAGACTCAACACGTCGGCGTCGCTCATGGCTGAGTTCAGGCTGGCCGGAGCGGCCCCGGAAACGGCGGGCTGCTCGGCTTTGGCTTCGAGGGTGTAGTTGAGGCCAAAGGGCGATTGGTTGAAGACACGCACGTAATACACGTCCTCGTCGTTCACTTCACCCGTCCAGAAGATGGCGTTTAGATTCTCATGGGCCGTTTTTAAGGGCGAGGTCAGGCCGGTTCCTAAAACGTTAGCCGGAGTGGCGTCGCCCGAAAACCACGAGCCAGCCTGTTTTTGGGCCATAATTTCAAAATTGGCCTGTTCCGGCTCAATCAGCGCTTCGCTTTCGTAGCGCATCACCAGCGAAATCCAGGCAAAGGTCGGGTCGTCAAAGCTGGTCCGGCTGTAGGTATACCAATCTTCTTCGCCGGGGTTGAGATGGTTAACATTCAGCCCTTTGGTCAGCGCCCGGGCGGTTTGGGGTGACGTGCCGGTGGGCGTGCTGAGGGAAAAATCAAGCCAGGGCGCCGCCGAGTTCGTGGCGGCAAAAACCGGCACGGCCACAATGAGCAGAGCGATAACCACCAGACTGTAGCTAAACAATGATTTGTAAGTTATTTTGGCAGTTTTGTAGGTTAAGCGCATAAAACCTCCTGAGCGGCGAGGACGCGAAAAGGCGAGGAGGCGAGGAATAACTGATTAGTCCTCAAAGTAAAGGAACGATTAATACCTACAGCTTACCATAAAATGCCGGTCAAGTCAATTATGTCAAGTACAGGATGGAAAAAGACCTCCCCGCAGCTTGATGCGGGGAGGTCTTTGGTCTAATTCATCGCCGTGAAGAAATCATCGGGTTAAGGTAGACAAGCCCACGCCTGTGAACCCTGGTTAAAGTTGACGCTGATAATGATGATGTCCAAAATATCAACAATGCCATCCTGGTTGAGATCGGTAGGCAAGCTTGAACCAATCAGACCAAAGCTGACGCCCACTGTCGTAGCGTCATTGATATCAATGAGGTTATCATCATTGAGATCGCCATTGAGGAGGGTGATGTTAGCCAAGATAGTTTCCGGCGCAGTCACGGTTGGTGCGGTACAAACCGCCGGTAGAAAGCTTGGCGCATCGGCAGTGATGGAACTGTGCGTTCCGGTGGCAACGCTGGCAATGGAGAAGTTGCCATTGGCAGCTGTGGTGTCGTTCTGATTACTGTCGTCAATCGTGACGATGGCTCCGGCCCAATTGCCGCTGGCTCGCGCTTGCAGGGCTATCTGGCCGGAAACGGTGGCGGCAGTTGGTGATGGAGTCGGTGTTTCAGGGGTCGCCGTTGGCGTCTCCGGTGTAGTGGTGGGTGTTTCCGGCGTTGGTGTGGCTGTTGGAGTTTCTGGTGTAGCTGTGGGTGTGGCGGGGGTGGGGGTAGGTGTCGAAGCGCCGCCAATCGAAACGGTGTAGCTCTGGCTGCTGGTGATAAAAGCTTGAGCCTGAGCATTGCCGATCTTCTCGTTGCTAAAGGTCAGACTGGCCAGACCCGGTGTATTTGCGGCTGTGGCGTCGAAGGTTAGCAGTGTGACATTGCCGGTCAAGCCGGGCACATTCCCCTGGCGACTGGCCACAAATGTAAGCTGGCCAAGCGTATTTGAAACCACGTTACGGACTACAAAGGTAAAATCGGGGTTGGGTTGCAGATTGCTGAGCGAAAGCAGCGAGGGATCAAAGTTGATCTCAAATTGGACCCCATATAAGCCAGGATTGGGCACACTCTGAGCCACAACAGTCACGCTAAAAGTTTCACCCGTCGCCACCGAGGCCGGGCCATTCATCACCAGGCTGATTTGACCGGGCGATGGGGTGACGGTTACGGTTGGCGTAGTTGTAGCTGTCACCGTGGGCGTTGTGGTCACGGTTGGGGTGGTTGTCACTGTTGGTGTAGCAGTCGCGGTGACTGTCGGCGTGAGGGTGGGCGTGGGCGTCGGCCCGGAGGTTGTGTCCTGGAAAATCAAGACGGCCCCGCCGACGGGCTGGTCGCCTTCGGGAAACTCATTCCAGCAGCGGTCAGTTACGTAGACTTTACCATTATTGGGGTTGATGGCGATCTCAAAGGGATTTTTCCATTGCAGATTTGCACCGGCCAGGGGTGGGTTGCCCACGACGAGGCTAGGAAGCGGGCCGTCTGATACAATCCCGTCAAAATCTACCAGGTAGATGCCCCCCCGTTCGGTGCTATCGCAGGCAGCAATATCCCCCGCTCGATCGTCATAGGCAAAACCGGCATAAGTTCCCAGCATGTGGTTGGTTGCTGGATTGTAAACCAGCCCAACCTCGGCATAGTCGTGGCCTAAGTCGGTTTGTCCGGCCAGGGTGACGGAGGTAGGGTTGCTTGGATCAAAATCGTAAAACAGTAGTTTGTTTGGGTTGGCATAGAAGGGTGGTACTGGGTCATCTCGAGGATCGTCAGCGTAAGTCATAAAGAGCCGATTTTGACCTGTGGCCTGCCAAAGACCAATAGCCAGGGGTGTGCCGGTGCCGCCGCCGGGCAAACTGATGTCGTGGAAGGTGAGGGTGAAGGGAGCGACACTGGGCAGACCCACAAACTTAAAGGGGTTGGGTTGAATAGCATCACGCAAGGTAAGGAAATTGTAACTGCCTGGAACATGGGCAATGGCTATCTCTAATGGACTAAAGGCGACAGGTGGATTTTCAATAAAGGGGAAGGCAACTTGGGGGTTGGCCGGATCGGTACTGAGGATGAGCATGTTGCCTTGTTCGTAGTCAGGATAATGAACCAGGCCCGTAACCGGGTTGACCATCGGGGCTGTGGGCATGAAGCTCGAACCGGCAGAGTAGTTGGCGACGGTGGTATCAGAGATGGGGTCAATATAGGTAACCAGGCCATCTTCAAAAGAGCCGATATAGACAAATTGGCCGTTGCCGGAGGTAGCCACCCCCCAGGGGCCACGACCAATTCCGGCAGAGTTCGGTGCGTGAGAACTGGGATCAACTACACCATCCGGCCCGCCGGGGATCGTGTAGAGCACTTCGTCGGTGTTGCCGTCAATCACAGCGACAAAGGGGTAGGGTTTAACCCGCTGGGCGCCGGAGATGACCAAGGGTCCCTGAAAGGCAACATAGACTTTGTTTAATTGTTCATGCACGGCCACGCCTTTGGGATGAATCGGGTAGACTGCGCCGAGGGTGATCGTTTCTTGAGCGCCGTTGACTAAATCAATAGAGACGCGGCCGGTAGTTGGGTAATAACCCTGGCTGGCTCCGGTGAAGTAGAGGAAGGTGGTGTAGGCGCCGGGGGTTACGGTAAAGGTAGCCGGGACAGTTTGGCACAGAGAGGTGTCATTCAGACAGGCTTGCACGCCTGGCGGGGCCGGTCCATCTACCGGATCGTTACAATCGCCGTCGGCGTTATGGTCGGTGCAGGCATTGACAATGAGCGTTCCCTGGGCTGCTTGAGCATAAACTAGACCGAATGATAAGCCTACCAGCATGAGCAAACCTATTATCACGACCGGCCATTTTTGTATCGAAAGTATTGCTTTCATTAATGTCCTCCTTCGTAAATACGACCGAGGACCGGGGACGGAAGACCGGGAGATAGCAAACAGCCGGTTCTCGGTCTCCGGTCATTGTCGGCAAAAGATTTTCATTAGCGGTGGCGTGCCGCAGGCTCATGAACACTCTTTTGTAAATAGACCGCCGACCGCCGCAAGGTATTTTCCTCATCGGTGGTATACGTTAGCTCGTGACAACTCCTGAGAATATAGGTTTGTAGGACGGGCTGCAACCCGTCCTACGGCATTTTCAGTGGGGTTAGACTTCCGAAGTCTGAAAGACTTCGGAAGTCTTTAGAGTTATGCTTTAGGGTCTGAAAATGGAATTACTGACAGGTCCAGGTTTGAGGTCCTGATACGCCAAAATTCACACTAACCAGGATAATGTCGAAAATATCCACCTCGCCATCCCGGTTGATGTCTTCGGCCAAACCTGAGCCGGTTGCGCCAAAACTGACTCCTACCGTAGTGCCATCGACGATGTTGATGAAGCCATCATCGTTAACATCCCCGCTGAGAAGGGAGACACTGGCCAGCGTAGTGAGCGGCGCGGTCACAACGGGAGAGTTACAGAGCGCCGGTAGATAGCCGGGTGCATCGGCAGTGACGCTTGTATAGGTACCCTCAGGCACGTTGAGCATACTGTAGTTGCCGGTAGCCTCGGTGGTGGCGCTGAAGACAGTGCCGTTTTCCAACTCGACGGTTGCGCCGGACCAATCGTTGTTGGCCCGCCCGGCAAGAACGACCTGCCCAGAGACGGTGGCTACGGTGGGTGTCGGCGTGGGCGTTTCAGGCGTTGCCGTTGGCGTCTCGGGTGTTGCGGTTGGTGTTTCTGGAGTAGCGGTGGGTGTCTCCGGGGTCGCCGTTGGGGTTTCGGGCGTCGCCGTCGGGGTTTCCGGCGTTGCGGTCGGTGTTTCTGGAGTAGCGGTGGGCGTCTCTGGGGTCGCGGTTGGCGTTTCGGGCGTTGCCGTCGGCGTTTCCGGCGTTACTGTTGGGGTTTCAGGCGTTGCCGTCGGCGTTTCCGGCGTTGCCGTTGGGGTTTCTGGAGTAACGGTGGGCGTCTCGGGGGTCGCCGTTGGGGTTTCGGGTGTCGAGGTCGGTGTGCCTGGGGTTGGCGTTGGCGCGAGTCCAATGGAGAAAGTGTATGGATGGATAATCACATTAAAAGGATTAGCTTGTGCGTCGCCAATTTTTACATTCGTGAAGGTTAATGTCGGCATACAGGGGGTATTACCTGCTGTTACGTCGAACGTGAGCAAAGTCACATCGCCGGTTAAGCCGGGTACGTTGCCCTGGCGGCTGGCTGCGAACCTGAGTTTGCCCAGCGTGTTATCAACCTCGTTGAGGACCACGAAGGATAAATCAGGATTGGGTTGAAGGTTACTGAGCGTTAGCAGAGTTGGGTTGAAATTGATTTCAAACTGCGCTCCATACAGGCCGGGGTCAGGTATGTGCTGGGCAACTACCGCTACACTGAAGGTGTCGCCGGTGGCCACGGCTGCCGGCCCATTCATGACCAGATCAATTGTGCCGGTGATAGCCGAGGGGAAGACAAAAGCTACACTGCTATCGGATTGACCAAAGGGAGTTGTGTTTCCACAGCCGGTAATATTAACTTCATCATTCTGAGGATTAAGCTCTGGCGCAAAAAAGTTTTGCCCGGTTGCATGGGCATAAGCCCAGCCAGATGATAGTCCGATGAGTAAGAGTAAACTTATGATCAGCGTTGACCATTTTACTAAGAGTATGCTTTTCATAACTATCCTCCTGAGTTTTCTAATAAGTTCATATTGCTTGCAGGTACTCTGGTGTTAGTAGTTTTTCAAAAACTCAGGGGGGCTTCTAACTCTGGATGGTCTTGCGTTCATTTCATCTTCTTGCGAGTGACGTGGTTGGACAAGTTCCTGGTAAACAAAAACGCCCCCTGCGCGTTTTGTATCCGGTTAAAGGGATACAAACACAGGGGGCGTTGGAAACACGAAGCGGGAAAAAACGACGATAGATACTACTTATAAAGCAGAAAATTTACTAGGGCTTCGCGAACGACCCAGAACGCAGGTAAAAACTGTTAAAGTGCAATTCGGTTTAACGTCATCAGTGATCCGTCAAACCTTGATAATTTGGGTAATAATCGTAAACAGTGTAACCTAACTTTGTTACGACGCCCCTACTTTAATGCCTGGAGCAAAATTTAGCAACGATAATAGCACCCATGTTTTCCCCGCGAAAACTATGAGTTAAATCTCCGTACTAGTACGGAGATAGCATTGGCGATGGTTATTTTTTGGCGCTTTCCTGAAATTTTAAAGTCGAAACACCAATAAGGATGATGTCGCCATCCTGAAGGGGATACGGTTCCTTAATCAGTTGGTCGTTAACAAAGGTGCCGTTGAGGCTGTTTTGGTCTTGCAGTACAAATTTACTGGCTTCGTAAACAATGAGGGCATGCCGGCGCGAGGCTTCTTTATCTTTTGATAAGGGGAAACTGTTATCGCTGGAGCGACCCAGGGTGGTAACACCGGGCTTGAGTTTGAGCACTTCGCCGGCATGGGGCCCGGTGGTACAAATCAGGTGAGCAGAAACTTCTTCTCCCTCAGTCCGGCCGAGCACAAACGTGACGTCCTCATCTAGGTCCAGCGAGGGCAGCAGTTCGGTTTCGCCCAGGTCGGCGGTTGTGCCGCTGCCTAAAGTGACCTCTCTTTCGACGGTATCTGAAACAAGGTCAACTCCGGCGGGCAGAACTATTGTTGAGCCGGCATCGGCAACTTCATCACCCAGCGCGGTATGAACCCCGGTTTCTTCAACTTCCGGCGAAAAGCTAATTGCCCCAGCGGGAATGACCAGTGTGCCGCCCTCGTCGGGCGGTGGAAATACAATTTCTTCGACAAATTGAGCCGGAGCGGGGGAGGGTTCGAGTTCCGGCTCAGGTTCAGGCTTCGGTTCAACTTGCAGCGCTTCCTGAAGCACCTGGGGCATCGGTACGGCTTGGAGGCGAGCAAAGGGGTCTGCCGGGAGCCCGATTTCGGCCGGCTCCGGTTCAATCGGCTGGCCTGGCCGGCCTTTGATATACCTGATTTGGTGGCGTGGAATCAAATAGGGCGTATTCTCAATGGTCAGCCAGATATTCAGCTCATCCTGGGCCGCAATTTCGCCTTCTAGCGTCTGGCCATCGAGATAATGAACGGTTACGTTGCCTTTAAGGGTCAATCCAAACGGCTTTTTTGAGACAGGCAGATCAGAGTCGGCAGACATCCAGCAATCCTCCATAAAATGTGGGGCATTGTAACTATTTTATGGTAGGTTAGGTGGAAGGTCAAGTAACGTTGAACGTTTAACGTTCAAACGTTTTAAGTTATGACATTAATGAGCATTTCCCTGCGGTGAGTAACGTTCAACATTCAAACGTTGAACCTGCGACATTAAACCTTCAACGGTGGTCAGGGCGCTTTTGATGCAGTCGGGCAGGCCGATACCGCGAAAGGCGCTGCCGGTGAGGTATAAGCCGGGAATGGCGGCGGCAAGCTGCTCCATTTCAGCCACCCGGTCAAGGTGGCCGACATCGTATTGGGCGTTCCCTTTGGGCCAGCGGAAAATACGCTGCACAACCGGCGGGGTGGTGATGCCCATGATGGCTTTAAGCTCAGTTTGAGCCAGGGCAAACAACTCCTCATCCCTCAGGGTCTCGACCAGGTGTTCTTTGGTATCGCCGCCGACAAAGAGCCGCAGCAGGGCTGCATCGGCGGGAGCGCGGTGATCAAATTTGGTCGAGGACCAGGTGCAAGCAAGTATCTGGCGGCTTTCGCTTTTGGGGACCATAAAGCCAAAACCGTTGAGGTCGGTGGGCAGGTCGGCCCGGCGATAGCCCAACGAAACGGTGGCCGTAGAGACATAGCGAATCTGCCGCAGGAGGGTCGCCAGGCGGGGTTCAATCGGTTCCAACAGACCGGCCGCGGTGTAGGCCGGCGTGGCCATAACCACAGCGTCAGTTTGGAGAGTCCGAGAGGAGTCAAGCGTTACTTCAAAGCCGGGCGACAGCCGGCGCAAACCAGTGACCCGGCTGCCCAGCCGTAAATCTCCTTGAAGCTGAGCCGCCAGCGCCTCGATCAGCTCTTGCATGCCGCCGCGCAGGCTGGTGAACATGGAAGACGGACCGCCGACGGCTGACCGCTGACCGCCGGAGGGGCCGGCCCCATTATGATTATGAGCGCTATTTAAAGCAGTGGGCTTTTTTGAGGCACGCATGGCTTTGATCAGGCTGCCGTATTTTTGCTCCATTTCGGCAAACATGGGAAAGGTGCTGAGCAGGCTCAATCGCTCCGGGTCGGCCACGTAGATGCCAGCCATCACCGGCCCGGCAATTTTATCCAAAGCTTCGGCCCCCAGGCGGCGGCGAATAAAATCGGCCAGGCTCTCGTCGCTGCGCTCGCGGCGAGGGGGAATGACCAAATCCAGGCCCATGCGTAGTTTGCCCAACGGGGAGATGAGGGGAGAGAGGGCAAAGGGAATAAATTCGGTGGGGACGGTCAGCCGGTAGCCGCCGGGGAAAGGAACCAGCTTGCCTTTACTCAGGACATAAATATTGCGGCGCTCGTCGTTGGTGGGGATGAGCCGGTCAGCCAGGCCCAGTTCACGGCACAGGTGCGTGGCCCAGGGTTTTTGGGTAATAAAGGAGTCGGGGCCGCCTTCGATAATAAAATTCCCCACCTGGTCGGTGACAATTTTACCACCCAGACGGGGCGCGCTTTCGATCAAGCTGTAGCTAAAGGGAATCCCGCTTTCACCGCTTTTCTTTTGCAAATAGTAAGCCGTGGCTAACCCGGCAATACCGCCGCCAATAATGGTTATGTGAGGCATGCCGGGAAGTATAGCACAACCCGGCAGTCCAGGCAACGTCTTTAGTCTCAGCGGGTGTGTTTCAAATTAGTTGAAAAATTGGAGTGCAAGGCTTGCCTTGCCGCTTGGCAAAACAAGCTTTGCACTCCAGCTACTTGGAAACTGCCCGATTTTCACACAGCGTACTTATGGTGTATAACTTCCTCTCGTCTCACTCTGTTCAAATGGGGCGCCTAGCAGCTAATGAGATTTGATTTTCAAAATTGGTAATCTCGATAATCCTGGAAGATTGGAGGGTTGGCAAATATTGACCAACCTTCCAGCCTTCCAATCTTCCAACCTCCAGGCTTTACCGAATTTTGCTTGCAGTCAAAACTCATAAGGTTAGTTGGCAGTTACAAATTTATCCGAAGGTTAAGGAGGCTGAAATGTACATTCTGCGGATTGAACACCCAATTTTCAACTTTGAGGATTGGAAGAAGGCTTTCGACAGCGACCCTGTGGGCCGGGAGAAGTCGGGGGTACGTCGTTATCAGGTTTTACGACCGATTGACGATGAAAAGTACGTGATGATTGACCTTGAGTTCGACACTGCCAGCCAGGCCGAAGCAATGCTTGCCGCGCTGCGCGGCCTGTGGGGTCGGGTTGAGGGCACGATTATGATGAATGCTCAGGTACGGATTGTCGAGGTGGTGGAAACCAAGACGTACTGACTTCAATCGGCTGAGGGGGTTTCAGTCTTTTTAGCGGATTATCGCGTGATAATCAAATAAATCCCAGCGCAGGCCAGCAGCATCCCGGCTACATAGCGCCAGGTCAGCGGCTCTTTGAAAAAAATCAGGCCGACCAGGCTGACTAGCACCAGTCCGCTCAGCCGAATCAGCGGTGAAGCCAGGGAGATAGGCGCGCCCGCGCCAAAGGTAACAAACAGGCCTACTGTTACCAAAGCAAAGGTGAGGCCAACCGCTCCGGCAGCCACCATTCCCGGTAGCTGGGCGTACTGCGGCACACCCTGAAATCGCTGCCACAGCACCCAGCCCAGGCCCATTAAAAACGTGCAACTGCCATAAATCAACAATGCGACGCTGTTGGAAAGTTTGCCGGTAGCCAGCTTAACAAAAACATCAGCGGCCGCCAGAAGAAATGCGGTGATGACGGCGTAAAAAACCCAATTCACTTTTCCGTGCCTTTGATTCTCTAGAAATGCTCGTCTAAAAACAGTAGCCAGTAGACGGTAGACAGTAGACAGGGGTAAACCATCCATGCTACTTGCTACCCTGCTACCATTTTTGGGTGATATGGTGTAGGTTCTGATAATTCCTTAAATTAAACAAACGCAGCCTTGATCGCTTCAAGCTGGCGGCAGTGTTCCTCTTCGTGCTCCACCAGGTGGGTGACAACTTGAAGCAGGCTGATGGGGCCGTGGGCTTCGTGCAGGCCGGTGCGCTGCCAGTCAGCCGGAGCAAGGCGGCGCAGCGTAGCCACCAGTTCGGCCCGGCGTAGGGTGAAGGCCGTCAAAGAGGCGCGGAAATCGGCCCGCTCGTAGCCGGCCACCTCGGCCCAGCGCCGGTCGTCATAGGCGGGCAGCGGCGGGTTGTCCCGGACGAGCATAGCGTAGATGCTCGGAGTGAGAATGTCATCGGAGGCGCGCAGATGGGCCAGAATTGTCGCAGCGGACCAGTTACCCCCCACCGAAGGGGCTTGCAGTTCGGCTTTGGACCACGTGGCTACAGCCCGTGAAATTCTCTCCGGGATGCGGGCCAGGCGGTCGGGCAAATCATCGAACGAGTCCATGTCAGGCCGCCGGGCAGGGGTCAAATAAGGTGACGCTAAAATTCTCTGGGGCTACGTCGGGGGGTGGGAAAGGCTGCTTAAAGGTGAAGGCGTGGGCGCTGGGACCGTGCTCACTCAGATATTCGAGGCGGCGTTTCGCTTCGGCTACGGTAGGAATGTGCCCGGCCTTGACCCACCACAAAGCCATGTACATGCCCTCGAACTTCTCAAACCACTGGCGGCGTTGGCGCATCACCTCGGCGTGCGCGCTCTTGTAAACGTAGGCTTTCAAATCTTCCAGCGACTCCCAGACCGACATATTGACCAGGATGCGGTCGTCGTCGTAAGGCCGCAGGTCGGTGGCATTGCCCTCTTCCGTTTGCAGCCGCCAGACAAAGCCGGGAGTGCCATCCGCCAGAGCGTTGATCTCATCCAGCCGGGCTACAAATCCGGCCATGAGGGGATCATCCAGCGGGGCCAATATCCGGCCAATGTTGACTTGAGCCAGGTGATATTTTGAAGATGACATCTTTAACTCCTTGTAAATAGAGATTGGTAATTGGAGATTGGAGATTATTAACTTGAATCTCCAATCTCTAATCTCCCGATGAATCAGGCCCCTATCACCGCATCCACAATGGCGTTGATAAACAGGGGGTCACTGTTCATCATCTCGATGCGCTCCAACTGCATGCCGCGCTCTTCGGCCAGCCCTTTGGCCTCGATGTCAATATCGTACAACACCTCGACGTGGTCGCAGACAAAGCCGATGGGGGCGACCAGCATATATTTGTATCCCTGCTGGGCCAGGTCCACCACCACTTCTTCAATCTGTGGGCCAAGCCACGGTTCGCCGGTGTGGGCGGCGCTCTGGTAGGTGAACATCCAATCCACGCTGCCCAGCCGCTCGGCGATGATGCGGGCGTTGGTTTTTAACTCGTCATCGTAGGGGTCGCCCATTTTGAGCAGGCGAGCCGGCAGGCTGTGGGCGCTGAAAACCAGCTTGACCTTATCGCGCACTTCCGGCGCAAATTTCTCATAACCGGCCCGAATATGGTTCTCTACCGCTTGCAAAAAGTTAGGCTGCCGGTACCAGGAATTGACAAAGCTAAAGCCGATATTGCTGCCGTACGCTTTCTGGGCTTCAGCCACTTTATCCCAATACCGGCCGATGCTCATGGCAGAGTAGTGAGGGGCCAGCACAATCCCCACCGCTTCCTCGATGCCATGCAGGACCATCTGGCCGACGGTATCTTTGATCCAGGGCGACCAGTGGCGCATGCCCAGGTAGACCGGCCAATCGTAGCCGCGTCGTTGCAGTTCCTCGCCGGTTTTTTTTGCCTGGTCGAAGGTCAGCGCCGTCAGCGGCGAGCCGCCGATCAATTCATAGCGATGGCGAAACTCCTGCACAAACTCCTCCGACATGGGGCGTCCCCCCCGAATATCGGACAGATAATAGGGCATCCATTCGGTGGAGTCAGGGGTCCCGTAGGCCATCATGAGGACTGCTTTTTTTGGCATAAATTCTCCTTATCTTAAAAGGATGAAGGCGGAAGTATGAAGGCGGAAATTTTTTCATCCTTCATCCCTCATCCTTCATCCTTTGCTGGTATGCTCGTGAACAAAATCCACTAACGCCGCCACGTGCTCCACCGGGGTGTGCTGCAAAATGCCGTGACCCAGGTTAAAGATGTGGCCGGGTTTGCCTTTGACCCCGTCCAGAATGTGGGCAGTCTGTTTCTGGATTTCGGGGATGGGGGCAAAGAGCACCACCGGGTCGAGATTGCCCTGCACAGCCACGTCGTCACCCACCTGCTGCCAGGCGGCGGCCAGCTCAATCCGCCAATCCACGCCGATGACGTCGCCACCGGCTGCTTTGATCAAAGGCAGCATGCCCGATGTGCCGGTGCCAAAATGGATCAGCGGGACATCGCTGCCGCTTTTGGCGATTTCGATGGCTTTTTTGGAATAGGGCAAGACGTAAGCGCGATAATCCGCCGGGCTGAGCGCGCCGACCCAGCTATCGAACAGTTGCAGCGCCTGCGCCCCAGCCTCGGCCTGCGCCCGCAGATACGCGCCGACCACTTCGGCCAACTTGTCCATCAGCCTGTGCCAGACCTGGGGCTGGCTGTACATCATGCTTTTGGCAGCGATGTAATTGCGCGACGAGCCGCCCTCGATGGCGTAGCTGGCCAGGGTAAAGGGCGCGCCGGAAAAACCAATCAGCGGAACCCGGCCGCCCAATTCGGCCCGGACCCGCCGGATGGCCTCCAGGGTAAAGCCCAGCGTTTCTTCCGGCGGGCGCACGGTCAGCGCCTCGACATCGGCGGCGGTGCGGAGCGGGTTGCCGATGACCGGCCCATCGCCTTTGACAAATTCCAGGCTCAGGCCCATGCCTTCCAGCGGCGGCAGAATATCGGCAAAGATGATGGCCGCGTCGAGGTTGAAGGCTTTGATCGGCTGCAAGGTCACTTCGGCGGCCAAATCCGGGTTTTTGATCAGTTCCAAAATGGAGTAACGCTCGCGCAAGGCGCGGTACTCGGCCATATAACGTCCGGCCTGGCGCATGAGCCAGATGGGGGTCGCGTCCACAGCTTCGCGGCGGCAGGCGCGGAGAAAACGGTCGGCTTGGGGCATGAGTTTCCTTTCGGGTTTTAAGAAAAATGATGCGTGATAAGTGATGCGTAAATTTTTCACGCATCACGCATCACGTATCATCTGACCGGGATTATTATAACCGGATTTTGCGCCGGGGCAATACAAAGTGGTTGAGCAGCAGCACCAGGGCCAGGAAGAATCCCTCGCGCAGCAGTTGGGCCGGCTCAAAGGCCAGCCGGCCCTTGTTGAAGCGGTACTTTTTCAAGGGAAAAAACCAGGGGACACGCTGGATGTTGTCGGCCAGCAGGTGGCCCAGGTAACCGCTGAACCAGGCCCAGCCGGCCGTTTTACCCCACACTAGCGTGACCAGCAGCGAGAAGCCCAGCAAGCTGAAAACATTGTGGGCATAATGCCGCCCGTTAGGCATCGCCTGAAACACGTAGCCGATGGTTTTATCTACGATATCGGGAAAAAGACTGGCCAGCAGCAAAAAGAATAACAACCGCCTGGAAGCCCGAAAAGGCGGCAGGCGTGATTGGGCCAGGGCAAGGGCCAGGTGTCCGGGGATTTGCACGTCAGACCCGGACTGCTTGGGCCATCACTTGCCGATAATGCTGATTAAAGCGGGCCATGGCCAGCCGGGTGATCGGCCCTACTTGACCACTGCCGATGGGCCGGCCGTCAATTTGAGTAATCGGCAGCACATGCATACTGGTACTGCTAATAAAGACTTCTTCGTATAATGACAAATCTATTGGAAGCGGGGCTTCTATGACCGGGTGAGCCGTCTCTTGCATCAGGTGCAGAATAATATCGCGGGTGATGCCGGAGAGGACATCGCTTTCCGGCGGGGTCAGAAGCTGTCCATCCCGCACCACAAACAGGTTGCTGCGCGCGCCTTCGGTCAGGTGGCCCTGATGATGGAGCAGTCCCTCCACCGCCCCGGCTCGCGTGGCAGCGCGGCGGGCCAGGTAGTTGACCAGCGTGTTGAGACTTTTACAGCGAGGCAAGGCGCGCTGGCCTTCGTACAGCACCGCCGTCGCCCCGGTTTCATAAAAAGCGGGGGCATAAGTTGCCAGCGGGTCGGCCTGCATACCGATGATTGGCGCAGTCCCGGCTTCAGCGGCCCCGATGACCAAAACCTTCAAACTCCAGGTTGCCTGCGGCTCAACCTGGGCCAGCCGCTCAAACCAGCGGGTCAGAGTGAGCGTATCTACGGCCAATTCCAAATCGAGCATGGCCGCCGATGTGTGGAGGCGATGCAGATGTTCTTCCAGGTAAAAGGGGCGTCCCTGATCCACCTTGATCGACTCATAAACGCCAAAGCTGGAAAAATAAGCTTTGTTAAACAACGAAATCTGGGCCTGCTCCAGCGGCATCAGTTGGCCGTTGACGATGGCGTAGTTAAAAATAGTCATGCCTACCCTCAATAGTGACAAGGTGAAATGTGATCGGTGTCAGGTGTCAGGTGTCACGTGATACCCTGCTATCAACTTCTTATTTCTTACTTCTTACTTCTTATTTCTTACTCCCTACTCCCTACTTCCTACTCCCTACTTCCTACTCCACTTCAAATAACCGCTTAACAGCTTATCCATCAATCCTGGCCAAAGGACGCTGGCGGTGACAAAGGCACGGTCAAACAGGGTGATGAACACATCGCGCTGTTCGTGACGAATGGTTTTGAGAATGGCCTGGGCGACTCGTTCGGGCGGAACCCCTTGAACGCGGCCCCGTCCGTGCTGGTTATTACCCAGCGAATTGTCGTTAAAGCGAGTCACGGTGACGCCCGGATAAACCGTGCTGACCCGGATCTGGTCGGTCAGCAGTTCGAGCCGCAGGCTTTCGGCCAGCTTTTCCAGAGCGGCTTTGCTGGCGCAGTAACCGCCAATCCCCGGCATGGCCCGCCGGCCTACAATCGAAGAGATATTGATAATTAACCCGCCCTCCGGGTTAGCTTTGAGATAAGGCACAGCCGCCTGGATGAGAGCCAGAGGCCCCAGGTAGTTGACCTCCATCACCCGGCGCGCCTCGGCCATCTGCAATTCCAGCACCGAATCGCGCACGCCGATGGCGGCATTATTGATGACTACATCAATTTTGCCAAATTCGGCGGCAGCTTTATGGGCCAACGTCGCCGCCTGCGCCAGGTCGCCCATATCGGTGGGGATGGCAATAGCGGTGTGTCCATCCTGGCGAAGCTCAGCGGCCACAGCTTCCAAAGTTTCGGCTTGGCGGGCGGCCAAAGCCAGCTTGCAGCCGGCCTGTGCCAGAACGTCAGCCGTGGCCCGGCCAATGCCTTGGCTTGCGCCGGTGAGGATGACAACGCGCCGGTAAGGGTTCATTGAATGGATTGTACTCTGATGTAAATTAGACGCAAAAGGCGGAATGGCCGGGCAGGAGATTAGAGATTAAAATCTCCACGCGAAGCGTCTAATCTCCAAAGCGGCAGGCCCAGCTCTGCTCCAAGCTGAAGCCAGAGCGAGGCGGGGTGTCCATTGGGCGGCATATCCGACAGGGTAACTCCGGTGAAATCAGGAATGATATGGCTGGCTCCCGCGTCCAGCAGCGCCTGCGCGGTTTCAGGCGGACGCAGGCCGATGCAGGTCGTTCCGGCGGCTACGGCGGCCTGAACCCCACTGATGGCATCTTCAAACACAAGACAGCGCGGCGGCGGCTGCTGCAAGCGCCGGGCGGCCAGCAGGTAGCCATCGGGGTGGGGTTTGCCGCGTTTGATTTCGCCGATGGTAACGCGGGTGGTAAACAGCCCTTGCAACTCAAGCTGGCGTTCAACAACGTCAACTTTCCAGGTGTCGGCGCTGGTGACGAGCGCGGTGGGAATTCCGCGCCAGCGCAAGGTTTGCAGGAGGGCAATGACGCCTGGTATGGCGGTATAAGTGGCGGCGATTTCATATTCTTCCAGCCGGACAAAAATGGCTCGGCGTTGTTCACTGCTCAGGTGAGGAAATAGCACGTCAAAGGTGTGGTTCATCGGGCAGCCGTAGATGTGCTGTTGAAAGTTCGCCTGGCTAAGCTGTACGCCGTGCTCCGTCCCCAGCGCCAGCCAGAACTGCGTGACCGCCTCGTGGGTGTCAATAACCACCCCATCCATATCAAATAAAATCGCTGTGTAAATCATGGTTAATTGTGAATTTGCGAATGGCGAATGGCGAATGATGAATTGTCAGCTTATTTCATTAACAATTAATAATTCACAATTCACTATTCACAATTTTTAATGTTCTTCTGCTTTGATGACGCTGCGAGTTGAATAGGAAACCAGAATAATCAGAATGACTAAGGCCAGGACCAGATCAATGAAGAGCGCCAGCGGCATAATTTGCGGGCCGGTTGACTCGAACAGTTGGCCGATGATCCACGGCCAAAACATAGCCCCGGCGCTGGCCCCGACAAAAAACCAGCCGGTCACCTGGCCGGTCACGGTCATGCGGCGCTCGGCCAGCGAGATGGTGGTGGGGAAAACAGAGGCCATCCCCAGGCCGATTCCTAACGTGCCGGCCCACACCGCCGCCAGGGAATGAGGCCACAACAGGATCAGGCCGATGCTCACCAGGCAGCCGATCAGATCACCCAACAGAATATAGCGCGGCCGCACCCGCGCAGCGATGGGAATAGCCAGTAAGCGTCCTACGGTCAACGCCCCCCAAAAAGCTGAGGTCAGGTAAGCGGCGATGGTTTCATCGGCTACCCTGGCGTCGAGGGCAAAGGTGTAAATCCAGCCGCCAAAGCCGACTTCCGCGCCGACATACAGAAAGAAAAACAGTACAATCAAGGCTACCAGGCGGTGATTGACCTGTCCTGCCGGTCCACCTTGAGAGACTTTTTGGGCCGGGGGACTGGGCAGGCGCAAAAGCCACAACGCAGCCGGGACAACCAGCAGGGCCAGGGTCCAATAGGCCCAGGTAATATTGCCGCTCAGCAGGACAGCTTGAGCAATAACCAGCGGCGATAAAAATGCGCCCACCCCAAAGAAAAAGTGCAGACCGTTCATATACGGCCCCACCCGGTGGCGGTGAACCCAGACCAGCAGCGTGTTGCCGCCGACATCCAATGCGCCCTCTGCCAACCCTAACAGGAGTAGAATGGCGACCAACAGCCACAGCAGCGGCATCAGGGGAATCAAAATCAGCGTCGCCGCCATGCCGACCAGCATGAGCGCCATGACCGGATGGCCCGGTTTACTGTCAAAGAGCCGGCCGCCCAGGAAAGAGCCGATTAAATAGCCCAGCGAACGGGCCGTAAAAAGATAACTGATTTCACGCAGATTGCTGCGGGTATTCTCGGCCAGGTCCGGCAGGGTGGGGCCGAGGGAGGCGCTGGTCAGCCCCAGCGCGACAAAAGCCAGATAATAAGCGGCCGTTTTAGAAATGCGTCCGGCCGACAAGCCGGTCGAAAGTGTTGTGTCTACGGTAGACATAGGTTTTACCCCCTTGTGAAATTTTGATCAAGATTCAGAATGAAGCGGATAAGTTGCCACCATCTGAACCTTATCGCGCGACATATACCAATCGTTGATAACAAACTCCAGCCGCGCTATAGTGGTTTGGCCAAATAAACGAGAGCGGGCTGCGGTGAGGGCAGTGATCAGTCGGGGCAGGTCGCGCGGAGGCGACTGAAAACGCATCAGCGTGATGTGGGCCGTACTAATTTTATAGCGCCTATCCAGATGATCGGCCAGACCGGCGGGCTGGAGAGCCTGCCGGATGGCGTCGCGCAGCTCGTTGAGCCGGTTTTGGTCGGCGTAACCCTGGGCCATAACCGCCCCGGCGCTGGCCGTAACGCCTCGAAAGGAGATGATAAAGGGCCGGGTTTGAGCGAACAGCGGCGCAAGAATCGGGTGGTAGGCGTCCAGCGGCGTCTGCTGGCACTCGAAGCTAGTGGCAGCACTGATAAGACTCAGGATGGTCAGGTGAAAATCCTCCGGCTGATAGAAATACTGCTCCGGTTCCAGGGCTTTGAGTTCATTAATCAATTTTGTAAATTGTTCTGCCACCGCCGGGTTCGGGCGAGCAATCAAGCTAATGCCTCGCCGGAAATCCCGTTCTGGGTTCAGCAAATGTGGATCGAGCTCGACCTGACCCTGGCTGAAACGGCTCAGGGCTTCGGTCCATAGACGTTCGTAGACCTGTGGGGCGGGGTCAGGATTGAGTAGAAAGGGTTTCATTCCGAGCAGGTGACAGGGTTCTCATCCGCCAGAACCTTGTCGTGGCTCGTCGCCATGCGATTGGCCCAAAAGGTGACGGCGGCGGCAATGATGGCCAGCAAAGCCACAATCCCGTAAGCGTTTTGAATGTTCAATTGGTCGGCGGTCCAGCCTAAAACGAGTGGGGCCAGCAAAATTGCCGTTCCGCCGCCCAGGGATAAGCGCGGGCTGGCCACATCGGCTTGAGTTGGAACCACACTGAGTGCCACCGAGAGGGTCAGCGGGAACATATTGGCCACTCCCAGCCCGGCGATAAAAAGTCCGGCCAGATTGAGCGGGGCAAATCGAGCCAACCAGAAAAGAGGAAAGCCAACCAAGGTAATGCCGATAGCCAGCAGCAGCAGCGTTGCCCCCGAAAGTATCCGGGTAAGGCGGCTGCCCACAAAGCGGCCCACGACCATCGCTCCAAAAAAGATGCTCATCATGGTCGCCGCACTGACTTGGCTCAGGCCGATGACTTTCTCCAAAAAATCTGCGCCCCAGAAGATGAGACACCATTCGACGGAGACGCTGATGCAGATAACAAACCAGTAGGCCCAAAAAACCAGCGGCAGCGGCCGGCTACCGGCGCGAGAGTGGCTAGAACCTCTTTGCCTTTCCGGCAGCAGCTGGCGGCGAAAGCGAAGGGTCAGCCAAACAAAGGCGACAACCCCCAGAAGAAGCGCCAGCCGCCAGCCAAGCCCGATCCGTTCAAAGTTGCCAACAAAGACCGGAGCCAGACTGGCGCTAATACTGGCCCCCACATTCGACTCGGTTAAGGCAATTACCCGTTGTTCACCGTGGTGGTCAGATAGGGTGGTTTGGATAAGGGCTAACATCAGGGTTCCCAGGAGACCCATCGCCAAAATGCTGGTAATGGACCAGAATGACTGGCCGCTCACCGTCAATCCCACAGCGCCCAGCGCCATCCCCAGGCCACCCACCCAAAAAACAGGCCGGCGGCCCCAGCGGCCGGTCAGTCGGTCGGTGAGGAGGCCGGCCCCGATCATGCCCACGGCGAAGGCGCTGAGATGCAGCCCAGTTACAGTATAATTCAGGTTGAGTTCGCTGCGCAGAAATGGCATCAGCGGGCCGAGAATAGCCATGAAATAAGCATAATAGGCGAGCATAGAGTAGGCCATCCAGGTGAAGGGATCACGGATAAAGGTTTTGAGTGGAGTCATTGGGCCTCATTGGAAGGTTGGAAGACTGGAAGACTGGAGGATTGGACATCTGCCGATCTTCCAATCCTCCATTTTAACAGTTGACAATCCGCAGAAAAGTGCTATAACTTGCATAAACCCGATTATAAACGCATTTTCAGGCAAAGTCAATACAACATTTAGCGTATAAACAAGTAAAAAGATGCATAAACCCGTAGAAGAACGCAACTCGATGTTAACCGCCGAACGACAGCAGTACATCCTGGCTGCCTTGCAGCGCCAGGGTAAAGTGATTGCCTCCGAACTGAGCACAGCTTTGGATGTATCGGAGGATACGATTCGGCGGGATTTGCGCAAATTGGCCGAGGCCGGACTGCTCCAGCGGGTTCACGGGGGAGCGCTGCCCAGTTCACCAGCAGCCACCAGTTATACCGCCCGCCAGGGACAGTCTCAAACAGCCAAAGCGGCGATTGCCCATGCCGCCGCCCAGTTGGTTACCAACGGGCAAGTGATTATTTTGGATGGGGGCACCACGACCGTGCAAGTGGCGCAACGTCTACCGGCTGATCTGCGGGCCACAGTTATCACCAATAGTCCGCCGATTGCTCTGGCCTTGGCCAGCCACCCCCATGTCGAGGTGCTGGTGGTCGGTGGGCGGCTAGACAAGGACTCGCTGGTTTCGATTGGCGCCGTCACGATTGACTCCCTGCGCACCATCCGAGCTGATTTATGCATGTTGGGTATTTGCAGTCTGCACCCGGAAGTTGGGATTACCGTGCCGGATTTGGAAGAGGCGTATGTCAAGCGGGCCATGATCGCCAGCGCCGCTGAGGTCGTCGCCCTGGCTTCGGTGGAAAAGCTGGGTACGGCGACGACTTATACGGTGGGGCCACTAACCGACTTAACCCATTTGGTGACAGAGCCGGGGATTTCCGACGAGGTGTTAGCGCCCTACCGGGCGTTGGGGATTACAGTTGTGAATTGTGAATTGCTAATGAGATGAGTACAACTTCGCTGAGTTATTCACCATTCACAATTTTTTCAGTGTCCGGCGCAGACCCACCAGCACCATCAGCAGCAGGCTGATCAGGATGGCCAGGCTGGCCCCGATAAATCGGAAAAAGGCGTTGCGATGCTGGCGGGTCCTTTCGCTCGCCGGATGCGAGTCAGTCACTGACGAGGATGCGGCTGTTTCATCGGGACTCACCGCGGCGGCCACAGCCGGGTCAGCAGAGTCCGGCTCGGCGGGTGCAGAGTCTGGAACAGGAGTGACGGCGGGCGGTGAAGCCAGATTGGGGGCAATGCTGGGGCGGGTTGGTTCGGGAGTTAAGGGCAAGGCGGGTGCAGCTTCAACCGCGACGGCGGCAGGCTGAACCAACGGCTGGCCTTTGACAATTTCAATGCGGTGCTGGCCGCTGGGGGCGCTGAAAACGGTGTAGGTATCGTGGCCAATGGTTTCGGCCTCAAACTCGACCGGCCGACCATCTATCGTCACCGTGCGGATTTGTTCGGAGCGTAGCTTCAAAACCTTGACTGTGACCGGGTCGGCGGCGTTGGTGCCATAATCAAAGCGGGTGACATCCTGATCCCAATCGTAACTGTAGGCGGCGTAGCGGTCGGTGGCGGCCTGATACACCCGAATATAGCCGTCGTTCAGCCCCAAGCGGGGCTGGAGAGTCAATCCTCGGCCATCTAATTCCACCCCAAAAAAACCTTCGATAATGGCGCTGCCCATCGTCCCGGCGGCGGCGCTGTAATAATGGCTGCCCTCGTGGCGCGAGTCGGTCGAAGAGTGCCACTCGATGATATTGCCGGGGTGCTTTTGCCAATCGTTGGCCACTTGCAGCAGGTGAATTTGGCCCTGTTCGGCAAAGCCGTTGGTAAATTCGGCCTTTATTTGCACTCCGCCCCACCAATCCCAGACCCCGCCGTTTTGATAGTTGCCGTGCCCCATGCCCAGATAATCAAAAAAGAGATTGGGCCACTGGTTGGGATAGAACGGATAGAGCGACAGGCCCGGCTTGTTCACCCCGGCCTTGACCCGTGCCTCCTCCAGACTGTGAAAGATAGCCTGACTCTGCTCAAAATCGGTCAACCCGGCGTAGACGGCCAGAGCGTTGGCAATACTGACCATGCTCGACTCATCGAAGGGGTGCTCCAGGGGGGTGATGTGAGCGTGGGTCAGATAAAAGCCTTTGTCGGCCTGCCAGAGCAGGGCATTGGTTTGATCTTTCAAGGCTTCGGCTTTGCTTTGCCAGCCGTCGGCCTGCTCGGTGTTGCCCACCGCCGCGTTCATTTTGGCCAGCTCAATCAGGGCCATGTATGCCAGGGCTTGATCGTAAATGGAAGCGGTCAGGTGGTCCTGGGCCGGGTTGTAATCGGTGTAGCCGGGGCCTTTTTCAAATTTCACATCGCCCCAATCGGTGGTGTGGCCGCGCCAGAGGAGCTGCAAGTCCGGGTCGAGGCGGCGGCGGTAAACCCAATCCGCGGCCCGGTTGAGCCGTTCGATGATGGTCAGCCCGTTGATCTGGCTTTGCAGCCAGGCTGTATCATAGGCCAAATTATAGTAGAGGTAAGCGGCGTGGATTAGGCTGGTTTCTTCATCGGTGGTGATGGTTTGTTTGTTGCTACGGCCCTGCGGGGTGATGATGCCGCCAATCGCCCCCGCGCCGGCCACCACGCCGAAATCGCCATCCAGGCTGATGGTGCTGTCGGTATATTGGCGGCGCAGATAGGCTTCAATCGGCTCGCGCAGGTATTCATCGGGGTAGTAATATTGGGCGGTTTCCATACCCCAGGCGATGTCGCGGGCGTACATCTCGGCGTAAACTTTGCCGGGCCGGAAGCCGTGGATAATTTCATTGCCGATTTCAAAAATGGCTGCGCCATGCGAGAAGTTGTGCGGAATATAGCCGGAGGTTTCGCTAAGGTCGGGCAGGCCGGGCAAAATCCATTGGGTTTCGGTGTTGTAGGACAGGTCGGTTGGCAGGGCGCGGTTAGCGTAAGTGGGTTGAGCAGGTTTAGAGGCCAGGCTGAGGCTGATCAGCAGGCAGAGTAAGGAGGCGAGGAGGAGGCGAAGCGGCGAGGAGTCGAAAACATTTTTGAATTTTGGGTGACTTTTCATTCGACTGCGCCTTAATGGGTGAGTCATATTGAATGAACATAAGTAGTATACATAATAAATAGGAAGGACGCAAAAAATGCACCCTACTAAATCTTGAGGTCATCTTATTTTTCTCACCTATATCTTGTGTAATAAAAACTACGGGCCAGTCGAATGAGTCTCCTTCATTCGACTGGCCCGTAGTTCTATAAACTGAGCACATCCAAATTTGAGGAGCCAGCATGCCCATGTTGTGCGGAGATTAGATTGTGCGTCAATTTTTCTGTAAATTCGGACTTTCCCCTCAAGAGTAAGATCACTTTTACAGAAAATAAGGGGCACAATTCCCTGTGCGGCACGTTTCGCGTCCTTGAAAATTGGATCTACCGAAACTCTAATTTTTGAGGGCTAACGCCTTCCTTATATCGTCGGCGTGGCCGGCGTCGTGGTCGGCCATGGTTTCGTAATACTGCTCGATAGTAATCAAACCGCGGGCCGGGTGGCGTCCGGTCAGCCCCCATTCCTCAGGGCCGATGCTGTCCAGCACTTCCAGGGTTTTGACCCGGTTCCGGGCCAGATTTTGCAGCAGCTCGGCGGGGGTAGGGTTGCCCATGCGCCCTTTCAGGCCGGCGTTCCACTGGGTTAGGTCAAAACTGTCAGGCACGGTGTCTTTGCCCTGCCGAATTTTGTGGACGTGGATGCTCATACCGCGCTCATTTTCCACCAGGTGGGCCACAATGTCCAGCACCGTCCAGGTATCGCCCTCGCTGATGATGGGAGTGCGCCACTGTTCGGGGGTGAGGGAGGTCAGGAGGGTTTCTAATTCGGTGCGGGTTTGGGCCAGTTTTTGTTTGAGTTCGGTCTTTTTGTCAGTCATTAGGGGGTGCTCCTCTGAAATAGACTGCTGGAGTGCAAAGCTTGCTTTGCCAAGTCGCAAGGCAAGCCTTGCACTCCAAACTTTTTGTTTAAGGCCGTACCTGCCCGTTGCCCAACACAACCCATTTGTAGGTGGTCAATTCTTTCAAGCCCATCGGGCCGCGGGCGTGCAGGGGTTGGGTACTGACGGCCACTTCCGCGCCCAGGCCAAACTGCCCGCCGTCGTTGAAGCGGGTGCTGGCGTTGACCAGCACGGCGGCGGAGTTAACCTCGTTGACAAAGCGCATGGCGGCGCTGTAATCTTCGGTGATAATAGCGTCGGTGTGGCTGCTGCCGTGGGTATAAATGTGATCCAGAGCTTCGTCCAGGTTGTCTACAATTTTAACGGCGGCAATCAAGGCCATAAATTCGGTGTCGAAGTCGTCAGGGCCGGCCGGCTTGACGGCGGGATGGTCTTCTAAAATAGCCAGGGCGCGCGGGTCGCAGCGAATTTCGACGTTGTGCTCGGCCCAGGCATCGGCCACGCGGGGCAGGATTTGCGGAGCGACGGTTTGATGGACCAGGAGGGTGTCCATGGCATTGCAGACTGAGGGCCGCTGAACTTTGGCATTGACCACAATCGGCGCAACTTTGGTCAGGTCGGCGGCTACGTCTACATACACATGGCAAATGCCGATGCCGCCGGTAATGACCGGCACGGTGGCGTTTTCGATGGCAAATTGGTGCAAGGCCGCGCCGCCGCGGGGGATAATCATATCAATCAGGCCGTTGGCCCGCAGCATCTCTTTGATCAATTCGCGGTCGGTTGACTCGATCAGTTGGATACCCTCGGTGGGCAGGTCGGCTGAGGCACAGCCCAGCCGTACCGCTTCGGCCAGAGCGCGGTTGGAATGAGCAGCCTCTTTGCCCCCGCGCAAAATGGCGGCGTTGCCGCTTTTGAGGCAGAGGGCGGAAATATCAATGGTTACATTGGGTCGGCTTTCGTAAATAACGCCGATGACCCCAATCGGGATGCGCCGTTTGCTGACCTGCAAATTATTGGGCAGGCGGCGGCTCTCGAACTCTTCGCCCACCGGATCGGGCAGGTTGATGATAGATTTGACATCATTGGCCATACTTTCCAGGCGGGTGGGGGTCAGCAGCAGCCGGTCGAGCAGGGCTTCGCTCAGGCCGTTGGCCCGACCGGCGTCAATATCCTTGTCGTTGGCCTCCAGGATGATTGGCTCCTGCTCCATAATGGTTTCAGCAATGATGTTGAGGGCCTTGTTTTTGGTGGCCGTATCCAGCGTGGCCAGGGTGCGGGCCGCTTTTTTGGCCGCCTGGCTTTTGGTTCGCAGTTCATTATCCATAGCAATTTTTCCTTTGCCAAACTAAAACACCTTGCTCCAGGCTATAGTTGCGTCAAACAAATATTCAGAGTTACTACTCAGGCTCATATCATTTCGAGACCGAAGGTCGAGAAATCCCCAGAGTGCCATACGTAAAAGTAAGTCGGGGATTTCTCCCTGTGGTCGAAATGACATGGCTGAACAGTTACCGTTCAGAAATTAAATGGGACACAGAAGACACAGATTTCACAGATTTTTCTTTGTTCACTATCATCCCGGCACATAGGTCCGCAGAAAAACCGCCGGGGCCAGGGTTTCAATCTCGAAATCGCCGAGGGCAGCCGGGAGCAAAGTAAAGCGAACTGCTGACAGCTCAAACGACTCGCCGTCGCCCCATCTCACCCGGCCCACCCCGAACATGCTACCCCAAATTTCAAAGGTGCGGCCATCGCAGCGACCTGAAAATTTTGTCCCCGCTTGCTTGAAGGTGACCCGTTCGACGTTAAAGTAAGGGCAGGCAGTGATGATTTCGCGGCGCAGGCCGGCGTTTTCTTCGAGCAATTTGGGTTGAAAATGGCCCGGCTCCACCTGGGTGAAATTAATCACCTCAATGGCTTTATCTATATGCAAGGGCCGAGGCTGGCCGTCCGGCCCCAGCCGGTTCCAATCATAAACGCGATAGGTGGTATCGGAATTTTGCTGGATTTCGGCCAGGATGATGCCATCCATAATCGCGTGGACCGAGCCGGCGGGAATAAAAATGGCGTCTCCGGCTTTGACCGGCAGTTGGTGGAGGCAGGTTTCCAGCACCCCCGCTTCGAGGGCTTGCCGGAAGGCAGCAGGGGTGACGCCCGGCTTGAGGCCGTAGATCAAATAGGCGTCCGGCTCGGCGTGGAGGATGTACCACATTTCGGTTTTGCCCAACTCGCCGTTTTCATGCCGGTCGGCGTAGTCGTCGTTGGGGTGGACCTGCACCGAGAGCGGTTGAGTGGCGTCCAGTAATTTAACCAACAGCGGAAACTTGCCCCGGGCCAGCATCGCCTGAGAGCGAGACCCGACCAAATCCAGACCGAGCGCTTCTAGCACTTGGGGCAGCGTTTGCCCGGCTAAGGGGCCGTTTTCAATGGTGGTAGGCGAGGAGGGATGGCCGGATATTTCCCAACTTTCGGCCACGATGCCGGGCGGCAAAGCGCGGCCCAATTTAGTTTCAAGGTTGCGCCCACCCCATAGATAATCACGAAAAACAGGGGTAAAGGTAAGGGGATAAATTGTTTTTTCCATACTCTGATTTTGGCTCATGTTTGTCATTTGAGCAAACTTATCAACAAGGTCTGGAAGTGGTGATTGTGCGAAATATTACATTCTTTTTGTCTATTATTCTTGGTGTGGTAAAATACGTTTAAAGAGAGTTGACTGATGCTGTATGGGTTTGGGCGTGTTAAAACTATGGGAGTTAGAGAGTTTGGAGACGCGTCCACTCGTGCAAATTGTAACATAAGGCTTGCTATTTGATTTTGAGCGTGTTATAATCGCACACCCATAAGCCCAGACTGAACCAAACCCCTTTTGTTCATCATTATAATACGGATTCAAATAACCGCGTCAGTGAGGAAAGGATATTTGGCCTATGCCGACGAGAACTCCTGAAGAAATTCAAGCGCAGCGAGAAGCCTGGTTGGCCCGTAAAGCGGCAAGAGCCGCCGGACAGGATGTGCCGTTGCAATCTGCGACCCCCTCCAGTGAGCCTGAGCCAGTTGCTGAAGTTCCTGCTCCACCCGAACCTGTCGTCGAAGTGTCCGCCGCTACACCTGAACCCGCAGCGGCTTCCACTTCTTCAATGCCCCCAGCCGCCCCTCCCGCCGGGGGTAAACGAAGCCCGGAAGAAATTAGAGCGCAGCGAGAAGCTTTTCTGGCGGCCAAGGCGGCCAAAGCAGCCGCTCCGGCCCCCAAACCTGTTGAGGCTGCTCCGGCTCCCGCCCCGGTGGCCGCGCCTGTTGCGGTAGAAAAACCGGCCCCTGCTCCCAAACCGGCTGCTGCCGCCGCGCCCAAGCCCGCCCCGGCAAAAGCCGCTCCGGCGGCCGAACCGGAGAAAATTGACCCCACGGTGACCCGGCGTGAATTTCTAAATTACGCCTGGCTGGCCTCGATTGCCCTTTTGACGGTTCAGGGAATCGGTCTGGGGTTGTGGTTTGCCTTCCCTAACTTTAAAGAGGGCCAGTTTGGCGGCAACTTTCCTATTGGCGATGCGGCAGGCGCTTTGCCCGAAGTCAATTCTGGGCCAAAAGCTTACGTGGATGGTAAATTCTGGCTGGTCAATCTTGATACTGAGGTGAATGGTCAGCCAAGAAAAGGGATTATGGCCATTTACAAAGTTTGCACTCACCTCGGTTGTCTGTACGAATGGGTGCCGATGACCAACCGCTTTGAGTGCCCGTGTCACGGTTCAAAATTCCAGCTTTCAGGCGACTACATTGCCGGCCCGGCCCGGCGCAGTTTGGACCGGTTTGTGATTCAGGCGGTTTCTCCCGATGGGTCCATTAAAGAAACCGATGCTGAGGGCAATCCTTTAGAAATAAACGGGGATGAAACCCTGATTATTGATACGGGTCGAAGAATATTAGGCGCGACTGTTTTGGTTCCGGCATAAAGGTGAGTAGATTGGTGGGACAAGCTGTTAGCTTGTCTCTGCCCCGGACAAACTAACAGTTTGTCCTACGAGTTTATTGTTGAAGGAGGATAAGCAGGTATGGATATTCCCGGCATGGGCTTTTTGCATAACCTGACTCAAAAAGGTGTCAAACAAGCCATCAGCGATAAAATTGACGAAACCACCCGGGCCGTTCTGGCCGGGATTGGGGTAAAAGAAGCGCGGGCTTTGCTTAGAGGCGACCCGCCGACCGAAAAACCCAATCCGCGCTATCGCGCCCAGGTTAAGTCGTTTATGCTTCATATCCGGCCCAAATTTTACCAGGAAGGCTCAACTTGGTTCACCCACACCTTCCGCCTGGGCTTTTTCTCGACGTTGTTGTTTATTATCGAGACCATCACCGGCTTGATTCTGATGGTTTATTACACCCCCTCGCCTACCGTAGCCTATTACGACATGCTTAACATCCTGAGTAATGTCAACTTTGGCAAATTTTTGCGCGATTTCCACCGGCTGGGGGCCGAGTTGATGGTCATTGCCGTGACCTTGCACATGGTCAGGGTTTACTTTACCGGGGCATATAAACATCCCCGGCAGTTTACCTGGTTGACCGGGGTGGTGTTGCTGCTGGTGACGCTGTTCCTCAGCTTTAGCGGCTACCTGCTGCCGTGGGACCAATTGGCCCTGTGGGCGGTGACCATCGGTACCAGTATGGCCGAAGCGGCCCCGCTGGTGGGGTATCAGGTTAACCTGATTTTGCGCGGCTCGCAGGACATTGGAGCGGGTGGGCTGCTCAGATTTTACTTATTACACGTTTTCCTGCTGCCGCTGCTGGCCATTGTTTTTATCAGTATTCATTACTACAAAGTTTCTCGTGAGCACAGCATCTCGCTGCCGGCGGTGATTGAAGAAGGCGAAGCGCCGCCTGAAAAGATTGCGGCGGCCAAGCGCAAAATTGACCTCATCCCCGATCTGATTACCAGCGAACTTATGTGGGCTGCAATCTTGATTGCCGGGATGACAGTTTACATTGCCTTTTTCTACTCTGCCGCCCTGGAACACCATGCCGATCCGTTAAAAACACCCTTGCATACTACCGCTCCCTGGTATTTCCTGTGGTTGCAAGGCATGCTCAAACTGGGTGATAAAACTATGTGGGGCGTTGTTATCCCTACAATTATCTTCCTGATCCTCTTTGCCGTACCCTACATTGATCCCGGTCCCAGCCGCTTGGCTAAAAATCGCAAGGTGGGGATTACCGTTGGCATTCTGACCACGATTTTTATCGTTATTCTGACCTATATGGGGACGGGTCTATGGGGCGTGGCTGCGCCGCCGCCGGTTGAGTTGATCCAGGAATTTATTCCCGAAGAAGGGGTGGGTGAAGTGAGAGCCATCCCTTATGACCAACTGTTTGTAGGCGCCTACAAAGCCAGCGATCCGGCCACTTATCCTTCGGGCAGATTGGGCGAAATTTTGGCCGAGATGAAAGAAGCCGTTGACCGCGAAAGCGAAAGAGGGGATAATAACTTTTTCGAGGGCGATATTACCATTGCTATTGAAGATTGGCAGACCGATCTGAAGAAACTGACCGTGACCGTTCTATGGGAAGAAGTGCCGGAAGGCGGTACTGAGCGAGAGCCGCGCACCTATGAGAAACTTTTCTTTATCCATCGTGAGTCGGGCTATGAGTTGCTCGAATCTAAGTTCTAAATTACTCAACAAAGTGGATTGACAATCATGATAGACTCAAGAATTTTGGTAGGGTTGTTAGCGGTTCTTATCTCGATCAGCGGTATTGTTTACGTCGGTATCGGAGAGGCGGATCGTCAGGCTGAATTTACCAAAGCTTTTCAAGGGCGTTCTATCGAATCCGGGGCGGCGCTTTTTACCCAGTATTGTGTGGAGTGCCATGGCCTTAAGGGTGAAGGCGGGGTCGGCCCCACCCTCAACAGTAAATATTTCTTTGAAAAACGTCTGGCTGATATTGGTTATCAAGGTTCGATGAGAGCTTTTCTCACCCTGACCATTCGTGGAGGACGTCCCGTGATGTCAGACCCTAACTATGGTCGTAATATGCCGACCTGGAGTGTTGATTATGGCGGCCCCCTGCGGAATGACCAGATTGATAACATTGTCACTTACATTATGAATTGGCAAGAGTCGGCCCCCGATTTGGGCGACCCCAATGCCGAACCCACTCCCGTGCCCGGCGACACCCCCGAAGAGCGCGGCAAAAACCTCTTCACCGGGATGGGTTGTGTTGGTTGCCATGTGTTCGACGGCCAGGGAGGGGTAGTGGGTCCAAACTTGACCACTGTCTATGCCGACAAAGGCGAGGACCATGTGCGCGAATCTATTCTTCAGCCCAATGCCGTTATCACCGAGGGGTTTCAGCCTAATTTAATGCCGCAGAATTTTCAGCAACGGCTCAAAGGGCCAACCGACTTGGATGACCTCATTGCTTATCTGGCCACCGGCGGTCAATAACCCTGAATAATAGTATGGTCTAGAATCAAAAGGCGGCTGCGGGAGCAGCCGCCTTTTTGTGTCATCGAATAGATTGAATTGTAGCCAGCTTATAAAATTTGACTACCAAATTAGGTAAGCTGGGAGGTTGGAAGACTGGTAAATCCTGACCAATCCTCCTGGGTTATCGAGATTACCGATTTTGAAGATTAAAACTCATTAGGCCCGGCTGCGATTAAACAATTCAGGAAATTTCAGGGCCAGGGTCATATCTCCCTGTAACTTGATTTTCCCGGCCATAAATAAATTAACCGGGTTGGCTTCGCCATACGAAATAGCCACGTAATCACTGGCGGCCATCGTTAAGGTCAAATTGGGCGCATCGCTGCGGCCCGGCTTAACGGTAACAGTCCTGTTGGCAATTTTAATCACCCAATCGCCGCCGCCGTCGCCGGTCAGTTCAAGCTGGATGCTGGTATCGAGACCATCCGCCTTTTCTGGTAGAAAAGCCCCGGGCATTTTTTGAATAATTAATTGGATATCATCGGCGACGCTCATACGGGCAGACTCCTTGAGAAATGAAATAAAATGGATTTCTTGAGTATAGCCGGTCTGGTCGCTCCTGTCAATGAAAAATGTCTGGGTTATCCGGTTGACGATCTGCGGCCAAAGCAGTAGAATAAGCCCATCTAAATTTTTATAATCACATCTGGAGAAGTGCATGGAGTTGAAAGTAATCCCCTGGGCCGGTCAGACCCCCCCCACCGAGGCTGAATTGCGTGATGCGCTGGTCAAGCAAGAACTCAAAGTGTATCAGTGGTCAAACCGGCCCGAAGAAGTTTATGCGGGCCACACCCACGGCTATCACAAAATTGTTTGTGTGGTCGAAGGCAGTATCAAATTTGATTGTCCCACCCACCATAAAGTGTTTAACCTGATGCCCGGCGACCGGCTGGAACTACCGGCCGGGGTGCGGCACAGCGCCGTTGTCGGACCGCAAGGCGTCACCTGCTTAGAAGCCCACGTTTACTAACCAGGCCGCTGTTTCCAGGTTTGCCCATGTCTACCGACCCATCCACTCGCTATCATCCGACCATCCACGATTTTCCTCTGGGCGAACGTCCGCGAGAGCGACTGCAATATTACGGGCCAACGGCCCTCTCTAACGCCGAGTTATTGGCTATTTTGCTGCGGGTTGGCCGCACCGGCGAAAATGTCGTGGCGCTCAGCACCCGCCTGCTGGTTGAATTTGGCGGTTTAGCCGGGCTGGCCAAGGCTTCTTTTAGCGACCTGTCCAGCATCAAGGGGGTCGGCACGGCTAAAACGGCCCAACTCAAAGCGGCCATCGAATTGGGCCGCCGCTTGCTCATCACTTCGCCCGATGCCCGTCCCCAAATCACCTCACCGCTGGAGGCGGCCAATCTGTTGATGCTGGAGATGGGCGGTTTAGAGCAAGAACATCTGCGGACCTTGCTGCTTGATACCAAAAATAGAGTTTTAGCCAGCCCAACTGTTTACGTGGGTAACGTCAACTCCTCCATTATCCGCATCTCTGAAGTTTTTCGTGAAGCCGTGCGCGAAAATGCCACCGCTATGATTGTGGCCCATAATCATCCCTCCGGCGACCCCACCCCCTCCCCCGAAGATGTCCAGGTTACGCGTTCTATTGTCGAGGCAGGCTCGCTTCTGGGTATTGATGTCCTTGACCACCTGGTGATTGGACATCAACGCTTTATCAGCCTAAAAGAACGCGGCCTCGGCTTTGATAGATTCTAAGTAACTACTCAGCCATGTCATTTCGAGCGACGTTAGGAGCGAGAAATCTTCTAAGTCGGGGTTTGCAGACAACGGATTCAAAGCTTTCTCGGCTTTCAGCCTCGAAATGACATGAGGGGTAGTAGTTACGATTTTAATTGAATTGCCCTTCTTGAATTTATTTTACAAATTAGATTCAGGATGTTATACTTTTGCTGCTGCCCCCGTAAGCTGCCAATTTTATGGCATGGAAAGGAACTTTATGTCTTTGGATAACGGCCACAACCCTATTGCCTGGCGCATTGCGCAAATGAATGAGCGGGTTCGCTCGGCCAAAGAGCAAGACCTTTATCTTTACTTGCAACCGGCCGAGGCAGTGGATGGGGTGCATGTGACCATCAATGGGCGCAAAATGCTCCAGTTTGCCTCCTATGGCTACCTCAATTTACTCCACCATCCCAAAATTCAGGCCGCGGCCCAGGCCGCCCTGGAAGAGTTTGGGTCCGGGACGCATGGGGTCCGCATTTTGGCCGGAACCACACGGGTGCATGTCGAACTGGAACAGGCCATTGCCCGCTTCAAAAAGACTGAAGACGCCTTGGCCCTGTCAAGCGGCTACGTAACCAACCTGGGCACGATTGCCGCCCTGTTGGGCCGCAATGATGTGGTGATTTCCGACAAGCTTAACCACGCCAGCATTGTGGATGGCTGTTTGCTCTCACGGGCCAAATTTGTTCGTTTTGAACATAATGATATGGCCGCCCTGGAACAAGCGCTGGGCGATGCGCCTAAAGATGCGGGTAAATTGGTGGTGGTTGACGCGGTTTTTAGCATGGATGGCGACATCATCAATCTGCCGGAAGTCATCCGCCTTTGCCGTAAATACCAGGCGCTGTTAATGGTGGATGAAGCTCATTCGCTGGGTGTATTGGGGGAAACCGGCCAGGGTATCGAAGAGCATTTTGGCCTGGAAAACGGCATTGACATCAAAATGGGTACCTTGAGCAAAACTATTCCCAGCGTGGGCGGTTATATTGCCGGTAGCGCCGAATTGATTACCTACCTCAAACACAGTATGCGCGCCTTTGTTTTTTCGGCGGCGCTGCCCCCGGCTTCGGCCGCAGCGGCCAAAGCCTCGTTTGAAGTTATTCAGGAAGAACCGGAACGGGTCAAGGCGCTGCAGGCCAATGTCAATTATTTTATCAAGGGATTGCAAGAGCGGGGTTTTAACACCCTCAATAGCGCCACGCCCATCGTGCCGATTATTACCGGGGGTGATGAGCGGGCCTGGCTGATGGCCAAACTGGCCCAGGACAACGGCATTTTTGTGCTGCCGGTGGTGGCGCCGGCCGTACCCAACGGAACCAGCCGCATCCGCGCCAACGTTTCCGCCGGCCATACAGTGGCAGAGATTGAACAGGCGATGACCGTGTTTGAGCAGGCCGGCCGGGCGGTTGGAGTATTACCTACCTAAAATTTCGCCGCTAATTCATCAAGGCTGTTGGCAGGCATTGTGGCAGACAAGCTCAAAATCATTCTCAACCCCTACGGCGGACGCTTGCCGACAGCAGCCAAAATATCCCTGGTCGAACAAGGATTACAGCGGGCCAAGCTCGATTACCACCTGGAGGTGACGGCCCGGCCTGGCCATGGCATCGAACTGGCCCGGCAGGCCGCCTGTGACGGCTGGCGGATTGTGGTTGCCGCCGGGGGCGATGGCATGGTTAGCGAAGTAGCCAACGGTCTACTCCAAGCTGCCGGCGATGGCGAGGCGGGGATCTTGGGCATTATCCCCATCGGCACGGCCAATGATTTGGCCGATAAACTCAATATTCCCTTTGATGTTACTTTAGCTTGCCAGCGTGTGGCCGCCGGGGTTACCCGCCTGATTGACGTAGGCATGGTCAACGGCTACTATTTTGTCAACAATTCCGCTGTCGGTCTGGAGCCGTTGGTCACGATGGCCCACGACCGAATGCGCTGGGTTAGGGGGAATGGGCGTTACATTCTGGCCGCGCTGCAAGTTTTGAGCCGAGCTAAACCCTGGCTGATGCGTATAAGTTGGGGCAACAGCACCTTTGAAGGGCCGATCAATCTGGTTTCGGTGGGCAACAGCAACCGCACCGGCGGTTCTTTTTACATGACCCCCCAGGCCCAACCCGACGATGGCCTGCTCGATTTTCTCTATGCCACCGGCTTAAGTAAATGGCAAATGCTGCGTCTGCTCCCCCAAACCTTTACCGGCCGCCACATCAAGCATCCTCAGGTGGTTTATCGCCAAACGACCGAGCTGTCTATCACCGCTTTTTCTCCCACCCCCATCCAAGCCGACGGCGAAATCATCGCCGCCGAGGCCCTTGAAATTCACTATCAACTGAATCCACACAAACTCCGGGTGATTGTTTGATCTGGTGGTTGTTTCTTAACTCTCCAAATACGCCACCATCCGAATCTCATTGCGGCCCGGCGCAGCCACAACCTCTACTTCATCCACCAGATTCTTAATCAAAAATAGACCCCAACCGCGATGATCCTCTCGCTCCTGGCGCACCGCCGGGATTTGAGGAATAGGCCGGTAGCCCTGGTCTATCACGTTCAAAACTAAAGCGTTTTCTTGAATATGCAAGCCAATCAGCACCGCAAATTCGGTGTTTAACTGATTGCCATGTTCAATGGCATTGGTCACGGCTTCGGCGATGGCCGTTTTTAAGCAGTCAATGCGATGGGTATCAAAGCCTAGCTGTCTGGCCACGGCAGCCACAGCCATCATCGCAAATTTTTCATAGCCTAATTCACTTGGTAGACAAATTTTCATCACTACAGTGCTCCCCCGTTGATTTATATCTGTGATTTGATTCACAATTTGTCTATAGTATAGGGCAAAGTGTTACGGCTGAAATCAGCTTGGATGTGGATTTAAGCTCCACAAAAAAGACCGTCGCCGGGACGGTCTGCCTCCACATTTTTATGAGGGAATTCTACAATTGTTGTAGTTACACTTACTCAAACGGCAGTTCGAGCCAAAAAGTGCTGCCCTGGCCGGGGGTGCTCTCTACCCACACCCGGCCGCCATGCGCCTCGATGACCGCTCTGACCAAAAACAGGCCCAAGCCTGTACCGGGCGTTTGGCGGGTCAGCCGGTTGTCTACCCGGTAAAAACGGTCAAAAATCTGCTCTTGGTCGCCGGGGGAAATGCCAATGCCCTCGTCGCTGACATACAGCCGAACCAGCTTGTTTTCCCTGACCGTGCCCCCCACTTTGATCTGCCCGCCTTCTGGGCTGTACTTGATAGCATTGCCAATCAGGTTGGTCAGCACTTCCTGCAAACGTTCATAATCCCCGCGGATAGGAGGAAAATCAGGCGGGAACTCAACCACAAAGGTGTGTTTGGAGGTTGTTGTCTGAAGTTTTTTGACAATCATCCGGGCCAGGTCGTCTAATTCGACATAGCTCAGCCGCAGTTTCAGCCCACCGGCTTGCAAACGGCTGGCTTCGAGTAAATTATTGATTAACTTGTCCAGCCGGTCGGCCTCCTCCTCGATGATGCCCAGACCCTCAGCCAGGGTGGCCTTGTCCCAATTGGCATCTTCGCGGGCCAGCGTGCCGGCGTAGCCTTTGATAATGCTCACCGGCGTTTTTAATTCGTGCGAAATAACCGAGAGCAGGGTTTGTTTTAACTCTTCGGCCTCACGCAGCCGGGTGATATCGCGCACATTGGCGACGTACTGGGTAATTTTGCCTTCCTCGTTGAACTGGGGCGAGTAGTTATTAGCCAATGTTAGGGTCAGACCGTCTGCGCGGCGGTGAAGGCCCTCGATGTAGAGCCGGCCATCGGCGGGGGGATGGAGCAGTGGGCAGGCGGTGTGACAGACATTAACGCCTTGAGCGGTCCGCAAATTCAAAACATCGTAGCAGGGATGGCCAATGGCCTGTTCCGGCGGGATGCCGGTTAAATTGACCAGAGCTTTGTTCCAGGTCTGGATAATCCGGTAGGGATTGACAATCATCACCCCATCACCGCTGTTCTCGATGATGGCGTTGAGGCGTTCGCGCTCGGCGCTGACCTGCTGGTACAGCCGGGCGTTTTGGACGGCAATGGCGGCTTGATCGGCAAAAGCACTCAAAACCTGGCGGTCGTTGCTGCTAAAGGCGGCCCCACGGGCGCGGAAAATAAAGATGTGCCCAATCGTTTCGCCGCCAATTTCCAGGGGCAAAGCGACCACCTGGCGCAGTGGTACCCCTGCGGCCTTGGACCCCAGCGCCAACCGCAGCGAGATATCGGGAATGGCGCTGCGGCTTTCTTCTGATTCCAAATCGCGCCAGAGGGGTTCAAATAAAGGGACGGCTTGTGGAGGGAGGCCAATACTGGCATGGGGAAAAAAGGAGTTGTCGTCTTCGCGGCGCAGGGTAATCAGCCCGGCCTGCCCGGCCAGCAGTTCCACCGCACTGCGCAGGGTTAACTCCAACACGGCCGATAAATCAAGCCGGGCGCTCATAGCGCGGCTGATTTCTAGCAGATATTCGCGTTGGCGCAGGCGAAAATCAGGTAACATAAGGCATGACTGGAGAGGCGAGGAGGCGAAGAAGCGAAGAAGCCAGGATCACTATCCGCCTCACCTTTCCTCGCGTCATCGCCTCTTCGATTAGCCGCCGGTGAGGTTGGTGATAATATAGAAAACCAGGCCGCCGCCCGCCGCCATCACCACCACCGACAGGGCCAGCCCCACCGCCACCAGGATAACCGTAGGAGTTTCACCTTCTTCGGCGGAGGCCAGGTCAACCGGGGGGCTGACCATCGTTGGCTCATCTTCTTCCTCATCGGACATTTCCTCGCGCGGCGGTGCTGTGGGCTGAATGCCAAAAGCCTTCCGCAACTGATCTTCTTCAGGCTCCAGAGTGCGCAGCCCCTCGCGGGCTGCTCGATTTTGTTTATTAATTTTGAGGACGTTTTCGTAGCAGATACGCTTGTCTTCGGTATCGGTCAAAACATCGGCCAGCCCCAGCCATGCCTCTTCCGAGCGCGGATTCTCTTGCAGAATCGCTTCAAAGATAAGCCGAGCCTGCTGAAAATTTCCCTGGTTTATGGCATCTCTGCCGTCATCAAGCGTTGGCATAAGCGTTCACCCTCTCTAACTTACATAATCTTTATAAATTTTATCACGCTTGACTTTTTTTGTACAGGAAACCCTAAAGGTTTTCAAAACCTTTAGGGTCTTACGTTTACCGCCGCCCGCCCGACATCGAGCGCCAACGGTCGGCCAGGCTGAGCGATTGGGTGGCCTCGCGCATCAGGGCTTTGGCCGAGGGTTTGGCCCAGGAAGGCGTGGGTACGTTGTAATCAAAATCGGGCAGCGTTTTGCGCTCAATTTTATAACCCAAAGCGTGCTCAATACGATGGACCAAGGCTTCGTCATCCGGCGTTACCAGGGTGATAGCATCGCCGTCGGCTTCAGCCCGCGCGGTTCGGCCAATTCGATGAACGTAATCTTCGGGATGTTCCGGTACATCATAATTGATGACGTGGGAGATGCCTTCCACATCCAACCCCCGCGCGGCGATATTGGTAGCAATCAAAACCTGGTGCCGGCCTGAACGGAAGCCTTCCAGGGCGGCAATGCGTTCCCGCTGGCGGAAATCACCGTGAATGCAGGCCACCGCGATTTTGGCTTGGCGCAGTTGGCGGGTCACAATGTCGGCTTCCTGGCGGGTGTCGGTAAAAACCAGCATACTGTTGACATCCATGCGCTGCAAGAGGGCCATCAATAGTTCGGTTTTGAGGTGCCGGGGCACGGGATAAAGCGCCTGGCGAATCGCTTCCGGTGGACGGGCGACGGCAATTTCAACTCTGACCGGGTCGTGTTGAAACTGGTGGGTCAGCGCCAAAACCGAAGCGGGCATGGTTGCCGAAAAGAGCATGGTTTGGCGTTGCTGCGGCATTTTGCTGATAATCTGGCGGATATCCGGCAGAAAGCCCATATCCAGCATACGGTCGGCCTCGTCAAGGACCAGAATTTCGACATCCCTGAAGTTAATATTTCTGCGCTGCATGTGGTCGAGCAGCCGGCCGGGGGTGGCAACGACGACATCTGCGCCCCGGCGGAGCTTGTCGGTCTGTTCGCCTAACCTGGCCCCGCCGTAAATCGGCACAACCCGCAGCGAGGTTCGGGCTGCCAGTTTGCGGGCTTGCTCTGTGACCTGGATGACCAGCTCGCGGGTAGGAGCCAAAATAACCAGGCGCGGATTTTTGGTTTTGCCGGAATTTTGCTGTAAACGTTCCAGGGCCGGTAATAGGAAGGCAATGGTTTTGCCGGTGCCTGTCTGAGCGCAGCCGATAAGGTCGTGGCCCTCCAGGGCGGGGGGAATAGCCTCCGCTTGAATCGGGGTCATTTCTTCAAACCCCAACGCAGCAATTGCTTTTTGCAGAGGCTCACTTAAATTAAGTTGGGTAAATTGCATGAAGTTCCTTTAAGAAAGATTTATAAAAAACCGCCCCGAAAAAACCTATCGGAGCGGCCGATCAGCTTACATAAGAAGTTATACCCCGGATAATGATTTGTGTCAAGATAGACTGAAATTGATTCCATTAAACTTTTTAATACAATAAACGGGCGCAATTTGCCACCGGAGCAAAAGGACGATGGATTATACGGCTGAAATCTGGCGCATTTTCTCGCTGGTTTCCTGGACAGTCTGGATAGTAGCGATGGTGTACGCGCTAAGCGTGTCAATCTTTATTATCCTGGAAAATCGCAGCCCACAGTTAACCTTTGCCTGGCTGTTGCTTTTTTTTGTGGTCCCTGTGGTTGGGGTGATTATCTACATCATGTTTGGGCGTGATCACTGGGCCTTCAGCCGGGAGCATAAATTACTGCGGCAAGAGCTGCGCCTGATTATGAAATCCAACGAGCACCTGGCGCACTGGGCTACCTACCAAAAGGCCGAGATTGAAACGCTCAAACAGGCCGGCCCGCCGGTGTACAAGCGGGTGCTGGATTTGCTCCGCCGCACTACCGGCGCCTTCCTCTTTCCTTATAATAACCTGGAAATCCTGCAAAATGCCAGCCAGAAATATCCGCGCCTGCTGGAAGATATGCGCGCCGCCCGCCACTCGATCCACCTGGAATATTATGAGTGGAGTTCCGACGATTTTATGCAGGAGGTCAAGCAGCTTTTGTTGGCCAAGGTGAAAGAAGGGGTCCAAGTGCGGGTTCTGTATGACCCTATCGGCAGTTTTTTTATGCTGAATTGGCGCTACGTGCGTGAGATGAATGCGGGCGGCGTCAAAATGGTTCCCTATTCGCCACTGTACATTATCCATACCATCAGCTATCGTAATCATCGCAAAATTGCTGTTATTGATGGTCGAATTGGTTACACCGGCGGCATGAACATGGCCGAAGCCTATCTAAAGGGACCAGACCAGGCAAAATTTACCGGCTGGCGCGATACCCATGCGCGTTTCACCGGCCAGGCCGTGTGGGGGTTACAGGCCAGTTTTATGATCCAGTGGCGCAATACCACCCATGAATGGCTGGCCGAGCCGGCCTATTTTCCCCCTTTAACCGAAACGCTCACTTATTTGCCGATGCAGGTGGTCAATTCCGGCCCGGATTCGCAGTGGAAAGCCATCCGCCAGTTGTACTTTGCCATGATTACCGCCGCCCAACATCACATCTATATTCAATCTCCTTTTTTTATTTTGGACGACAGCCTGGCCGAAGCCCTCAGCGGCGCAGCCCGGACGGGGGTTGAGGTAAAAGTGATGCTGGCCCCCGATGGCCCGGGTGGGTATTTTGCCTACCGCGCCGGTTTTACCTACGCGGCCAACATGGCCGAGGCCGGCGTACAAATTTATTACTACCAGGGCGACTACTTTCACGCTAAGACGATCAATATCGACTCGGTTTTGTGTTCGGTAGGGTCGGCCAATATGGACATTCGCAGCTTTGCCATTAATTACGAGTTGAACCTGGTAATTTATGATGAAAAGACGGCCAAAAAATTAGAGGAGGATTTTTTGAACGATCTAAAACATTGCCAGGAGTTTAAGCTGAGGGCTTACAAACGCGGCAACCTGTTTGGTCGGGTCAGAGATTCAGTCTTTCGGCTGGCCTCGCCATTGCTATAAGTTTTTTTAACATTCAATGCGACAGCTATTAAAAGATAGATTATAATAAAGTGAAGGAGTAAGAAATGTTAAAAGAGTTCCGTGAATTCATCAGCCGGGGTAACGTTATTGATCTTGCCGTCGCGGTGATCATCGGCGCAGCGTTCACGGCGATTGTCACCTCATTGGTAGATGATATTATCACCCCTATTTTGGGGATATTTTTGGGCGGGGTAAATTTTTCCGGCCTTGCCCTTACCATCGGCGCGGCTTCGATTAATTATGGCAACTTTATCCAGGCGGTCATCAATTTCTTGATTGTAGCCTGGGTCATTTTCCTGATGGTCCGCGGCCTCAATCAATTACAGCGCCGGTTCAGCCGGGATAAAGAAGAAGCCCCGTCTGAACCGTCAGAGGAGGTGAAACTCCTAACCGAAATCCGCGATTTGTTGCGGGCAGGCCGATAAAGTCATTATACTTCCAGGCACTTAATATAATTCTGGGGCAGATGGCACATGCCGGCATCGGCGCTCATCCGGCTGGCCTGCAGGTCGCCCAGATGGTGCAGTTCGCCCACATGCTCATAATTAACTACCAAGGGAATATCCGGCGGCAGGTTGGGCACAATATCCACGCTGTTAACAATGCGATAGGTTTTGGGCACAAGCTTATTATAAAAGGCCACAAACTCGGCATTGCCCACTTTGGGCGAACCAAAGGTATAGGCGCTGACCTCTTTATCGGGCAAATTGTACTTGATATCTACGGCGCACAAGGTTGCCAGCGCACCGCCCAGACTATGCCCGGTGCAGATAATTTGCTTGTGGGCCGTCTCTTTGGCCGCTTTGAACATGGCTTCGCGCACCGAGTTGTAAGCTTCGATAAAACCGTAATGCACTTTGATGGCCGAGTTGCCCTTTTCACCATAGGCAAAATCGGCGGGCATAAATTTGAGGTCGTTAATCCAATCGGCAATGCCGGTTTCCTCTGAGCCGCGATAGGCTAAAATGAAGGTGTTGCCAAAGGCGACGCCAAAAATACCCTGAGTATGAGTTCCGGCGTTTTCAAACCGCCCGTGCAGCTTAAACTCTTTCATATCAAAGCCTTTGCCATAAGCCGCGTGAGCAATCCGGGCGCATAACATCGCCGTTTTCTTGTCCATTTTAGCCTCCTTGTTTCGCGTGATAGTTAAAATCAATTACAATCAAAGGCAGTCAAGCCGCATTTTATCTGTTTTTGGAATTTTTTTCAAACATGAGCCAGTGGTATCAACTTAGCGCAAGCGAAGTATTACAACAGCTCCACAGCGACCCGGCGCACGGCCTGACCGAGGCTGAGGCGGCCCGCCGGTTGGAGCAGTACGGCCCCAACGCGCTGGTCGAGCAGGGCTTGAAAAGCCCCTGGAAAATTTTGTTGGAACAATTGACCAACGTCATGACGATCATCCTCATCGTCGCCGCCGTTATCTCCTTCTTTTTGGGCGACTTGCTGGACGCGTTGGTGATTCTGGCGATTGTGGCGCTCAATGCCGCTCTGGGCTTTCGGCAGGAATACAAGGCCGAAAAATCTATGGCGGCCCTGAAACAGTTGGCCGTGCCGATGGTAAAGGTGCGCCGCGAGGGGCATGTCAAAGAAATCTCCTCTCTCAACCTCGTTCCGGGTGATATTATTATTCTCGAAACCGGCAACAAAGTCCCTGCCGACGGCCGTCTGCTGGAAAGCCCCAACCTGCGCCTGGAAGAGGCCGCCCTCACCGGCGAATCTGAGGCGGTCGAGAAAGATGCAGAGGCCGTCTACAGCGGCGAAGAGGCCCTGGGCGACCGGCGCAATATGGTTTATATGGGCACGGCCATTAGTTACGGGCACGGCCTGGCCGTTGTCACCGCAACCGGCATGCAAACCGAACTGGGCCACATTGCCAATTTGATGCAGACGGTTGAACAGGAGCCGACTCCACTCCAGCAGCGATTGAATCGGCTGGGGTTGGTGTTGGCAGCGGCGGCGCTGGTGATTGTCAGCGTTATCTTTGTCATTGGGCTGTGGCGCGGCGATGAGTTAAGTGAGGTTTTCCTGACCGCCGTCAGCCTGGCCGTAGCGGCGGTGCCCGAAGGGTTGGCGGCAGTGGTTACGGTCGCCCTGTCGCTGGGGGCGCAGCGGATGTTGCAGCGCCATGCCCTCATCCGCAAGCTGCCGGCGGTGGAAACGCTTGGCTCCGTCACCATCATTTGCTCCGACAAAACCGGCACATTAACCCAAAACAAAATGACCGTCACCGTCCTCGACATTGCCAACCGGCGCATTGATTTGACCGAAGAACGGGTTGGCGCGGGTCTGGAAGTGGTTAAAGTTGCCGACTCCTCGGATGCGACCCCCATCCAACCCACGCTCGATTTGCTGTTGATTGGCGGCGCGCTCTGCAACGATGCAGTGCTGCAAAGCGACCCGCAGCAGCCCCACACCTACCACGTGGTGGGCGACTCCACAGAGGGCGCGCTGCTGCTGGCCGCCGCCGAATTTGGCTTGCTCAAAAAGGAGTTGGACCAACGCTTCCCGCGGGTGGCCGAACTGCCTTTCGAGTCGGTTCGCAAGCGCATGACCACTGTTCACCGCCGGCCCCAATCCGCTGCTGAAGTCCCCGCTCGACTGGCCGACGTCTGGTCCAAAAGACCCCACCCCGAGGCCGGCTTTGTCGCCTTTACCAAAGGGGCCATTGACGGCCTGTTAAACATTTCCAACCGAGTTTGGGTCGAGGGCCGCCTGGAGCCGCTGGACGAGGCCTGGCGGCAGCGGATTATGGCCGCTCACGACAGCCTGGCTCAAAACGGTATGCGCGTCCTGGGCGTCGGCCTGCGCCCGCTGGAGGCTGTGCCCGCCGAGAAGAGCGCCGAAACCTTGGAGCGCGACCTGATTTTGCTGGGTCTTTTTGGCATGATTGACCCGCCCCGGCCTGAAGTCAAAGCGGCGATTGCCACCTGCCGCACCGCCGGTATTCGCCCGGTGATGATTACCGGCGACCATCCGCTCACGGCCCGTTATATCGGCGCTGAACTGGGCATTGGCGATGATGGCTTTTTGACCGGCCAGGAGTTGGACCAGCTTTCGCCGGAAAAGCTGGCCGAGGCGGCCCAACAGGTTTCGGTTTTTGCGCGGGTAGCCCCGGAGCATAAGCTGGACCTGGTTGAGATTTACCAAAAGCAGGGCCACATCGTTGCCATGACCGGCGACGGGGTGAACGACGCCCCGGCGTTGAAAAAGGCCGACATCGGGGTGGCCATGGGCATTACCGGCACCGATGTGGCTAAAGAAGCCGCCGATATGGTCCTGCTGGACGACAATTTTGCCACCATTGTCGCCGCCGTGGAAGAGGGCCGGACGATTTTTGATAACATCCGCAAATTTATCGCCTACTTGTTAAGCTGCAATTCCAGCGAGTTGGGAGTCATGCTGCTGGGGCCGCTGTTGGGCATGCCCTTGCCGCTGCTGCCGCTGCAAATTTTGTGGATGAATTTGGTCACCGACGGCCTGCCGGCCCTGGCCCTGAGCGTCGAGCCGGCCGAGCGCAATATCATGCGCCGCCCGCCTCACTCGACGGGCAATATCTTTAGCCGCAGCATAGTGCGGATTATCATCGGCATGGGCCTGGTGATGACCGTTGTTTCGTTGGGGGTGGGTTATGCTTACTGGCAAGCCGGCCATGACACCTGGCAAACCATGATTTTTACCACCCTGGTTATGTCGCAGGTATTCTTTGCCCTGGCGATCCGCTCCGAGCGCGACTCGCTTTTTACCATCGGCCTGGGGTCCAACCGAGCGATGATCGGCGCGGTGCTCTCGACCTTTTTGCTGCAACTGGCGGTCATTTATCTGCCTTTTTTGCAGCCCATCTTTGAAACTGTGCCCCTGTCGCTGCCGGACTTGGCTCTGGCCCTGGGCTTGAGCACCGTTGTTTTCTGGGTGTCGGAAGTGGAAAAACTGATCCGACGACAACATGAAAGGATATAACTGATGCTGCCTTTGAGCGATATGAACCCAACCCGCCGCTTTCCGGTGTTGACCTATAGCCTGATTGCGCTTAATCTGCTGGTCTTTTTCTGGGAACTGAGCCTGCCGCCCGCGGCGCTCGAACCCATCCTGATGGACCTATCCGTTGTTCCGGCCAATGTTTCCCGCAGCCCCTTTTCGCTGGAAACGCTGCTGGACATCCTGCGCAGCATGTTTTTCCACGCCGGCTGGGGCCATCTGCTGGGTAACATGCTGTACCTGTATCTTTTTGGCGATAACGTCGAAGATCGGCTGGGGCGAATCTTGTATCTGCTGCTTTATTTTGGCAGTGGTTTTGCCGCCGCCCTGGCCCAGATCGCCATTGATCCCACCTCGCCGATTGTGCTGGTAGGCGCAAGCGGGGCTATTGCCGGGGTGTTGGGCAGCTACCTGGCCCTTTTTCCAGGGGTGCGGGTGCGCGGTATTGTGCCCCTCTTTTACATCGGCATGTGGTCGGAGTGGCCGGCCTGGTTGGTAATTGGGCTGTGGTTTGTAGTGCAGCTTCTCAGCGGCTTCGCTTCGCTGGGCGTGGAAACCGGCGGCGGCGTGGCCTTTTTTGCCCACATCGGCGGGTTTGTGCTGGGCATCATCCTCACTTGGGTGCTGATGCTCTTTGTGCCCCAGCCTCCGCCCGATTACCGCCGGCAAGTGCTTTATGAGCGGACGAGACGGTATCCGTATCTCTGAAAAACGTGGTACAATAGCCATAAGTATATTTTACTGAGAGGAAATACCAATGACGACCGAAGCTGCCCGGCTTTATCAAGACATCACCCACCGCATTGTTGCTGCGGCCAACCCGGTGAAGGTGATTCTGTTTGGTTCTCGGGCGCGGGGTACGGCGCACCCTGGCAGTGATTTAGATTTGCTGGTCATCGAACGCGATCCGGTTTCAGCCCGTCAAGAAGCCATCCGGCTGCGGCAACTGCTGCGCGATTTGGAAATTCCGGTAGATATTATCGTTGTTGGACAATCTTTTGCCGAGCGCTATGGCGATATTCCGGGATCCGTGCTTTATCCCGCCATGCGCGAGGGTACGGTGCTCTATGGCTGACACTCGTGAAATGCGTCAGCAAGAATTGGCCCGGTTGTTACTGCAAAAGGCCCGCCAGGATTTAGCGTTGGTAATGAGCGTAGCTGATTCTGATGTCGTCGCCGATGAAATTGTTGGGTTTCATATCCAGCAGGCCATTGAAAAAACCATCAAAGCGGCCTTAACCCGCTTGGGCAGCCAATATGAATTTACGCACGATCTCTCGATACTTTACCGACAGGCTGAACATAGCGGGCTGACATTACCGGCTTCTATAGACGCAGTAGAAGAACTGACTGTATTTGCCGTCCAGTTTCGCTATTTGTTGTATCAGGAGGAGCAGGGCTTTGACCGCAGTGCTGGTTTAACCTTAGCCGAAAAATTTGTTGAATGGGCCAATTCCATCATTGAATTACCGGCGCGACCATCCCCGCAACCCAATGATGATAACCAGCCCGCTGGCTAAATTAAATTTGCCATTTTGTCCCACTTGCTATGATGGGGGTGCAGTCGGTGCATCTCCCGCGACGGGCGGCGAGGCATCAGACGTTCGGCAGGGCGGAAATGGACTCCCGACCAGGCATTATCTGATTCCATCCAGGAAGGTGAAATGACTCTCCTTGCCCTCATCCCCGCCTATAATGAATCGTTCCGGGTCGCCAAAGTGGTTGAAGGAGCGCGGCTGCATCTGCCGGTGCTGGTGGTAGACGACGGCTCCCGCGACGACACGGCAGACCAGGCCAGGGCCGCCGGAGCGACGGTTTTGGTTCAAACCCCCAACCAGGGCAAAGGTGCGGCCTTGCAGACCGGCTTTCGCTGGGCGCTGGCCGAAGGTTACGAGGCGGTGGTCACGCTGGACGCCGACGGCCAGCACAACCCGGCCGAAATCCCCAAGTTTTTGCAAGCCTACGATACGCTGCGGGCCGATTTGGTCATCGGCCAGCGCAATTTCAGCCAGATGCCGCCGGTGCGCCGCCTGGCCAACTGGCTGGGCGGGCTGGGCTATTCCTGGGCGGTCGGCCAGACCATCCCCGATAACCAATCCGGCTACCGGCTGCTCAGCCGCCGCCTGCTGACCACCCTGCTGGAGCAAAACTTTGAGCGGGGTTTTGAATATGAGGTCGAGATGATTACCATGTGTGTGCGGCGCGGATTTACCCTGGCCTGGGTGCCCATCGAAACCATTTATGCCGGCGAAACCAGCCACATCAACCCGCTGCTGCACACCCGAAATTTTTTGCGCCTGCTCTGGCGCACGCGACAGGTGAGATGAAGGAACTGGAACGCAAAGGGTTATCACTCAAGCTCATGTCATTTCGAGACCGAAGGTCGAGAAATCCCCAGAGCGCAACAGACGAAAGTGAGGTGTCGGAGATTTCTCCCCGCTTCGCGGGTCGAAATGACATGCCTGAACGGCTAGGAAAAAGGTTAATCGGCGGGAATGTTTCAAAATGGTTGCGGCGAGGTTTGGTCATCCTATTTGTCCTCGCCATCCTCTGGCTCAACCACTCCCAATTCCTTGAACTATTCCATTTCTTCCGCAACCGCGAGGCCGTCACCGCCTATTTAGAGCCGCTCGGCTGGGGCGGGCCGCTGCTCTACCTGCTGATTATCCTATTCCAGGTTCTCTCGGCCACCATCCCCGGCCATGCCCTGATGATTGCCGCCGGTTATCTGTACGGCTTTCCCCTCGGCCTGACGCTTAACCTTATCGGTGGGGTCGGGGCCAGCCAGGTGGCCTTTGTATTGGCTCGCCGGGCCGGGCATGCCTGGGTCAGCCGGGTGCTGCCTCAGCCGGTGCTGCGCCGCTGGCAGCCGGTGGTTGAGCGGCGGGGTTTTTTCTTTTTCCTGACCTGCTTCTGGCTGCCCATTGTGCCCCACAACGCCACCAATTATCTGGCCGGCCTGGGTTCGATTTCATTCTGGCGCTTTCTGCTGGCTAATTTTTTGGGCCGCCTGCCGGGGATGATCCTCGTCACTCTGATTGGCTCGCACGGGTTTGAACTCACCGGGCCGCAGTGGGGCCTGCTGGCCGCCGCCGGGCTGCTCCTGCTGTTCGGCGGGCGCTACCTGGCGGCCAAGCTGCGGTCTCGTTGGGACACCCTTTCCTGGAGGATAGAGGATGGAGGATAGAGGATAGTCTACTTTCTATCCTCTATCTACCATCTACCATCTACCATCTTCGCCTTGCCTCACGCTTTCCCCCTTTTTTGCCAACCCTCTGTTGCATGTTATACTCGGCGCTTGGAGCGATAATGACGATGAGCGCAGTTTTTCGTATAACTATTTTGTTGTCAACCCTGCTTTTGTTGGGGAAAATTCCGGCAGCGGCAGCGCAGGAGGGGCCGCTGGTGCTGGCCTTTTACTACGCCTGGTTCGACCAGAACACCTGGACTTCCGGCCAATCAGTTGACCTGCCCGCCGAACCGTACAATTCAGCCGATCGGGCCGTCATCGAGCGGCAGGTGGGGCAGGCCCAGAGCGCCGGGATTGACGCCTTTGTGCAATCCTGGTACGGTCCGCAGGAAGGGGGTAATCAGACCGAGACCAATTTCCGCACCCTGCTCGACGTGGCCGGGGCCAGAGGCTTCAAAGCCGCCGTTGATTTGGAAGTGACCAGTCCCTTCCTGGGCAGTATTCCCACCGTTACCGATGCCCTGGCCAAGCTGCTGGCCACCCACGCCCAGCACCCGGCCTATTTGCGCTATCAGGGCAAGCCGGTCATCTTCTTCTGGCGGCAGCAGCAGTTTTCGGTCGAGCAGTGGACCGCGATTCGAGATCAGGTAGACCCTAACCGCGCCACCATCTGGATTGCCGAGGGCACCGAACTGGCCTATCAAGCCATTTTTGACGGCCATCACCTTTACAGCATTGCCTGGGCCGCCTCGCCGGCCGACCAACTGGCCAAGTGGGCCAGCCGGGTGCGGGCTTACGCTGCCGAAAATGGCTTCAACCGCTTGTGGGTGGCGACGGTGATGCCCGGTTACGACGACACCCGCCTGCCCCGCGCCGACGCCTTTGCCGTGCCCCGGCGCAACGGCGAGTATTACCGCGAAACGTGGCAGGGGGCCATCGCCAGCAGCCCGAATATGGTTATCATCAACAGCTTCAACGAGTGGCCCGAAGGCAGCCATTTGGAGCCAAGCGCCAGTTATGGTAATCTCTACCTTGACCTGACCCGCGAACTGGTCACAGCCCTGCGCGGCAGTCCGCCTCCCGCCCCGGCTGCGGCCACAAGCCCCACCGCCGAACCTGTCGCCACCCCCACCGGCCCGTACATTACCGCCGAGGAAGGGGCCAACATCCGCAGCGGCCCTGATACCGCTTATGAACGCATTGGGCAACTGGCGGCGGGCAGTCCGATTGCTGTGATTGGCAAAACATCAGCGGGCGACTGGTGGCAGATCAACTTTCCGCGCGGCTCCGACGCCCGCGGCTGGGTCAACGCCGAGGTGGTCACTTTTACCGGCGACGCCGGGGCGGTCCCGGTGGTAGAAACGCCCAGCCCGTCGGAAGCCTCGCTGACCGGCCTGACCCTCCAGGCTTCGGCCACGCCGACGACAACCCTGGAAACCGCCGGCGCTGCACCAACCATCAAAGTTCCGGCAGGGGGAGTCAATCTGCGCAGCGGCCCCGGCCTGGAGTTTGAGCTGCTGGGCCGGCTGGACGAAGGCGCGGAGGCGGTAGTGGTCGGTCAAAGTGAAACCGGCGAGTGGTGGCAGATTGAGACCAATGCCGTCGAAGCCGGCCTGGCCTGGGTTGCCAACGCCGTGGTGGATGTTAGCGGTGACACCGCTGGCGTGCCGGTCATCGAGTTTGACCAGCCCACCGCTACCCTCACCCAGACTCCCACGGCCACCGTTCCGCCCACGCCCTCAATCACACCCACCCCAACGGCAACCGAAGTAATTATCGCCGGGACGATTGAGGTTACGGATCCGATCAACGTCCGGGCCGAACCCTCGACCGACGGTGAACTGTTGGGCGGGTTGTACCTGGGCGACAAAGCCGATGTGCTGGCCGTGAGCAAAGATGGCGACTGGTGGCAGATTGACTTTCCTGCCGGGCCGGAGGGCGTCGGCTGGGTGGCCGCCGAGTTTGTCCGCTTCCAGGGCGATCAGCAAGCCGTGCCCATTTTTGGCCTGGGGACCGTCACGCCGACCCCCCGCGCCACCAACACCCCCACCCGCACGCCCACCCCCGACAGACTGCCCACCCTGGCCGAACTGCCGACCCTGGCCCCTACGGCTACCTCCATCTACCAGCCTACCGCCGCCGCCCTCTTGGCCGAACGCGGCACTCCCGACCCGGCCCTGACCATTGTGCCGGAGGAGCCGCGCGCCTCGTTTGATTGGGGCGATTTTCCGTGGGGGATTCTCAGTTTGGTGGTCATCGCCGCTTTTTTGTGGTATCAATTTTATTGGCGGCGGCGTGGATTAAGCTGATCCAGCCTCCGACAGACCGCAGTGGTTGAAAAGCCACTGCGGTCTTTTTTTGAGCCAAATTCGCGAGTACAAAAACCTAAAATTATGGTAATATACAAAGGAAGTAACTGCTCAGGCATGTCATTTCGACCGAAGGGAGAAATCTTCTAATCCGTGGTTTGCAGACAACGACCTCAAAGATTTCTCGGCTTTCAGCCTCGAAATGACATGAGGGCTGAGTAGTTACCAAAGGAATATCATTCTGAGCGACCAACGGGAGCGAAGAATCTGTCAATACTTGGCCTAAAATCAAAATCCAAGGTATTAGGGATTTCTCCCTTCGGTCGAAATGACATGCCAAGCAGTTAAGAAAGGCTATTATGAAACCTCACGACCCACCTTATTCCTGGCCCGACCAGCAAGGGCTGTTCCAGGCTCTCATCGGCGATGGCCGGCCGCTGCTGCTGTTCACCGGTCTGAGCATTGTCCTGTCGGGTGGGTTTGCCCTGTTTCTGGCGGCGACCGGCCATTTTTTGCCCCATGATACCCAATTTCTGGGCATGACGGCTGAGCAACTGTGCGCCCTACAGGACTGCCGGATTGTCCGCTTTATGATCCACGACCGGGTGGCTTTTGGCGGGGCGTTAATTTCCATTGGCTTGCTTTACATGTGGCTGGCGGAATTTCCTTTGCGCCGGGGCGAAGCCTGGGCCTGGTGGCTGTTTACATTGTCGGGCCTGCTGGGCTTTGGCAGTTTTCTGGCCTATCTCGGCTACGGTTACCTCGACACCTGGCACGGTCTGGCGACCCTTATTCTACTGCCCTGTTTTGGGTTGGGTCTGTTTCGCTCGGCGGCTTTAATTCCCCGGCCTCTGCGGCTGCAAAGCCTGTTCCAACCGGCGCTCCCGCTCGGCTGGAATTCACCCCTGGCGCTGGGGCGCTTGTGTCTGCTCCTGACTGCCCTCGGTATGAGCGGCGGGGGCTTGACCATTTTATTCATTGGCATGACTGAAGTGTTTGTGCCCCAGGATTTGCATTTTATGGGTCTGCTGCCCACCGATTTGAACGCCATCAATCCCCGTCTCGTGCCACTCATCGCCCACGATCGGGCTGGTTTTGGCGGCGGGGTACTGACCACCGGGATCACCATCTTTTTCTCGGTCTGGTGCGCTGCCCCCTCGCGTAGTTTGTGGCAAACTCTCTGTCTGGCCGGCTGTATCGGCTTTGCGACGGCTATCGGCATCCATCCTATCGTTGGCTATAACGATGTGATTCATCTCGCCCCGGCCTTGTTGGGAGCGGTGATGTTTGCTGTCGGCATCGGGCTGTGTTATAAGCCGATGGTTTTAAAGCCCTAATCCTCAGGCTATCCTCTCTAAAAGCAAAAACACCTCGCTCCGATCGGGCGAGGTGTTTTTATTAGGAGTTGCGCAGTTCAAGGTAGTTTAGCCCCTCGTGGGTGGGCACAAGGCTCTAAACTACAGCCCAACTGCGTAACTCATATTTATAATGGGCGAACCTTGCTTAATAATTGAGCCAAAATTGAGAGCTACCCTGTATGTTAACCTTTAGCCTACAGGCATTAATCTAACAGGTTTGTTCAACAAGGAGGGTATGATGAACTGGCTTATTCTTTCGCACTTGGTAGGGTTTGGAGTGGTGGCTTTGCTTTTTGGGGAGGGTCTTTCCATCCTGGTCAGAGCTAGGGTCATGCCTTATGTGCGTTGGCTCGGCTTACTGACCATCTTTTTAGCCGGGTTGGGAGGCATTGGGCAGGCCTTATCATTCTGGGACGTCTTTGTTTTTAGCTCGGAATTTGGCCTGATTATGGTGCAGGGCAATCTGGCCCGCCTGGGTTTGAGCCTTATTATTTTTGGTTTGGCCGTGAGCTTTGGGGTTAGTTGGCACCTGGCCCGCGCCGCCGCGGCCTGGCCCTCTCGCTGGCCCTGGTTATTGACAGGTGGAATAATAGTTGGGTTGGTATCAACTTTTGGTATCCAGCCGATTAACCCGGAAGAGACGGAGCCATTTTTTGTTGTTTACGCTTACAACCTGTGGTGGCCGCCCCTGCTGATCTGGTTTGGCGTCTGCCTGGTTGAAATTTACGCTACGCTGCTGCGGATCAAAAATCGTTGGGCTTGCCGGTGGCTAACTACGCTGGGTGTTGCCGGTTTGAGTCTGCTGGCCTTGCGCCAACCGGGCTTAAGCGATTCTTTGCAGGTACTTTGGATCGCTTGCTTGTTGCTGGTTGTGCCGCTCAACACTATTCTGGCCGCCAAGAAAGGATTTGGTTGGATCTGGCTGGTGCTACCTCTCCCTGCCGCTTTGGCCTTCTCCCAACTCAAACTGCGGCTGAGAAAATTCAAGCCTTGGCTTAATCTCGGCTGGGTTATCATCGCCACACTTATGGTTAGCTCGCTGCTAGGCCTGTTGTTAGCCTTAATTTTTGGCCTGTGGCTATGGTTAGAGGGAGAGTGGTTTGCGGAAAATAGAATATTTTCTGTTCTATTTGGGGTAAGCGCTTTTGGATTTTGGTCAGGCTGGCTGCTCCTGGCCTTGGGTCTGACCGATGGGCCGCCACTTTATCAAAAGCAGCGAGCCGGTATATTAAAAGAATCTAGGCTTACGCTGCGCCAAATTGTTTTGTTGGGCAGCTTGACTTTTTTGGCCTTTAGCCTGACCGGGTTTTTTTATTTGGCTGCGATTGATCCGTCGGTAGCCCTGGTTATTTTCTTTTTGGCCTGGACACTGTTGAGCGAAGTGGCGGCCAGGGGCTTGTTCCATCAACTGTGGCATCTACAGCGTGAGGGAAAATTATTCAATAAAGAGGGGCGGGACAAATTTTACAGGGCCGGGCAGCGTTTGGGAAGTGGGCTGGGCCGGTTAACTCAGGTCAATTCTATGCCTGTGATGATTGTGAAGGTGCTGCTGGGCCTAGCCGTGTTAATTATTTTAAGCGAAGTGACCAATGCCGGCAAGGTTACTATTCAACCTTTCAACGCTTTTGGTTTTAGGGATGAGAAGTATGGTGAGGTCATGGCCAACCGGGTATTTGTTAATCTTGGGCTGCTCACTCAACAACTGCAACCGGATATCATTGTGCCTTCGCCCGGTTCGCCCAACCCATCGAGCAAGCAAAAGTCAAAATTCTCTTACGTTATGCTCACTTCAAGTAGTGTAGATGCTGCCCTGGCCGAAAGCCCAGATCTGGATCTCTATGGGGTTAAGATTCCATTGAACCTGCTGGTGACCCCTCTCCAGCAGCCAGTCCGATCGCTGTTGGGGGTTAATATTATCAATGGTAGCATTCAACAGGATAGGGACAAATACATGGCTCGGGCTTATTCCAGTCAGGGTATGACCTGGCAGGTTGATTATTCAATTATCTCAACCCGCCTGAGTGAGGATAAAAACTTTGCGCAAAAAGTTGAACAGAGCGCCGACGATGCGCTGTCTAACCTGGCCGAAGAATTGGCCTTTAAAATTATCCGGCAGGAGCCGGCGCTGGCCGCTCTGGGCATGACCGATTCCTGGCTTGCATTCGATGTTTTCCAGGAGGGGATACGAAATTTGAATAACAGCGATTTTGACGACCTGACGGCGGCTATCCAGAACTTTCGAGAGGCAACAAAGCGAGACCCCAGATTTGCCATCGCCTATTACCGTCTGGGCCTGGCTTTACAGGATGACGGCCAACCGGCAGCGGCGGCCGAAGCTTTTCGGGCCAGTTTGGTGGCTAACCCGGAGTTTGCCCCCGGTTACAATGCCTTAGCTTACCTCCTTTACAATTTTGATAGCTACGCTAATTATTACAGCAGCCCGGCCGCTGTGTTGCCCCAATCCCCCGCTGATTATACAACCCGCTGGTCGCGGGACAGCGAAGCGCGCCGTCTCTGGCAGTCGCTTATTCTCTTACCTGAAGCGATGGCTACCTTACCTGATCGAGCCTCTGCCTACTACGGCTTGTGTCTATACACGGCTAACTATGAAGAGCCAACCCAGTTGGCCTATTTCTACTGTCAGCAGGCGGAAAGGTTATATCAAGAATTACCCTCTGCCTTGCGCTCCACGCCCTCAATCAAGCAGGCAGAGGCTTCGGTCCTGACCCTGCTGGGGATCATCCTCAGCAAAACCGAAAACATTTATTTTACCTTTCCGGGCGATACTTGGGTCTGTTATGCGTCCTATTTTGACAACCAGGGGCAGATTTTACCTCCTCGTATTTACTACTCAGTTTACCAACCGGCAGCTTTGCAATATCACCAGCGGGCGCTGGCGCTCCAGCCTGATGATACAGTTATTCGCTGCAATGCAGCCAGCTCTGCTTATGCCTTGGGCAACCCCCAGTTGTTGGAAGAGCTGGCAAACAGCCCGGAGACTCATCTAATCTTAGCTGATGATTATTCAAATTCGGCTAAACAAGTCTTGAGACAGGATCAAGAATTGTCTTCGTCTTACTATCGTTTGGCGCTTGATGAATACCAGCAGGCTATTAATCTTGATCCAAACAACGTTTTAGCTTTGAATAATTATGCTTATAATTTTTGGGTCTGGCGTTATTACATGCCCCAAGCTGAGCCGCCGCTTGGCCCTGATAGCGAGATAGCCGATTTGGCCGAGCAATACGCCCGGCAAGCCGTTAACTTGGTCAGCAATAAATATGGCTCGGTGGATGAAGAAATTGTTCGCTCTACCCTGGGCGAAGTTCTCCTGGGCAAGGGCCGGCCCCAGGAGGCGATTGAGGTGCTCAGCTACGTTATTGATAAAAAGATGCTGCAACAACATCCGCTTTATAACGAAATTCGCTGGGATTTAGCCCAGGCTTATCTGTGCGCCGCTTACAATGCCCGGACAGATCAACGCTCTTCTAAGGAAATTGAGGGCCTAACTGATAAAGCTAAACGCATTTTAGACCAAATTCGCCAGAATGAGCAGGGTCGAGAATACCAATTCTTCACTCCTCAACCCGAGCTGCTTGATCCCCTTTTTACACCCCTGGCTTGCCGGCGCGAGAACGCAGCCAAGGTTGAGCCGACTCCCCCTTCTGCCGGAGTGGCGTATGTTCTTTTATGGGAACAGCCGAACTATAAAGTGGGGATGAACTGTGATCGAATGGGGGTGACCGCTCAAGTGTACCCTTGGAATGATGATCGGGATGATGATCACTGGCTGCATGTCTGGGGAGGTGGTATTGACAATTATGTTGAGGTGAGCGCGGGGGTCCGGGCAGATATTTTTCTGGCAAACCAACCTCGTCGTACCTATGATTACTACTTTGCTCAACTGGAAGACGGAGAAGGAAACCCGATTTCAAAAGTCTATTCGTTTGAAACTTATGGCAAAGATCAAGAAGGCTGCCAGAAAAATTTGATCAGTTTGGAATTTTTTCGGCAACGCTAGGCTTTCTCAGGTTTGTTTTCAGCCTTTTAACCGGTCAAAATCTGGTAAGCTACCTGTGCGACTACTTAAAAAACACCTCGCCCAACCGGAGCGAGGTGTTTTTGTTTGCCTTCCGAGTAATTTACCCGACCACTTCCTGCAATGCCGCCAGCGCGGCTTCATAATCAGGGTGCTGGGAAATCTCCGGTACGTACTCGACATAGCGGATGGTATCATCGGCGTCAACGACAAATACGGCCCGCTGCTCAACCCGCACCTCCTTGACGTGCGTCCCGTAAGCATCGCCAAATGACATGCTGCGGTAATCGGATAAAGTTTCCACCCGCTCGACGCCGGCGTTGCCGCACCAACGTTTTTGGGCCGGAGGCAGGTCAACGCTTATGGTATAGCAGATAACATTGTCGCCAAATTTGCCGATTTCCTCGTTAAAGCGGCGAGTTTGAGCGTCACAGATGCCGGTATCCAGTGAGGGTACAACACTGATAAGCCGCACCTTCCCGGCGCTGTGGGCCAGGCTGATGGTCTCGGTTGAGAAAAGGTTGTTGGCCAGTTCAAAATCAGGGGCCTTGTCGCCGGGCTTAAGTTTAGCCCCCAGCACGGTCAGCGGCCGGCCTCGGTGGGTTACATCTCCGGGGCGTTCAATCATGATCTTGTTTCCTCTTTCTGTTAAAAATGGGGATAGGCCGCTTATTATAAAAGAGGCAAAAGGACTGGCAAAATCGGGCGGTTTAAATTAGTACTTTAGCAGGTGTGTCCTTGTATACTACCCGCAGGCACAAACTGAGTTTTTTGCCAGTGTAGAAAAACGCAGTTTGTATCCGTGCAAAGTATATATTGAGCAAGAACTTTGCCACGAATTGCACGAATTTCACTAAAAATCTTTGGTGTTAATTTGGGCAAGTTGTGGCGAAAAATTCTGTTTGGCCGAAGGTGACTCGGCCAGGTTAGGGGATTTTCAGCGGGATCAGGGATTTGAGGTTTTGAGCTTGGCGGCGGCGGCTTCGTCCACAAACCAGTCGAGGTGGCCGGAGGTGGGCTGGACCAGATGGGCGGGCAAAGTCGAACCGGCGGTAAAGACCTGGGGCAAAATGCCGGCTTTGCCGGAACCGGCGGTAATAAAGGCCACGTGACGGGCATTGTTGAGCACCGGCAGGGTCAGGGTGATGCGCTGCGGCGGCGGCTTGGGCGAGTCGAAGATGGGCGCGACCCAACGCTCGGTTTCTTGCAGCAAGGGATGGCCGGGAAAGAGCGAGGCGGTGTGGCCGTCTTCGCCCATGCCGAGGAGGATGAGGTCGAACTGGGGAAGGGTTGGAGGGGTGGAAGGTTGGAGGGGTGGAAGGTTGGAAGGTTGGAGGAGAGAGTCTTCGGGTTGGGGGATGGTTGGTGGAACCGCAAAAATTTGGGCCAGGACAGTTTCGTAGGCGGCGGCGGTTTGGGCCGGGTCGAGCGAGGTATCGGGAGCGTGAATCTGGCCCGGCGGGATGGGGACGTGATCGAACAGGTATTGCTGGGCCAAAATGTAGTTGCTGTCGGGATGGGTCAGCGGCACACAGCGCTCATCGGCCCAGAAAACGTGCCAGGCCGACCAGTCGGTGGCCTGTTTGACCAGCGCCGGGCCAAGCAGTTGCGGCAGCGAGCCGCCCGACAGGGCCACCATGAATCGTCCCCGTGCCGGAATGGCTTCCGCTGCAATTTGGGCCACGTGGGCCGCGGCGGCTTGGCCGAGTTCTTGAGGGTTTGGGAAGATGTGAAGATTCGTCAAGGTATTAATCGTCTTCTGGTGCTTGATAGTGGCATTTCCAGTTGCTTTCATTTTGCCAAATTTCGATTACTGAGTTATGCCAAGTTTCATCTTGAGGATTTTCTATCAAATGCTCAACAAGCTTATCTAAAGGCATCGGAAATTTTAACTGAAGTTTCGTCTGAAATTTCAAACTGGATTTACGTGCCAATTTTCTTGTCCATTTCATCCAAGACTCTAAATCAGGTAGGAAATCACTTTCTACAGACAAAGAGAGTTGTTGTTTGAGAAAAGGTAGTCCTTTTGTCATAACAACATAATTTTTTGGCAATAGAACAAAATATATCCAATAATCTCGCTCGAAAAATAGCTTGTCTATAGCTGTCAGACTACTAATGGCAATCCAATTAAAGGATCTTGCCATTGTCTTTACTTCAATTTTTCGAACCAAACCATTTTTATTCGTAGATAGCCCATTGAAACCTGCCGCTCGATTGACAAGCTGAATATTACACCCACGAAAAGTTTCTACTGAGCAAGCAAGACCAATACCCAACTTTTCTAAACTATTTGGATGTTGTGCATCGAACATAAATAAGTTTTCTCTTGTCCAATTTATGTGGTTCCAAGGTAACTGCTCAGGCTGGAAAAACAGGCTGAAGCTGGAGGATAGAAGGATAATAGGGCGAACCAAGCAAGGCCAAGCGTAAGACTTCTAAGACCGAGTGTCCATTCTTACGAACCGTAGCGATATAACTACGGATGTGGCAGAATATCTTGGCTCCCTCGTTGGAGCGGAAACAACCTGACACTTTTTGTTTGAGTTTGACCATACGCAGGTCGCGTTCGGCCTGATTATTATCAAATGGCACCTTAAAATCGTACATAAAGGCCAAGGTTTCCTGTTTGCGTAGCTGTAAGCGATCCAGCAGATTCTTGGCTTGGCTCTGCTTGAGCCGACCTCGCTTTTTGGGACCGGGTTCAGGGGGAGGCGGGTTGGCTCGCAGCCCCTCGGCCAGGAGTTGGTCATAACGCTGCTCAAACTGAGCCAGTTGCTCACCGGAAAGACAAGTCTGTCCCTGCTGTTGGGCGCTTTCGACCGTTTGTTTAATCTCGACCAGCAGTTTAGCCATGGCTTCGGCCCAACTTTGTTGATAGCGTTCCTGGATAAAGAGCAACTCCCGCAGGTGATGAGCATTGCACAAGATATGGCGGGGGTCGTGGTACTGAAAATAGGAGGCATAGGCATCGTGGATACAGGGACCTTGCCGCTGGGGTAAAATCCCAATCTCGTCCAGAGCTGTGCGGCCCCGTTTGGCATGGCTGACCAGGTAAGTCAAGGTTGAGGTACTGCTGACATGCACCCAAAACCGTTTCCCGGCGACCGGAACACTGGTTTCGTCAAAATGAACCGGCTCTGGGGTGTGGATCAGGTAAGTTTTGACGGCTTCATTCACCGGGGCGACTTGTTCGGCCAGCTCTTGACAGGCGGTCACAATACTCCCTTCGCTCAACCGGTGTTCGTACAGGTCGCTGAAAATGTCAGCGGTTCGTTCCAGGGGAATGACGTGGTTCTGGTTGAAATACACTGCCTGGGCCTTGAGCACTGGCCCGTATTGTACCGGTTGGTTCACTTCGGCCGGAAAAGCGGCCTTGTTAACCTGACCACAGCCTGGACAACTTTTGATCTCAGCCCGATGTTCGGTCACTTCCACCCGCACTACCGGCAGGTCAAATACCTGCCGCGCTTCGTAAGCTTCTGCCTCGACCTGTTCCAGACAAATCTGGCACTGACCACACTGCTTGACCGGATGCACGCTGATATAGTGAGGTTCAGCCACCACTTTCAGAGTTTGTCCTCGATGACCGGGTTGGCCCCCCGACTTTTTCCCGCTGCGTTGGCGCAGACTTCGAGGAGCTGGTTTCTTTAACCCATCACTCGAAGGGGGCTTCCCACTATTGCCGCTATTTTTAGCCACTTGATCTTCCAAGTCCTGAACTCGGGCGGCTAAACCGATAACAACCTCGATCAAACCATCGAACAAGGCCACTACCGCTTCTTCACCTTCCTGGTACGCCGCCCGTATCTCTTCTCGACTGGGTATCCGAGGTTCTATCATAACCTTATTGTCGCTGACAGGTACGATTTTAGCAATTTCTTAAGTGCCACTCGCTCTTATGCCTGAGCAGTTACGTTCCAAGATAAATTAATTGAGAGCATTCGGAAACCCCAGAGGCAACCTTGCCAGCGGCGCTCGTCCGGCGATGAAGTCGCCGGACTACCTGCGGCAGCGCCCGATTAATCGGGCTAAAGCCGGGTTGACCCGGCGCTGTTCGGTAGCCCTGGCATTCATGCCGAGGCGGGCCAGTCAGACGAATTAGTTTCCGAACGCTTTCTAATTAGCTAAAGGAAAGCGATTAGTCGTTGGGGCTTTCTTCATCAGTATCCAAATTCTCTGTTAAAGTATTCCGAAGTAGCTCTGCTCTGGTTTCTGTAATCGAAGGTGGGCAAAAATTCTAATCTTCAATATCCTCTGAGACATCTAAATCCTCATCTTCATCGTCCCATCCCTCTAACGTAACGTTGCGAAGAAGGTCTTTCCTGGTCTCGGCCAACGGTTTTGGATTAAATGTTTTTCCGTCAAAGTAACTATCTTGCTCAAAGCCCTCAACAACCCAACCCCAATATACATAACCATCTTCCATAACGATTCTTTGAGGGCTAAGGAAGGCTCCAGTGGTATAAATTATCGGTTTTCCCGGAAAATTATTGGGAAGGCTCTCATTGTAAACATCTTCATCAAAAAACATTAATTTATCCTCAATAAATAAATTTGGTTTGCCCAATATAGAACTATACAATATATGGATACCGGATTACCATATTACCCAACATATAGTATTTACAGATTTTTGTCAAGGGTTAATCCAAACAACTTACCCCCGTCCATCTTGCGCCCGGCCGCAGCCGTAAATCCACTGCCGGCCGTCGGCTTTGATAAACTCCTCGGCTTTGCTGGGTCCCCATGTGCCCGACTCGTAAAAGATGAGCGGCGGGGCGTGTTTGCTTTGCCAGCCTTGCAAAATGGGGTCCACAATGCGCCAGGCCAGTTCGATTTCGTCACCGCGGGTAAAGAGGGCGGCATCGCCTTGCAATGCGTCCAGAATCAGCCGCTCGTAGGCATCGGGCAGGGTATTTTTGCCAAAATCCTGCTCGTACAGAAAAGTCATATCCACCGAGCGGGTGCGCATACCGGCGCCGGGAATCTTGGTTTCAAAGCTCAACTGCATGCCTTCGTTGGGCTGTAAACACAGGCTGAGGGTGTTAGGCGGAAGCTGGTCGCCGGGGGCCAGTGGGAACATCAGGTGGGGCACATGCCGAAATTGAATTGTGACCTCGGTTAATTTGTCGGCCAGGGCTTTGCCGGAGCGGAGGTAAAAGGGCACATTGCGCCAGCGCCAGTTATCAATATACAGTTTGATGGCGGTGTAGGTGGCCGTTTCGGTGCCCGGCGCAACCCCTTTTTCATCTCGATAACTCCGGTATTGGGCGCGCACGGTGTACTCCCCCACCTCCTCCGGCCTGATGGGGCGGACGGCTTTGAGCACTTTCACTTTTTCATCCCGCAGCGAGGTGGCGTTAAACTCGGCAGGCGGCTCCATGGCGGTCAGGGTAAAGAGTTGGAGCAGGTGATTTTGGACCATATCGCGCATCACCCCGGCGGTGTCGTAATAACCGGCCCGGCTGCCCAGGCCGACATCCTCCGAAACCATAATCTGGACGTGGTCAATATAGTTGCGGTTCCAGAGCGGCTCAAAAATGGCGTTGGCAAAGCGGAAAACCAATAAATTTTGGACCGTTTCTTTGCCCAGGTAATGGTCAATGCGGTAAACCTGGCTTTCTTCAAAAACCTCGTGGACCTGCCGGTTGAGTTCAATGGCCGAGGGCAGGTCATAGCCAAACGGTTTCTCGATGATAATCCGCCGCCAGGTGTCGCCGGTTTGTTGGGCCAGGCCCACTTTGCCCAACTGCTCGACGATAACCGGGTAAAGCAGGGGCGGGGTGGACAGGTAAAAGAGGCAGTTGCAGCCCGTCCCGGCTTTTTTATCAATTTTGGCTAACAATTTGCCCAGACTCAGATAGCCGGCCGGGTCATCGTAAGCGGCCTGGTGGTAATACAGGCCCTCGGCAAATTTGGGCCAGGCGCTGCACTCGTCGGGCTTGAGCCGCGAAAATTTCTCGATGCCTTCTTTCACCTTTTGACGAAAGCTGTCGTCGTCCAGTTCGCTGCGGGCCACGCCGACCACGGCGAAGTGTTCCGGCAGCAGCCCTTCGCAAGCCAGGCTAAACAGGGCCGGCATCAGTTTGCGGGCTGTCAAATCGCCCGAAGCGCCAAAGATGACCACCACACAGGGATCGGGCACTTTGCGCAGAGCGTCTTTACCGTTGGCCGGTGATGTAGAGACGGTCGTTACTTTGTCGGGCATGGCTCAGCCCTCCAGCCAGTCGGCGTGGAAAACGCCTGATTTGTCAACCCGTTCAAAGGTGTGCGCCCCAAAATAGTCACGCTGGGCTTGAATCAGGTTGGCCGGCAGGCGCTCCGAGCGGTAGGCGTCGAAATAGGCCAGCGAGGCGCTCATAGCGGGAACCGGGGTACCCAACTCGATGGCCGTTTTGACGGCAAAGCGCCAGGCGGCCTGGCGGCTCAGCACCCGCTGCTTAAATTCGTCATCCACCAGCAGATTGGGCAGGGCCGGGTTGCGGCGATAGGCGTTGGTAATATCGTCCAGCAGTTCGGCCCGGATGATGCAGCCGGCCCGCCAAATGCGGGCCATTTCGGCCAGATCCAGACCGTAATTGTATTCAGCCGAGGCTTTTTTGAGCAAGGCCATCCCCTGGGCATAGGAGCAAATTTTTGACACATAGAGCGCCGCCCGAACCGAGTCAATCAACTGCTGGCGGTCGCCGGTGTAGCGTGCCTCCGGCCCGGACAACACTTTTGAGGCGGCCACCCGCTCATCCTTGATAGAAGAGACAATCCGGGCATCCACCGCCGCGGTAATGGTGGGAATGGCCGAGCCAATGTCGAGGGCATTTTGGCTGGTCCATTTGCCGGTGCCTTTTTGCCCGGCTTTGTCCAGAATCAGGTCAACCAACGGCTGGCCGGTTTCCAAGTCCATTTTTTTGAAGATATTGGCCGTAATTTCAATCAGGAAGGATGACAGTTCACCCGCGTTCCACTCGTTGAAAATCTGGTGAAATTCCTGGGCCGAAGGATTGATGGCTGCCTTGAGCAGGGCATAACTCTCGGCAATAAGCTGCATATCGCCGTACTCGATGCCGTTGTGGACCATTTTGACGTAATGACCCGCCCCGCCGGGGCCGATGTAGGTGACGCAGGGCGCGCCGTCGGCGGGAGCTTTGGCGGCGATGGCCGTGACCAGGGGTTCGATAAAGCTGTAAGCTTCTTTAGTCCCGCCGGGCATCAGGCTGGGGCCAAAGCGCGCCCCTTCCCGCCGCCGGAGACGCCCATACCAATGAAGCGCAGGTGAGCCGCTTCCAGTTCTTTGGCCCGACGCTCGGTATCGGGAAAGAAGGAGTTGCCGCCGTCAATGATGATGTCGCCCTCTTCCAGCAGCGGTTTCAACTGGCCGATAACCGCGTCCACCGGCCCGCCGGCCTGAACCATAATCTGGATGGTGCGCGGCCGTTCCAGGCTGGCCACAAACTCTTCCAGGGTATAGGTCGGCGTAATCGCTTTCTCTTTGGCTTCACCGGCCATAAATTCCTCGGTTTTGGCGGCGGTGCGGTTGTAAACGGAGACGCTAAAGCCGTGGTCGGCCGCATTTAAGACCAGGTTTTGGCCCATCACGGCCAGCCCAATCAGTCCAAATTGATTTTTTGCCATCGTCGCTTTTCCTTCCTAAATTGGGTTATGATGAACACTTGTTTGCAGCATAGGGTAGTCTATTCAACTAACCATAACGTTACAGGAGTGATAAGGGTGAGGAATTTCATTGTAGCACACAACGGCAAAATGTGGAATTTATCGGGAGACCTCAAAGATTTTTAAAACCTTTGAGGTCTGCCCAGGCTGTGCTATAATCCGTCCAAAATGGGGGCCGGTAGACCGGCGCTAATCAAAGGGGAGGATAAAACGTGGAGGAACTGACAATTGGTATCGAGGAAGAGTACCAAATTATTGACCCAGAAACGCGGGAGCTGACCTCTTTTATCACCGAGTTTCTGGATAAAGGGGCGGTGCTGTTTCGAGACCAAGTTAAGCCGGAATTTATGCAATCGCAGGTGGAGATTGGCAGCCATGTCTGCCGCAACATCAAGGAGGCGCGGGCCGAAATTACCCGCTTGCGCGGCGCGGTAGCCGAGGTAGCCGATAAGAGCGGGCGCAAGATTGTGGCTGCCGGCACCCATCCGTTTTCCAGTTGGAAGGATCAACTGGTAACCGACAAAGACCGCTATAAAGGTCTTATCAGCAATATGCAGATGGTGGCCCAACGCCTGCTGATTTTTGGCATGCACGTGCATGTGGGCATTAAAGACCCCGATTTGCGGGTTGATATTATGAATCAAATGACCTATTTTATGCCTCACATTTTAACCCTGTCCACCTCGTCGCCCTTTTGGATGGGGCGCAACAGCGGCTTAAAATCTTACCGCAGCATTATCTTTGAAGATTTGCCCCGCACCGGCCCGCCCGAATATTTTAGCTCGGCCCAGGAGTATGAACACTACGTCCAGATTCTGCTCAAAACCAAGTGCATCGAAGAGCCGACCAAAATCTGGTGGGATATCCGGCCCCACCCCAAATTCCCCACCCTTGAATTTAGAATGTGCGATTGTGTGACCAAAATTGACGACGTGATGGCCATCGCCGCTTTGATCCAGGCGACCGTAGCCAAGCTGATTAAGCTGCGCAAAAACAATCAAACCTGGCGCATCTACCGGCGCGGCCTGATTGCCGAAAACAAGTGGCGGGCCATCAAGGATGGGATTGACGGCAAATTGATTGACCTGGGCAAAGAAGAGGAAGTACCGCTGCGTTTACTGATGGGCGAACTGATTGATTTTGTGGACGAGGTGGTGGACGAGTTGGGTACCCGCCGCGAGATCGAGCACATCAAAACTATTTTGAAACACGGTACCAGCGCCGACCGCCAACTGCGCAAATACCAGGAAACCAATGACCTCAAAGCCGTAGTGGATATGCTGGCCGAAGAGACGGTGCTGGGCACTTAAAAACGATGCTGGAAAAATTACTGGATACATTTTTCCATCTGCCCACGCTGGTCGTGATGGCTGTCCTCGCGTTGGTAGTGCTGTGGCATATTTATGGGCTGGGGTTTAACCTGGGCGATGGCTTTGTGCGCCTGAGCAGCAACCGGGGCAGTGTCACCGTGCATTGGGTCAATGGCTGCTGTGAACTACTCTGGTAAAATTGGGGGAGATTGGAGATTGAGGCTTGGGAAATAGAATAATCTCCAATCTCCTTCAAGAAGTTCTTGTGGACAAAAAAACGCGACTCAATCAGAGTCGCGTTTTTATAAAAAAGAGCGCCCCGCCGAGCCGTGTGCATTCCATTTGTCCTTGAACCTGCTCATTAAATAAGCAGGGGGGTGCTCGGATAGAAGGTGTTGCCTTGCCTTGGCGAAGGCTACCGCATCCCCTCTAAAACAAAAGCTCCCAATCAAGGTACTGTTGGCTCAAGACGCGTGGAGCATCACGAGAACAGCAGGGACAGCTACGTAGTTTAGCACAATTAGCTTCAATTGACAAATCACCCTGAGAGCAGAGTGTATTTCAACTTTGGCGCTTCGAGGCTACTGTTATTTAAAGTTTCGTGGGTACATCTGAAGCGTAGCGTGTTAAGCCGCTGTCTGCGCCTCTTCGGCTTCAAGCCGCGTTTGCATCTCTTCCAGGGCAATGGCCGCTACCTGGCCCAGAATTAACAACATGGTCGCGTCGGCCTCGGTAAATTCGTCATCCCGTTTGTTCAGCAGTTCAATCACGCCGATGAGCTTACCGCGGGCCATCATGGGTACACACAAGATGGAGCGGGTGACAAAACTAAATTCCTCGTCAATATCCAGCGAAAAGCGGCCATCCTGGCGCGGATTGTTGACAATCAGCGGCTCGCGGTGGCGGGCTACCCAGCCGGCAATGCCGGTATCACTCTTGATCCGATAGCCGCGCAGTTCATTGCGGATATCCCCATGCACCAGCACAAAAGCCAGTTCATTGGTTTCTTCATCCAGCAACAGCAATGAGCCATCTTCGGCTCTGAGCACGCTCAGCGCATTGTAAAGAATCTGGTCCAGCAGGGCAAACAGATTTTCCTCAGAAGTAATTTGTTGGGTTGCCCCATACAGGTCCTTTAACGCCTCCATGTAACGCCGGAAAGCCAGGCTGTCTTCGCGCAAGGCTTTATTTTCCTCCTGCAAGCGGGCATTTTCCTGCTGCAAAAATCGCAAAGCCGATGTGTTCTCCATTATTATTTCCTCCTATCCAGCGGCCAAAACTTTGGCCGCCACCCCACTCAGCATAGACAGCACCGCCACATCGGTTTCGGTAAAGGTATCACCCGGTTTGTTGAGCAGTTCGATCACCCCCACCAACCCCGCCGGGGTCATAATCGGCACGCAGACTATTGAGCGAGTGACAAAATTAAATTCCTGATCCACCTCCAGGGAAAAGCGCCAGTCCTGGCGCGGGTTGTTGACAATCAACGGCTCGCCCTGGCTGACCACCCAACCGGCAACCCCAGCATCGGCTTGAATCCGGTAACCGCGCAGCTCCTGACGGATGTCGCCATGCACTAACACAAACTCCAACTCCCCGGCCGCTCGATCAAGGCGCGAAATGGAGCCATCCACCGCCCCAATAACACGCATCGTTTTATAAAGCAGTTCATCCAGCAGATCGAGGGGGCTGTCTACCTCTTCAAGACGTTGCGCTATTGCATATAGTTCCCCCATAGTTCGCAGATAACTTTGCAGCGAGCCGTTTTCGGCCTGCAAAACTCTATTCTCTTCTTGCAACCTAACATTTTCCTGCTGCAAAAATCGCAACGCCGGTTGGCTGGTGGTCATTTTCTCCTCTGCTTTCTCAATGTTGTTCAGTATAGCAGAGAATACCTTAACATACAACCCCCCCAACCCACGCCAGCCGGTTTGAATTAGGGCGCAGGGCATTGTATAATTGACCTCATTACTGAGCAGAAGAGGTATAGCTGTGTTTAACTTTGGTTCGAAGCTAAAAGAGAGTTTGACCCGCACCCGCAATTCGGTTTTTGGACAAATTTCCGGCCTGTTTGGGGCCAGCCAGATTACCAATGATCTGTGGGACGATTTGGAAGCGCTGCTCATCCAGGCCGATGTGGGCGTAGAAACCACCACCGTCCTGGTGGAACGGGTGCGTGAACGGGTGAGAAAAGAGGGTGTTACCCAAACCAGTCAGGCCCAGGTAATTCTGAAAGAAGAGATGAAGGCTTTGCTTAATGGCAGCGCCTCTTCGGCGGTAGAGCAGAAGCGAATCTTAACCGTGATCCTGGTGGTCGGCGTTAACGGCTCCGGCAAAACCACCACCATTGCCAAATTGGCCAACTATTACCAGAAACAGGGTAAAAAAGTGGTCCTGGCCGCCGCCGATACCTTCCGCGCCGCCGCCATTGACCAGCTCAAAATTTGGGGCGACCGGGCCGGAGTGCAGGTGATTTCCCACCAACCCAACGCCGACCCCGGTGCGGTAGTCTTTGACGCCATCAAAAGCGCCCTGGCCCGCAAAGCCGACATGGTGATTATTGACACCGCCGGCCGCCTGCACACCAAATTTAATCTGATGCGAGAGTTGGAAAAATTAAAAGAGATTGCCCGCAAGCAAGTTCACGCCGCTCCGCACGAAACCTTGCTGGTGCTCGATGCCACCACCGGCCAGAATGCCCTGGCCCAGGCCAAGCACTTTAAAGACGTTGTCAATATCACCGGCGTGGTTTTAACCAAGCTCGACGGCACGGCCAAAGGCGGCATGGTCTTTGCTATTGGCAAAGAACTGGGCGTGCCGGTTCGCTTCATCGGCGTAGGTGAAAAGGTTGAGGATTTGATGCCCTTTGACGCCGAAGCGTTTGTGAATGGGCTGTTCGACGGTTAAACGTTGGAACGTTTAACGTTTACGTCCGGCGGGCGCCGACCACAAACATCTCACCTTCCAGGATTTCCAGGCGGCTAATGTCCAGGTCGGCGTCAACGATCACCCCGGTCAGCACTTCGTTGACGGTTTGAGTCATCGACTCCACCAGGGAGGCAGGAAAATCAAACGGCCCCATCTGGGCTTCTTCCACCCTGACCACCATGCGGCCTTCGTCCACCACCGCCGTCGCCACAATGAGCGAGTTAAAGTTGACCGGACCTACGGTGTCAACCTCGCCGGTAATGTAAATGCGCCCGGCGGTAAACCAGACCTGGGGGTTGCTCAGGGGAATTTGCCCGGTCGAGCTTAACTCGTTGGCTACCAGCGAGGTGATTTCCTCGTTGGTAATCCGCAGGCTGGCCTCGTGAGTGCTGGTGGCCTCTTGCAGCGATTGGTAAAAATTTTGTTTCAACCGGTCTGCCGCTTCCTGGCTGACCGGGATCGGGCCGCCTGGCGGGCCGGTCACTTCATCTTGCTGCTGCCCACCCAGGCCGCAGGCCAGACTGGTCAACACCAGCAGACTGAATACAATGACTAAACTTTTCAGGAAAGAAAAACGATGCACCAGTGTTTATTACTCCTCTTTTGCCAAAGCGAGCAAAATTATAGCATTATTGAGCCGCAATGACAACAGATCACCTGACCGACCAACAATTAACCATTATCGTCGAAGGCCTGCTTTTTGTCAGCGCCGAGCCGGTCACAGTAGAGCACCTGGCCTCGGTTATCGTCTGCCCGCCTGAGCGGGTCGAGGCGGCCCTGGAACAGCTTAAAGAGAGCTGCCGCCAGCGCGGTATCCGCTTGCAGCGCCAGGGTAAAAAGGTGCAGCTTGTCAGCGCCCCGGAAGTGACCGACTATATCGAGCGTTTTTTGGGCCTGACCACTTCGGCCCGGCTCTCGACCCCGGCCCTGGAAACCCTGACCATTATCGCCTACCGCCAGCCCATCACCCGGCCCGAAATCGAGGCTATTCGCGGCGTCAACAGCGACGGCGTGCTGCGCACCCTGCTCAGCAAGGGCCTGGTCGAAGAAGTGGGCCGGCTGGACACCGTCGGCCATCCTTCGCTCTTTGGCACCACCTTTGAATTTTTGCGTTATTTTGGCCTGGAAGACTTGAAAGATTTGCCGGAACTGGAGCTGCCGGAGTTAGAGCAGCCAGACTATGGGGCCAATGGACATGAGTAACTTACCAGGCAAAATTTTGCCCGCTGAGCAAGAAATTTACCACAAAGACATAGAGACACAGAGAAAAATAAGCTTTAAAAACTCTGTACCTCTGTGTCTCTGTGGTTTAATCCCTTTTGACCATGAGGGGTTTGTCCGGGTTAGAGAGGAGAGGACACTTTGAATGGCCAATAATCCTCAAGTCGAAGAACGCCTGCAAAAAGTATTGGCTCACGCCGGGGTCGCCTCGCGCCGGGCCAGCGAAGAACTGATCCAGCAGGGCCGGGTGACGGTCAACGGCCAGACCGTGACCGTCCTCGGTTTTAAGGTTGATCCACGCCGCGATGTGATTGCCGTAGACGGCCAGCGCCTGCCTCGGCCTTCGGAAAAGCCGGTTTACCTGATCCTCAACAAGCCGCGCGATGTATTGACCGCCGCCAGCGATGACCGCGGCCGCCGGACGGTGGTGGACCTGGTCGAGGTGGAGGAGCGGGTTTACCCGGTGGGCCGGCTGGATTTACGCAGCGAAGGGCTGGTGCTGCTGACCAACGACGGCGACTTGGCCGAAAAGCTCACCCATCCCCGCTCGCACGTAGAAAAAGAGTACCTGGTATTGGTGGCCGGCCGGCCCACCACCGCCACTCTGATTCGTTGGCGGCGTGGTGAAGTAGAAATCGAAGGCCGGCCCACTGCTCCCGCCATCGTGGAGCGGTTGAAGCTTGAAGGCGAAAATACCTGGCTTAAAATCATCCTGACCGAAGGCCGTAAACGCCAGATCCGTGATGTGGCCAAAGCGTTGGGCCACCCGGTCAAACGGCTGGAACGGGTGCGGATTGGCCCCATTAAACTGGGCCACCTCAAGCCGGGCAAATGGCGGCATTTGAACCCGGTGGAAGTGGAACAGTTGAAACGTAGTGTGAAACTTTAACAGCGTGAAACGTGATGCCTGATGCGTGAGAAAATTTCACGTGTCAGGCGTCATGTTTCATATTTCAGGAGAACCCTTGACCAAACCTTCAACTATCGCCATTGACGGCTCGGCGGCTTCGGGTAAAAGCACACTGGGGGCGCTGCTGGCCCAACGCTTGGGCTACCTTTATTTTGATACGGGTGTAATGTATCGCGCCGTGACCTGGGCTGTGCTTGACCACCGGCTTGACCCCGCCGACGTGGAAGCAGTCTCGCACCTGGCCGAAACCTTGACCATTGAGGTGAAGCCTGATGGCCCCGACGATGGCCGCCTTTATACTGTGCTGGCCGACGGACGGGACATTACCTGGCCCATCCGCAGCCCGGAGGTGGAAACTTATGTCTCACTGGTTTCCTCTTACCCCCGCGTGCGAGCCGCGCTGACCGCCCAACAGCGCCGGATTGCCGCCGCCGGCTCCATTGTTATGGTCGGGCGAGACATCGGCACGGTGGTGCTGCCGGAGGCCGATTTAAAGGTTTTTATGCACGCTTCTGCCGAAGAACGAGCGCGGCGGCGCTGCCGTGAAATGGCCGCCCAGGGCAAAGCGGCCAACTATGATGAAATCCTGGCCGCCATGCGTGAGCGCGACAGGCAGGACCAGGAAAAGCCCATCTCCCCCATGATCCCCGCCGCCGACGCGGTTATCATTGAAACGGACCATCTGAGCCTTGAAGCCGTGCTGGATCGCCTGGAACACCTGATCAGGGAAGTCTAACTATTTTCCTATTTTCTTCTCATTTCTTTCTAAGCTATAATTCTTAAGATGATAATAGGGTGATATTTGAGCGAAATCTAACGAAAGGAGCTGACGGGGTTAATAGCGCCTGACCCGGCAATAGCCGGGTGACGAGGAGCAGGTTTATCGAGATTATCGGCGGATGACCTGCCGGGATGCCACAGCCCGCCCAGTCCCCAACCCCGGGGACACACTAAAGCCTTTTCACAAACCCGCGGAGTAATCGGCGGCCCAAAAGAGAAGGCAGTGGTCTATTTAAAGCTATCAGCCAGCCACGACGGCTGCTTTGCTCTGCCGGGGGTGACCCGAGTTGGGTCATTCCGGCTGCCCTCGCTCATGCCAGATAGCGGCAATATCCCTATTGATTCTAAACTGAATATTAGGTAACTCCAAGAAATAAAACCTCAGTTCTCGTAGTAGTGCGTAACCTAAATGTGCCACGCACTATATAGCTATCCGGAAAAGTTTTTTCCAACGATTTTGGGCCAGGATTAGGAGGTGGGGGGATTTTTCCCTTTATTTTTCAAAATCCCCTAATCTCGGCGAAAATTTTTCTGGAGAGTTATATCATTGGACGATTTAAATCTCAACTCTTGAAAGGAACTTACGCTCATGTGTGGTATCGTCGGCTATGTAGGCAGCAAGGATGCGTCGCGCATCGTTTTGGAAGGGCTGAAAAAGCTGGAATATCGCGGCTATGACTCGGCCGGGATTGCGGCAGTAAACGGCGACTTGGCCATTCGCCGGGCCGAAGGCAAACTGGTTAACCTGGAAAATCGGCTGCGAGAAGCGCCGCTGGACGGTCATCTGGCCATCGGCCATACCCGCTGGGCCACCCACGGCGCGCCGATTGAACGCAATGCCCACCCGCACGCCGATGAGGCCCGGGTGATTGCTGTCGTGCAAAACGGCATTGTTGAAAATTTTATGGCCCTGCGCGTCCAGTTGCAGCAGGAGGGCCACACCTTTGTTTCCGATACCGATACGGAAGTGATTACCCACCTGATTGATAAATACCTGGCCCAGGGCGACGGCCTGGTGGAGGCCTGCCGCCGCGCTTTTTGCCAACTGCACGGAGCGCACGCTATTGCGGTGGTCAGCAAGCAGGAGCCGGATAAGATTGTGACTGTGCGCCTGGGCAATGCCGGCGGGGTGATTGTCGGCCTGGGTCAGGACGAAAACTACCTGGCCTCCGACATTCCGGCCATTCTGGACCACACCCAGCGGGTGGTTTACCTGGAAGATAAAGAGATGGCGGTAATTACGGCCGGGCAGGTCAACTTTTACCGGCTCGACGGCCAGCCGCTGCACAAAGAAACCCACCAGATCACCTGGGACCCTATCAGCGCGGTTAAAGGCCAGTACCGCCACTTTATGCAGAAAGAGATTTACGAGCAGCCCCAATCTATCCAGAGCACCATCCGCGGGCGGATTGATTTTACCAGCGGCCGGGTCCACCTGGAACACCTGTCGCTGACGCCGGCTGAGGCCAAAGCTATCGAGCGGATCATTATTGTCGCCTGCGGCACCTCGGCCTATGCCGGGCAGGTGGGTAAATTTATGCTTGAAAAGCTGGCCCAGGTTCACGTCTCGGTAGATTACGCCTCAGAGTTTCGCTACCGCGACCCGCTGCTGGACGACAAAACGGTGGTGCTGGCCATTACCCAATCCGGTGAAACTGCCGACACCCTGGCCTCGATGGAGGAAGGCCAGCGTAAGGGGGCCAGGCTGTGGAGCATTGTAAACGCCCACGGCAGCATGGCCCACCGTATGAGCGACGGCGTCATTTTGATGCAAGCCGGGCCGGAGATTGGCGTGGCCAGCACCAAAGCCTTTACCGCCACCCTGACCGATCTGTTTTTGCTGGGCATGTATCTGGGCCAGCAGCGGGGGGTGCTGGGAGCGGAAGAGAGCTTTGCCCTAGCCACTGCCCTGGCCCACCTACCCGAACTGGCCGGCGAAATTCTGGCCGAAGGGTACAATGACTACCACACTCTGGCCAAGCTGTACCAGCACTGTGAGCACTTTCTGTTTTTGGGCCGGGGGCTGAACTACCCCATTGCCCTGGAAGGGGCGCTGAAGCTGAAGGAGATCAGCTATATCCACGCCGAAGGCTACCCGGCCGGCGAGATGAAGCACGGTCCGATTGCCCTGATTGACGACAATATGCCGGTGGTCTGCATTGCCACCCAGGACCACGTCTACGATAAGATGATCAGCCAGATTGAGCAAGTGCGCGCCCGCAAAGGCATTGTGATTGCCCTGATCAACGAGGGCGATGACGAGGTAGCGGCCAAAGCCGACCATGTGCTGAAAATCCCCGCCGCTCATCCGCTGCTAACGCCCATTCTATCGGTCATCCCATTGCAATTGCTGGCCTACCACACCGCCATTTGGCGCGGGGCCGACGTGGATCAGCCCAGGAATCTGGCGAAAAGTGTCACCGTGGAGTAGAAAAGGGGCTTGAAATTTAAAAATTTGTAGTAGTTTTGAGGTGAAAGATTTACTGTCATTGTTAACCGAGTTTTTAGCCGGTCTTTATATCGTGTTGGGACGAAAAGCATTATAATGCCGACTGTAAATACTTTTAAGCCCAATACATTTCAAATAAGGCCGTAGCATAGGGCCTCGCGCCCGCCCACAAGGGGCTAAACTACGTTATTTGAAAAGTATTGCTTTTAAACCTGAAACAGATGTAGCGACCTTTTCAGCGGGGTGGACATCATGATTCACGATCGGCTGCGTCGGATGGATCAGCTTGTGTAAGCTAGAGACCCCCCTCAGCTCATAGCTGTTTTGCCAGGTGAAGGTGGTTTTTTTAGACCCACAAACAAAAAGTATTGCCACAACCCGCCATAAGCCGGGGGAGTCGCAAGGTACTGAGGCTGAAAATCGCCGGCCAGAGCCGGCAAAAGGTGTCCCTCCATGCGCACATGATTGACCCCCATCCATCGTTTGAAAAGCGATAGAGCCGAGTTATGAAAATCAACGACGGCCATGAAGCCACCTGGCTTGAGGTCAGCTTTGGCATATTGAATCACCTTCGGCCAATCGGGGTTTATCATTGACAAACTGTAGGAGCATAAAATCAGGTCAAAGTGCGGCGCCGGGTGCAGGGGGCGATCATAGACCCGGTGTAACAACTCAACCGAACCCAGCCGTGCGCCCAAATTTTTTGCGGCTACCTTGAGCATGGACTCGGAAATGTCGAGACCGGACAGTTTTGCCTGGGGAAATGTCTGGGCCAGCGTGAGCAAGTTTTTGCCGGTCCCACAGCCGATTTCAAGGATGTTGGCCGGTTGGGTTATGGCCGCAACTTGTTGGATAATTGTTTTTCGTCCAAAGAGAAAGCTCCAGCGGGTGGCATCGTAAATTTTGGCGTGGAGCCGATAATATCGTTCCATGCGGGCTGAGTGGTCTAAGGCCACTCCGGCCGAATTCATCTCATTCATAAAACCTCAGTTTAAGTTCCAATCCTTCATTACAAAATCTCACCCCAATAAAGGCTGCCATAGGTGCCAACCCGGTCGGTTGGATGAAGTTTGGCCGTAATTTCGGGGTAGAAACGCACGGCAGATTTGACCAGCGGCGGAAAGTAGTTGATTTCTGTCCCGGCAGAGCGCAGCAGAACTTTACTGCCCCGGCAGCTATTCTTCAAAATAAGTTGCCACTCTTCATGGAGGGCTTGCGGATGATGACGAGCCATCCAATCCTGGTGATCCAACAGCACAAAATGAGTGTAGGGACCGGGGCGCCGCTGCAAAAACTCGGTGATGGTGCTGGTATAGGTCTGGATTTTGAAGGTATTGGCTCTGAGCAACTCAAAATGTTCTGCCTTGAGATAATTGGGGCAGCAGGTTGGAGTGTAGGAGCCGGTTAAGTAGACGCGCCAGAAGTAATTATCACGGATAAGGACCTCGGTGGTGACGCGGCGCAAATTATCCCGAATGTAGCTGCCCAAACCCCCGCGGTACTGTTTATCAATCAGTTGCATTTGCGGCCGGGGAACACCCAACATGGCCATCACCACCGGGTGCTTCAACAACCACTGGCTGAAGCCGTTCCACAGTTCAGGCTCGATTTTGGCATAAATTTCTTTTTGCTCGGCCAGGCTCTCCGCTTCGAGGAGTTGGGACACATACGTTTTGAGCTTTTTGTGGGAGCGGAAATATTGGCTAATGATCCAGGCCACATTGCCGGCGGCGCCGTAATAATAAAATGACTTTTTCAGACCGGAAGGGCTAAAGTAGTGGAGGTTGGCCTCCCAAAATTCCCTGGCATAAGCCGGCAGATACCTTTTGAGTAAAGTATGGTATAACGCCTTAAAGTTCTGATGAGCGCCGAGGCCGAACACGGCAAACAAATCGGCAAAGCTGCCCTGCTCGATGAGTTTTAGTTTGAGCTGGAGCAAGGCATTTTGGCGCGGATTAACATCCACCGCGTGAATTTCCGCCGGTGAGTCGAGCAGATAATCCAGGGCATTGCAACCGGCGCTGGTAATCATGACCACGCGGCTGTCACCATCCAGCTTGAGCAGTTGCCGGTCAATCCGGGGGTCTTCCCAACAAGCGTTATAGATGAGATGGTTGGAGTGGATACTCTTGAAGATTCGATTGTGAGCGCTCTGGGCCAGGTTTAGTGAGCCTGGTTTTTTCATCCGGGTCTCCTTTGAAAATAGCTTGTTTGTAGTAGCGACTTCAGTCGCTGACAACCCGGACGACTGAAGTCGTCACTACGAACCTCAGTTCGGGATAGGCAACAAGATAAGGAAATGGCTCACGGATTCCGATTAAAAATTTGCTTTAAGCTGTGTTTATCTGTGTTCATCCGTGAGCAATCTTTTACCAACTCCTTGAAGCACATCAAGAGCCAAAAGATAATCCACTCGAAAGACCAGGGCCTTGTTTCTCATAGTTCGGATTAAGTCTGTAGATATCTCGTAGGTCAACTGATCTTCGCTGGGTCTCACATTGAGGGCTTGCGTAATCGAATTGTGAAAACTACTCTGATGGCCCTGAAGATAAATGGTGCCTTTGATAATTTTGTGTCTTTTGGTAAGCATGGTGATATTTTTTAACGTTTACAGGGAGTCTAAAAGGTGGAGGTTAAGAGGTATTTAAGGTTGGGTTAAGGGCCGGTTAATCTTCGGTAAATCTTATTTAACCATTTCTGGCTGATAAAACTGACCTTTAACGCCAGCCTTTTGCCATTTCGGTTAGTTTGGGTTATCATCTGAGGCTAAAGTGGGCTGTTAGGATGACGAGGTACCCATATTGTCATTTACCATGTGAGGTAAAATTCCGCCTACTTCATCGGAGAAGGGGAGGATTTGGATGTTTCAATATATTGCTCGCCGGGTGACGCTGGCTGTCCCCGTGCTGGTTGGAATTTTATTTGTCACCTTTGCCCTAGCCCGTAAGCTTCCCGGCGACCCCTGCCGCGCCGTGCTGGGCGAACGAGCGACCGATATAATTTGTGACGAATTTATAAGACGAAATGGCCTGGACCAACCCATCCTCTGGCAATTTTGGATCTATTTCAAACAAATTGTCATCGAGCATGATTTGGGCGTGTCTTTCCGCTTTGGCCGCCCGGTGAGCGAAATTATCGTCGAGCGCCTGCCGGTAACCATTGAACTGGCCCTGGCGGCCATGATTTTTGCCACTATTCTCGGCATTTTATTCGGTGTTATTTCGGCTTACTGGCACAATTCAACCGTTGATGTGCTGGTCATGGTGGGGGCTAACATCGGCGTTTCGCTGCCCATTTTTGTGTTGGGCTTGCTGCTGCAATATGTCTTTGCCCTTGTTTTAAAAGACTCTTTTCTGCAACTGCCACCATCGGGCCGGTTAACCTCCGGGGTGACCAACCCTCCCTTTTTCGAGGTTTGGGGCTGGGACCTATCACCCGAATCAGCCGGGTTTTTCTTTTTTAGCTTAATTGCCAATCTTAACTTTATCAATGCGCTGCTGACCGGCAACTGGACTGCTTTGGGCGACGCCTTTAAACACATGCTTTTGCCGGCTATCGCCGTTGGCACTATTCCCCTGGCCATTGTGGCCCGCATCACCCGTTCCAGTTTACTCGAAGTTTTAAGCCTCGATTACATCCGTACCGCCCGGGCCAAGGGGCTGGCCGAAATGGGGGTGGTCTTTGGGCATGGCTTGAGCAATGCCATGCTGCCGGTGGTCACAATTTTGGGCCTGCAATTAGGCTCTTTGCTCAGCGGGGCGGTGCTGACCGAGACTATTTTTAACCTGGCCGGTCTGGGCCGCACCCTCTTTGAGGCTATTACCGCCCGTGATTATATTATTGTGCAAGGCGTTACCTTGATTGTGGCAGTTGGTTTTGTAGTCATCAATTTGATTGTTGATATTTCTTACGCTTTTCTTGACCCGCGTATTCGTTTGAGTTGAGCCGTCGGTAGGACGTCCCTATCAAAAGAGAGGAATAATTATCATGGCCGCCGAGTCAATCCCTTTGACCGTCCCGCCGATTGTTAGAACCAAAGAACCCACCAGTCTCTATCGAGATGCCATTCGCCATCTGCTGCAAAAACGCTCGGCGGTTGTGGGGATGCTCATTTTGCTGGCCCTGACCCTGATTGCTGTCTTTGCCCCGCTGATTGCCCCCTATGACCCTGAACAACAGTTGATTGGGATTGAACCAGGCATCAAAAAACGCTCTGCCCCCTGTATTCACCTGCTGGGCTGTTCCACCGACCGGCCCCAACACATCTTTGGCGTAGATGCCAACTTTCGAGATTTTTTCAGCCGGGTGGTTTATGGGTCGCGGCTGTCGCTGCAAGTCGGCTTTGCCTCGGTGACATTTGCCATTGTCGTCGGCACGCTGCTGGGCGCGGTGGCCGGCTTTGTGGGCGGCTGGCTGGATAACGTGATTATGCGCCTGATGGACGTACTGCTGGCCTTTCCTGCTTTGATTCTGGCTATTGCCATTGTGACGGTGCTGGGGCCGGGCCTGATTAATGCCCTGATTGCTATTGGCATTGTGACCATTCCGGCCTATGCGCGGGTAATTCGTTCCAGCGTGCTGTCGGTCAAAGAGCAAGATTTTATCCTGGCCGACCGCGCCCTGGGTGTGCCCCCGCCCCGTATTTTGTTCCGGGATATCTTGCCCAACTCCATCACCCCGTTGATTGTCCAGGGGACGCTGGGTATTGGCACGGCCATTGTCGAGGTGGCCGCGCTCTCGTTTCTGGGCTTAGGCGCGCAGCCGCCCACCCCCGAATGGGGCTTGATGGTCAGCGCCGAGCGCAACCAGATTTTTACCGCCCCGCACCTGGTCTTCATCCCCGGCGTGGCTATTGCCCTGGTGGTCTTGGGCTTTAATTTGCTCGGCGACGGCCTCCAGGATGCGCTCAATCCGCGCCTCAACCGTCGCTGACGGTGAGCAAGAAGTTGTTACACAGAGGAGCACAGAGAAGTCACAGAGCTTCACCGAGCAATTTTTAGAACTTCTCTGCGCGCTTCGCGTCTGTAGAATCTCTGCGTAACTTAGTGTTCCTTTTTGGCTCTGGCTCGGCCAGGTTAGGAGTTACGCAGTTCAAAAGATTATTGCAACGAATTCCACGAATTATACAAATTTTTTAATCCTGACTGATTACGATGCCCGGCTCCCTCATTGCGGCGATACCTTTGAGGCCGGGCATTTTGCTTTATTAGCTTGGCATCCAAAACAATGTCAATTCTGAAAATCTATCGGGGACAGGCGCTGCGACAGGCACTAAAAGCAATCAAGCAGCCGGTGGAGGTGATCTATTTCGCCCTGGAGCAGCCGGAGCCGGATACCCTGGCCGCCCTGTCCGAACTGATGGCCTTGACCAAACACCTCTCTGTGACCACCCAGGCCGCCGAAGCAAATGCGCCTGCCGACCGGCTGGTAGTCCGCAGTCACAGCGGGCGGGAACTGATCTTTGTCGGCGCGCCGATGGGCCTGGAATTAGCCGCCCTGGTCTCGGCCATCATCGTCAGCGGGCGGGGCGACTCCGGGTTGCTGCCTGAAACCCGGCAAGCCCTGGCGCAGTTGAATACGCCGCTGAAGCTGGAAATCTTTACCACCCCCACCTGACCCCACTGCGCCCAGGCGGTCAGCCTGGCTCACAAATTTGCCTTTGAAACTCCTCAAATCAAGGCCGAGGCTGTCTCCGCCGTCGTGATGACCGAACTGGCTCAACACTATAAGGTCATGAGTACACCTCATATTGTGTTGAACGAGACCCACGCTGTAAAGGGGCGAGTAAACGAAGAACACTTGCTGGCAGCGGTTCTGTTATCCGCCTCTTAAGGTCGTTCCGGGAGAATAATAATTCGGCTCATGTACAGAACTAGCGCAGACGCTTGCCTCGCCGCCCGGTGATTATGGGGCTTAAGTATTCGGTAATTCACTAAAATCGCTACGCATCGCCTATAGCAACCGAATGAATTCGGTCGCTGCTATGAAAAACCTGTTGAAACAGGTTAATTTGTCTCCGAACAACGTGTTTTTAACGCGTTTCTCATCTCAGGCTGCGAATTCATTCGCAGACATTGAATTACCGAACGCTCTCAAGTCAATAATTCAACCCGTCTTACGTCTTGCGTGATAGAAACGGAAGACGCAAGACTTAAGACGCAACACGCAACACGCAACACGTTTCAGGTGCAAAACAGGGTCAAATAGAGTATAATCAGGGGGTAGAGGGTTTGGGGGTAAAGGTCATAGGAGTCGTTACTAAATTTATGACCCACTCTGCCGTAATAAAAACAAGTTAGCTGCGTGGGACAATCCCGTATTTCATTCTCTCGGTTAAGTCTTGTTAGATAACCAAATTATGCAAATCCAGTTTGAATTCACCGCTGATGACGCGATAGCCTTTTATCGGTACTATTCTCAACATTCAGCTACAGCTAAGGTCTATTACTTAATATTTGCCATTGGTTTACCTTTAATGTTCTTAACCGTTGGTATTATTATGTTTGCTCTCTCTGACTTAGAATATTCCTGGCTGGGAGGGATAATATCGCTTGCTCTAGGTGTTATCGGATTTTTCATAACTCCAATTTGGTACAAGTATCAAGTCGTGAACAAGGTAGAAAGGGCATTTGAGAAACTTATAAAGACAAAGCCATCTCAAATGGGGTTAGGAGAACAAACTATATCAATTAGTGAGCAGGGACTAATTTGCACTACAGCCACAAACCAGTGGTGTTTGCCCTGGTCAAGAATAGATCATATTGAGCAAAATGATGCCCATATCTTCATATTTTTTAATTCAATTTTTGGGGCAGAGGTGGGATACCCCATTCCAAAGCGCGTTTTTGCTCATGAGGAACAGATGATAGAATTCTATGATACTATTAAGGATTTTTGGCACGTGCCTAACAAGTAGAAATCGTTAATCTGCTAAATCATTTGAGAGAAGATCGCAGCTAACGACCGCTTCGAGCCGCCGCCACCAGAAATATCCTTCAGTTGAGTTGTTGCCCTCTTGGGGTTAATGGTAGGTGAAGTTCCGACGTGGCGCGGCTCAATCGGAGGGCCGTTAGCCCGCCCAATAGACAGACAAGGAGAATAAAAATGAAACGCCAGACGTTTGTTGAATATAAAGATGCCGCGCCGGAAGTTCAGGCCATCTATGATGAAGTGATGGAAGTTACGGGACGAAGGATTTTCGGAGCAAGAAATTGATGAACTGATATCCGTCGCCGGGTTTGGGGTGCTGCTGAATACCATGACCGATGTTGTTCATATCCCGACCGAAGCGTCCTTGGACCCAGCTTCATAAAGGGGCTGCCGGCTCTTTCGGAATTCAGGAGGTCAGCGGCAACGTGATGCGTAATACGTGATACGTGATTAGAGTTATCACGCATCACGTATCAGGCCCAAACCCCACGAAACCGTGAAGAACGGGGTTGCCTAAACAAACCGGGAGGAGCTTTGATGTTAGCAGAAGAATCGCTTTCGAGATTAACCCGCTACGAATCCCTCTTTGAGCTATCCGGTGAAATTAATGCGGCCAATGAGATTGCTCGCGTGGGCGAGGTTATGGCCCGCCGGCTCAAGTATGTGGCCGACGTTTTTTCGTGGCGCTATCTGAGTCTCGAGAGTGAAGCTATAGGTTCCGCCAGCGGCGAAACGAAGGCGATGATTATTGATGGGTATCAAGGCACGGCGACGCTGACCCATGTGCGACCAGACCATCTATCGAGCGTCGAGGCTGGGTGGTGGGCCAAACGAAAAACTTGTTTCCTGGACGGAGAGGCGCTGGCGGCAGCGAAAGAGGCTCTGCCCAGGCAGTTTCAAAAAAATGATATTGTCCAACTATTTACCTGTCCCCATTTTGGGGCCGGAGAACTTCAGGCGCTCTCTATTTTTAGCCGGCGTAGGCAAGCTTTTAGCGAGTTGGATATTAAATTTATCACCCTGGCCGCCCAGTTCTTTCACGAAAAAGTATACATGTTATGGGAGCAGCGAAAGCTGCGTGACCTGGAACAGGCCTATCTGCAACAAGAAATTATGTTGCGCCAGAATGAAAAGCTGGCGACGCTGGGCAAACTCTGCGCCGGGGTAGCCCACGAGCTGAACAATCCCGCGGCCGCCGCCCAACGCGGGGCCGAACAGTTACAAAATGCCATCATCAAGTTAGACCAGGCCGAATTTAGCCTGGGGCAGTCGAACCTTTCAGCCTCGAAACTTGACGTGCTGGAGATGTATACCTGGATGATCCAGGAGCGGGCCAAAGAGCCGCTTGATTTGGACCCCTTAACCCGCAGTGATCAGGAATATGCGGTCGAAAGCTGGCTGATAGATCAGGGGGTAGAGGAGGCCTGGGAGCTGGCCCCCATGCTGGTTAATATCGGCTTTGATTGCGCAAAGCTGTCCCACCTGGCCGCAAACTTCAGCCGTGAAGAATTTTCCTTCGTTGCCACTTTGCTGAGTAACAGATATAGTACCTACAATTTGCTGGCCGAAATTGGGCAGGGCACCAGTCGAATTGCCGAGATTGTCAAAGCCCTAAAATCATACACTTATCTTGACCAGGCCCCGGTCCAATCGGTTGATATTCATGAAGGCTTGAACGATACCCTGGTGATGCTGCGGAGCAAGCTTAGAGCCGGGGTTCAAGTCCGGCGTGACTATGCCGCAGACCTGCCTCGAATCGAGGCGTTTGGCAGCGAGCTTAATCAGGTTTGGACCAATATCATAGATAATGCTGTTAGCGCCATGGAGGGGCAAGGCGAGATTGTCTTGAGAACCTATCGGCAAGATAGTTGGGTCATTGTCGAAATTAAGGATACCGGGCCTGGTATTCCCCAGCCTATTCAGGAAAAAATCTTTGATCCCTTTTTTACCACCAAACCCCCCGGAAAAGGGACGGGTCTGGGCTTAAGTATTAGCCACAATATCATTGTCCAAAAGCATAAAGGCAAGATTGCCGTTTACTCAAAGCCGGGAGAAACTTGTTTTGAAGTTAAACTCCCTTTAAACTTTGAAGCTCCGCCCATAGAAGCGTAATTCTATTGACCCAATGTAACCTACTCAGCCATGTCATTTCGACCGCAGGGAGAAATCCTCTATAACCTTACTTTTACGTGTTGCGTCCTAGAGATTTCTCGACCTTCGGTCTCGAAATGACATGACCCTGAGTAGTAACGACCAAATAACTCAAGTTCCAGGAGGTAGCCTTGTGGCTAATCCCATTATTCTCATTGTTGATGACGACATCCAGGTGTGCAACGCGGTTGAGCGTGATTTAAGGCAGCATTATCGCCAGGACTATCGCATTATGAAAGCCACCTCCGGCGTGGTGGCTTTAGAAACCGTGCAGCGGCTTAAGCAGCGCAATGACCAACTCGCCCTCTTTCTGGTAGACCAGCGCATGCCGGGCATGGAGGGCGTTGCCTTTCTGGCCGAAGCCATAAAATTTTACCCCGAGGCCCGCAAAGTGTTGCTGACGGCTTATGCCGATACCCAGGCGGCCATTGCCGCCATCAACCTCATTGGTCTGGATCACTACCTGATGAAGCCGTGGAGTCCCCCGGAACAAAATCTTTATCCCGTTCTGGATGACCTCCTTAGCGATTGGTGGGCCACCGCCGAAGTGCCCTTTGAGGGTATCCGGGTCGCTGGTACGCTCTGGTCGGCCACCTCCCACACCATTAAAGACTTCCTGGCTCGCAGCCAAATTCCCTACCAATGGCTGGATATTGAACAAGACGCCGAAGCCAGAGCTTTGGTCGAAACGGTCAACCAGGAACAGCATCGCTTACCCGTGCTCTTTTTCCCCGATGGCACGACCTTAATAGACCCGCACATCACTACGGTCGCCGAGAAAGTGGGGTTACGCACCCAAGCGACGCAGCCCTTTTATGATCTCATTATTATTGGGGCCGGACCGGCCGGCTTAGCCGCTGCCGTCTATGGCGCTTCTGAAGGGTTGCGGACCCTGCTGATTGATAAAGACACCACCGGTGGGCAGGCCGGCACCAGTTCCCGCATTGAAAATTACCTGGGCTTTCCCAATGGGTTGCGCGGCGCTGATTTGGCTCGACGGGCCACAGCCCAGGCTACCCGCCTGGGAGCCGAGATATTGACGGCCCGAGAGGTCACTCAGATACGAGTGGAAGACCCTTATCGCTTTGTTAAGCTGACGGATGGGACTGAATTGAGCTGCAAGGCGCTCATCATCGCCACCGGAGCATCATTGAGCACCCTTGATATCCCCGGCATTGAAGTTCTCACCGGAGCCGGGGTCTATTACGGCGCTGCCTTAACCGAGGCCGCCCATTACAAAGGTAAACCTATGTTTGTGGTGGGCGGGGCCAACTCGGCCGGTCAAGGGGCCATGTTTTTCTCGCGTTACGCCAGCAAAGTCACTATGCTGGTGCGGGGCAGTTCTTTGCAAAAGGACATGTCGCAATATCTGATTGACCAGATCAACGGGACAAAGAACATTGAGGTCCGGGTCCGGGCCAGCATCGCCGAAGTCATCGGCACAGACCGGCTGGAAGCATTGGTGATTAAGAACAATGATACCGGCGAGACCGAAACCGTGCCCGCCGCCGCGCTGTTTGTGTTTATCGGGGCCAAACCCCATTCAAGGTTTGTGGCTGATGTAGTGGAACGAAACGAGGCGGGCTTCATCTTAACCGGGCCGGATTTAATCCACGACGGTCGCCGGCCCAAAAACTGGCGGCTGAACCGGGACCCCTTCCTGCTGGAAACCAGCGTACCAGGCATTTTTGCCGTCGGCGACGTCAGGCAGGGCGCTATCAGGCGGGTGGCTTCGGCAGTGGGGCAAGGCTCAACGGCGATCAGCTTTGTCCATCAATACTTAAAAACTGTTTAAGTCAACTATAGGAGATTGGAGATTAGAGATTAATCCAATCTCCAATCTCTATTCTAAGGAGGTTTTTAGCCCATGAAGTCTGAAAGCCGGCGTCCCCGTGTCTTGATCTGCGACTCGATTGCCGAGGTAGGGATCGAGATGCTGCGTGAGCACGCTGATGTTGAGGTAAAAACGGGTCTAAAATTAGACGAGCTGCTGGCGGTGATTGGCGACTACGAGGCCGTGGTCACGCGCAGCGCCACCAAGATTACGGCGGAGGTGATCGAGCACGGGCTGCGGTTGAAGGTGATCGGCCGGGCGGGGGCGGGGCTGGATAACATAGATGTGGTAGCCGCCCAAAACCGCGAAATCAAAGTGGTCAACTGCCCCGACGCCAATACCCTGGCTGTGGCCGAGCATACCATGGCCCTGCTGCTGGCCCTGGCCCGCGGCTTGCCCCGGGCCGATTTGAGCCTGAAAAAAGGCCAGTGGGAAAAGAGTAAATTTATGGGCACCGGCCTGGCCGGCAAAACCCTGGGCATTATTGGCTTTGGCCGGATTGGCCGTGAGGTGGCCGCCCGCGCCCAGGCCTTTGGTATGAAGGTCATCGTCAACCAGCGCCGGCCCACCCCGGAGTTGAATTTGGAGGCCGGGGTTGAATCCATGGACCTGCTGGAACTGCTCAAAAAGGCCGATTTTGTCACCCTGCACGTGCCCTCCAAAGCTGAAACCAAAAACCTCATTGGGGCCGAGCAGTTGGCGGTGATGAAGCCGACGGCTTATCTGATCAACACCGCCCGCGGCACGGTGGTGGACGAAGCGGCGCTGTTGGCGGCTTTGAACGAAGACCGGCTGGCCGGGGCCGCGCTGGACGTGTTTGCCGAAGAGCCGGCCATTAATAACGCCCTGGCCCAGCACGAACGGGTCATTGCCACCCCCCACATTGCCGCCAGCACCGAGGACGCCCAGCGAGCAGCCTCCATTACCGTCGCCGAAAAAATCATCGCGTTGATCCGCGAGGTTCGCAGTGAGAGTTTGCTCGGCTTGCAGGTCGTTCCCCTGGATAAAGTTTTTCCCCACGAGCAGGTGGACCAGCGCCGGGTAGAAAAACTGGTCCGCCGCTTCGAGGTCGAGGGCCGACTGTCGAACCCGCCGGTCGTGGCTCAGGCCGGGGATCGTTACGTGGTGCTCGACGGGGCGACCCGCGCGGCGGCCCTCAAAGCGTTGGATTATCCCCACATTGTGGTCCAAATAGCCGCTGCCAAAGAGCAGTTGGGCCTGCGAACCTGGCTGCACGCCATTCGCCAGGCCAAGCCGGCCGACCTGATCAAGTTGCTCAAGACCCTGCCCACCATCTCGTTGGTGGAAACCAGCAAAGATAAGGTGCTGGATGAGATGGTCGAATTTGGCGGTTTATGCTACCTGCAAACCGTCGAAGGCAAACTGTTTCTCATCCAACAAAAGCAGGGGGTTAATCGCCTCGACGCCTTGAATCAATTGACCGAAGCTTACATCAAGGCTTTCCCGGTAACGCGCACCCTCAACGGCGATGTGCTGAGCCTGCACCATGAATATCCCGATTTAACCGCGCTGGTGGTGTTTCCCGAATTTACGGTGGATCAGGTTCTACAGATTGCCCAGATGGGCCATGTGCTGCCCGCCGGCATTACCCGCTTCATCATTCCGGGCCGGGTGCTCCGCCTCAACGCCGAACTGCGCCATCTAAAATCTGACCAATCCTTGAGCGAAAAGAACGAATGGCTGCACCAACTACTGCTGGATAAACTGGATAAAAATAAGATTCGCTATTACCAGGAGCCGGTATACCTGCTGGATGAATAGATCATTTTTATGAAAACCTGTTGCATTTGCCTCTATCTAATGTTAAAATGGAATCAATCTCAGGAGAAAAGGCCCGCATGAAGAAATTACTGTTTCAATTGGATACCGACCCCATTCCCAGTTCGTTTGATGGCGTCGCCGCTTATGATGGCGGGGCTGACCATCTTCTCACCTTTCCCAACATGAACCCCGACAACGTCGAAGGTATTGTGCATGGCGCTATCTTTACCCGGGGTGGTAAAGATAAGCAGAATACGGCCATTTTTGTCGGCGGCAGCAATCTGGCTCAAGGCGAAAGCCTGTTCGATGCGATCCAAAAGATTTTCTTCTCCGGCTTCCGGGTTTCGGTGATGCTGGACAGCAACGGCTGCAACACTACCGCCGCCGCCGCTGTAGCCAGAATTACCAGCCTGGGCAGCATTGCCGGCAAAAAGGCGGTGGTGTTTGCCGGGACCGGCCCAGTGGGCCAGCGGGGGGCGGTGTTGCTGGCTCAGGAAGGGGCGGAAGTCATCCTGACCTCGCGCAAGCTGGATCGGGCCGAAGCGGCATGCCAGGCCATGGGCCAACGCTTTGGCGTCTCGCTGACGCCTATGCAAGTATCCGACCCCGCCTCGACCCAGGCGGCGCTTGAGGGGGCGCAAATTGTGCTTGCCGCCGGCGCGGCCGGCATCGAACTGCTGCCGGAAGCCATGTGGCAGGACAGCCCAACCCTGGAAATTTTGGCCGACATCAACACGGTCCCGCCGCTGGGCGTGGGCGGCTTGGAGATGATGGATAAAGGAGAAGTTCGCTACGGTAAGAAGTGCCTGGGCGGCCTGGGGATCGGCAGCCTCAAGATGAAGGTTCACCGCGCCGCCATTGCCCGCCTATTTGAAGCCAATAACCAGGTTTTTGACGCCGGGGCTATTTATGCTCTAGCCAAAGAGCTGGTTTAAAATGGTATCAAAGGCGAAGGCTAAGGCTGAGGCTAAGATTGATCTTACGTCCTTAGCCTTAGCCTTGAGCTAGATGAGTAGTTGCCAATCTTTTATTTATAACAGAGAAAGGAAAACCCAACATGATGAATTATGCACCGCTGAATGTTTTACCAACGGATATTCAGCAAGATTGGATGGCCGGATTGCAGCGGCAGGTGAGCCAGCAGGCTCAAGGCCACTTTTATCTGGTCAATATTCGCCGCACCAAGCCCAAAAGTTTTGAGGAACAGCGGGTGATTGTGCTGGTGGTTGACGAGAACGGCTTTCCCATCCCCAATGTTCCGGTTGCTTTCTCCTACAGCACCGCCGATCAATATGTCCTCACCCCCGATTTTCTATGGACTCCGCCGCCCCCTCCCCGCGCCTTCATTGTCCCAACCGCCGGCAGCGGGCAAATTGACCAGATTCAGGGCAGCGGCGTTAAGCAGGGACAGCCGGGTGGCATCACCGTTTATCTATTTGCGCCGGAATATTCCAGCGATGTCGTGACCGGCCTCGGCATGCTGGCCGACCACACCGGCCTGCACTTGACCTTCCAACTCCGCCGCAACGGTGTGACGCCTTTGATGGACCGGATCGCCAGCCTCGAAGCTCGCGTGGCGGCACTTGAAGCCAAGTGATATTGGACTTTAACTCCTGACCGATCCTCGCGCCGGGATTGGGGGAAAGACATTAAGGCTTCATTTAATCCCCAAATCTCCTAATCCCGGCCTAACTATTTATCCATCAAGTAACTTAACCAACGCCTCCATTGTTATAAGAGTGATGCCTGCGTCACTTAAAACTTTGATCACTGCCGGTGCCCGTAAATCACGCTCTTCTGTCACCAGATAATCCACCTGTCCATAAACAGCAGTGGCAATTACTTTGTCATCATCAGGATCACGACAAATTGGCGCAATTTCTGGCAATTCAACCATTTCGAGGTCATGGACCAGATGGCTCCGAAAAGTACGTAACAACTCTGGATAAATGAGCCGGGTAATATCTGGATAAGCCAGAACCAAATCATACTCATGCCTCAAGGCTGGTGAACAGATAACCCTGAAACGTCTTGACTCCCATGCCATTACAAAGGTTGCTAATTGAGGCGGGCGCATCAATGCCTTCACCAGTTGATTGGTATCCAGAGTGATGCGCATAAGTTATGATTTTAACTCTCGACGTGCTTTTTTTACTAGCACCTCTAAATCTTCATCAGCAATAGAAGGAAGCGGCCCTTCGCCTATAGAAGCCGCTCGAATGGCTGCCAAAGTAGCGGCAAAGCGAGCCTGACGCCCCTCATCATCTCCAGGCACGTTTGACATCAACACCACGGCCACAGTTGCGCCAACAGCGATGTCATCCGGTAACACAATGGTATGATCTGGACCGACCGTGGTAATGTAAGCAGGCGTTGTTTCGATTGTCATCAATTATTCCTTTCTTTTTCAATGTCATGCTATCACAAACAAAGCGGGAGTCAATAAAAAGTAGCTATCTTTCTTCACCTCTCCCCTGATTGTCATATTTACCAGACTGGATTATAATTCTGCCCCACCGAGTTGTCTGTAGATAAAGGAAAAACGATGGAACTGCAATTTTGGGGCGCGGCGCAGACGGTCACCGGCTCGATGCACCTGTTAAAGGTGAACGGCCATCAAATTCTGCTGGATTGCGGCATGTATCAAGGCCGCCGCAAAGAGGCTTTTGAACGCAACAACAAATTTCCCTTTGCCCCCAGCGATATTGACGCCCTGATTGTCTCCCACGCCCATATTGACCATATCGGCAATATTCCGACCCTGGTCAAAAAAGGCTATCGCGGCCCCATTTGGGCTACCTCGGCCACCCGCGACCTGGCCGCGATTATGCTGCGCGACTCGGCTCACATCCAGGAAAGCGACGTGGAATACGTCAACAAGCGCCGGGTCAAGCAGGGACAAAAACCGTTTGAGCCGCTTTATACCCAGGCCGACGCCATTGCAGCTTTGGCTCTGTTCCAATCCATCGAATATGATCGCACCTTTAGCCCGCTCCCCGGCGTTCAGGTGCATTACCGCGATGCCGGGCATCTGCTCGGTTCCGCTTCGGTGACGCTGGATTTGGATGATCACGATAAGCAGAAACGCCTGGTTTTCAGCGGCGATGTGGGCCGGACCAACCTGCCCATTCTGCGCGACCCGCAACCGGTAGACGGGGCTGATTTTATTATCATGGAAAGCACCTACGGCGGTCGTTATCACGAGCCGCCGGAAGAGGCGCGGGCTGAACTCAAACACATGGTGCTTGATGCTTATCAAAATAATGGTAAAATTATTATTCCAGCTTTTGCGCTGGGGCGCACGCAGGAGTTGGTTTATGCCTTGCATGTGATGAAGGATGCCGGGGAACTGCCCGACATCCGGATTTATGTGGACAGCCCGTTGGCCGTTAGCGCCACCGAGATTTTTCGGCTGCACCCCGAAGCCTACGACCAGGAGATGCAAGCCTTTATCAAGGCGACCAACAATCACAACCCCTTTGGTTTTGAAGGGATTACCTACGTTCGGGATGTGGAGGAGTCGAAAGCTCTCAATGAGTTGAGCCAGCCGGCCATCATTATTAGCGCCTCCGGTATGGCTGAATCGGGCCGGGTGCTGCACCATCTCAAGCACAATATCAGCGACCCGCGCAACATGATCCTGTTTGTCGGCTACCAGGCTGAAAATACCCTGGGCCGCAAAATTTTAGACGGTCAGCCGGTGGTTTCTATTTTTGGCGAAGAGTATCGGGTGCAGGCCAAAGTGTTCAAACTCAACGGTTATTCGGCCCACGCCGACCACAACGGCCTGCTGGCCTGGCTCAAGCTGGCCCAGGAGCGAGGCAATCCGCGCCAGCTCTTTTTGGTGCATGGCGAAATCGAGCCGGCCACCACCCTGGCCGAAGCAGCCCGCCAGCAGGGCATCCCCGAAGTCCACATCCCGGCGCGAGGGCAAAGCTTTGCCTTATAACGTTCAAACGTTCAACCTTTAACGGAAACATTATGGCGATTAGAGATATTGTTCAATACGCGGATAATGAAGCCGCACTGCGTAAAAAAAGCGAGCCGGTTCGCTTTATCAACCGGCGGATTAAACTGTTGATCAAGGATTTAAAGGATACCCTGCTCGACCGGCCGGAGGGGATTGGACTGGCTGCGCCGCAGATCAACGTCCACAGCCGAGTGATTGTGGTCCGCCTGGGCGGCAGAGGAAGCAGTGCGGATGAACCAAGCCCGCCCATCGCTTTGATTAACCCCGAAATTGTTGAGGAGCGACGGCCCGAAAAAGATTTTGACGGCTGCCTCAGTTTCCCCGGCCTCTACGCCGAAACCGTGCGTCCCCATTATCTCAAAGTAAAGGGCCTGGATGAATGGGGCAAACCCTTTACCCGCGTTTTTGAAGGCTTCGACGCCGTGCTGGTTCATCACGAAATTGATCACCTGGACGGCGTTTTGTTTATTGACCGGGTTGCCAGTATCAACGACCTGTACCGGGTGCGCGAAGATGAAAAAGGGGAACTGGTGCGCGTTCCGGTGACGCTTGAGGGAGTGTAGTACACGACCCCTGACCACCGACCGCCGATTTTGTCCTTACCCCCTCCCTAACCCTCCCCCTACGAGGGGGAGAAAAGGGTGGGGGTGCGGTGGTCACTTTAAGAATAGCCATCATAAATAACTAAGGAGGAGGCATCGTGGCTGAAAGAGCATTATCCCAGACGCAACTTGTTTTGCAGCAGCAGCAGCGGGCCAGATATTGGTCCAGTATTCAGGTGGTCATCTGGTGGGTGATTATTTTGGGGCTGCTGATCTTGATGTTCAGCGGGCTTAGCCTTAATTTTGGCCCCATTTCACTCAAAGCGATCAAGCTGGATACCGAGTTTATTGCCACTTGGTTCGGCTTTATCAGCGGCGGGGTGGTCCAAACGTTGTGGATTTCGGCGGTGTCTATCGTTTGCGCCAGTATTTTGGCTCTGTTGTCAGCGCTGGGCCGGCTCTCCGGGGTGCCGCCGCTGGTGGCCTTGTCCAGCTTTTATGTCTCCCTCATTCGCGGCACCCCGCTTTATCTCCAAATCTTCTTCTTTTTCCTGGCTTTACCTCAAATTGGGATCAAACTGCCGCCGGCCATGGCCGGTGTGCTGGCTCTGTCGCTCAACTATGGCGCGTATATGAGCGAGATTTTCCGGGCCGGTATTTCGAGTGTGAGCCGGGGCCAGCGTGAAGCGGCGATTGCTCTGGGCATGACGTCGGGCCAGATGATGCGCCGGGTGGTGCTGCCCCAGGCGCTGCGCCTGGTGGTGCCGCCAACCGGCAACGAGTTTATCGCCATGCTCAAAGATTCGGCCCTGGTATCGGCCACCGGCTTTGTCCAGGAAATTATGTGGCGGGCCAACAAGGTCGGGCGGGCTAATTTCAAGGGTCTGGAAGCTTTGCTGGTGGCCGCGCTGTGGTACTGGCTGATGACCATTATTTTCTCCTTCATCCAGGCCAACATTGAGAAGAACATGTCGCGGGGGGATCGCTAAGATGGCTATCGTCGAAATTCAGGATTTGCACAAAAATTTTGGCCCCCTGGAGGTCCTCAAAGGGGTCTCGTTGCAAGTACAGCAGGGCGAAGTAGTCACCATCATCGGCCGCTCCGGCTCCGGCAAGTCAACCTTGCTGCGCTGCGTCAATTTTCTGGAACAGCCCACCCACGGCAGGATCGAGGTGGATGGCCTGTCGGTCAATGTGGAGCAGCACCGACTTACCAACGAACAAAAGCAAACTATCCACGATATTCGCCTGCGCACCGGTATGGTTTTTCAGGAGTTCAATCTTTTTCCCCACCTATCGGTGATGGAAAATCTGATCGAAGCGCCGGTCACGGTTAAGAAGATGAAAAAGGATGAGGCCATCGCTATCGGTGAGAAGTATTTAGCCAAAGTGGGCCTCAGCGCCAAGCGCGATGAGTACCCTAACCGGCTCTCCGGCGGGCAAAAACAGCGGGTGGCCATTGCCCGCGCCCTGACCATGCAGCCCAAAGTGATGCTTTTTGACGAGCCGACCAGCGCCCTCGACCCGGAACTGATCGGCGAGGTGCTGGAGGTGATGCGCCAACTGGCCGACGAGGGCATGACCATGCTCTGCGTCACCCACGAGATGTCGTTTGCCCACGATGTGGCCCACCGCATGGTTTTTATGGAAGGCGGCGTGATTGCCGAGGAGGGACCGCCGCAGCAGCTTTTTGAAAATCCCAAAAACCCCCAAACCAGAATGTTCCTGCAACGGGTGATTTCCAGGGCGGAACGATAAACTGAAATGTGATGCGTGATGCGTGAGGGATTTTGCCTAGAGGCATCACGCATCACATTTCGCGAACTTTTGCTCATTGCCTCTTGGAGTTGCCATAAACCCATGCTCCAACTTGACCTGCTGCAACTGATCCCGGCTAACCTCAAACAGGCGGTTGGCGATGCGCTGGTTGATTTTGTCTCCGACCAGGCCAAAAAATTCCTGAGTGATGAGGCAGCGGCCAGGATCAAGAAGCTGCGCTCCAACGCCGCCTTCAACCAGGCTTTTGAGGACAGTCTAAAGCGCGCCGCCCGGCGCTTTGTAGCCGAGTACGAAGCCCAGGATGAAGACCTGGTCGCGGCCATTGCCGCCGATAAAGAGTTTTTCAACAATCAGGAGATTCAGGCGGCTTTACTGGCCGTGGTCAGGCGGCCGGGCGACTTTGAAAGCGACGACCGGGAGGTCATCAGCCGCTCTTTTGCTACCGTGCTGCCTCAACGGCGCAACCGCGAGCGGGTGGATCAGGCTGTTACCTATCTGCTGAAATGTCTGGCCGAAGAGTTGATGAGCCTGCCTGAACTTCAGCCCATTTACAGCCTGCTTTTCCAGCGCCTCACCGCCGAAGCCGCCCGTGAACAGGTCGCCATTCAAAAAGCTCAACTACAAGCCTTGGCCGGGCTAAACTCCGGTCTGCGCGAGGCGCTACTGCAACTGACCGAGGCTGTGGCCGAGCAGAAATTACTCCCTGGCGGGGCAGCTCTGGCCCTGCCGGCCCCGCCCAAAGTGTTCCACAATTTACCCCAGCCCGATTATGGCCGCTTTGTGGGCCGCGAGGCCGAGATGTCCCAGGTGGTCCGCATTTTGCGGCCTTATCCCCACTCACAGCACGCCCTGGTAACGATTGACGGTATCGGCGGTATTGGCAAAAGCGCGCTGGCCCTGGAAGTCGCCCATCGCTACTTGCGCAACTTCGACCGGATTCCCCCAGAAGAACGTTTTGAAGCCATCATCTGGGCCAGCGCCAAGCAAACCGTGCTGACCGCCGAGGGTATTGCCACCCGCCCCCAGGCCCTACGCACGCTAGATGACATTTATACGGCGATTGCCGTCGCCTTGCAGCATGAGGAGATTACCGAGGCTCGCCCCGAAGAGCAGGCCGAAATCGTCCGCCGCGCCTTGACCCGCCAGCGTACCCTGCTGCTGGTGGACAACCTGGAAACCGTGGACGACGAAGCGGTGCTGGCTTTTTTGCGCGAGCTGCCCGCGCCGGCCAAAGCCATTATTACCACCCGTCACCGCCTGGACGTGGCTTACCCGGTGCGGCTGGTCGGTATGATCTGGGCCGACGCCGAAAAGTTAATTGCCCACGAATGTGAAAAGAAGGGCGTCACCCTGACCGCCGACGAAGCCCGCCGCCTGTACGACCGCACCGGCGGCGTCCCTCTGGCCCTGGCCTGGAGTATCGCCCAGATGGGCCTGGGCTATCAGGTCGAGGCGGTGCTGGCCCGTTTGAGCCAGCCCACCAGCGACATCGCCCGCTTCTGCTTTGAGGGCGCGGTCGAGCGCATCCGGGGCAAACCGGCTCACACTCTGCTGCTGGCGCTCTCTCTTTTTGCCAAGGATGGCAGCCGCGAGGCTTTGGGGTTTGTGGCGAACACGCCGGAGTTGGACCGGGATGAAGGGCTGGTGGCGCTGGAGAAGCTGTCGCTGGTCAACAAGCAGGGCAACCGCTTCTGGTTGTTACCACTGACCAAGACCTTTGCCGCCGGGGTTGAAAACCCGGAGTTATGGCAGCGTTACATCGAGTACTTTGCCAACTTTTGCCAGGAACAAATTGGCTCGCACTACTGGGCCGGTTCAAACTATGATAACCAACTGATTGGGCCGGAGCTTGAAAATTTGTATCTAGCCCTGGAACAGGCTTATGCCGAGTCGAACTGGCCGGCGGTGCAAACTATTTTTGTGGGCATTGTGCATCCCCTGGCCCTGTCGCCGGTCACTTTATCCAAACGGATTGAACTGGCCGAAAAAGCGTTGGTGGCCGCCGAAAAATTAGGCGATCAGGAAATGCGGGCCTGGCTGCATATTGACGCGCTGGGCTACGCCCTGAGCGCCGTCGGCGACCAGGAGGCGGCGCTGAATCATTTGAGAACCGGACAACTCATCGCCCAGGAGGCTGATTTATCCGATTGCCTGGCGGCGGCGGAAACCCTGTTAGCGCGCTGGGCGCTGGAACGTCAGGACCACCCGGCGGCCCAGCAGCACTTTGAAAAAGCTCTGGCCCAGGCAGTCACACCCCGGACCAAAATTCGCGCCCACCGGATCAGGGCTTACTATTATTCGCAGCGCCAGGAATGGGACCAGGCCAACGACGCTCTGGAATTGGTGGTTGAGATGGCTTCAGCCGAAGACTTTCATTTTGATGAAACTCAAGCCTTGCTGCGGCTGGGGGAAAATTATTTGCAAACAGGCCAGTTGGATTTGGCCGAAAAAGTGATTCTGCGCGCCCAGGCCATAGCCACCGAGCATAACTGGCTTCGCCAAATTGCCAAAGCCTTTTTGCGCCTGGCCAGTCTGCACCAGGCCCGTCACAATATCCCCCTGGCTCAAACTTACGCCGAACAGGCCCGCGCCATCTATGAGCAGCTTGGCCGGCTGGATCGGGTGGAGGAGGCGGACAAGTTGTTACAGGAGTTGAAACCCTGATCTATTTGCCTGTTCGGGCCAGAGTAATTCATTGTCAGGGTGAGGGGACTGAGCAAACTACCAAACACAAGTAACCTCAGCACAGGCAACAATAAGTGGGTCACGGGTGAGAATGGGTATATTGAGGCGCAGAGCAGTGGCGGCAATCAAGCGGTCATGCAATTCCGGGATTACATTGAGGCGGTCCAGCAAATATAAGTCGGCAATTGTAACAGGTTCAATCTGAAAAGGTGGTTGCTCAAATAAAGCCAACTCACTCGCAAAGTTGAAAGTTGCATTGGCTTTGCGAGCCAGTCCGTACAATTCTAGCAGAACAATCGCCGAGAGAACAAGGGTACTTTCACCAGTGGATGCGCTTTGGAAAATTTGGCGGCCTACGGTTGAAAGTTTAGGGGAATTGATCAGGTGCCAAAATAGAGCATGAGTATCCACCAAGTAGACTTTATTCATCCCCTATCCACTCTTTTTCCCAATCGTGTCGTATTTCGAGTAAAGCGCTGTCTAAATCAAAATCAGACGGAAAGTAGCCTTGCCATCTGCCTGCCAGACTGGGGGCTGAATTAGCCCAGGGAGTTGGGGCAATCACGAGAACAACTTCTAGGGGCCCATCGGGCACATCGGGCGGGAGGGTAATATGAAGGGTTCGATCACTAGGCATATCCAGCCGGAGAGTCACTGTCTTTACCATCGTACTTACTCCTTTTTTTACTGAGAGAAGTATACTCAGCAATCCAATAAGCGTCAATCAGTAACTGGCAGCCCCGGCTCTTCCCACGCTCGTACCTCCTCTTTGCGCGGGTCTTTTTTTAGCGCCTCGACCACCGGCAACACTGTCCCTGCTCGATCTTTATACCAGGCCGCTTGCTCAAACCGTTCATCCTCGTGCTCCCCGGCCTTATTGGCCATGAGCCAAGGGGTTTGGGCAAAGAAGTAGGGCGGGGCGTCGTCCAGCACGGCGTGATAGGCGTCCAGAGTCAATGTAGTCAAATCTTCCTCCCGCACCGGCGGATAGCGCGGATCCTCCGCCGCACCGATGATGGCCCCCCCCTCGGTGCCAATCACCGGCAGGTAATAGCCAAAACGCCGGTAAAACACCTTTGCGTAAGCATCGAATTTACGAAAAGCGTTAGAATCTTCATCCAGGGTATTGCCAACCCAAAAACCGCCCTGGTCGCGCGGCAGCTTGGCGCTACGGCGGGCGTGGTTGATAGCTTCGACCTGCTCCGGCGTCAACCCACGCTCGGCAATTTCGGCCTCGGTCAAGGGAACATCGTTGACATTGACCGGGTCGGTTGGGTAATCGAGGGGGTGGTTGAGGAAGTAATTGTGCAAGGCCAGCCACGAACCGAGCAAGAGGTGGGCCTGACCTCTGGCCCGCACCCCGGCCAGAAATTGGCGCAGAAAAAGCAAGTCATCCATGGTTCCGCCGCCGGCCAAAGGCGGCAGGCTGGGCTGCCCTCCGGCGGCATGCACTTCCTGCGCCGCCGCCAGCCACAAATCAACCATGCGCTCGACGTTGATCGGCTCGCCCTCCGGCCAGCCGCCGGCAGGACCGGCCACGTTGGGTTCGTTGTAAAGCTCAAAATAATGAACGCCCAACTCGACGGCCTGGGGAACTAGCTCCGGCAAATGCTGATATGGCTCGTTAAACGGCTTATAGACCCGCATTACCGGCTCGATGCCGCTGGCGGTCAACTGTTCGATCAAATAGGGATCGGTCACTTCCGGCGCGTCGTCTTGCAAAAATTTGAACCATTTGATGTTCATGGCCCGCAGTTCCGGCGTAAAATAATCCACCACGTCTTTGGGCAAAGCCTGGTTGGTCGGCGAGCCGTGCAGCCCGCGCCCGTTATCCCCTTCCGGGCGAGGGTACCGGGCCAGCGGATTGCGCCCCGGCTGCGGCTTGACCCCTGCCTCCAAACACTTTTCAACCTCCACTTGCGCCTTAACCAACTCTCGATAACCTGCCTCAGCCTTAGCCTCAGCCTCAAAACACAATCGCCGGGCTTCCTCCAGCCGAGGCCGCTGCTTCAACGCCTCCACCACCGGCTCCTGGTCGCCCTCGCGGTTGTGATACCAGGCATTTTTCTCCCAGACCGGCTCCTCGTAATCCAAAGCGCGTTGGGCTAACAGCCAGGTCATGCTGGCAAAGTAGTAGTCCGGCGCATCGTCGAGCATATAATCCGCCGTCCAGAGCGTCCATTCGGCTACGGTTTGACCGTCCACCATCGGGTAGCGCGGGTCTTCGCCCGACTCTCTGGTCGCTCCGCCTTCGGTTGAAATCATCGGAATTTCAAAGCCAAACAAATCGTAAAACTGGTTGCGAAAGGCGATAAATTGGAAAAAGCAGGTGTTGTCGTCGTAAATGTTAAAGCCCATCAACTCCCCGGCGCTAAAGCGGCGGTTGATTTCGTCAATGGTGACTTCATCCAACCCCAATTCACGCCCATCCTCCGGGGTCAGCAGCCGCTTTCGCAAAATCCCGGCCACGCGGCGGTTCAAATTGATTTCCGCGGCCTGGGCCTGGGTCAAGCCGTACCGCTCGATTTCGGCCTCGGTCAGCAGCCGGCCGGTTTGGTTGACTTCATCATAGGGGTAGGTCGGCGGGTGGTTGATGGTGTAGTTATGAATCGAGGCCCAAGAAAAATAGAGCACCTCTTCGTTGCCCTGCTCCCGCAAAGCGTCGAAAAAGCGATAAAAGAAATCGTCGCGCCACTCCGGCTGCTTCTGGCCGGGGGCAAAAAAGGAGGGCAGGCCGGGGTAGCCGCCGGCCAAATAGATGGTCCGGGCCGCGTCGGCCCAGATTTCGGCCAGATATTCCGGCTGCGGTTCGCCGTCGCCCTCGCACCAGCCGCCGCTTTCGCCGGGCTGGTTGGGTTCATTGTACAGGTCGTAATAGTAGACGCCCTTGGCCACATAATGGCGCACCAGGGCGGTTAAATCCTCGGCGTCATAGGGGGTGTTGCACTGCCGGTAAATGCGGATGACCGGCATAATGTCGCGTTTGACCAATTCATCAATGGTTTCATCGTAGTCGCGGTTATTCAGGCCGTCCACCAGCAGTTTGACCCATTTGATGTTCATCCGGGCTAATTCTGAAACAAAATAGCCGGTGGCCTCGTCGGATTGGGCGTAGAGGTGAGTGCTCCAATGGATGCCCAGCCCGTTGTCGTCTTTGGGGCGGGGAAAGGCGCTCAAGGGCAGGGGGGCGGTGGGCGTGAGGCGAAGAGGCGAGGACCCGGGAGGCGAGGGGGTGACAAGGGGAAGGGGTGACAAGGTGACAGCAGGGGAGGGGGTTGAAGTGGGTGAAAGGAGAGGGGTTTGGATAGCTGCCACCGGCGTGGCCGTAGCGGGGAGGGGTGTGGTTTGGCAGGTAGTTAAATGGACAGAAAGGAGGATGAGTAATAAAGAGCGCAAAATCACTCGTGGTTCTCCAGACCCTCGAGGAAATTAGCAAAAGCCAATAATTCTGTACGAGTCTGCAACCATATTGAGGGTAAATTTACAACCAGGTATTCCATGCGGGCAGGATTTAGCTGGATAGTATAGATATTGCGCACTCTATGCCGAAACTTGCGATACTCATCTAAATTTTGACTGGCCTCTGTGCTTAAAACTGCTGGCCGCACCGCAGGTAATTCCATCGTCATCTGGCGTAACAATTCAGTATGCCAGGTTTCTCCACCAAGAGTTCCGCCATCCATTTCCAGGGCAATCAATTCCATGGTTCGTTCCAGGCCGTTATAGAAACTATGCAAATTGAGAGCAACCGAATTAAGAAAAGCGTCTTGGTCCGCACCCGACGTTTTGGCTCGTTGCCAATGCCGGTCAATTGCCGCAGTAGTTTGCTCCAAAGCATCTATTTCCAGGCGAATCCGTTGGGCAAGCGCTTTCTGGCGGAGCGTCATAGCTCAATTCCTTCCTGTTCAAGAACTAAATGTAAGCTTGGTGAAGCCGTTTCGATATCTACCAAATCTATTTCAAATTCACCCCCCAGTTTGTCCAGAGCACTCCAGGCTCGCCAAAAGTCCTGGCTCTTTACGCCTGTTACAACCAAATCAATATCTGAACGCCGATGGAAAAAATCGCCGCGCGCTAATGATCCAAAAAGGATCACCTGCTTGGCCTGAAAGTCTGTTCGGAGAAGCCTGGCTGCCTGTTGAGCCAAAGACAATGCCCGTTGCCTTCGTTGTATCTGTTCCTGGCGTTCCTGCTCTTCTCGCCGTTGGGCTGTGGTTCGATATACAGCCATTTCTTCATCTGTTACTTGAGCCGCTGTTTTAGCCATAATTTTTCTCTTTGCCTGGCTTCACTTTAGAGAGATGTTCAAGATTGGGTATTTGGATGAAATCTTATCTGAATGAGTTCTAGAAAACAAATTCTAAATCCGAGTATTTTTTGCATCAATTTATCAGTAGACGAGCGCCCAATCACTCGTAACCGGTTAGAGGTGCTTTATATGCTCAATCGCCTGCTGCCCGATAATTTCCAGGGCCGTATCGCCCGAAGGCGGCTGCATCAGCCCGGCCCGAACATCGCGGAAGTAGCGCTCCAGCGGCAGCGATTTGGTCAGGCTCAGGCCGCCGGCAATCCGCAGGGCTTGATCGGTGACGGTGTTGGCCGTTTCGGTGATGAGGTGCTTGACCGCCACAATACGCGGGTAAAGGGCGCGCCGGTTCTCGGCCTCGCCGGTCCACTGCCCGGCCACCTCGAACATGAGGGCCTGGGCCGCTTGCAAGGCCAGGTCAATCTCGCCAATCTGGCGCTGAATTTTGGGCAGGGTGGCAATCGGCTTGCCCAGGGCCGTCGGGACTCGTTCCAGCGCGAATTGGATAACTGTATTCCGCGCGGCCAGGGCTGTCCCCAAATAAACGGCGGACATGATCATGGGAAACCAGGCGCTGGGCGCCGCTTGAGCGGGCGTCACTCCTCGCTGGAGCAAGTGATGGCCCGGCACGACTACATCTTTAAAGTAAACGTCGTGGCTGTCGCTGGCCCGCAGGCTGAGCGAGTCGCCCCAGGTTTCAACCCACTCGACGCCAGGACTGTCTTGCCGGACCAACAACCAGGCCGGATCGTTCTCAAGCCGGGCGCTGACGATCATGTGGGTCAGATGTTGGCCGCCGGTCGTCCAGGTTTTGTGGCCGTTGATGACCCAACCTGCGCCATCAGAAGTGGGTTCAGCAGTGGTAGCGGGCAAACCGCCCCGCGACGGGCTGCCCAGCAGCGGTTCGCTGGCAACATTGTTGAACAACCCACCGTTGGCTGCCTCTTGGCACAGCCAGGCAAAGGTAGCCTCCGGCCAGGGCCGGATTTCGCGGGCATGGCCGAACAGGTGCAACTGCATCCCGGCCACCAGCGCCGTCGAACCGCTGCCCTGGGCCAGCTCCAACTGCGCGGCCAGACAATCCCGCAGCGATAATCCCGCCCCGCCGTACTCCTGGGGAATGCTCAGGCCCAGGTAGCCGGAATCTTTCAACGCCTGGACATCTTCCCCCGGCAGCCGGGCCAGCCGGTCGGCCTCGTCGGCGCGGGCGGCAAAGTCGCGGGCCAGAGTTTGGGCGAGTTCGAGGGTGGAGGATGGATTAGGAGGCATAAGTTTTTTGATGCGTGATGCGTGATGCGTGAAATTTTCTCACGCATTACGCATCACGTTTCACGTTTCTCCTCATGAAATTTAACGCCAATAATCATAACACGGTTCAACCTATTTACCAAGATGGTAGGTGTGCTCACTTTTTAGGGCAACTGTAGGGCAATTTAGCAAATTGCCCACGCAACGGTCAAGTTAGCAACGTGACCTACAAAATCTGCCCCCAAATCCGAACGCACCCAAGATGGCAAAGTTATTGACATTAGATCAAAATTTTACTATATTCATCACTGATTGGCTGACAAATTTAAGGTTGTAGCTGAAAGTCAGAGCAGGATCAGTAGAATTGAAGGATTTTTGTTCTTTTATTCTGAAAATCTTGCTCTTGACCGGCACAATTATCACCAAAAAAATAATATGAGTTACGCAGTTGGGCTGTAGTTTAGGGCCTTGTGCCCGCCCACGAGGGGCTAAACTACCTTGAACCGCGTAACTCCTATATCATCAATTTTTTGGGAGGGTAGCAAGGTTGCAGAGTTATCGCATTTCCCTGTCTACCGTCTGCTATTTTTTTAGGAGGGATTCTATGGACACCTTATCCGTTATCGCCCTGATCGTCATCGCCCTGGTGATCCTGGCGGTGATTATCGCCTTTCGACAAAGGATCAGCCTGACCCTGAAAGGTCTGGGGTTTGACCTGGGTCTGTCGGGCGAAAACGCCGCCCCCCGCCCGCCCGCTCGACCGGCTGCGCCACCCCCGGCCGGCGTCAGGGCCGAAAAGCTGGAGTCAACCGCCGGCGATATTGTCATCGAGGAAGGCACGGTCCACAACCCTGGCGGCGTCGGCATCGAGGCCAGAGACCTGAAAGCCAAAAAAGATATCCTCATCGGCAAAGGTGAAAGCGGCGACCCAAAAGCCCCGCCCCATCTATTTTCAGTGAATCCAAATTCGAGGAGACCAGCACGCCCACGCGCAGCTCCGTTCGGCACGTAGGCGTGCCTCACTCCGCAAAAATTGGCTCTCCTGATTTCATTTTTAGTATCTCACTACTATCAAAAACTACCCAAATGGGTAGTTACAATCCCCCCAAATTATTCTACAATACACCCCCAATGCCATACTTGTGAACCAACCCCCAACCGCGCCACCTGGATGTGGCCCGGCGGGGTGTTTTGTGTCACAGGTTTCAGCCCACCCTTACTAAACGTCTAAAATTTGTTTTCCGTTTTGAGTTCCTATGAGTTCCTTTAGTTCCCTGGGAACTCATAGGAACTTGAGGGAACTTATTTTTGGACAATCACTTACTTATTCCCAGCCTGCTACAAAGGAGTAGCTCAGACCGGGCTATCTTAACATTGCGGAGATTGGAGATTGGGAGATTAAAGATTATTCCAATCTCCAATCTCCAATTACCAATCTCTATTTTCAGGAGTATTCCATGCCTACCGACGACTGCTCCAAAAGCACCAAACCTGCCGGCTTGCCGCCCAAGCAGGGGTTGTATGACCCCCAATTTGAACACGACGCCTGCGGCGTCGGCTTTGTGGTTAACATCAAAGGCCACAAATCACACCAGCTTGTCCAGCAGGGCTTGACCATTCTGCGCAACTTAACTCACCGCGGCGCGTGCGGCGCCGAACCCAATACCGGCGATGGGGCCGGTATTTTGCTGCAAATGCCCGATGCGTTTTTGCGCCAGGTCTGCGCCGAGCTGAACATCAGCCTGCCTGCGCCCGGTTGGTACGGCGTGGGCATGGTCTTCGCCCCGGTAGACGAGGCCGCTCGCCGCGCCTGCGAAGCGCGTTTTGACCAGATTGTGGCCGAAGAAGGGCAGCAGGTACTCGGCTGGCGCACCATCCCCACCGACAACAGTTCGCTGGGCCAAACCGCGCTGCTGGCCGAACCGGTCATGCGCCAGGTCTTTATCGGGCGGGGGGAGGGCCTGGCGGACGAGATGGCCTTTGAGCGCAAGCTGTATGTCATCCGCAAACGGGCCGAGCAAGAAATTCGCTACAGCGGCTTTCCGGGCGGCGCGTCATTTTATATCTCCAGCCTGTCCTATAAAACCCTGATCTACAAAGGTATGCTCATGTCGGAGCAGGTCGAGGCCTATTACCCCGACCTGTCCAACCCGGCCATGGAGACCGCCCTGGCGGTGGTTCACTCCCGCTTCAGCACCAACACCTTCCCCAGTTGGGAGCGCGCCCACCCCTACCGCTACCTGATCCACAACGGCGAAATCAACACCCTGCGCGGCAATGTCAATTGGCTCTACGCCCAGCAGACCCGCTTCCAATCCAAACTGTTTGGCGACGACCTGCCCAAAATCCTGCCGGTCATCAACCCCGATGGCAGCGACTCGGCCATGTTCGACAACTGCCTGGAGTTCCTGGTGCTGGCCGGCCGCTCTCTGCCCCACGCGGTTATGCTGATGATCCCCGAACCCTGGTCCAAGCACGAAAGCATGAGCGACGAAAAGCGGGCCTTTTACGAGTATCACAGCACCCTGATGGAGCCGTGGGACGGCCCCGCCTCCATCGGCTTCACCGACGGCATCCGCGTCGGCGCGGTGCTGGACCGCAACGGCCTGCGCCCCTCGCGCTATTACGTGACCAAAGATGACCTGGTGATTATGGCTTCCGAAGTGGGTGTGCTCGACGTGCCGCCGGAGCGGGTGCTTTACAAAGGCCGGCTCGAACCGGGCCGCATGTTCCTGGTGGATACCGAACAGGGCCGCATCATCAGCGACGAAGAGCTAAAACAGCAGATGGCTACCGCCCAGCCCTACCGGGAATGGCTGAACAAGTTTCTGGTCAAGCTGGAAGACCTGCCGAGTCCGGGGGTCGGGGGTCAGGGGTCAGGGGTTAGGGGTGAGAATGGTCACTCAACCCCGGTCCCTGGTCTTCCTTCCCCGGTCAATGGGAATGGGGCGCACGCGAGTCTGGCAGGCCATGAAAACCTGACCCAGTTGCAGCAAGCCTTTGGCTACACCTTTGAAGATTTGCGGATGCTGCTGGTCCCGATGGGCAAGGATGGGGTCGAGGCGTTGGGTTCGATGGGCAACGACGCCGCGTTGGCGGTGCTGTCGGAGCGGCCGCAACTGCTCTACAACTATTTCAAGCAGCTTTTTGCCCAGGTCACAAACCCGCCGATTGACGCCATCCGCGAAGAGTTGATTACCGCCACCGAGGTCATGATCGGCTCGGAGCAAAACCTGTTGGAGCCGCGCCCGGAAAACTGCCGCCAGATTAAACTCAAGCACCCCATCCTGACCAATGAAGAATTGGCTAAACTGCGCTACATCAGCCTGCCCGATTTCAAAGCCGTCACCCTGCCGATTTTGTTCAAAGCTGCCGATGGGCCGGCGGGCCTGGAGCGGGCGTTGGAAGAGTTGTACCGCCAGGCTGACCGGATCCTTGCCAACAACGAGGCCAATATCCTGATCCTGTCGGACCGGGGCGTTGATCAGGAAAATGCGCCCATCCCGGCGCTGCTGGCCGTGTCGGGGCTGCACCATCACCTCATCCGCGAGGGGACGCGCACCCATGCCGGCCTGGTGCTGGAGTCGGGCGAGCCGCGAGAGGTTCACCACTTTGCCACGCTGCTCGGTTACGGCGTCACCGCTATCAATCCCTATCTGGTCTACGAGACGCTCGGCCAGATGATTGAAGAAGGGCTGCTGGTGGGGGTGAGCCACGCTCAGGCGGTCAAGAATTACGTCAAGGCGGTGGTCAAAGGGGTGGTCAAGGTCATGTCAAAAATGGGTATCTCGACCATCCAGAGCTACTGCGGGGCGCAAATTTTTGAGGCGTTGGGCTTGAGCCAGGAGTTTGTGGACCGTTATTTCACCTGGACGCCCTCGCGGATTGGCGGCGTCGGCCTCGACGTGATTGCCGCCGAAGCTCAGGCCCGCCACAGCCACGCCTTCCCGGAGCGACAGGTCAATGGCCGCACCCTGGCCGTCGGCGGCCATTACCAGTGGCGGCAAGACGGCGAGCATCACCTGTTCAACCCGCAGACCATTCACCTGCTCCAGCAGGCCTGCCGCACCAACAATTACAAGATTTTCCAGAAGTACGCCGAACTGATTAACGACCAATCGAAGCAGTTAGCCACCCTGCGCGGCCTGCTGGACTTTAAGTTTGCCGCCGAACCGATTCCCCTGGAAGAGGTCGAATCGGTCGAATCTATCTGCCGCCGCTTCAAAACCGGGGCCATGTCCTACGGTTCGATCAGCCAGGAGGCCCACGAAAGCCTGGCCATTGCCATGAACCGCATCGGCGGCAAGAGCAATACCGGCGAAGGCGGCGAAGACCCGGCCCGCTACGAACTGGACGAAAACGGCGACTCGCGCAACAGCGCCATCAAACAGGTCGCTTCGGGCCGTTTTGGCGTGACCAGTAACTACCTGGTCAATGCCCAGGAGCTGCAAATCAAGATGGCCCAGGGGGCCAAGCCCGGCGAGGGCGGCCAGTTGCCCGGCCGCAAGGTTTACCCCTGGATTGCCAAAGTGCGCCACTCGACGCCCGGCGTGGGCTTGATTTCGCCGCCGCCGCACCACGATATTTACTCCATCGAAGATTTGGCCGAACTGATCCACGACCTCAAAAATGCCAACTCGCGGGCGCGGATCAATGTCAAGCTGGTTTCGGAGGTGGGGGTGGGCACGATTGCCGCCGGGGTGGCCAAAGGTCACGCCGATGTGGTGCTGATCAGCGGCCACGACGGCGGCACCGGCGCGTCGCCCCAGACCAGCATCAAGCATGCCGGGCTGCCCTGGGAACTGGGCCTGGCCGAAACCCACCAAACCCTGGTGTTGAATAACTTGCGCAGCCGGATTGTGGTCGAAACCGACGGCCAGCTCAAAACGGGCCGCGATGTGGTCATTGCAGCGCTGCTAGGGGCCGAAGAGTTCGGTTTTGCCACCGCCCCGCTGGTCGCCCTGGGCTGCGTGATGATGCGGGTCTGCCATTTGGATACCTGTCCGGTTGGCGTAGCCACCCAAAACCCGGAACTGCGCAAAAAATTTACGGGCGACCCGGCCCACGTGGTCAACTTTATGCGTTTTATCGCCCAGGAAATGCGTGAATGGATGGCCAAACTCGGCTTCCGCACCGTTGACGAGATGGTGGGCCGGACCGACCGGCTGGTAGTGAATGAGGCGGTGGCGCATTGGAAGGCCAAAGGGCTTGATTTTTCCAACATTCTCTACCAGCCCGAGGCGCCGCCCGAAGTGGGCCGCACCTGCCAGATGGCCCAGGATCACGGCCTGGATAAGGCCCTTGACAATCAAGTGCTGCTGGATTTGTGCCGTCCGGCTCTGGAAGACGGCGAGCCGGTGGCGGCGACCCTGCCGATTCGTAATCTCAACCGGGTGGTGGGCACTATCCTGGGCAGCGAAGTGACCCGGCGCTACGGCCCGGACGGCCTGCCCGAAGATACCATCCGGCTGCGCTTTATCGGCTCGGCCGGGCAGAGCTTTGGGGCATTTATTCCCCGCGGCCTGACTCTGGCCCTGGAAGGCGACGCCAATGATTATTTTGGCAAGGGCTTGTCGGGCGGCAAGCTTATTGTCTACCCGCCCGAAGGCTCAACCTTTGTGGCCGAAGAAAATATCATTATCGGCAATGTGGCTTTTTACGGAGCCACCAGCGGCGAGGCGTACATTCGCGGGGTGGCCGGGGAGCGTTTCTGCGTCAGGAACAGCGGTGTGCATGCGGTGGTGGAAGGCGTGGGCGATCACGGCTGCGAATATATGACCGGCGGGCGGGTAGTGGTGTTGGGCCGCACCGGGCGCAACTTTGCTGCCGGCATGTCGGGTGGCATTGCTTACGTGCTGGACGAGGCCGGCGATTTTCCGCGCCGCTGCAACCAGGAGATGATTGACCTGGAACGGCTGGAAGACGCGGCTGAAATCGTCGAGGTCAAAGCGATGATCCAGCGCCATCTTGACTATACCAACAGCGCCCTGGCCGAGCGGGTTCTGGCCCGCTGGGACAAGGTAGTTCCCCAGTTCGTCAAGGTCATGCCCAAGGATTACAAGCGCGTGCTGGCCGCCTTCCGCGAAGTCGAAGCCGCCGGTTTGAGCGGTGAAGAAGCGGTTATGGCCGCCTTTGAGCAAAACAAAAATGACCAGGCCCGCGTGAGCGGCAACTAAGAGCCTATCCGAAAACCCGTAGGCTTGCATCCCTATGCAAGCCGAGGAGGCATAGGGATGCCTCCTCTACGGAGGTTTTTGGATAGGTACTAAATAGACAGACCTGAGCAGGGGTACGGAGGAGCAGGGGCGCAGGGGTGAATTTTCTCCCCTGCACCCCCGCCCCCCTGCTCCTCTGCTCAATCTCCCGTCTACCGAAATGAGGAAACATGGCTAAACCTACCGGATTTATGGAATATCAACGCGAACTGCCGCCCGACCGCGCCCCGCTGGAGCGGATTAACGATTGGCAGGAGTTTCACTTGCCCATGGCCGAGAGCAAACTCCAGCAGCAGGGGGCGCGCTGTATGGACTGCGGCATTCCCTTTTGCCATACCGGAACCTTGCTGAGCGGCATGGCCTCCGGCTGCCCGATCAATAACCTGATCCCGGAGTGGAACGACCTGGTTTATCGCGGGCTGTGGCGGCAGGCGTTGGACCGGCTGCTCAAAACCAACAACTTCCCCGAATTTACCGGGCGGGTCTGCCCCGCGCCGTGTGAAGGCTCCTGCACCTTGGGCATCCACGAGCCGCCGGTCACGATCAAAAACATCGAGTGTACCATCATTGACAAAGGCTTTGCAGAAGGCTGGCTGGTTCCCGCCCCGCCGGCCAAACGAACCGGCAAAAAGGTGGCCGTGGTCGGCTCCGGCCCATCGGGGCTGGCCTGCGCGGCCCAACTCAACACCGCCGGCCATTGGGTGACGGTCTTCGAGCGGGCCGACCGCATCGGCGGTTTGCTGATGTACGGTATCCCCAATATGAAGCTGGATAAGCAGATTGTCCAGCGCCGGGTTGACCTGATGGCCGCCGAAGGCATCACCTTTATTACCAACACCGAGGTCGGCAAAGATTACCCCGCCGAAAAACTATTGCAAGAGTTCGACGCCGTTGTGCTGTGCGGGGGGGCCACCAAGCCCCGTGACCTGCCCATCGAGGGCCGCAACCTCAAAGGGATCCATTTTGCGATGGAATTTTTGCACGGGAACACGAAGAGTCTGTTGGATGGGCGCGAGGAGGGGAGGAGGGGAGGCGAGGAGGCGAGGAGGCGAGGAGAAGAAAAATTCATCGCGTCCTCGCCTCACGAGTCCTCGCCTCATCTTTCCTCGCCTCCCATTTCCGCTGCCGGCAAAGATGTCATCGTCATCGGCGGGGGGGATACCGGCACGGACTGTGTGGGCACAGCGCTGCGGCAGGGCTGCCGGAGCGTCACCCAAATCGAAATTTTGCCTCAGCCGCCGCTGGCGCGCCAGCCCGATAACCCCTGGCCGGAATGGCCCAAAGTTTACAAATTGGATTACGGCCAGGAAGAGGCCAAAGCCTTGTACGGAGCTGACCCGCGCCGCTATCTCTACACGCCCACCCATTTTGTGGGCGATGAGAACGGCTGCGTCAAAGAGGTGCATGCCATGCAGGTGGAGTGGGTTAAAGACAATAACGGCAGCCCGCCCTCGCCCCAAAAAATTGCCGGCGCCGAAAGAGTGTGGCCGGCCCAACTGGTGCTGCTGGCGATGGGCTTTTTGGGGCCGGAAGATACCCTCCTCGCCCTCCTGGGCGTGGAGCGCGACCAGCGCAGCAACGCCAAAGCCGACTATGGTAAATTTGCCACCAACATCCCTGGGGTTTTTGCCGCCGGCGATATGCGCCGGGGCCAAAGCTTGGTGGTCTGGGCCATCAACGAGGGGCGCGGTGCAGCCCGCGAGTGTGACCGTTACCTGATGGGAGCAACCCATCTTCCCTAATGCGAACAAACCACCTGCGGCCAAAAATAATTCTCTCGCAAAGACGCAAAGGCGCAAAGACTTTAAAAATTTTCTTGGCGTTCTTGGCGTCTTTGCGTGAGGTTTTTGCCAAATGGACAAGGATTTCCTGGCTGCATTAGTAAAATGGCCCATTCGGGTGATGACATAACCCCTAAAACCCGCTAAAATTTCACGAGTTTCAGTAGATCCAATTTTCCGAGGAGTGAGGCACGCCCACGTGCCGAACACCGCCGCACGTGGGCGTGCTGTCTCCTCAAATTTGGATCCACTGAGTTTACATTAAGTCATTTAAACCCCAAACCGTGCTGCCGCGACGTGGCCCGGCGCGGGGTGTTTTGCTATCTAAAAAGGGGGAAGCGATGCCCAACCCACACCCGCAAACCTTATATCGCCCCGAATTTGAACATGACGCCTGTGGGGTAGGCTTTATCGCCAGGACCACAGGTCGGGCCGGTCATGATATTGTGCAAATGGCCCTGCAAGCCGTCGGCGCGATGAAACATCGCAGCGGCATTGACGCCGACGGTCTCTCCGGCGACGGCGCAGGGGTGATGACCCAAATCCCGCACCGCCTCCTGGCCGCTGAAATAGCCGACCTGCCCCAACCGGGCGACTATGCGCTGGGTATGCTCTTCCTGCCGGATGGGGGTCGGGGGTCAGGGGACAGGGGTCAGAGGTCGGGGGTCAGAGGTCAGGGATCAGGGGTCAGGGATCAGGATGCAGATGATGTTATTGAGTTGGTTGAGGGTATTTTTAGTCAAATGCTCGATTCCCGGCCCCCGGCCCCCGGCCCCCGGCCCCTGATTTGGCGTGCTGTGCCGGTCAACCCGGCCGCCCTCGGCCCGGCGGCGCAGCGAAGCTGTCCGCAAATTAAACAAGTCATCATTCCCCGCCCGGCGGAAATTGAGCGAGGCGCGGCTTTTGAGCGTTTTTTGTATACGGCCCGCAAGCGTCTCGAAGCCGCCGCGCGCCAGGCGGGTCTGGCTGATTTTTACATCGTTTCGCTTTCGGCCAGCGCGGTGGTCTACAAAGGCTTGATGCTCTCGCCCTATCTGGCCGATTTTTACCTGGATTTAGCCAATCCCCTTTACGAAACCGCTTTGGCGACCCTGCACACCCGTTACAGCACCAATACTACCTCTAACTGGCAGCGGGCGCAGCCCTTCCGCCTGGTGGCCCACAACGGCGAAATCAATACCATTCAAGGCAACGTCAACTGGATGCAGGCCAGAGAGTCTATGCTGGCCTCGCCGTTTTGGCCCGGCCACCTGGACGATTTGCGGCCCGTCATTGATCCCGCCGGCAGCGATTCGGCTATGCTGGATAACGTGCTGGAATTGTTGGTCCACGCCGGGCGCGACATTCATCACAGCATGGCTATGTTGGCCCCCGAAGCCTGGGAAAACCTGGTTGACCTTGACCCCGACCGGCAGGCTTTCTATCGCTACCACGCCGCGCTGATGGAGCCGTGGGACGGGCCGGCGGCGGTTGTCTTTAGTGATGGCCGGCGAGTGGGCGCTACCCTTGACCGCAACGGCCTGCGCCCCATGCGTTATCTGACCACCAACACCGATCTGGTCATTGCCACCTCCGAGGCGGGCGTTGTGACCGTAGACGAGGGGACAATTGTGACCAAAGGCAAACTCGGCCCCGGCCACCTGATTTTGGTAGATTTGGAGCGGCAGCTTTTTTTGACCAACGATCAGGTTAAAAACGAGCTGGCCCGCCGCCTGCCCTACGGGGAGTGGGTCGAAGGTCTCAAACCCGTACCCACCGAGACGCGCCCGGCCTACTTCTCGTTGGAGACGGCCGTCTCTCGACCGTTGCCGCCCAAAGTCAATACGACCCATCAATGGCTGGCGCGGTTGCAGGCCGCCTTTGGCTACACCCACGAAGAGCTGATTGTGCTGGTGCGGCCCATGGCCGACGAGGGCAAAGAACCGACCGGCTCGATGGGCGATGACACGCCTCTGGCGGTGATGTCGCCGCGGGCCAGGCCGCTGTTTCATTATTTCAAGCAGCGTTTTGCTCAAGTGACCAATCCGCCGATTGACCCGCTGCGCGAAACCTTTGTTATGTCGCTGACCATTCGCCTGGGGGCGCACCCTAATCTGTTGGAAGAGACCCCCAAACATGCTCACCTGGTCGAACTGGCCAGCCCGGTGTTGAGCGACGCCGACCTGGTGGCTTTGAAAAGTCTGGGCGACCCGCGTTTTGCCCACCACACCATTGCCATGCGCTACCCGGTGGCCCAGCGCGCCGACGGCCTGCGCCGGGCGCTCGACCGGCTGGGCAAAATGGCCGAGGACGCCATTGACGCGGGCAAAACCATCCTGATCCTGAGCGATTTAGGCATCAACGAGCAGTATGCGCCGATTCCCAGCCTGTTAGCCGTCGGGGCGGTCCACCATCATCTGGTGCGGTGCGGCAAGCGCATGCAGGTCAGTTTGGTGGTCGAGAGCGGCGAGGTGCGCGAAGTCCATCACCTGGCCTGTCTGATTGGTTACGGGGCCAACGCCGTCAATCCTTACCTGGCCCTGGCTTCGGTAGAAGATTTGGTGACGGCAGGTAAAGTTAAGCTGGAGGTGGCCGAGGCTAAACTCAATTTTGTGCGGGCGCTGGAAGCCGGGCTGCTCAAAATTATGTCCAAAATGGGCATCTCGACCGTAGATAGCTACTGCGGGGCGCAGATTTTTGAGGCAGTCGGCCTGGGCCAGCCGTTGATTGACGAATTTTTCACCGGCACCGTCTCTCGGCTGGGCGGGATTGGCCTGGCGGAGATTGCCGCCGAGGTCCAGCGCTGGCATCGCGCCGGCTTTGCCGACCCGCAGCGGCCCGAAATCCAGAGTCCCGGCTTTTACAAATACAAACGCGAAGGCGAAATCCACGCCTACGACCCGGCCATCGTCAAAGCCTTGCAAACGGCGGTGCGGATGGAGGGGGTGCTGGGTAAAGAAGCCAGTGAACAGAGGCCAGTAATCAGTAATCAGAGGTCAGTAGCCAGTAGTCAGATGTCAGAAGTCAATGGTCGCCATTATGCCAATGGAAGCGCCAACGGACATGCCCGGTCTCCAGTCCCCGGTCTCCGGTCGTTTCTCGGTCCTAACTTTGCCGCCGGTTACCGGGCCTACAAAGAATTTGTGGAACTGGTTCACCAGCGTCCGACGATTGACCCGCGCCACATGTTCGATTTTGTTTCGACCGGCCGGCCCAAGCTCGACTTGGCCGAGGTGGAGCCGTTGGAAAAGCTTTTTGCTCGTTTTTCCACCGGGGCGATGTCGCATGGGGCGTTGAGCAGCGAAGCCCACGAAACCCTGGCCGCGGCCCTCAACCGGCTGGGGGCAATGAGCAACAGCGGCGAGGGCGGCTCGGCCCAGGAACGCTTTGGCACTGAAAAGAATGACCGGATCAAGCAGGTCGCTTCAGGCCGGTTTGGGGTCAGCCCGGCTTATTTGATGTCGTCGGATGAGCTGCAAATCAAAATGGCCCAGGGCGCCAAGCCCGGCGAGGGCGGCCAACTGCCTGGAAGCAAAGTAACCGCCGAGATTGCCGCCATCCGTCACACCACTGCGGGCACCACGCTCATTTCCCCGCCGCCTCACCACGATATCTACAGTATTGAAGATTTGGCCCAGCTTATTTACGATCTGAAGCAGATCAACCCGGCGGCCAAGGTCTCGGTGAAGTTGGTGGCGGAAGCCGGGGTGGGCACGGTGGCGGCGGGTGTGGTCAAAGGCGGCGCGGATGTGGTGCATATCGCCGGGCACGCCGGCGGCACGGGCGCGGCGGCCTGGAGCAGTATCAAAAATGTCGGCTTACCCTGGGAAGTGGGCCTGGCCGAAACTCACCAAACCCTGGTCTTGAACAACCTGCGCGAGCGAGTCCGCCTGCGTACCGACGGCGGTTTGCAGACGGGCCGTGATGTGGTTATCGCCGCGATTTTGGGCGCGGATGAGTTTAGCTTTGGCACAGTCGCTCTGGTGGCCGAGGGCTGTTTGTTGGCCCGCGCCTGCCACAGCAACACCTGTCCTGTGGGCGTAGCCACACAAGACCCCAAACTGCGGGCCAAGTTTGCCGGCACGCCGGAACACGTGATGGCCTATCTGCACTACGTGGCCCAGGAAGTCCGCGAGATTCTGGCCGAATTGGGCTTTCACTGCCTGGACGAGGTGATTGGGCGAACCGAACTGCTGCGGCAAGTCTCCACCGGCAACGCCATGGCCGATACGCTGGACTTGTCGCCGCTGCTGGTAAGAATGGAAGGATGGAAGAATGGAAGGATGGAAGAACTGAACGAACTTCCCAACCTTCCAACCTCCAGCCCTCCAACCTTCCAACCCTCCATCACAGCCCTGGGCGACCTCAACCAACTCTTGCTCCGCCAGGCCCAACCCGCCCTGGAAACCGGCGAGCCGGTGCAGTTGAACCTGCCCATTGATAGCACCGATCGGGCCGTAGGAGCTACGTTGGCTGGGGCGATTGCTCAGCGCTGCGGCGAGCGAGGGCTGCCGGAAGGGACGGTGCAAGTCACGTTTTTGGGCAGCGCCGGCCAGAGTTTTGGCGCGTTTAATGCGCCGGGCGTCCACCTGACCCTGATTGGCGAGGCCAATGATTATGTGGGCAAGGGCATGGCCGGTGGCCAGCTTGTAGTTCGGCCTTCGCTCAAGTCGCAGTTGGTGGCTGCCGACCACGTGATTATGGGCAATACGGTCCTTTATGGGGCGACCGGCGGCAGCATGTATGTGGCCGGCCAGGCCGGCGAGCGCTTTGCCGTGCGCAACAGCGGCGCGGTGGCCGTGGTTGAAGGCGTGGGCGACCACGGCTGCGAATATATGACCGGCGGGGTGGTGGTGGTGCTGGGTCGCACCGGCTACAACTTCGGGGCCGGTATGAGCGGGGGATTGGCTTTTGTGCTCGACGAAGGGCATCACCTGAGCCAGCGGCTCAACCCGGATATGGTGCAGTTGGTGCGCATTACCAACGACCAGGACGCGGCGCTGCTCAAACTTTTGATTACCCGCCACGTTCGCCTGACCGGCAGCGCCCGCGGCCAGGCTGTTTTGGACAATTGGGCCACCCGGCTGGCCCTCTTTTGGAAGGTTGCGCCCAAAGGCACCATCGGCGCCACCGGGAAACTGCTCACCCATCTGCCGATGATGGAGGAGCTAAGCCGGCACGTGGCGGGGTAAAGAAGATTTCTAAAAGGAGTGCAAAGGCTTAAGCCTTTGCACTCCTCATATAAAATAGCTCGTAGTAACGACTTCAGTCGTTGCTTTTTGGGGGGAATGTGATGTAGAACGACTAAAGTCGTTACTACATAACTCCCTTTTTAGTTAACCTCTATCTGCCCAAACGTATGCTCTAAAATCCGTATTGTATTCTCCGATAACCCGCAGCCCGGCGAAACCACACATTGCATCTCCTTGTAACGCGGTTCACGGGTGGGGTCGGTATCATTGCCGACCTGCACGGCAAAGCGTTCTACATCTTCGTCGGTTGCTTCAATGATCTCAACCGCATCAAAATCAAACAACTCTCGCCGGGCCGACCAACTCACCCGGATTTCCTGATCTCGTTGAATGGGTTCAGCCCCCATCTGACTGTCCAATACGGCCATAACTTTGCCCTCTAAATATTTCCGGTTCTGGCGGCAGGTGCGGCAGCCGTAGTAGGTGCTGCTGCTCCACCAGGAAAATTCCCAGGTATGCGGGCCGAAACGGGTCAAACAGGTGGGGCATAACAGCCAGGGTGCGCGGTGCGCCAGCCGCCGGGCGCTTTCTTCGATTATATCACGGAGAAGGCGTGAGGCCACTTCCCCTAAGACCTCGCTCCCCAGGGCCGGATGCAGCTTTGGTAATGCTTCCGTGCCCCCGGCGACAACAACCGGATACGCCTCCGCCAGCGAGGATAACAGGTTGATAAGCGACTCTAAAAATTTTACATCTTGGATCACGCCTTGTTGTTCGTAATAAATCGGTTCGCAGCCCGGTTCAGCTTTGATCTTTCCAGGCAACTCATAAGGCAAACTGAGAAAGCCAAAACGATCAAGCGCTTCTTCAAAGGAAATGGTGTGTTGTTCAGCCGGCCGGCGATGGGCAAATATCTCCAGCCGGGTGTAGGTGACGCTGCTTTTGCCATGGCTTTTCTCAATGGTTTCCAGCTTGAGCGGGTAGCCCCGGTAGCTGCCGGTGACGTAACCGCCGCGGCTAAAAAAATTATCATTGGGAACGAACTCCAGTTTATGAGCGGCCGCCAATCGCCGCCAGGCCGCTTTTTGCTTTTCCCGGTTTTGTTGTGAGATGACCGCGAAGACCACTATGGCCCCAATAGTAAGAATCCAGAAGAACGGCGCGGCACAAAATAGATCTTCCATTTTTAGCTTCCTCAGATAACAGTCTAACCACAAACAGGATAGCAGGCAATGGTACTTAATTGTTGTAAGCTGACTACCAAAAGTTGTAACTTGCCGAAATTGGGGCAAGATTATAGGGAGTTCAGAGATTTACATCACTTAGGTAACTCCAAGAAAATAATTATCCAAAACCCGTGATACGTAATGCGTAATGCGTGATGATTTCCAGGCAAGATTTCTTACGCATCACGTATCACGCATCACGAACTTGGCTAAATTCTTGTTATGTTTGCAGTCTTGTTAATTACCCTGGGTCTGGGCCAGCTTATTTCAACCCATCTCGGCTGGCGAGCGGCTTCGCTGGTGGGGCCGAGGCGGGGTCTGGGTTACGGTTTGGGGCTGCTGCTGCTGGCAACCGGTGCGGCATTATTACCCCAGTCGTGGTGGGTGTTGCTGTGGACGCCCCTGGCCGGACTCTTGACCCTGGGGCTGCTGCTGCTGGCCGGCTCCTTTATTGATCCGCCGCCTCACCCCGACTGTCTCTTTGAGGCCACCCACCCCGCTCACGGAAGCTGCCGCCGGGTGCAAATCCCCGACGGCAACTCCCTGATACCGGGCTACTTACTCAGCCCTCCCTTGCAAGAAGGGGAAGTCAACCGAGAACCAACCTTCCAGCCTTCCAACCTTCCAACCTTCCAACCCTCCAACCCTCCACCCCTCCCGACGGCAGCCATCTTGGTCGTCCACGGCGCCGGCGATACCAAAACCTCCTACAAGTGGCGGCTGGTAAAAGCTTTGTTGGCCGAAGGGTTGACCGTGCTGACCATTGACCTGCCCGGCCACGGCGATTACCGCCAGCGGCCTCTGGCCTACCCCGACTGCCTTTCGGCAGTTCCGGCGGCGCTGCGTTTTCTGCGAGCGCAGCCGGGGGTGGAACGGGTGGGACTGGTCGGCATTAGCCTGGGCAGCGCAATGGCGATAGCCAGTTTGGCCCAATCTACTATTATGGATCCTAAAGGTTTTGAAAAACCTTTAGGGTCTAGCCTTGAACATGTTGACGCCTTCGCTGCGTTGGAAACGCCGATTGAACTGCGTTACAGCCGGAGTATGTATTATGGGGAAATGTGGCACGCCTACCGTGCGCCGGTGTTGTCGCTGTTTAGCGAGGTGTCGGTCAAGCAGTTGCGGCAGAGCTGGTTTACCGGCGGCTATGTCAGCCGGCACAAAAACACCGCCGAAGTGATAGACCTGTTAAATCCGCTGGCCAATATTGCCTGCCTGCCGGAGACGCCCATCCTGCTGGTCCACGGCGGACGAGACGCCATCGCGCCCCCGGCAGCGGGCGAAGCTCTGCGACAGGCTGCGCCCCAGGCCGAGTTGTGGAAGGTAAGGGGGGCCAGCCACGTTACCTTAACCCTAATGCCTCAAGTTAACCGGCAGGTGGCCCGCTGGCTGCGGGAAAAGCTGGAGGAAGGAAGATGGTAGATGGAAGATAGTAGATAGTGGATGGAAGAGAAAAACTATCCTCCATCCTCCATTCTCTATCTTCTATTTTCAATAATGCGTCGAGCCGTCGGGCATAATGGCCCCGCGGAATCTAACGCCTTCGAGGTTGGTTCCGTCCAGATCGGCGCCGCGGAGGTTGGCGTTGCGCAAATCGGCCCCGGAGAGGTTAGCCCCGGTTAAACTGGCTCCTTCTAAATCAGCGCCGCGCAGGTCGGCCCCGCTCAAGTTGCTCCAGGCCAAATCGGCGTCTCGTAAGCCGGCCCGGCTCAGGTTGGCCCGGCTCAAATCAGCGCCGACCAGCCAGAGCGGGCTGCGGGCCAGGTTTATCAGTTGATATAATTCTTTTTGCGTAAATTCCATTCAAACATTCCCCTCCACCCTTTCTCGCCGCGCGCGGCCGGCGACGGTGGCTTTTAGGCTGAATTTCATTTCGACGCGCCAGGGTTGGCCGCTTTCCGCTCGTTGCCACAACTCCAGCCGGCTGACCCTAAAAACAAACTGCGGCTCAAATCCTTTCAACGCTGCTTTGGCCTGCTCCAAAGCGATCGGGTCGGCAAAGCGGCCAAACACTACATGCGGCTGGTATGACTTCTCGCTGCCGGCTAAAGAGCCAAGCGGACCGGTCGCCAACTCTCGCCGCAGTGCGATCAGTTCCGGCTGGCCAGCGGTCATGGGTAGTTGAAGCTGGTACTCTTTGCCTTCGTGAACATGCCAACCGACCAGAAAAACCTTGATCGGGGCGTGAACCTCGCCAATCTCACTCAGATGGGCATAGAGCTGCTCCGGCGGCAGGCTAAACTGAAAAGGATCGAGCAAGGTAATGTGGGGTGGGGCTAACCCGGCCAGCGGGTCATATTTTTGACGGTAAGGTTCAACGGCGACAGCTAAATTTTCGGGTACGGGTGCAACAATGGTATACATAGCAAGTTCATTTACCCCCCTCAAGTCAGATGCATTATAATATAAAATTTGAAAATGAGCTATCTTAGGGTGAGTTCAAGATTTGTTAAAACGTGTTACGTCTTACAAACGGGACACGCAAGCCGCAAGACGAATATAGACCCACTACGGTACCGACACCCACCCCTGCGAGATGGCATACGCGGAAAAGAGGGCCACGCTGTTGGTGAGCATGTGCATTAAGATGGCCGGCCAGATAGAGCCGGAGCTTTGATACAAAAAGGCAAAAATTAGCCCCAGGATAAAGATGGGTAAGAGGGAGGTCGGCATCACGTGGACCAGGGCAAACAGAAAGGCGCTGGCCAGCGCCGCCCGCGGCCAGCCCCACTGACCGCGCCAGCCGGCAAAGACAAAGCCGCGAAAGAAAACCTCTTCGACAAAGGGCGCGACAATAGCCCCGCCAAAAAATAGCACCAGGGGAAAATCGGTACCCTGAAAGATCTGCTGAATCTCCGGCTGAATTTGCAGGTCAAACTGGGCCAGCAGCAGGCCATACACCAGGTTGACCAGCAGCGAAGCGGTCATCAAGCCGCAGCCCAGCCCCACCGCCCCTGGCGGGAAAGGCCGCAGTCCCAAATCGGCCCAACTTGCGCCGTATTTGTGGATGGCAAAGTACCAGGCCGGCAGCAGCAAAATGGCCTCACCAAACACAATCACCGCCCCGGTATCGAGCGGCAGTTCCAACTGCGCCCCGGCCAGGCCGACCCCCAGAAAGAACAGAATCCACAGCACAAATACCAGCAGACCCCAGGCCACATCACGCGGCGTCCAGGGCACCGGCGGGGGAGAAGGATTGGGTGAAGGGAGATTAGTCATAAAAGGCTACAACTCGGCCCATGTCATTTCGAGACCACAGGTCGACGCGAAGCGTCCCCAGGGCGCAACAGGCAAAAGTAAGGTGGGTGGATTTCTCCCTTCGGTCGAAATGACATGGCTAAGCAGTTATTAAGAATAGTACCACGTTTTGATACAGGGGTAAAGTTAAGTTAAACCTTATAGGTTTTCAAAACCTATGAGGTTTGCCTTTTAAGTGATTTTCAACTTTAAGTTGTGACATTTTTAGCAATGCCAAGAATATCAATAAAACGGTCAAAAGCTAAAACACGAAGGAAGTTCATGAGGACCGTGCATTTTTGATGCAGGGAGG
>Ga0073934_10000447_pt1 | contig 119659 bp, 106 predicted proteins | sample LarsenN4metaG_FD_76834 | JGI IMG/M metagenome (GOLD analysis project Ga0073934, IMG submission 76834) | Hot spring sediment bacterial and archeal communities from British Columbia, Canada, to study Microbial Dark Matter (Phase II) - Larsen... ...
ACGGGCGATCGGCTCCGCAACCCCGACCAGCTCCGCCGATCGCCCGTTGCTCCGCCGGCGCTCCTGCGCCAATCTAAACCAACGACTCTGGCTTCACCCGGATGAAAGGAAGGGGTCACAGCAAAAGTGCGAAAATTTCTGGACAGTACCCCGCTCGTCATCTCCCGCTGCGTGCGCAGGGGACGCGCGCGGGCGGCGTGACGGCTTCGGGCCGCGGCGAATCAAATGAAGACTCGAGCATCGGTCATCAATCCTGAATGAGCGGCGCGTTTGACGCCGCCGCCGGCCTCCCACAAGATCGCGTCCGAATTGCCGCCATTCCTCAAGCATTTGTGGTGCCGGCGAGCGGCGATGCATCAGCGGGGATTGCGACGTGCGATTTGTTTGTTGGTCACTTGTCCTGTCAGCCGTCGTCGGGCCCGTCACGTTTGTCGGCGAAGACGCCAGGTCCCAGCCTGCCCAAGCCGAGATCGCCGCCGCAGATTGGACGAAGGGGCTGAAGTCGGGTCCCAATGGTCCCATTCCCGCGATCGTCGTCGATCAGTTCGGCTATCCGGAACGGGCCCGGAAGGTTGCGGTCGTTCGCGATCCGCAGACGGGCTACGACAGCCCCGCCCGGTTTTCGCCCGGCAGCGCTTACGCTTTGATCGAGCTCCCGGGCGGCAGAATCGTCAAGATGGGCGCGCCGTCCCCCTGGAAGAGCGGCGAGACCGATCCGGCGTCCGGCGATCGCGCCTGGTGGTTCGACTTCTCCGAGATCACCGCGCCTGGCCGGTACGCCGTCGTGGACCTCGAAAGGCGCGTGCGGTCGCCGGACTTTTCGATCGGTGACGGGGTCTACAGGGCCGTCATGAAGCACGCGCTGCGTGCGTTCTTCTATCAGCGTGCCGGAGCCGAGAAGAAGCCGGAGTTCGCCGGCAAGGCATGGGCCGATGCGCCCAGTCACCTTGGTCCCGGGCAGGATTCGCAATCCCGCCCTTGGCACGGCGGTCGCCCGGGAGCCGCAGTGGACCGGGCGCTCATCAGGGACCTGCGCGGCGGCTGGTATGATGCCGGCGACTACAACAAGTACACGAACTGGACCGCCCGCTACATCATCGCTCTGCTGCAGGCCTATGACGAACACCCGCAGGCCTTCGGCGATGATGACGCCATCCCAGAATCGGGCAATGCGATCCCCGACATTCTCGACGAGGTGAAATGGGGTCTCGACTGGCTCGTCCGAATGCAGAATCCGGACGGCTCGGTGCTCTGCATTCAAGGCCTTGCGAGCGCCAGCCCGCCCTCTGCTGCGCGCGGCCCGAGCTACTATGGACCCGCCACCACGTCCGCCACTCTGATGAGTGCCGCCGCCTATGCCTTCGCTTCCAGGGTCTTCGCCGCGCGCTCCGAGCCAGCGCTCAAGGCCTTCGCAGCGGATCTCAGGACGCGCGCCCTCGCGGCGTGGACATGGGCGCAGAGCAACCCGAACGTCCTCTACTACAATAACGACAATGCCAAGCAGCCCGGCTCCGGCGGCCTCGCCGCCGGTCAGCAGGAGATGAGCGAGGCGGAGCGACTGCGCGCGAAAGTCGAGGCGGCGACGTATCTCCTGGAACTGACGGGTGAGGACAGATTCCGGTCGGTCGTGGACGCCAACCACACGGCGTTGCTGCCGGAGTGGGGTCCGACCATGTGGGAGGTCGAGCCGCAGGAGATTCTGCTCTCCTACGCGCGCCTGCCGCAAGCCTCGCCTGAGGTAAGCCGCGCGATCCGCGAGCGCTTTGTTGGACGCACGCGCGGCAGCGTCGAGAGCTTCGAAGCCTCACTGCAGCAGACGGACCCTTACCGCGCCCCGATGAAGGATTACACCTGGGGCAGCAACAAGGGAAAGGCCATGCAGGCGAGGCTCTACCAGCTTCTTGCGATGCACGGCGGCGATGCGAGCCTCGCCGGCAAGGCTCAGGCGGCCGCGCTCGAATACGTGCACTACATTCATGGGGTCAACCCGCTCGGCCTTGTCTATCTCACCAATATGTCCGTGGCCGGCGCCAGCCATTCCGCCGCGACCATGTTTCACGCATGGTTTGCAAGCGGCACGCGCTGGCAGCGGGTGACCGAGACGCTTCCCGGCCCTCCGCCCGGCTTCCTGGTAGGGGGCGCCAATCCGCAGTTTTCCCTCGACGCGTGCTGCCGCGCGCCGTCCTCCTCGCCCGCCTACCGCTGTTATGGCGCGCCGGCCTTCGCACTATGCCAGCGAGATTTTTCGCCGCCGCTCGGGCAGCCGCCGGCCAAAGCCTACTTGCAGTTCAACGATTCCTGGCCGGCGAACTCCTGGGCGGTGACGGAGCCATCCCTGAGCTATCAATCCTACTTTGTGCGCCTGCTCGCCCCATTCGTGCGATGAAGCGGCATTCGCCGACGCCTGGTGCGCAGGCCGCAAGGCCCCGAGGAGACCGGTGACCCAATGAGTCCACGCCTGGCAAGTGCGCTGCGCCGCGAGCTCGCGAGCGAAACCATCGGCGATGAGATTTTCTCGCTGGCCGCGCGCATCTACCCGATCTGCCGCAGCATCACGGGGGACGGCGTACGCGAGACGCTGGCGCATCTCGGCGCGCACGTGGACCTCACCGCGCACGAGGTCCCGACCGGAACGCAAGTCTTCGACTGGACGATCCCGCGCGAGTGGAACATCAAGGACGCCTGCATCAAGGACAGCACCGGCCGCAGGCTCGTCGATTTCGCCGCCTCGAACCTGCATGTCATGAGCTACAGCGTGCCGGTGCGCGCGACAATGCCGCTGGCCGAGCTGCGCAAGCATTTGCATTCATTGCCCGACCAGCCCGACCTCATTCCCTACCGGACCTCCTATTACGCGGAGAACTGGGGTTTCTGCCTGCCGCATCGCCTCCTCGAGAGCCTGCCCGAGGCGACATACGAGGTGCTTATCGACTCGACGCTCACCAACGGAGCGCTCACCTACGGCGAGTACTTGCACAAGGGCAGGAGCGAAGAGGAGGTGCTGCTCTCCGCTCACATCTGTCACCCGTCACTCGCCAACGACAACTGCTCGGGCCTCGCCCTGCTCACGCATCTCGCAAAACGGCTCAGTTGCCTCTCGACACACTACAGCTATCGCTTTCTCTTTGCGCCGGGCTCGATCGGCGCGCTGGCGTGGCTGTCGCGCAACGAGGCCGGCGTCGGCCGCATCAAGCACGGGCTGGTGATGTCGTGCGTCGGCGACGGCGGCGGTCCGACCTACAAGCGCAGCCGCCAGGGCAATGCCGTGATCGACCGCACCATGGTGCACGTTCTGAAGAGTTACGGCGGCCAACCGACGATCCTCGACTTCTCGCCTTACGGATACGACGAGCGCCAATATTGCTCGCCGGGTTTCAATCTGCCCGTCGGGCTCTTCCAGCGCAGTCAGTGGGGGAAGTTCCCCGAGTACCACACCTCCGCCGACAATCTCGACTTCATCAGGCCCGAGCATCTCGCGCACTCATATCGCCTCGTGGCCGACGCGATCGCGATGCTCGAAGGCAACGTGACCTTGCTCAACACCTCGCCTAAAGGGGAGCCTCAGCTCGGCAAGCGCGGTCTCTACGGCGCCATCGGTGGCGGGAAAGACTCGCCGGCGAAGGTCATGGCCATGCTCTGGGTCCTCAATCTATCCGATGGAACGAACAGTCTCCTCGACATTGCCGAGCGGTCGGGGCTGTCCTTCTTCGCGCTGCACGAAGCTGCCGCCATGCTCGCGAGCCACGGCCTCCTCACGCCGGTCGGCGAATGATGGCCGAAGCGGTTGGGCTCGATCTTTCCGGTCCGGTTGGCTCGCGCCTGGGCTGCGCCGCCCCGCCGGCGTGGCCGCGCTGCTCGGGAAGGGCGATCAAAGAGTGTTGGTTTTCATCGTGAGGCGCGTTGACCGCTGAGCTTCGCGCCCTATATGCCGAGCGATGCCGACACGCCGACAGGTCCTGACATCCCTGGCCGCGACGGGCGCAGTCCTGGCCGCAGGGCTGTCCGTCATGCTTCCGCGCCGGGCCAATGCCTACTACACAGGGCCGGTCTCGGATCACTTCGACGGCGTCGAGTTCTTCAATCCCGGTGGCCAGAAGCCGCACGGGGTCGGACGGATCGCGCAGCTCTATTTCGCCGAGCGTTGGTCGCCCTGGCCGGACCGCGTCCCCACGCCGGTGCGCGACACCCCGCCGTCACGCGTCGGCGCTGGCGCCCGCATCACCTTCATTGGACACGCGAGCTGGCTCATCCAGGTTTGGGGGCGCAATATCCTCGTCGATCCCGTCTGGTCGGATCGTGCATCGCCCGTGCGCTACGCCGGGCCGCGTCGTGTGAACGAGCCTGGCGTGCCGTTCGACCGGCTGCCGCCGATCGACGACGTTCTTGTGACGCACAACCACTACGACCATCTCGATGTTGCCACGCTCGGCGCGCTGTGGCGTCTCCACCGGCCGCGCATCGTGACCCCGCTCGGCAACGACACGATCATGCGGCAGGAGGTGCCCGGGCTGGTGGCGACGACCGTCGACTGGCATCAGTCCGTCGAACTGGGCGCCGGTGTGCGCGTGCACGCCGAACCGTCGGATCACTGGTCGGCGCGCGGGCTGCGCGACCGCCGCCACGCGCTCTGGGCGAGCTTCGTCATCGAGACGCCTGCGGGCAAGATCTATGCGGTCGGCGACAGCGGGTTCGGCGAAGGCCGGACGTTCCGCGCGGTCGCAGCCCGGCACCCCTCGATCGCGCTGGCGCTCCTGCCGATCGGCGCCTATGAGCCGCGGTGGTTCATGCGGCATCATCACATGAACCCGGCGGAGGCCGTTGCGGCCTTCCGGCTTTGCGGGGCGAGGTCGGCGCTCGGCCACCACTGGGGGACGTTCCAGCTGACCACTGAACCGCGCGACCTTCCGCCCCGGCAGCTTGCCGAGGCCCTGCGCGAGCAGGGCATCCCGCCAGAACGCTTTCAGCCCGTCCAGCCGGGCGACGTGCATCGCCTGAGCGGCTGAGAGCATGCGAGCGATGGACGGTATCGCCGCAGGTGTCCGCTGCCCGAGAAATCTGCTAGGCACCCCTCATGGCAAAAAGACAGCGCCAGCGCGGCAGCGATCCGTCCACCCGTCCGGGAGGTGGCCTCCCGACGAAGCGCGAGATTCTCGACTTTCTTGCGGGCGCCGGACGCAAGGCAGGCAAGCGCGAGATCGCCAGGGCCTTTGGGCTGAAGGGCGGCGACCGGATCGGCCTCAAGGCGATGCTTGCCGAGATGACGCGGGAAGGCTTGCTCGTCGGCACCCGCAAGGCCGTGAGGGAGCGGGCGCGCGTCCCTCCGGTTGCGGTGATCGAGATTACTGATCGTGACCGGCACGGCGATCTCATCGCGGTACCCGTTGACTGGAGTGCGGATGATGGCCCGAGGCCCCGCATCCTTCTGCCGTCGGGGCATGGCGAAGGTCGCCTCGCCGGTCTTGGCCTTGGCCCGGGCGATCGGGTGCTTGCCCGCATCGAGGCCAATGAGGATCGCAGCCACGGCGCCCTCCCGCATGTTGCCGAGCTGGTCAAGAAGCTGCCGCGCGAGCGCCGCCGCTTGCTCGGGATCTTTACCCGCTACGCGCGCGGCGGCGGCAGCATCGAGCCCATTGATCGCAGGGACCTGAAGTCCTGGCCCGTGCGCCAGGGCAACGAGGGCGAGGCCCGCGACGGCGATCTGGTCCGGTTCGACATCATAACCCGCCACGCGCGCGGTGTGCCGGAGGCGCGCGTCGCCGAATGCCTCGGCAACCCGCGCGACCAGCGTCAGATCAGCCTGATCGCCGTGCACGCCCATGGAATTCCGGACACATTTCCGGAGGCGGTTCTGCGTGAGACCGAGTCGCTGCCGCCGCTCGCCGCCGAAGGTCGCCTTGACCTTCGCAACGTGCCGCTCGTCACCATCGATCCGGTCGATGCGCGCGATCACGACGACGCCGTCCACGCCCGCCCCGACGATGACGCGCGCAATGCCGGCGGCTACATCGTTACCGTCGCGATCGCCGATGTCGCGCACTACGTCAGGCCCGGAACACGCCTCGATCGCGAAGCCGAGTTGCGCGGCAACTCGGTCTATTTTCCCGACCGCGTCGTGCCCATGCTGCCCGAGCGCATCTCGAATGACCTCTGCTCTTTGCGCGAGCGCGAGGACCGCCCGTGCCTCGCAGTAGAGATGGTTTTCGACCGGCACGGGACCAAGCGCCGCCACACGTTTCACCGCGCCATGATGCGCTCGGCGGCAAAGCTCAGCTATGAGGAGGCCCAGGCCGCCATTGACGGCAAACCGTCCGACAAGTGTGCGCCCCTGCTCGAGCCGGTGCTGCGTCCGCTGTGGGACGCCTATGCCTGCCTGCTTCGCGGCCGCGCCGCCCGGGACCCGCTCGACCTCGATCTGCCCGAGCGCAAGATCGCCATGGATGCGGAGGGCCGGGTGGCGCGCATTTCGATTCCCGAGCGGCTCGACGCCCACCGCCTGATCGAGGAAATGATGATTCAGGCAAATGTCGCGGCTGCCGAGACGCTCGAAGCGATGCGTTCGCCCGTCGTCTACCGAATCCACGACAGACCGTCGAAGGAGAAGTTGAAGGCGCTGACCGATTTCCTGGAGACGCTCGACATCAAGCTGCCGCGCGGCGAGGGACTTCGGCCGGGTGATTTCAATCGCATCCTGCGACAGGCGCGCAGCCTTCCGGTCTGCGATCTCGTCAACGAGGTCGTCCTGCGCGCGCAGGCTCAGGCCGAATACAACACGCGCAACATTGGCCACTTCGGCCTGAACCTGCAGCGATACGCCCATTTCACCTCGCCCATTCGGCGCTACGCGGATCTTCTGGTCCATCGCGCGCTCATTCGCGCGCTGCGGCTCGGCCCGGAGGGGCTGCCCAAGGAAGCGGAGCCTCGCCTCGCTGACGTCGCCAGGTCCATCTCGGACACCGAACGCCGCGCCATGGCGGCGGAGCGCGAGACATCCGACCGCCTGCTTGCGGCCTATCTCGCAGATCGGACCGGCGCCGATTTCGCGGCCCGGGTTTCGGGCATCACGCGGTCGGGCCTGTTCGTGCGGCTCAAGGAAACGGGCGCAGACGGCTTTGTTCCCGCTTCCACCATTGGCGGCGACTACTGGCGACACGATGAAGCCGCCCATGCCCTGGTCGGCGACCGCACCGGCCTCGCCTACCGGCTCGGCGACGAGGTGGAGGTCCGCCTTGTCGAGGTGGTGCCGACAGCCGGCGCCATGCGCTTTGAGCTGCTCTCCGAAGGCCGGCCGCTCGCAGCGGGCGGCCTTCGCGGACGAACGCGCCCGCGCGCGCGCCAGAAAGGGCGCTGGCGTTGAGCTTGCTGCAGTGCAGGTCTGCGCTTTTCCCGAGGATTGCGGCACCGCAGCGCCTTGACCAGGCGGATCGGCGGGGCCACCGTCGCCCCATGCCGATAGATCCCCCCATTTCGATGCCCGCCCGCGATGGCAGCCGGTCGAGATCCGCCGCGGCCGCGATGCGACACGGCTTCGCCGGTCGCTGCCCGGCTTGCGGACACGGCGGTCTTTTCGGGGCGTTCCTGAAGGTTGAGGAGCGCTGCCGCGTCTGCGGCGAGGAACTGCACCATCATCGCGCGGATGATGCGCCGGCTTACTTCACGATGTTTATCGTCGGCCATGTGGTGGTGGGTGGCCTGCTGTCCTTTGAGCAGAACTTCGCCCCGCCAACGTGGGTCCAGTTGGCGATCTGGCTGCCCGCCGCCTTTGTCATGAGCCTTGCCCTGCTGCCGCGGGTGAAGGGGCTTCTGGTTGGCCTCCAGTGGGCGCTGCGTATGCACGGCTTCGCGACCGCGTCCACGGCTCCCTCCCGCGCAGCAGAGAGCCGCCCGCCCTCGACCGCAGAGGCCGAATATTGGCGCCAATGAACGAGCCCGCCACGCCGCCGAAACCCGCTCCGGAGGCCCCGGTCCCGATCAGGCCGCGCGATGCCGCGACGCTGATCATCGTCGATCGCGCCGCCGGCGCGCCGCGCGTGCTGCTCGGCAAACGGCGCCTGGACATGAAATTCATGCCGGGCAAGTACGTCTTTCCAGGCGGTCGTGTCGACCGGCCCGATCGCCTGGTGTCGGCTTCCGATGAGCTCGCACCCCTCGAGGTCGCCAAGCTCCTGGTGGACATGAAAGGCGGGCCAAGCCCTAAGCGCGCCCGCGCGCTGGCACTTGCAGCACTGCGAGAGACCTATGAGGAGGCGGGGCTCATCATCGGGGCTCCGATCGCCGGCCAGAAGCCCCCCGCCGATGCGTCCTGGCGGCGCTTCTTTTCGATGGGCTATGCCCCGTCGCTGTCGCATCTGACCTTCTTTGCCCGCGCCATCACGCCGCCGGGCCGCCCGCGTCGCTTTGACACGCGCTTCTTCTGCGTCGAGGCGTCGGCTATCGCCTTCCGTGGCGAGCCGCCGGAGCAGGAGCTCTCGGATCTCGTCTGGATCACACTCGAAGATGCGCGTGCGCTGGATTTGCCGCCGATCACGCGTGTCATCCTCGAGGATCTGGGCGATCGGCTTCGCCTTCCGGCCGGAGAAGCCGCAATGGCGCCGGCACCCTTCTATTTTCACCGCAACGGCAGCTTTCGGCGCGAGTTGATCGCGCCAAGCGGCGGATCATCCTGTCTGCCTTGACTTCGAGTCCTGCGCGAATAGAGTGGCCGGGATCGTTAGCAGATTGAGAGCAGTCCGGGACTGTCATGGCCAAGCCCATCACGCAGAAAGTGAAGTTGCTGAGCACAGCGGGGACCGGCTTCTTCTACGTGACGAAGAAGAATCCGCGCACTTCGACCGAGAAGATTGTTTTCAAGAAGTACGACCCGATTGCCCGCAAGCACGTCGAATTCAAGGAAACGAAGATCAAGTAGCGTCGTCGTTCGGCCGCGGCGTCGTGTCGCCGGCGAGCGGCGCGCGAAATCAGGTGAGACTCTTTGAGAGTGGGCCTCAGCGCTATTGATCGCGGCGCGGAGCGGGTCTGGCTGTTTCGAGAGATCGGCCGGCTCGTCGCAGTACTCGGCAGCGGGGTAATAGACCGAGCAGCGACGAGCCGGCTTTAACACCAAGCTGACAACCAAAGAGGGCGTTGGTTATCGGCCTGGTAACCGATCGACCTTGCGCGGCATAACTGAGGAGGCCACTCCAGCCGCTAGGGTCGATCTTACCTTACCGAACTCGGGAGATGCGGCGGTCCCTTATTCGATAAGGTATCCGGGCACTTAGGGAGACGAACCCATGTGTCAGTGCAAATTGTGCCCCGTAAGTGACGTTCCGGCCCCAGTATTGTCAGAACCGGACAGCCTATGCAAGTGACAGTTTGGGCGATTCAAGTTGCGGAAGTACAACAAGCAATTAAGTTTGAACTATGACCGACGTTTCGAGGTAAATTTTTCGCGAGTGACAATCATAGGTTGTTGAAAATCAAGCTTGTTTCAGCTTCTGCGGGCAGTCCGGCGGCTCCGCGCAGATTGCTGCATGGAAAAGGCAAGGCGCGGGCTGCGCTCCGGCTTGGATGATGGCTGCCTTGACAGCGGGACGGGCGGCCTTCAGGCCGCGTCGGCAACCACCCGGTTACGGCCCTCGCGTTTGGCGGCATAGAGCGCCTTGTCGGCGCGCTTGAAGAGGCTCTCGGGCGTGTCCTCGCGGCTCTCGAGCGTCGCAATCCCGACGCTCGCGGTAATGGCGAGGCGCGTGTCGGCGTTGATCTGGAAGGCATCGGCGGCGATGCAGGCGCGCAGCCGCTCGCCGACCTGCAAGGCGCGCGACATTTCCGTGTCCGGCATGATGACCACGAACTCCTCGCCGCCCATGCGGCAGGCGAGATCGATTCCGCGCGTGTTGCGCCTCAACCGCGCGGCGAACTCCTTGAGTACAAGGTCGCCGGCATCGTGCCCATAGGTGTCGTTGACGGATTTGAAATAATCGATGTCCGCGACCATCAGCGACAGGGCCCGGCCGGATTGGCGCGCCTGACCGACCAGCGTCGCAAGATGGCTTTCCATGTAGCGCCTGTTGTTGAGGCCGGTCAGCGCGTCCGTGATCGCCATCTCCATGCCTTCGTCGAGCCTCGCCCGGAGCAGGTCGGCATGGCGCTTGCGTTTGATCTGCGTGCGCACCCGCGCGAGCATCTCGTTGCGGTCGATCGGCCGCACGACGTAGTCGTTGACGCCCATATCGAGGCCGCGAAGCAGTCGCGCCTCATCGCCGGGCTCGACCAGGATGACGATCGGCAGATGCCGAGTGCGGTCGAGCGAGCGCACCTGCGAGCAGAGCCTGAGGCCGTCCGCGTTGTCGAGCGACAGGCTCACAATGATGAGATCGAAGGCCTGGTCGGCGAGCCGCAGCAGGGCTGCCTGGGGGTCGCCTTCGACATGCACCGAATGATGCTTGGCCAGGCCATCCACGATGCGCTGTGCCGAGCGGGGATGATCTTCGACGAGCAGAACTTGCGCCCTGCCGCCCCCGAGCACAGCCTCATCGGCCCCGGGCTGCAGAACCCCGAGCTCCTGGGTCGTCGAGGCCCGCGACATGAGCTCGTCCGCGAGCACCTTGAGCCGTGCGAGGTTCTTGACCCGGGTGATCAACGCGATGTCGTCCACCGGCTTGGTCAGGAAGTCGTCGGCGCCGGCATCGAGACCCTGAACTTTATCCGACGGCTGATCGAGCGCGGTCACCATGATGACCGGCAGGTGCGACAGCTTCGGGTTCCTTTTGATCCGGCGGCAGACCTCGAAGCCGTCCATCCCGGGCATCATCACATCGAGAAGGACGACGTCCACCCGCTCGCGTGCCAGGATGTCGAGCGCCTCCTTTCCGCTGTATGCGGTCAGGATTTCGAAGTACTCGGCCGACAGCCGGGCCTCGAGCAGCTTGACGTTGGCCAGGATGTCATCGACGACGAGAACGCGGGCGGTCATCGCGGTTGCTTCCGGGTGGTATGGGCCTCAAGCGTCGCCGATGAAGCGCCGGACGGTGGCGATGAACGTGCCGATCGAGATCGGCTTTGAGATGTAGGCTTCGCATCCCCCGCGGCGTATGCGCTCTTCATCGCCTTTCATGGCGAATGCGGTGACCGCAATGACGGGGATCTCGCGGAGGCTGTCGTCCTCTTTGAGCCACTTCGTGACCTCGAGACCGGAGACTTCCGGCAGCTGGATATCCATCAGGATCAGGTTCGGCCGGTGCTCGCGCGCAAGGCGCAAGGCATCCATTCCGTTGCGGGTCTCGATGATGTTGTAGCCGTGGGCATCGAGGAGATCGTGGAAGAGCTTCATGTTGAGCTCGTTGTCTTCCACGATCAGCACGGTCTTCCGTTCGCCGGCTGCGCCATGCTTGCGCCCTTCGAACGCACGCACGTTCTCTTGATAGGTCATGGTGTGCGGCTCGCCCGAGGCCCCGCGACTTATGCACCGATTCGCGAGAGCGTTGACGCCACACTGTGTCCCAAACTCATGACCAACTGTTTAAGGTCAGGGGGGCAGCATCTTCAGAGGACGGAGGGATGTCCAAGCGGCCATTGCGGAAGGAAGCCATGTCGCCCGGGGACGCCGAGGCGGTCGGGCTCGCGGCGTTGGTCTTCATGACCGCCGAGGCAACCCGCCTCGGACGCTTCCTCGCCGAGTCCGGCCTCACGCCCGACACCCTGCGCGCGCGCGCCGGCGAGCCCGAGATCCTGGCGGCCATGCTTGCCCACCTTCTCGCCGACGAGTCACTCTTGCTCGTCTTTGCAGCAAACTCCGCGCGCGATCCCGAGGAGGTGCGCCGGGCCCACGATGTCTTGGCGGGCGCCCCCACCTGGGACAGCGCCTGACAGCCACGCTCCGGAGGCAAGTCATGGTCGCCCTGCCCCCGATCCGGATTGGCGTCGATCTCGGCGGCACGAAAATCTCAGGGGTCGCCTTGGCGCCCGACGGGGCCGAGATGCGGCGCACGCGGCGGCCGGCGCCGCGCGGCGACTATGCCCTGACGCTCGCGGCGATTGCCGAGGTGGTCGCCGAGCTGGAACGGACATCTCGAGAAGCGGCAACGGTCGGCATCGGGATGCCGGGGTCCGTCTCGCCAAAGACCGGCCTCGTCCAGAACGCCAACTCCACGTGGCTCAACGGACGGCCATTCAAGAAGGATATCGAGGCGAAGCTTGGCCGCTCGGTACGCATTGCCAACGACGCCAACTGCTTCGCCATCTCGGAGGCGACCGACGGCGCCGGCCGCGGCGCCCGCTCGCTGTTCGGCGTGATTCTGGGAACGGGATGCGGCGGCGGGCTCGTCATCGACGGCCGCCTCGTCGATGGCCCGCGCGGCATCGGTGGCGAGTGGGGGCACAACCCGCTGCCGTGGGCCTCTGCCGACGAGCATCCTGGACCGCGGTGCTGGTGCGGACGGCGTGGCTGCATGGAGACCTGGGTATCGGGTCCGGGCCTCGCCGCCGATCATGCGCGCGTCACGGGTGAGCAACTTGCCGCCGAGACGATTGCGGCCCGCGCGGCCGCCGGCCGACCGGATGCGTGCGCGACGCTCCTGCGCCACGCCGATCGACTGGCGCGGGGACTGGCGCACGTCGTCAACATTCTTGATCCCGAGGTGATCGTGCTCGGCGGCGGCCTGTCCCGTGTGGCGGAACTCTACGATCGCCTGCCGGACCTGATGGCGCCGCACGTTTTTTCCGACACGCCGGAGGTGCGCGTCGTGCCGCCGCGCTGGGGCGACGACTCGGGCGTCCGCGGTGCCGCCTGGCTGTGGCCGTGATGCCTGCTTGCTGGACGCGCGGCAGCTTACAGGCGCCGCCGAACGCAGCTACAATTCGAGCTACAAGGCATTCGCGAGGGAGGCTGCCATGGCGAACCGGTTGAGCGAGAGCGAGCGCAACGCGGCTCTTGCGAGTGTCCCGGGGTGGGCGCTCGTCCCCGGTCGTGACGCAATCGGCAAGTCGTTCAGGTTCGCTGATTTCAGCCAGGCGTTCGGCTTCATGACGCGCGTCGCGCTTGCGGCCGAAAAGCTCAATCACCATCCGGAGTGGTTCAACGTCTGGAACCGGGTCGACGTCACGCTGTCGACGCACGATGCCGGCGGACTGACGGCTCTCGACTTTGAGCTGGCGCAGCGGATGGATGCCATCGCCGGAGAGGCGAACCGCACACCTTAGCCGGCGTCTCGGCCGCGCCGCGGGCCCGTCGGCACGTCGGTGAACGGCAGATCCTTGTCGATGCGCACATCGGCCGGCAGACCGAGCACGCGCTCGGCGATGATGTTGCGCAGGATCTCGTCGGTGCCGCCCGCGATCCGAAGCGCAGGTGAATAGAGCAGCGCCTCCTCGAAGATGCCGGCGAGCGGCATGGTCCGAGCGTCAAGCGGCCCGGCCATGCCGAGGAGATCGAGGCCGAACGCGGTGATCTCTTGCAGCTTGCTCGCCGTGACGAGCTTGCCGATCGAGGACTCCGGCCCAGGCGTGGTGCCGCGCGAAAGCGCCGTCATCGTGCGGAACTTGGTGAACCGGAGCCCCATGGTGCGCACATAGAACTCGGCGATGCGCTCCTGCACCGCCGGATCGTCGATCGCCCGTCCGCTCTCCGTCTCGACCTGCCGGGCGAGCTCGATGAGTTCGCCGACATCGGGGCCCGGCGCCTCGCCCGTCGCATGGCGCTCATTCATGAGCGTCGTGATCGCGACCTTCCAGCCGTCACCGACTGGGCCGATGCGCTGGCTGTCGGCAATTCGCACGTCCCGGAAGAACACCTGATTGAAATGGCGCGAGCCGGTCATCTGGCGGATTTGCTGGATCTCGATGCCGGGCGTCTTCATGTCCACCCAGAAATAGGTGAGCCCTTTGTGCTTCGGCTGCGAGAAATCCGTGCGTGCGACGAGCGCCCCGAAATCCGAATAGTGCGCACCCGAAGTCCAGATCTTCTGACCGTTGATGACCCAGTGGTCGCCGTCGCGGTCGGCGCGGGTCCTGAGCGCCGCGAGGTCCGAGCCGCCGGCCGGCTCCGAAAAGAGCTGGCACCAGACCTCCTCGCCGCGGAGCGCCGGCCCGGCAAACCGCTCACGTTGCGCCGGCGTGCCCCAAGTGCAGATGGTCGGAATGATCATGCCGAGGCCGAGCGTGAAAAAGCCCGAGACGACTTTGAACTGGGCCTCCTCCTGATTGTAGATCACCTGTTGGATCTGGCTGCCGCCCTGGCCGCCCCACTCCTTGGGCCACGCGATTCCGGCGAACCCCGCAGCCGCCTTCTTCGCCTGGAACGCCTTCGCCGCCTCGAGAGCGCCTGGCTCGTCCTGGCCGCGCCGGTATCCGGCGACCTCGCCGGGCTTGCGCCGCTCGGCATTGGCTTCGAGAAAGGCGCGGGCTCTCGCACGGAACTCGGCTTCTTCGGGCGTGTCTGAAAAGTCCATCGGGTCTGATCCTTTATCCCAATCCGGGAGGCGAGCCTCGGCAGATGGCTCATTCCATCATTGCGAGGCTCGTTGCATTGCGCGACGTGAGCTCGCCCATGAGCCGGCGTTTCCATTCCCGCGGACTGCCGAGCGCAAGCGAAAGGAGTTTCGCGCGCCGGTAGTAGAGATGGCTGTCTCCTTCCCAGGTGTAGCCCATGCCGCCGTGCGTCTGGATGTTCTCTTTCGACGTCAGCCATCCGGCGTCCGAGGCGGCGATGCGTGCAGTGGCGGCCGCGAGCGGCAAGTCGTGGGCATCGGTTGTGAGCGCCCAGGCGCCCCAGTAGGCATTGGAGCGGGCAAGCTCCACTGCGACGTACATGTCCGCGAGCTTGTGCTTGATGGCCTGAAAGGAGCCGATCGGCCGGCCGAAGGCATACCGTTCGAGCGCATAGGCCTTCGCCTGGTCGAGCGCCGCTTGCGCGCCGCCGAGCTGCTCGAACGCCATCATGACGGCAAACCTGTCGAGAAGGCGCCTGAGCTCGATCTCTCCGCCAGTTCCGAGCGGCTCTGCCGGTGCGCCATCGAATTCGAACGCCGCAAGTTTGCGCGAGGGATCGAACGATGTCTCGGAAAGGCGCACCACTCCGGGCCCGCAGAGGTCCACGATGTGCAGTGAGGGTCGCCCGCGCGTATCGAGGGCGGCGACGACGGCCATCGTCGCGCATTGACCGTCGAGAACGGCAATCTTGCGGCCGGTAATGCGACCGTCGACCGCCTGAGAGGCGAGCCGGGATGGCAGAAAAGCGCCCGGCCGCTCGGCCAGCGCCAGCGTGCCGATCGCCTCGCCGCTCGCGAGCCTCGGCAGCCACTGCGCCTTCTGCGCGGGCGAGCCGATCTGCAAGATGGCGTCGGCTGCGCCGCAGACCGACGACGAAAACGGCAAAGGCGCCAGCACATAGCCGAGCTCTTCGGCCAGCACGCATAAGGCAAGCGCCCCGAGACCGGACCCGCCGTGCTCCTCCGGGATCGCGGCGCCAAGCCATCCGAGCCGCGCGATCTCGCTCCAGAGCCCGGCGTCGTAGGCGGCATCGCTTTCGAGCACGCCGCGTGGCACGGCTGGCGGGCATTTCTGTCGCAGGATTTTGCGTGCTTCTTCGCGCAAATGCTTCAGATCGTCGGGAAAATCGAAGTTCATCAGAGGGCCTGCTCGCATCCGGCGCCGCGCGGGACCAAGCGATCCCCACCTCGCGCGCCCGTTCGTCAACCTAGCGTCGTGGGCTCGCTCTGGCCAGACGCCAGCGGGTGGCGGCTGCCGCTTACGTCCGATTTGAACCGATGCGCGGGCAACTGCCGGACGGCCGCGGGCGCGCGCTTGCGCGAGTGCCCCGCCGGACGGGGCGGAGATCGGGCGTCGGCGGACGCGCCCGTTTCAATCCTCGAACGGGTCTTTCATGAGAATCGTATCGTCGCGCTCGGGCGAGGTCGACAAGAGCGTCACCGGGCATTCGATGAGCTCTTCGATCCGCTTCACGTACTTGATCGCCTGCGCCGGCAGCGATGCCCAGGACCGCTTGCCTTCGGTTGAGGCCTGCCAGCCCTCGAACGTCTCGTAGACGGGTTTGACTCGCGCCTGCTGATTCATGCCGGCGGGCAGCCGGTCGAGACGCTGGCCGTCAAGGTCGTAGGCGACGCACACTTTGATCTCGGGAAGCGGGTCAAGGATGTCGAGCTTGGTAAGCGCGATGCCGTCGATGCCGGACACCTTGACCACCTGCCGAACGAGGACCGAGTCGAACCAGCCGCACCGCCGCTTGCGGCCGGTCACGACGCCGAACTCGCGACCGCGCTCGCCGAGGAGCTGGCCGATCTCGTCGGGCTCGCCGTCGGGCCCGATCAGTTCTGTCGGGAAGGGCCCCGAGCCGACCCGCGTCGTATAGGCCTTGGCGAGACCGAGAACGGTGCCGATGGCGCCCGGACCCATGCCGGAGCCGGTCGCAGCCTGTGCGGCAATGGTGTTTGACGACGTCACGAAGGGATATGTGCCGTGGTCGATGTCGAGCAGCGCTCCCTGCGCTCCCTCAAACAGGATGCGCTTGCCGGCGCGCCGGGCGCGGTCGAGCGTCTCCCAGACCGTGTCCACATAAGGCAGAATCTTGGGCGCGATCGCCGTGAGCTCGCCGATGAGCGCGTCCTTGTCGACGAGCGGCTGTCCGAGCCCCTTGCGCAGGGCATTGTGGTGCACGAGCAACCGGTCGATCTTGGGACCGAGGTTGCCGGGATTGCGCAGATCCTGCACCCGGATCGCGCGCCGCCCGACTTTGTCCTCGTACGCCGGTCCGATGCCGCGCCCGGTGGTGCCGATCTTCTGCCCGCCGGCGGCGGCCTCGCGCAGCTGGTCCAACTCGCGGTGCAACGGGAGGATCAGCGTGGCGTTCTCCGCGATCTTGAGATTGTCCGGCCCGATCTGGACGCCCTGTTTGCCGAGGCCCGCGATCTCGCTCGCCAGATGCCACGGATCGACCACGACGCCGTTGCCGATGATCGAAAGCTTGCCGGGGCGAACCACGCCGGAAGGCAGCAGGGAGAGCTTGTAGGTGACGCCATTGATGACCAGGGTGTGGCCGGCGTTGTGGCCGCCCTGGAAACGCACCACGATGTCGGCACGCTCCGACAGCCAGTCGACGATCTTGCCCTTGCCTTCATCGCCCCACTGGGCGCCGATCACGACCACATTCGCCATGGCGCGGCTGCTCCTCCTTGCGTGCTCTTCACCCGGAAGCCGGTTGGCATGGCCAAGACCCTGCGGCCGCTCAGACGGCCTCGCCGGTGCCGGCCGCATCCCGCCAACGCGGTGCCCGCAAACGCAGAAGGGCCCCGGCCGCGAGGCCAGAGCCCTTTTTCACGTTTATAGCTGCGATTCCGCCAAGAGCAAGCGCGTCGCGAAGGCCACCCGGCCCGGATGCTGCGCGAGATCGAGCCGAAAGCCGTCGGAATTCGCGTCTGGCGCGCCGCCCCCGGCCTTGTTGGCAGGCACCCGGGTCGATACCCTGAGCACAGATGAACGCGCGAACACGGGATCGGCGACAGAGGTTGGCTCGCATGAAGATACTGGTGATGGGATCGGGCGGCGTCGGCGGCTATTTCGGTGCACGGCTCGCCGCTGCCGGCAACGATGTCACGTTCGTTGCGCGCGGCAGGCATCTCGACGCGATGCGCCGGGAGGGGCTGCGTCTCGACAGCCAGCTCGGCGATCTGCATCTCAAGCCCGTATCCGTCACGGACGATCCGGCGACTGCCGGCGTGCCCGATGTGGTCATCTTCGCGACCAAGATGACGGATGCCGATCAAGCTGCAAGGCAGTTGCGTCCCATCGTGCGCGAGGGCGTCACCATCATCACGTTCCAGAACGGCGTCGAGGCGCCCGACATTGTCCGGCGCGCGCTTCCGGACGCCCACGTCGTGCCGGGCGTGGCGCGGATTGCGAGCCACATTTCCCGCCCCGGCGTCATCGAGCAGAAAAGCCCCTTCGCGAGAATCGAGTTCGGCGAGGCGCAAGGCGGCGTCTCGCCGAAGCTCGAGGCGTTTCACGCCGTCTGCAGGAAAGCCGGGATTGATGCCGTGCTTGCCGAAAATGTGCAGCGCAACGTCTGGCTGAAGTTCGGCATGCTCGCGACGTTCTCCGGCCTGACGGCGCTCACCGGCCACAACGCCGGCGCCATCCGCACCAATCCCGGCACTCGCGCGCTGATCGAGGCGTCGATCCGCGAGACGATCGCCGTCGGCAAGGCGGCGGGCGGCTACCTGACGGAGGACGATTTCGCCGGACTCATCAAGACGATCGATTCCAATCCGGCGGCGATGACCACCTCCATGGCGCATGACCGCGCCGCGGGAAAACCGCTGGAAGTCGATTACCTGTCGGGGGCCGTCGTGCGCATCGGCGAGCTGCATGGCATTTCAGCGCCCACGCACAAGTTCATCGCGCAGGCGCTTTCGATCGATGCGGCGGGCCGCGGCGCGTCGTGACGAGAAGGCGGTGTCTCGTGCCGCGGCAGATTATTGCGCGCTTGTTGGCGCGATTACGTCGGAAGCAACGGTAATCAAGCGAGGTTGGGCCATCGATGCCGACACGATCAATCGCCTTCGTCGGGCTCGGCGCCATGGGCGGCGCCATGGCCGAGACGCTCATTAAGAAGCAGTTCCGGGTGACGGGCTACGACATGCGGCCGGAAGCGGTCGCACGCCTTGAAAAAGCCGGCGGCCGCGGTGCCGCAAGCGCGGAAGAGGCGGCGCGCGATGCTGATATGCTGATCCTGATGGTCGTCAACGCCGACCAGGCCGAGCAGGTGCTTTTCGACAAGGATGCGCTTGAGGCATTGAAACCGGACGCCACCGTCGTGCTCTGCTCGACCTGCGCCCCCTCGCGCATCGAGACGATCGCGCGACGCGTGGAGAAGAGCGGCCGCTACTTCGTAGATGCACCGGTCTCGGGCGGCGTCACGGGAGCCAGGAACGGCACGCTCACGATCATGGCGGCAGCCCGCAAGCCGGTATTCGAGAAGGCGAAGCCGGTTCTCGCCGCCATGGGCTCGAACCTGTTTCACCTCGGCGAGGAGCCGGGTCAAGGGGCCGCGATGAAGGTGGTCAACCAGCTCATCTGCGGCGTGCACATCGCGGTCGCGGCTGAGGGACTGGCCTTCGCCGAGCGCGCCGGGATCGATCCCAAGCTCGCGCTCGAGGTGCTCTCGGGGTCGGCCGCGCAGAGCTGGATGCTCAAGGCGCGCGGACCCCGCATGATCGATTACGACAACGTCGTTACCAGCGCGGTTGACATCTTCGTCAAGGATCTCTCGTTGGTGCTCGACGCGGGCCTGGGCTTCAAGATGGGGCTGCCGCTCGCGGCCGTCGCTCACCAGCTTTTCCTCGCGGCCTCGGGCATGGGGCACGGTCTCGAGGATGACAGCCAGGTGATCGAGACTTACCGGGCGCTGATGAAGAAGCCGTGACGGACCGGAAGGGGCGACCATGACTGCGCTGCGAGACGTCGATAGCATCGAGGTCACCATCCTCGTCGATAACGTGACGGACAATCTGTCCTCGGCGCCGCGTTTCGTGGAGACGGAGCTTGCGCGCATGACACGGCGCGGGATCAATGTTCTGGCCGGCGACTGCCTGTGCTGTGCCGCGCATGGTCTATCGTGCCTGATCACGGCGACCGTCGGCGGCCGGCGGCGTTCTCTGCTGTTCGATGCCGGTCCCGAAGCCGATGTCTTTTCGCGCAACGTCCAGCGCCTCGGCGTCGATCTGGGCGGCGTGGAAGCGATGGTTCTCTCGCACGGCCACTGGGATCACGGCGGCGGCATGGTCCGGGCGCTCGATCTCATCCGGGGTTCCAATGGCGGCCGGGAGATTGCCTACTACGCGCACCCTGGGATGTTCCGCCAGCGCGCTGCCAAGCTTCCCGACGGCGGTTTCCGGCTGATGGAGAACGTGCCCGATGTGGATTTGCTGACGCGTCACGGCGCGCGCGTCGTCGTGACCGATCAGCCGGCTTTCCCGCTTGAGGGAACTTTCTTCGTCTCCGGCGAGATTCCGCGTGTGACCGCCTTCGAGCGCGGACTGCCGGGCCAACATCGTCTGGCGGAGGATGGCGTCACCTGGGAGCCGGACGAGCTGTTGATGGACGAGCGTTTCGTCGCCGTCCATGTTCGCGGCAAGGGCCTCGTCGTCTTCTCGGCCTGCTCGCACGCCGGCATCGTCAACGTCTGCACGCACGCCCGCACCGTATTCCCGGACGTGCCGCTCTACGCCATCATGGGCGGGCTGCACCTTTCGGGAAGCAACGAGGAGATCATTCCCGAGACGGTGGGCGCGCTTGCCCGCTTTGGGCTTACGACCATTGCGGCCGGCCATTGCACCGGTTGGCGGGCGATGGCGGCGTTGCTAGTCGCCTTCGGCGACAAGACATTGGTGCCGCTGGCGGTCGGCAAGCGCTTCACGTTCTGAAGGCGGTAGCAGGGCGCTTCTCGTGACCGAGTGCCTTTTCGTCTACGGCACCCTGATGCGCAGCGCCGCAGCGGCTGAGCTCGGGGCTGAGATGCGGGCGCGCCTCGCGCGGGAGGCCGAATGGCTCGGGCCCGCCACCATGGCTGGCAGGCTCTACAACCTCGGCCGCTACCCGGCCATGAAGCCGGCCCGGTCGCCCGGCGACACGGTCTTTGGCGAGGTCTATCGCCTCGCCTGTCCGCGGTCGGCGTTCCGCTGGCTTGACCCCTACGAGGGACTTCGCCCCGGTGCGGCGGCGCCCGACTACCGGCGTTGCATCCGGCAGGCCAGGCTGGCCACGGGCGAGCGGATCGACGCCTGGGTGTATCTCTACCAAAAGCCGGTTTTCGAGGTTCGCCGCGTCGAATCTGGCTGCTGGCGCCCCTGAAGGCGCGGGCTCCCCGCGGAGGGAGCCATGAAACCGCGCTCTAGCGCGGAATTATCGGAAGATGAGCTGCCCTTGGCCTCGGCGCGCACACCTGCGACGGCTGCGGGCCTTCTTGATGTGACGCATTCCGGCCGATGCGGGCGCTGTGATAAGAGTTCCCCAGTTGAACGCATAACGCTCAACGTGCAAGGGGTCCGCCATGTACACGCAGGCTCTGAACGCCAGTCCGGACCAAGTCTCGCCCCCGGAGGATGCGGACCGCCTGGCCCGCTTTCAGGCCGTCTGCGACCGTGAGGAGAAGATCGAGCCGAACTCCTGGATGCCCGTGGCTTACCGGCGCACGCTGATCCGCCAGATCTCCCAGCACGCCCATTCCGAGGTGATCGGAATGCAGCCGGAGGGCAACTGGCTGACGCGCGCCCCCTCGCTCAAGCGCAAGGCCGCCCTGCTCGCCAAGATCCAGGACGAGGCCGGTCACGGCCTCTACCTCTACGCCGCCGCCGAGACGCTGGGCGTGAGCCGCGAGCAGCTCTACGAGCAGCTTCTCTCCGGCAAGGCCAAGTACTCTTCGATCTTCAATTACGACACGCTGACCTGGGCCGACATCGGTGTCATCGGCTGGCTCGTCGATGGCGCGGCGATCATGAACCAGATCCCGCTGTGCCGCTGCAGCTATGGGCCCTACGCGCGCGCCATGATCCGCATCTGCAAGGAAGAGAGCTTCCACCAGCGTCAGGGCTTCGAGATCATGCTGACGCTCTGTCGCGGCTCGCCCGAACAGAAGGCGATGGCCCAGGACGCGCTCAATCGCTGGTGGTGGCCGGTGCTGATGATGTTCGGTCCCTCCGACAAGGACAGCGTCCATTCGGCCGAATCGACGCGCTGGAAGATCAAGCGCTTCTCGAACGATGATCTGCGCCAGAAGTTCGTCGACGCCACCGTGCCGCAGGGCCACTACCTGGGCCTTACGTTTCCAGACAAGGATCTGCGCTACAACCCCGAGACCAAGCATTGGGAGTTTGGCGAGATCGACTGGTCCGAGTTCAAGCGCGTCATCGCCGGCGACGGTCCGATGAACAAGGTCCGCATGGCGAACCGCCGGCGCGCCGAAGAGGAAGGTGCCTGGGTGCGCGAGGCCGCTGCCGCGTATGCCGCCAAGCGGCGTGCCCGGAGGAGCGCGGTGCAGCAGGCGGCCGAGTAGCCTCGCCGAAGTATGAGCCGGCGCGCGCAATCGCCCGACGGCAGCGGCCCCGGCGGCGAAAAAGGGAGGAGTGCAGCCGATGAACGAGAAGCCGACGCCGCTCTGGGAGGTTTTCATTCGCGCGCGCTCCGGCCTGCCGCACAAGCACGCAGGGTCGGTGCACGCCCATGATGCCGAGATGGCGCTGCAGGCGGCCCGCGACGTTTACACAAGGCGCGGCGAGAGCGTGTCCATCTGGGTCGTGCCGTCGTCGGCCATCATGGCGTCCGACCCCGACGACAAGGACGCGTTGTTCGAACCGACGGCGACGAAAGTCTATCGGCACCCGACCTTCTACGAAGTGCCCGAGGAAGTCGGCCACATGTAGGCCGCGGCGCCGCCCGAGAATGCGGCGTCAGGATGGATGCAATGGTGGCAGTGTGGCCCATTCGGCAAGTTGGGCCGAAGAAAACGGTGAAGTGCTGCATGGCAAGCGCGCTGGCGGAATTCTCTCTCGGGCTTGCCGACGACGCCCTGGTGCTCGGCCATCGCCTTTCGGAGTGGTCGTCGAAGGCGCCAACGCTCGAGGAGGACATCGCGCTCTCGAACCTCGGCCTCGACATGCTTGGTCAGGCGCGGCTCTTCTATGCGCTCGCCGCCCGCGAGGAGGGACGGGGGCTCACCGAGGACCATTACGCCTATTTTCGCGATGCGCACGAGTTCCGCAATCTCCTGCTGATGGAGTTGCCGCGCGGGGACTTTGCCTTCACGATGGCGCGCCAGCTGGTCGTCGCCGCATTCCTGCACCCGTATTACGAGACGCTGGCGCGCTCGCCGCTCCGTGAGGTCGCCGACATCGCCGCGAAAGGCGCGAAAGAGATGGCCTATCATGTCCGCCACAGCGCCGAGTGGGTGATCCGGCTTGGCGATGGCACGCAGGAGAGCCGGCGGCGCATGATCGCCGGCATGGCGGGCGTTTGGCCCTATGTCGGCGAGCTGTTCGAGATGTCGCCGGCCGAGGACGAGCTGGCCGCGGCCCGCGCCGTGCCGCGCCGGCAGGCGCTGCGCGGCCATTGGTCGGAGACGATCGGCCGAATCCTGTCCGAGGCGACGCTGCCGCTGCCCGAGGACTGTGCGCAGCACTCGGGCGGTAGAAGTGGCCGCCATACCGAGCATCTCGCGCCGATGCTGGCCGAGATGCAGTCGCTGGCGCGGGCCCATCCGGGTGTGACATGGTGAAAGCCACTGAGGAAGCTGCTACGGCGGTTGCGGACCGCGAGCTTGATCGCGCCCGGCTGGTGGCCGCCGCCGTTCCCGATCCCGAGATTCCGGTCGTCACCGTCGCCGACCTCGGAATCCTGCGCCGTATCGAGCGGCTTGCGGACGGCAGCATCGACGTTGCGGTCTCGCCGACGTACACCGGCTGTCCGGCCACGTCTGCCATCGTGCTGGCCATCGAGACCGCCTTGCGCGACGCCGGCATCCAATCCGCGCGCGTTCGCCTCGTTCTCGCGCCGCCCTGGACAACCGACGACATTACCGAAGACGGCCGGCGCAAGCTTCTTGCGTACGGCATCGCTCCGCCAGCCGCCAAAGGCCGCGGCAGCCTTCTGTTCGCCAGCGAGACGGTCGCCTGTCCGCGTTGCGGCTCCGAGGCGACGACGCGCATTTCGGACTTCGGTGCGACACCGTGCAAGGCGCTCTGGCGCTGCACGGACTGCCGCGAGCCCTTCGAATACTTCAAGTGCCTGTGAGGCCATGACGCAGTTTCATCCGCTCCCCGTTGTTGAGGTGCATCGCGAGACGGCGGATGTCGTCGCCGTGCGGCTCGATGTGCCCGCGCCGCTGCACTCGACGTTCGCCTACCGGCCGGGCCAGCATGTGAATGTGCGCGCCGTCGTCGGTGATGAGCCGCTTGAGCGCACCTATTCGATCTGCTCCGACCCCTCTGAGCCGGGCATTCGCATTGCCATCAAGCGCATCACGGGAGGGCGCTTCTCCACCTGGGCCAACGCGTCGCTCGCGCCGGGGATGTCGCTTGAGGTCGCGCCGCCATCGGGCCGGTTCGTGCTGAGCCCTTCGGGCGGCGAGCCGCGGCACATCCTCGCCATCGCGGCCGGGATCGGCATCACGCCGGTGATCGGCGTCCTGCGCCAGGCGTTGCGTGAGGAGCCCGCCTCTCAGGTCTCGCTGCTCTACGGCAACCGGACCGTGGAGGACATCGCTTTCCGGGAGGAACTCGAGGGATTGAAGGACCGCCACCTCGCGCGCATGGTGCTCGTTCAGGTCCTCTCGCGTGCAAGCGACGACGAAAGCCCCGTGCTCGGCGGTCGCATTGATGCGGTCAAGATTCGCACGCTGGCCGAGCCCGTGCTTGCCGCGGGGCAACTGACGCATGCCTACCTCTGCGGTCCGGGCAGCCTCATTCGCGAAGCCCGCGAGGTGCTGTTCGACCTCGGCTTGCCCCGGGAAAGGGTGCTGCACGAGTTCTTCGCACCGGCGGGCGGGGGGCGCGCCGGGCCCCGGGCAGAACCGCAGCCCCCGCCGCATGCGGCCGAAGCGACGTCCCACGGCGCCGAGGTTACCGCGGTCCTCGACGGGGTTCGCTACCGGTTTATCGCAAGGCCCGGGGAGAGCATCGTCGACGCGGCGCTGCGATCCGGCGTGCGCGTACCGTTCGCGTGCAAAGGTGGCATGTGCTGCACCTGCCGCGCGAGACTCCTCGACGGCAGCGCCGAGATGCACGTGAACTACAGTCTCGAGCCCTGGGAGCGCGAGAAGGGGTTCATCCTGACGTGCCAAGCCGTCGCGGTCTCGCCGAGATTGGTTGTCGACTACGATCAAATGTAGCTTGCGACGCGTCGATCTGGGTCCGTGGAAGTCCGCGGATACGTCCTGTGCGGGGGAGGGGCAGCCATGGTTCGTCAGATTCTCGTTGCACTGGTTGCCTGGGCCCTCTTTGCGCCTGTGATGAGTCCCGCAGGGGCGCAGCCGACTTTGGAGCCCGGCCAGGGCCGGCTCGTCCGGGTCGCAATGGAGGTGCTGGAGCCCGCTCAGGAAACAGTCGTTTTCGATGGTCTCGCAAGCGCCGGCCGCGTGCGCGGTCTTCGCCTCATTCCGCGACTGGGCAGCGTCATCGTGATCAGGGTCGTGATCCACTACACGAACGGCCAGGTGCACGTCGAAGAGCGCGAGATCGTGATGGCCGACGGCGAGCGCTCGCGGCTCATCGATCCGCGCTTCGAGGAGCGGCGCATCGATCGGGTTGAAGTGACGTTCAAGCCCGGTCCGCGGTCCGCCGCTGTTCATCTTGAATTGTGGGCGCCGCAAAGCGAGGAGGCGATTGCCGAGGCGCGTCCGAAGGCGGCCAAGAAGGCTAAGAAGAAGAGCGGCCGAACCAGGTCCTTCGGGGCGCAGCCGAAAGCCGCTCCCCCCGCCCGCATGGAGATGGCCCCCGCCGTCGACGACAGCAGCTACACCGGGGTTCCCATTTTCTACGGCACCGACCGGCGCAGGCTGGCGGACCGTACGACTTCGGACAACCGGGTCCTTGCCACCTACGGCCTCGAGCCGGGCCGCAAGCTGGAGCTGGGCCGTGCCATCGTGACGGTGCCAAAGGCGCGCAAGCCGGGCACGATCCCATTGCCGGACATTGACGCGATCATCCTGCAGATCCCTTACGGCGTCGAGGACCGCGCCCGCCACTTCACGGTTCTGCGCGTCGACGCGCTCGACCCCGGGCGCTTTGCGGCTGACGCGCGCGCCCACCTCGACCAGGCGAGCCGCTATCGCGGGCGGGCCTTCGTCTTTGTCCACGGCTTCAACGTCTCCTTCGAGGACGCCTTGTTTCGGGCCGCGCAGATAACCTACGACATGGGCTTCGACGGCCTGCCAATCATCTACAGCTGGCCATCCCAGGGACGTCCCGCCGCCTACCAGGTCGACCGCGAGCGCGCCGTCAGCTCGGCGGAGTGGCTGGTTGACTTGCTTGCTCTTGTCTCCAGGGAAACGGGCGTCGGCGAGATCAACGTCATTGCCCACAGCACCGGCGGATTCGTGCTGTTGGAGACCCTCAAGCACATCCAGCGCAACCCGCCCGCAGCCATTGAAGGGAAGCTCGGTCACATGATTTTTGCTGCGCCGGATGTCCTGCGCGAAGATTTCAAAGGCGACGCCGAGCGCCTACGCGGGATCGGTCGCTCCATGACGCTCTACGCCTCATCGGGCGATTGGGCGCTCTGGTTCTCGGGCATCTTGCGAGCCGGTCTCAATCCGGCGGGCGCCATCCCGCGCAACGGCGCACCCGTGCTGGCCCAGGGCGTCGATTCCATCGACGTCAGCAAGCTTGACACCAGCTATTTTGCACTGAACCACACCGGCTTCGGCGATCATGAGCCGTTGATCCGCGACATGGGAACTCTCATCAGCAGCGGGCTGCGCCCGCCGAGCCGGCGGGACGCGAATTTCCGGCAGCGCAACGACCCGCAAAGCGGCGGCGTCTACTGGCGCTACGAAGCCGCGCAGTAGCGACCGGGCGGCAGCCGGCGCGGCGCTTCACATGGCGGGTGCGGGGAGCAAGAGCCCCGTGACGGGTGCCGTACGGTCGGCATGCGTCGCGCCTGCCCTCGCTAGGGCATCAGCTTGTAGCCGCCCATCTCGGTGATGAGGAGCTCGGAGTTCGACGGGTCTTTCTCGATCTTCTGGCGCAGCCGATAGATGTGCGTCTCGAGCGTGTGCGTCGTCACGCCTGCGTTATAGCCCCACACCTCCTGCAGGAGAACCTCGCGGGTGACCACTTTCTCGTTGGCGCGATAGAGGTACTTGAGGATCGAGGACTCTTTTTCCGTGAGGCGGATCTTGCCGCCCTTCTCGTCGATCAGCAGCTTCGATGCCGGCTTGAACGTGTAGGGGCCGATCGTAAAGACCGCATCCTCGCTCTGCTCGTGCTGGCGCAACTGCGCGCGGATGCGCGCCAGCAGCACGGCGAACTTGAACGGCTTCGTCACATAGTCGTTGGCCCCGGCGTCGAGGCCGAGGATGACGTCCGAATCGGCCGTGTTGCCCGTGAGCATGATGATGGGCCCCTTGTACCCACCCTTGCGCATGATCTTGCAGGCCTCCCTCCCATCCATGTCGGGCAGGCCAACGTCCAGGAGAACGAGGTCGAGGCGTTCCTTCTTCGCGAGGTCGATCCCTTGCGTGGCGGTTTCCGCGACCATGACTTCGAACTCGTCGTGCAGCGCGAGCTGGTCGCGCAACGATTCCCTGAGCTCCTGTTCGTCATCGACGAGCAGAATGGTGCGAGCGGTGCTCATGCGTGCAGCCTCCCTCCGAAATCGCTGCGCGAATTTGTACCACTTGGGCCGGCGTTGAAATAGGGTTCGTGCATGATCGCAAAAGCAAAAAAGAGCATTACGAGGGGGCATCGGCGAAGCTCGGTTAATGCGCGGCGCGAGCGGCCTCTAAGGCTGCGCGTCCGCGCCTTGAGCCGGCAAGCGACATCGGGCGTTCTCACTTGCGGCAATCTGATCCTTCGCTGCGCGCTTGGTCGCGGCGGCCTGCGAACCAGGAAGCGCGAGGGTGACGGGGCCACTCCTGTCGGCGAATGGCGTCTGTGCGAAGTGCGCTACCGCGCCGATCGTGGCCTGCCGCCCGTCACGCGTCTGCCGCGGCTGCTCATCCGTCCTTCCGACGGCTGGTGCGACGCCGGGTGCGACCGCAATTACAACCGCCCGGTCCGGCTGCCCTATCGGGCAAGCGCCGAGGCCATGTTCCGCGACGACCACCTCTATGACATTGTCGTCGTGCTCGATTACAATCTCAGCCCCCGCGTCAGGGGACGCGGCAGTGCGATTTTCATGCATCTGGCGAGGAGCGACTATAGCCCGACGGCCGGCTGTATTGCGCTCAGCCGGCGCGACTTACGTCTCTTGCTCTCGCACATCCGCCGTCGTGCCATCGTCACGGTTCAGGCGTGATGCGGACGCCACATCATGCCTCAGCTCACGACGTAGCCGGTTGCCCTCATCCGTGTCAGACCTTCTTGCGTGACGGAAGCGACCAGCACGCCATCGCGCGTGAACACGCTACCCCGGCAGAAGCCGCGCGCGCCGTAGGCGCTGGGGCTGTCCTGCGCATAGAGCAGCCAGTCGTCCGCGCGGAAGGGACGATGAAACCACATGGCGTGATCGAGGCTCGCGAGCTGGATGTCGCGGTCGAATGAAAGCTTGCCGTGCGCGATGAGGGCGGTATCGAGCAGCGTGAAGTCCGACGCGTAGGCGAGCACGCACTGGTGCAGCGGCAGCTCGTCGGGAAGCCTGCCGCTTGCGCGCATCCATATGAACTGCTGCGGCGTGCGTCTCTCGCGGTCGAGATATCGTCCGATGTCGACCGGCCGCATCTCGATCGGACGCTCGCGCTCCCAGTAGCGGCGCATGTTCTCGGGCAGATGCGCCATGAGGCGCTCCTTGAGCTCGGACTCGCTCGGCAGCGTTTCCGGGGGAGGCACTTGCGGCATCTCGGCCGAGTGGTCGAAGCTCGTCTCCGTCTTGTGGAAGGAGACGCTCATCGCGAACATCGCGCGACCGTGCTGGATGCCCTTGACCCGCCGCGTGGTGAAGCTGCCGCCGTCGCGGATTCGCTCGACGTCGTAGACGATCGGTTCGGCCGGATCGCCGGGCAGCAGGAAATAGGCGTGTGCCGAATGTGCGATTCGGTCCAGCGGCACCGTCCTCACCGCGGCGACCAGGGCCTGTCCGAGCACCTGCCCGCCATAGACGCGCTGCCATCCTTCCGCCGGTCCCCTGCCGCGAAAGAGGTTCTGCTCAAGCCTTTCAAGATCGAGGATTGAAAGCAGCCCCGCCAGGGCGGACGAGCTGCTGGAGGTGCGGCGTGCTCGTTGTTCCGGTTCGCCGCTCTTGCGCTGAGACTTTCGCGTCGCCATGGTCCCCGTCGCGTCGAATGTGCTACTCGACAGTCATCGGCGTTGAGCTAATGTGTGCAACGCAGCATAAGTCAAGGAGGCGAAGGGGACTTTGGCCGGCCCCGGAACAACGCGCTTCGAGATCGCCATCGCAGGGGCGAGCCACACCGGGCTGGCCTTGGCACTCGCCTTGCGCGCCATGCTCGGCTCCGGTGTCCGGATCGCCCTCCTCGACCGCGAGCCCATCCTCCAGCCGGCGGCCCGCAAGCCCGACCCGCGCGCCTTCGCGCTGTCCGAGGGATCGCGCCGGCTGCTTGCTGCCCTTGGTGTCTGGGAGCGCCTGTCGCCAAGCCCGCAGCCCGTGAGCTCGATTGACATCACGGACAGCAGTCTGACGCACGCGAGCCGCCCGGTCCTGCTCCACTACGATAACCGCACCGCTGACGGTGCCGTCGCGACCTACATCGTTGAGGCCGAGGTGCTTCGTCGCGCCATGGCGGAACGGGTCGGCGCGGCGGACTCGATCGAATGCCTGCCGCGGGCGACCGTTTCAGCGTTCTCCGACGGCGGCGGCGGCGTGCGTATCGAACTCGCAGACGGTACGGCGCTGACGTCGGAACTGCTGGTCGCCGCCGATGGCGGCAGCTCCCGCGTGCGTCAGGCTGCCGGCATCAAATGTGTCGCTTGGAGCACCGGGCAGGTGGGCATCGTGACGACGATCGTCCACGAGAAGCCGCACGCAGGACGGGCCGTGCAGAATTTTCTCCCCGGAGGACCGTTTGCCATGCTCCCGTTGTCCGGGAACAGGAGCTGCGTCACCTGGTCCGAGGAGCGCGATGCCGGCCGATCGATCGTCGAGGGGGATGATGCGCGTTTCCGCAGCGAACTCGAACGCCGGCTCGATTATCGCCTTGGTCGAATAGAGCGCATCGGACCGCGCGCTCTTTGGCCGCTCGAATTCCGGATTGCGCGAACCCTGATCGGGTCGCGCCTCGCGCTGGCCGGCGACGCCGCCCGAACCGTCCACCCGATCGCCGGCCAAGGCCTCAACCTGGCTTTGCGGGACGTCGCGGCGCTCGCTGAATGTGTGGCGGACGCGGTACGTGTCGGGCTCTCCGCCGGCGACGTTACCGCGCTCGAGCGTTACGAGCTCTGGCGGCGCTTTGATGCGGCGTCCTCCGCGGCGGTGTATGCCGCACTGAACGCGGTCTTCTCCAACGACTGGACCCTGGCGCGGGCGGCCCGCTCCGCCGGTCTCGGTCTCGTCGACCGGGCGGCGGGGATCAAGTCGCTTCTGGTGCTGGAAGCCGCCGGGCTGACCGGCGACCTCCCGCGCTTGATGCAAGGGTCAGCGGCAATCAGCCCGGCCGCGGTCGGCTAGAAGCGCCGCCGCGGGCCCGTGTCGATGTGAAAGAGGCCGCGACCGTAGTGCTTGAGCCCGCCGCCATGCGAGGAACTCAGGTAGGCGTAGGCGCCACGCACATTGCCGTGCACCCGGAAATCCGCGGCGCTGCCGGTCAGATGATAGGATCGCCGCGCCCCGCCGACGCGTCTGTTGTGCGCATGGCTGCGGCAGGTGGAGGACACGGTAACCGCCCCGAACTGAGCAGCGACCGCCGCAATCACGTTGTGGAGCGCCGCACTGAGGCAGCCGGCGTTGGCGATCCATCTGATCGGGCCGCCGCCCGAAAGGCTCGGGGCCGGCGCCGGTGCCGGCATGTAACTGCCGCCCAGACTCGCGACCTGCACTCCTTTGGTGCGTCCGCGTTTGCTTGTCCGCTGCGTTGTCGGACCGCCGAGACGACTCGCCTTGAAGGTCGCTTCGCTCGCCGGGAAGGCGCGCCCGAGCCAGTCGCTTGCGTCATCGGCAAGGGCGGCGCTGCTCCCGGCCGTCAAGGTGGCTGCGGCGAAGGCGGCAAACGCTATTGCCATGGCGACGCCTGTGCGCCGCCAGCTCTTGAAGGACCACATGATCTAGCTCCCCTGTGGCTCCGCCGGCCCCCGTTTGCCCCTGGGTTCCCGATCCAGTTGAGGCCGGCGGCGTTGGCCCCGCTCGGAGAGCGTCCTTAGGCAGCCCGGTCCCGAATTGGCACAGCCGATTGCCAGTATGGTTACCGGACGTGCCGGAGGCGTCCCCGCTGTCGCGGGCCGAAGAAGGGTCCCAGCCGTCGCATCGGCCCTTCCGACCGGGCGCTGCAATCGACGGCCCCGCCGCCAAAAATCAAGAATAATTATGATAAATCAAATCGATAAATCATATCGCTCTGCCTCCACCGCCAGTCCGGATCGATCAGACTGTCGAGCGCGCACTGGTCCGGCCGGGATGAGCCCGGCACGGCGCAGGGAGCTCCTATGCGCCATCTGGATGGGTCGGCGCGACCGGCTGATGCGAGCGGATGGCCGCGACGTTAAAGACCTTGCGGGGAGTGAGCCTCATCGGCGCCGGCGGTTCTGGCGAGAGCGCGGCGCAGCACCTTGAGGGAGCGACTGTTCGGCTCGGGCATGATCGCTTCGCCCTGCAGGAGGTGACGCCGTCCTGGGCTTCAGGACCCGCTCACCAACCGGCGGGCGGCGTCCAGGCGACCGCCTCATCGAGCGGGTAGGACGGCCGTGGAATGCGGCTCAATTGAAGCCGCTCGAGCACGGGCGACGTGAGACCGGCCGTGTCCACCTCGTAGACCTGCTCCGGGGGAAACCAGGGGATGAACCCCGCCCTGAAGTGCCCCCGCGACTTGACCGCAACGGTATGCGCCTTGCCGATGTCGAGGCCGAAAATCTCGAAGAAGCCGGGGTCCGCGGTCTGCGAGCGGTCGGAAATGACGATCGCCGTGACGCCGCCGATCCTGAGTGCCGCCGACGGCCCGAGCTTGAGCGTCCGCCCTTGCGCATAGCCGAGCCGCCCAACAAACGTGCCGTGATGAAGCCCGACCACCTCGGCCTCCGCCTCGAATGGCACATCACAGGGAAGGCCAGGCAGCGTATTGAACTTTGCCACCAGGCGTCCACCCACGCCCGCCCTGTGTGCCGCAGCCGCGAGGGGGGGATCGAAGAAGCTGCCGATGAGAACGTCTTGGGCGCCGGCGCGTACGAGCGCCGACAGCAGCTCGGTCGTCCGGCCCGTTCCGCCGCCGCCCGGATTGTCGCCGGAATCGGAGAAGATCACGGGCTTCCGGTTGCGCGCGAGCGCAATCTCCACGGCTCTCGACAGCGGCGTCAGCGTCTTCTTCCAGCGCGGCAGGTCTCGCCAACCCCGCTCCGCGATCTCCCGCGCAAGCATTCGCGCCCGCGCCACGTCCCGCCGGGCGGTGACCACGATGGCAACCCCGTTCTTGCTGCTGTCGGAAAAGACGAAGCCGCCGAACACGGAGACGTTGAGAATGTCGCCGGCGAGTTCCGCGCGCCGCCGGTTGCCGAAGTCGATCATATCCCCGTAGGGACCGCTGGCAGTCAGCAGCGACACTGATGCCGGCGTCAGCGGCAGGCGGATGAACGCGGACTTGGGATCGGCGAGGCCGGCCAGCATGAGCCTCAAGCCAAGCGCCGCTTCCTCCCCGCGCTCGATGTAGTCGACGTGCGGATTGGTCCGGTAGCCGACGATCAGGTCGGCGTTCTCCACCATCCGCTCCGATATGTTGCCGTGAAGGTCGAGCGTGACGATGACGCGGCCTCGGGGGCCGGCAAATTCCCGCGCCAGCGCAATCACTTCGCCGTCCGGATCGTCGCGGTCGGTGGCGATCATGGCGCCATGGTTCGCCACATAGACGGCATCGAGCGGGCCGGCTGCCGCGAGCCCTGCGCGGATCTTGGCCAGGTAGTTATCCATCAGTCGGCCGTCGATGGGCCCGTGCGGATGGCAGGCGGCAAGCAGGATCGGCACGGGCTGCCAGGGCCCGGTTGCGTCCATGGTCTTCACGAACGCGGCTGCCTCCCCGATGATGAATGGACTGGCCTCCCGCGCCGCGGCGAGAATCTCCGGTCCCTCAAGTTGATAGAAACTGCGGAAGTCGGCCTCGTGTGCGACGGGGGCCTGCCGGTTGCTCTCGAGCCAGACGCCGATGATCGCGACGCGCGGTCCTGCCATTCCTCAGTCTCCGTCGTAAGGCGCTCTTGGCGGCTTCCTCTCGCCCGTGCACGCAAATCTAACGGCCGGCTCGAATGCCGTCACGGGAAAGCAGGAAAGCGGCTTGCAGCATTTTCGACGCAGCGAAGCTCAGCGTGCCAGGAGGCGCTCGATCCGCTCCGAGGCCTGCCGGCGCTCTTCGGCGGTCATGTGCAAGCCCACCTTGCTGCGGCGCCACAGAATGTCCTCAGCGGTCCGCGCCCACTCGTGCTCGCGCATGTAAACGACCTCCCGTTCGCTGAGGCCGTGACCGAGATCGAGCCCCATGCCGGAGGCGTCGCGGGCATCCCCGATCACCTCGGCGAGCCGCGATCCGTGCCGCCGCGCCAGCCGTTTGAGCGTCAACGGCGAAAAGCCCGGGTAGGCGGCGGCCATGCGCCGAAGAAATCCGTCGAAGTCCGCCCCTTCGATGTCGCCGCCGGGCAGAGCCGCCGTTGCCGTCCACGGACCTGCCAGGTGCGGCAGATGCGCGGTCAAGCGAGCCAGCACGTCCTCCGCCAGCCGCCGGTAGGTCGTGACCTTGCCGCCGTAGCACGACACAAGCTGCGGCCCGCCGGTCCGCGGTCCGCTCTCGATCCGGTAGTCCCGGGTCACCGACGATGGGTTTTCGTCGCCGTCATCGAGAAGCGGTCTCACGCCCGAATAGCGCCACACGATGTCCTCAGGCCGGGGTGGGCTCCTGAAGAACCGTCGTGCAAGGTCGAGCAGGTACTGCTCCTCGTCCTCGCTGATCTGGACCGATCCCGGATCGCCCCTCCAGCTCACGTCAGTGGTGCCGATGATCGCAAACCGCTCCTCGAACGGGAGCGCGAAGACAACTCTTCGATCAGGACTTTGCAGCAGATAGGCCGTCTCGCCCATGCCCTCGATCCGCGGCACCACGATGTGGCTGCCCTTGACGAGACGCACGCGCGGCCGCGCCGCGCCGAGCGATGTTCCCGTCGCCGCCAGCGAATCGATTTCGCCGACCCAGGGCCCGGCCGCATTGACGATGTGACGGGCCAAAATGCTCCGGGTCGCGTTGCCGGACAGCAGCGTGATCTGCCAGCCAGCCTCGCTGCGACGGAGTTCCGTGACCCGGGTCCGGGTGAGGATGCGTGCGCCCCGCCTGGCCGCCGCCTGCGCATTGGCGACGACGAGCCGCGCATCGTCGACCCAGCAGTCGAAGTAGGAGAACCCGCGGACAAGGTCGGCTCTGAGCGCGCTCCCGGCCGGATCGCGCGTGAAATCGACGCTCTGCGAGCCCGGAATGACGCGCCGTCGTGCCAGGTGATCATAAAGAAACAGTCCGGCACGGATCATCCACCTGGGGCGCAGGCCCGCCACATGCGGCAGCACGAAGCGCAGCGGCCAGATGAGGTGGGGAGCCTTTCCGAGCAGCACCTCCCGCTCCGCCAGCGCCTCCCGGACGAGGCGGAAATCATAATGCTCAAGATACCTGAGGCCGCCGTGAATGAGCTTCGAGGACGCCGATGAGGTAGCCGAGGCGAGGTCGCCCATCTCTGCGAGCACCACGGAAGCGCCGCGGCCGGCCGCATCCGCGGCGATGCCGCAGCCGTTGATTCCGCCGCCAATGATTGCGAGATCGACGACATCGCCGCTCATCGACACGCCTCACAGAGCTCCGGTCGCGCCGGATCGGGTCCCTTCCGGCGACCTGGCCGGACGCCGGCCAATTTAGCGGCCCGCGCTTGGTAATTCATTGATGCGATGTGCGCCATCCGCTCGGCGAGCGTGGCCGTCGCCCGTCCCGCCGGTCAGCTCAAGACCCTGTAGAAGAGCGATCCCGCCAGCATGAAGGCGGCCGCGAACGCCGCCGCAAGGGCAAACTGGAGGTAGGTCTGGCGGAGCACGGTGCCGATGACCTGTTGCGCCACGGACTCCTGCGGTCGCTCGCCCGGCTTCAGCATCAGCCAGACTTCCGTCTGCTTGTAGGGCCGTCGCCGGGCGCTAAGCGCCTTGAGCAAGAGGACGAAGCAAGTGAGCAGGCATAGGAGCCCGGCGGACCGCAGTGCGAGTGCCATCTCGCCGGAAAGGCCCACGAAGAAAGTGAGGATGGCGAGGGTTGCAAAACCGCACGCGCGTCCGACTGACAGTCGCGCCAGATACTCGATGCGATCGAGCATGGCGTTGGCCTCCGCCTGCCAATTGGCGCCAATATCTCTTCCCGATGCTGGCCAGGCAACAAGAACCGGTTGCGTGCTCACGAAGTGTTGACTGCGCGATCCCCTGGCTGCCTCACTCATGGAGACCAAACGCGCCCATGAGGCCGGGCAAGGACGCAACGAGCGTGGCGACAAGCCAGATCCCAAGCGAAATGGGCGTCGACTCGCTCTCCCCCCGCACCCGCTCGTAGATCGCGGCCGGGATGCCGCCGATCATCAAGGTCACGAGCGAGATCAGAATCGAGGTGAAGTAGAAGAGTAACAATGGGCTCGCAATGAGCGACGCCACGAACGGCTTCAACAGAAAGAGAACCGGATCGAAGAGCGGCGAAAAATGCATCCCGTTGAGGAGCGAAGCGCCGACCGTCGCAACCAGCAGCACGTCGCGCTGCATGGTGTCCTGCCGCCGCTGCAGATCTTTCTCGTCGTGCATGTCAGCCTCCGATCTGGATGCGCATTCCGGCCGCCACGCACGTCAGGTACCAGAAGATGCGCCCGGCCATCAGCCACGCCATGGCGAACACGACGACGACGCCGTCGGGGACGATGCGCGGCGTCACGTACCGGACGGCCTTGACGACGGGATCCGTGACCGTCCGGAAGACCCGCAGAATGACCGCGTCCTGCCGGTTTGCGAACACGAGTTCCAGGACATAGCGCCCGATCAGCGTATAGATCAGCGCCGCCATGATCAGGTTCGGCACATGGAAGTACCAGTGCGCGAAGAAGCTCTGCGTCGGTGTCATGAGAGGGCTCCCGGCGGCAGGGGCGAGGCTGTTGCGAAGCACCGAAGGTGCATAAGGAAGAGGCGGGGCACAAGGCCCCGCCCCTCAGCGCTGGTGCAACTGCGTGTCGCGGCTTCAGTGGCCAATCACGATGGCGCCGCCGTCTCGCAGGATGGGCCCGCCCTTCGGACGGCGCGCGGCGTCGACGAGCCGCGTCACCTCCTCGGAGGGCTTGCGCGACATCAGCGACACGACCCAGATCACAAGGAACCCGATCGGCAGCGAGAACAGCGCCGACGAGATGTTGTTGATGTTGAGCCAGCCGACTTTCGACGCGAGCGGGTTCGAGATCAGCACGGGACCGTTCGCGACGTTGGGATCGGCCAAATGTTTCGCCATGTCGGCGGCTGAGATCAGCGGCGCGCCCGTCGCCGGATTGAGCAGTGAGCTCATCCCGAAGTACTGCACGCCGATGTGCGGCCAATAGCGCGTCGTCACAAGGTAGAACAGGCACAGCCCGAAACCGACGATCATGCCGGCGATGGCGCCGGCTCTGGTCGTTCCCTTCCACCACACGCCGAGGACGAGTGCGGGGAAGATCCCGGCAGCCGCGAGCGAGAAGGCCCAAGCCACCATCGCGAGGATGTCGGCTGGCCGCGTTGCCGCCGTGGCCGCAGCGTAGGCCGCCACCACCAACAGGAGGACACGCGAGATCAGCAAGCGCTTGCCGACCTCGTCGGACAGCGACCAGATGTAGGCCGCGATGGCAAGCACCAGAAGGATGACGCCGGTGAGCCAAATGGCGCGCGAAATGCCGAGGATGGGCGCTCCCGTGGCAAACAGCGCGAACAGCCCAACGAGGGCCGCGACCACCGCCAGCAGGCTGATGAACCAGCGAAGCACGCGGTTCATCGGCGTGATCGTTTTGTAGTAGAGGTCGTGGCTCAAGGCGTTGGCGATGGCGAGCAGGAGACCGTCCGCCGTCGACAGCGCCGCCGCGAGACCGCCCGCCGCGACAAGGCCGGAGATCACGTACGGCAGACCCGCGATTTCGGGCGTCGAGATCACGATGGCGTCCGGGTTGAGTGCCAGGTCCTGATGCCGCAGGACGCCCGGATGGTTGGCGACTGCCTGACAGGCCTGGATGACGGCATCCTTGCTCGCCGCCGCCTTGCCGCAGATGTTGACAAGACCTGCCTTACCCCACGTGTAGATCCACTGCGGCAGGTCGGCGAGCGCCGTCTTCTTGGCGATCAGCGAGTACACCTCAAGCTTCGAGAACGCCGCGTACGCCGGCGCCGTGAAGTAGAGAAGGAAGATGAAGAACAGCGACCACGCCACCGAGACTCGCGCCTCCCGGACCGAAGGCGTCGTGAAGTAGCGCATCAGGATGTGCGGCAGCGACGCCGTTCCCACCATCAGGCATAGAATCAAGGCGAAGTAGTTGCCCATCGAGTAGTTCACGAACGGCATCGTATGCGACTTCAGCGTCGCCGCCGACGCCAAGCCATCCGCCAGCATCTTTTTCTCGAGTTGCGTGATGTCGGCGATGGCTTGACCGTAGGTGAGCTGCGGGATCGGGATTCCGTACTTCTTCGTTGATAGCCAGATAACCGGGATCAGGTAGGCGACGATGAGCACGATATATTGCGCAACCTGCGTCCACGTCACCGCCTTCATGCCGCCGAGCATCGAGCAGAGCAGGATGCCTGCGAGCCCGACATAGACGGCAAGCTCGAAGTCCATGCCGAGGAAACGCTGCGCAATGAGGCCGGTGCCGAAGATCTGCGCCACCACATAGGTGAACGAGCAGGCCAGCAGCACGATGACGGCCAGGAAGCGGGGAAAGTTGCCCTCATAGCGCGCCGCGAAGAAGTCGGGCACGGTATAAGCCCCGAACTTCCGCAGGAACGGCGCGATCAGGATTGCGACCAGCACATAGCCCCCCGTCCAGCCGAGAACGAAGGAGAGGCCGTCGTAGCCAAGCAGGAAGAGCGAGCCCGCCATGCCGATGAACGAGGCGGCCGACATCCAGTCGGCGCCCGTCGCCATGCCGTTGTAAAGTGCCGGCACACTGCGCCCTGCCACGTAGTACTCGCCCGAATCGGCCGTCCGCGACAGCACCCCGATCACCGCGTAAACCAGGATCGTCAGGAAGACGAAGCCGTAGCCGATGATGTGGTTGGGGACGCCGAGCTGCTCGAGGATCGCTAGCAGGATTACGAATGCAAAGAAACCGCCGGTGTAGGTGGCGTAAATTCTGCCAAGGTTGTTCAGGAAGCTGCCGCCGGCCGCTTGTGACTGCGTTGCCATCGTGAATGTCCTCCCTCACACATCCTCAGCGACGCCTTCTTCGCGGTCGATGGTGTCCTGCCGCTTGGCGAACACGAACAGCATGACCACGAAGGCGATCAGCGAGCCCTGCGCGGCCATGTAGAAGCCGAGCGGGAAGCCCAGGAATCTGTAGTCGTTTAGGGACGTGACGAAGAAATGGACGCCGAAGCTGAAGACCACCCACAGCACGAACATCGTCCACATGAGACGACTGGTTCTTGACCAGTATCTGTCACCGTCTGGTGTTGCCATCCTCGGTTTCTCCCGGTTGTGCGGCAGTTCGTGACGTCGCCGCTTCGCTTCGCGACCCGATCCACGGTGCCCGCGCATGGCACGCTCGCCGGAGCGGGAATCGTTGGGTCGCCTGAGGGTACGTTAAGGTCCTGGCAACCATCCGCGAACCTGGACTTTCGGCTGATTGCGGGGCGGTCCAGAGAGAATTTCTGCGGCGCACAAAATCTGCAAGCATCGATGTTGCAACGCAAGAGGTGCAGCGCCCTTGAGAGCCAGGCCCTCCAGGTACGCGAGCTAGCGCCGCGTGCTGGAGGGGCTCTTGAGTGCCGCGGGCGGCAGCGCCGAGCGGGTTTATGCCACCGGGAGCTGCCGGCCCAGCCTCCCTCACCGTCGGCCGCACGGATCGACCCCGTGAGGGGCGGCCTGGCCAAGCCGGTCTGCTCTGACGCAATGAGGGTATCCGGCGGCCTGCACGCGTCGCGATCCCTCATTGCTCAGGCAACTGTCGCAGTGTGACAGTCCGCCAGCCTGACACCTGCTCCGGTGCAGCCTACGAGGTACCCGGTCGATCGAAGGAAGCAGTCGCCGACGGGGCCCAGCCGTCGAGGAGCCGCGCGGATGGCCCACAACGAAGAGCCGACAAGCAAGGAGGCGGCGGCGCTCCCCATCCCCTATTGGGAATTTCTGCCGTTGATGGCGCTGCTGATGTCGCTCACGGCGATGTCCATCGACATCATGCTGCCGGCGCTCCCCGACATCGGCGCGACCCTGCGGGTTTCAGATCGCAGCAACCTCCCGCTCGTCGTCTCGGTGTTCATGTTCGGCGCGGCGATCGGCCAGCTGGTGTGGGGGCCCTTGTCCGACCGCTTCGGCCGCCGGCGGCCGCTCCTCGCCGGTGTCCTCCTGTTCATTACCGCCACGCTCGTGGCGCTGTTGGCCGCAAGCTTCGAGCAGCTCCTCGCCGCACGCTTTCTGCAGGGCATCGGCGCCTCTGTCGGCCGCATCATCGTGACCGCGATCGTGCGCGACCTCTTCTCCGGTCGCGCCATGGCGCGCATCATGTCGCTGGTGATGATGGTCTTCATCCTGGTGCCGATTCTCGCCCCATCGGTCGGCCAGCTCGTCCTCTTGATCGGCAACTGGCGCTGGATTTTCACCGTCCTGCTCGGCGCCGGATCGGTGGCGGTCCTGTGGGCCGCCGTGCGGCTGCCGGAGACGCAAAAGCCCCTTGCTCGGGGCGCGCGCCGCAGCTCGCTCGGCGAGGCGCTTCGCCTGGTGCTCGGCAATCGCACCACGTTCGGCTACGGCATCGGCCAGGGTTTCGTGTTCGGGATTCTTGTTGCCTACATCGCGAGCGCCCAGCAGGTGTTCGGGGGCGCCTATGGCCTCGGCGAGCTTTTCCCGCTCGCCTTCGGCAGTGTCGCCTGTGCGCTGGCCGCCGCTTCCTTCACCAATTCGCGCCTCGTCCAGCGTCTGGGAATGCGACGGCTCTCGCACAGCGCCCTGGTCGCCGTCCTGGTGCTGAGCACGTTCCTCGCGATCGTTGCCGCGGGTCGCGGGCTGGGCTTTCCCGGCGCGCTCGCCGGCATGATGGCCTGTTTCTACCTCTACGGTCTGATGCTTTCGAATTTCAACGCCATCGCCATGCAGCCGATGGGAGCCGCGGCCGGCATGGCGGCGTCCCTGACGGGGAGCTATTCGACGGCAGCGGGTGCACTCTTCGGCACGCTGATTGCCCGCTCCTTCGACGGCACCGTTTTGCCGTTGTTTGCGGGTTTCGCCGCGCTCTCTGGTGCGGCGCTTCTCACCGTCTTTTTCATCGAAGGCCGCAACGGCATGTTCCGCGGCGAATAGCGCAACCGGAATGCAAGGCCCGGAGGACGGCCCCTTCTGGTGTGTTGCGACCCCGGCAAGGGAGGGAGCCCGAAACGCGCGGTTCACGCCGGGTGGCGCGCCCATCGCACGCTGTGTTTGCCTTTCGTCCCCATTGCAGCCGATAGTGGTTCGCATCGTGCGCATACCTCCAGCAGCAGGAAGGATTGTCGCCATGAAAGCCGCCGTCGTCGGTGCAACCGGTGTCGAGGTGCGGGATCTGCCGGCCCCGAAGCCCGGCCCCGGTCAGGTCCTGGTCCGCGTGCGCGCGGCAGGATTGAACCGCGCCGACTTGATCATGGCCTCGGGCCGGATGCATGGCACCGCCGGCGGGGCCGGTACCATCCTTGGGCTGGAGTTTGCAGGCGAGGTGGTCGAGGTCGGCGCCGAGGTGCAGGGCTTCAAACCCGGCGACCGCGTCATGTGCTCCGGCGCCGGCGGCTACGCCGAGTTGGCGGTTGCCGATCATGGCCGCACGCATCTCATTCCCGCAAACAACATGACCTTTGCCCAGGCCGCGACGCTGCCGGTCGCCTTGCAGACGATGCACAATGCCGTGGTCACGGCCGGCCGCTTGCGCCGGGGCGAGACCGTTCTGGTGCAGGGGGCAAGCTCCGGCGTCGGCCTTGTGGCCTTGCAGATCGCCAGGCACATGGGAGCGCGGCTCGTCATCGGCACGTCGACGAACCCGGCTCGCCGCGCGCGACTTGCCGAGTTCGGCGCCGATCTGGCGCTTGATTCCCGCGATCCCGCCTGGGCCGAGTCCGTTCTCAAGGCAACCGAAGGCAAGGGCGTCGATCTCATCGTGGACCAGATCTCGGGCTACGTTGCCAGCGACAACCTGCGCGCGACCGCGATCCTCGGCCGCATCGTCAACGTCGGCCGGCTTGGCGGCTTCCGGGGCGAGTTCGATTTCGATCTGCACGCGCTGCGCCGGATCGACTACATCGGCGTCACCTTCCGCACTCGGTCCGTGGAAGAGGTGAGGGAGATCAACCGCCTCATGCGGCGCGATCTCTGGCCAGCCGTCGAGGCGGGACGCATCTCGCTGCCCATCGACCGCACGTTCCCCCTCGAGCAGGCCGCCGATGCGCTTGCACACATGAAGGCGAACGCACACTTCGGCAAGATCGTTCTGACCAACTGAGGCTCGGTGCGCCAGGACGCCGATCGATGGAGGCAGCCCGCCGTTCCAGGGTCAAGCTGCGTCGAATGCAGCCCCCGTCCGCTCCATCTCGATCCTCTCGAGCAGAGACAAGAGCTCATCCCAGTCGATTGGTTTCGGCAGGTACTCGGTCATTCCGGCCGCGATGCAGGCCTCACGGTCCTTCTTCGAGGCGCCCGCGCTGACCGCGATGATCGGTGTCATGCGGTGACGCCCGATCGCTCGGATCAATGTTGTCGCGGTGATGCCGTCGAGCTTCGGCATCTGCACGTCCATGAGGATGACGTCGAAATCATGCGCTTTCGATTTCTCGACAGCCTCTGCGCCGTCCTGCGCGATCTCGAGCGCATAGCCTGCCGACTTGAGCAAGGCGGTCGCAACCAGCCTGTTGGGTCCGTTGTCCTCGACGAGCAGGATGCGCAATCGCCCGGCCATTGCGGGAGAACCTGCGGCGAGGTCCCCTGGAGCGGGTTGACCTGAGCACGCGCGCCTCAGTCCCTTGTTGATGGCTTCGACGAGGCCGACGCTGAAGGGACGGGCAAGGAGTTCGTCGCAGGTGAGATCCCCGACGGCCCGCAGATTTCGTGCCGGATAGTCGTCGATCAGGAGAAGGGCGGGTCTGCTGCGTGTTTCGGGATGCCTCGCGCCTTCGAGGGCGTTCAGCAGATTGATCCCGCTCACCCGCCAATCCATGAGGATGCAGGAAATTGCAGTGTCGTGAATTGCCGCGCGGACCTCGTCCTGACTTTGGGCCCAGGCGAAAGTGTGCCCAAGCGCCGTGCAGTAGTCCGCGGCCGTCGAGGCGATGGCGGGCGATTGCGTGATCGTGAGCACACAGGACTGTCCGCCGGACCAGGCGGCGGTCGTGCGCGCCTGGACCACGGCCTTGTGCTCGGCCGAGATGGGCAGACGGAAGTGGAACGTGCTGCCGGAAGGCGTTCGAGGTGCATACCACACCTCTGCCGCCATCAACCGAGCGAGCTCGCTGCTGAGCGCAAGCCCGAGCCCCGTGCCGCTGTGGCGGCGCTTGTGCGAGGAATCGACTTGCGAAAACCGTTTGAAGAGGAGATCGGCGTCCTCCGGCGCGATTCCGCAGCCCGTATCCGACACCGTGAAGTGGACGCTGGTCTCTCCCGACTGGATATCGTGAACGGCGTGAAGCTGTACGAAGCCCGTCGAGGTAAACTTGATCGCGTTGCCCAGGAGATTTGTCAGGATCTGCTTGATGCGCAGGGGATCGCCGCGCATGTGGGAGGGCAGCAGCGGGTCGACGAACACCGTGAGCTCGAGGCCTTTCGCATAAGCCGCCGGCGCGAGCATTTTGACGACATCCTCGATGAGTTCCGCGAGCTCGAACTCGACGTCCTCGATCGTGACCTTGCCGGCCTCGATCTTCGACAAGTCGAGAATGTCGTTGATAATCCGCAGGAGCGACTCGCCCGAGGCTCGGATGACCGCCAGATGATCGCGTTGCGAGCTGTCGAGTCGCGATGCGGCGAGGACGCGCGTCATGCCAAGGATGCCGTTGAGCGGGGTTCGCAGCTCATGGCTCATCGTGGCGAGAAAGTTGGACTTGGCCTGGCTCGCCGCCTCGGCCTCGGCGGCCGCCTGCCGCAAAAGCCTCTCCGTGCGCGCCCGCGCGCTCACATCGTGAAAGACGAACACGGTCCCGCCGTCGGGGCCTTCGCTGATGCTCAGCTGGTACGAACGCCCGCCCGAGCCGGCAAACTCCTCTGGATAGGTGCCATCGCGCATCAGCCGGCCGAGCGCCTCGCGGACCATGGCACCCGTGATCTTTCCCCCGCGGGGGGCTTGCAGGCCAAGCGCGTCCGTCGCACTGCGGTTCCACACGATTGGGGTGCCGCCGGCGGTGACGCTGATGACGCCCGCTGCCGCGTTCGTGAGCACGCGATCGAGCAGCGCGAAACGCTGGGTGTTTTGCCGCGCATAGCGGATCGAGCGATCGAGAAGCTCGGTCGTCAAGCTGTCTTTGACGAGATAGTCGACGGCTCCCGCCTCCTGAGCGGCGAGATCGATGCCCGGGTCCTGCAGCCCGGTGAGCAGGATCATGGGACAATGCGGGTAGTCCGCCCCGACCTGCGAGATGAACTCAAGTCCTGTCCTGCCGTCGATCTGATAATCGACCAGCGCCACGTCGAATGCCCGCTCCTTGAGCTCGAGCTTGGCTGCGTCGTACGACGCGGCCCAGACCACGCGATGCGGCGCGCGATGGATGCCCTTCAGGAGATCCTGCGTAAGGAAGAAATCGTCGCGATCGTCCTCGACGAGGAGGACGACGATCTCCCTTGCCTGAAGCGGATCTCCCATTGGCGGTTGTCCTTCAAGTCAGCCGGGACCGCGGCGGCAACCTACGGCCTAGTAGGCGGCCTGCGCCGTCGGCAACTGCACGATCTCTATCCAGTAATGATTGAGCGTTCGCACCACGTCGACGAGCGATTCGAACGAAACCGGTTTCGTGATGAACGAGTTGACGCCAAGGTCGTAGCTCTTGAGCACATCCTCCTCCGCCTTTGACGTAGTGAGAACCACGACGGGGATCCGGCGAAGCTGCGGGTCCGCCTTGATCTGCGCCAGTGCGGTTCGCCCGTCCATCAGCGGCATGTTGAGATCGAGGAGGATGAGACCCGGCTTGCGGTTGCCCAATCCCTGCCGGGCATAGCCGGCCTCGCCGCGCAGGCATTGCAGGAGTTGCTCGCCGTTCTCCACGAACACGAGTGGATTGGCGAGCTTGCTTTCCTTGAAGGCATCCTCGATCAGCATCCGGTCGTCGCTGTCATCGTCCGCGATGACGATGGTTACTGGAGTCTTTGCTGCGCCGCCCATTGTTGTTCCCCCTCTCTGGCAAGCGTCGATCCTGTGTCAGGCAGTCCTGCGAAGCGGCTCCTCGGCGTCTGTCTCGATGAGCGCATTCTTCTCGATGAGCAGTCGGCGGATATCCCCGAGATTGCGCAACGAGGTTATCTCGGGCATCGTGAACCGAACCTGGAAGGCGCTTTCGACCGCGAAGATCACCTCGATGTGTCGCAGCGAGTCCCACCGTGGCGTGGTCTGTGCATTCGAGCTGTCGGAAAGCTCCGACTCGTCGACCTCGAGTATCGACGCAACGATCTGCTTCAGTCTCATGATCCTTCCTTTCTGGCTTTGCCTTGTGGCGCGTTTCCCTGCGAGCTGTCGTCACTCGAAGATCCTGTGACGGATTTCGTACGGCCAGCGCTCCGGGTCGAATCCGTGTTGCGTGAAGGCGCCAAGCACCCAGCGCTCGATCCCGAGCCCGACGCAGCCCGTGTGCGCCGCCTCCCCGCTCCCCGTCGTGATGCCGAACCTCGTGCCGAAGAAGTTCCCATGCAGATTAAGCGAGCCGCAGGCGAGCGGCTTGATCCGGCCTCTGTCGTCGATGACCGGGATCTTGATCTCGTTTTTCACTTCCTGCGCCGCCTGCCAGAACTTCTTGGCGGCGGACACGGTGGCGAAGAAAGGGTCCGTCGCGGTCTGCACCCGGCAATCGAGGTCGAACATCGATGCCAGTTCCTCGATCAGGCGCAGCGCCCTGCGGCGGCAATCCTGAACGTACTCTTCGCTGCCTGCGAAAACGAGTTCGCGCACGTTGAATTCGTAGAGCCGGTCGAGTCCGTTGATGTTCCTCGACTCGTAGCGGAATACGCGCCCGAGCCACGTGAAGGCGGTGCCGGCACCGAGATCGCGTCCTGCAAGATGCGGATAGCAGGGAAAGCACGCCGCCGGGTTGAGACACATTCCGTCGTGGTGCACGTGATCGTGGGGCGGAAGCAGTGCGCCCTCCGAACACGAGTTGGCGCGGCGAAAGGCCTCGATCGCGTCGAAATCCTCGACGATGTTGCCAACGAATGTCACCGCATTCGGGTGCGAGTCAAAGTATCCGCAGCGCTTTAAGGTTTCGGCGTCGATCAGGGCCGGAAAATGACCGTCTCGCGCGCGGAACTCCCGTCGATAGAGTTCGCCCGCCGTCTGGTCGACGAGCTGGGCGAGACGTAGGACGGGTCCCGAATAAGCCACTTGGCCTCGGCCATAGTCATGCATCCAGCCGCGCGCCATGAGCGCCTCGTTGACGCCGCTCACATACGGCAGCGGGTCCCGTCGCCGGGTCTCGGCGAACACCTTGGTCTCGAAGCCGCTCACCTGACGCGCCATGCTCGCGAGAAAGCGCCGGGCCTTGTCCACGACCTCCTCGATCGGGGCGCCGCGCCTCAGCAGGATTTGGACCGAGTGCCGGTCGGCATTGACCACGATCCGGTCGATGAACGGCGAGACGAAGACGCTCTCCTTCTCGATATCTCCCGCGACCTCGTCATCGACGGCACGCGGCAATTCGAGCGTGAGGCGCAACTCGTCAGTCACATGCTTGTTCACCGGCTGGTCTCCTCAGAACTGATAGTAGAGAAATGTCGAGTCGCCGCCGAGCGATCCGAATGCCAGGCAAAGGAGCGCGCCGAGGACGACCGCCTTTGACGGAGTGGGCGTCCATTGCAGCAGGCCGGCCTCGAGCTCGCAGCCTGCGGGCCGTTGGTCCGATGACATCCAGTAGCGGTTCATGATCTGATGAGTATTCGGCAGCAGGAGCACGATCGCACCGAGAACGATTACCGCCGCGGTCGCGGTGGCGACGGGAAGATCGGGCGCACCTGCAGGCATCGTCGCGAGCGATGCCTGACCGAACGTCCACATCGCCGTGAGGATATGCGCGGCAGACGCAAGATCCGGGGCGCGGAACACGACGAGGCCGCTCACCACCACGGACATCGTGAGAGCCCATGCTGCCGCGGGCGGCAGAGAAACGGCGCTGAGCCGGCTCCAGGCGAGATAGATCGCGATGGCGAGGCCGTGAATGAGCCCATAGACGACGAACGTCCAGCCGGCGCCGTGCCAGATGCCGGCGACCAGAAAGGTGGTGATGGCGGGAAGCGCGCCGGTCCTCCAGAACCGTTCATAGGTCGAGGCGGACCGGCCTTGGAGGGCGCGTGCGCCCCGCACCGCGAGAGGCGTATACACATAGGTTGTGAAGAAGCGCGTCATGGACATGTGCCAGCAGCGCCAGAAATCGGAGATGTTGGTGGTCTTGAACGGGGAGTTGAAGTTCATCGGCAATCTGAAGCCGAACATGCACCCAAGCCCGATCGCCATGTCCGAATAGCCGGAGAAGTCGAAATAGAGCTGCAACGCGTAGCAGACGGCTCCGAGCCATGCGACGGCGGCTGAGAGCGGCCCGCCCGCTGCTGCCGAGGAGAAGACCGCATCTGCGAATGGCGCGATCGGGTCGGCAAGCGCCACCTTCTTGAAGAGCCCCATGCCGAACATCGTGAGGCCGGCGGCGAGCGCCGTTGGATTGAAGGCGGTGGCCGCGCGGTCCTTCATCTGGCCGAGCATTTCGGCTGGCTGCACCAGCGGCCCGGCGGTGACGCAAGGAAAGAAGGTCGCGAAGAGAACGTAGCGACTGAATCCGGGATCTTTGATCTGACCGACGTAGCAGTCGATCAGATACCCGATCTGAATGAACGTGTAGAATGAAACGCCGATCGGAACGACGAGGTGGAGGTGCGCCGCCGACGTGCCCGCCAGTTGGTTGCCGATGTCGATGAGGAAATTCGCATAGCGCAGATAGCCGAGCGCAACCAGGTTGCCCGCAATCCCCGAGAGAAGCAGCGGCCGTGCGATGGCGCGCTCGCCGCTCGCTGCCAGGATGAGCCGGCTCCAGGCATAGTTGGCGGTAACCGAAAGAACGAGAATGATCGCAAGAGTGTAGCTCCACTGCGCATAGAAGGCGATCGAAGCGACCGCGAGGAAGCGGAACGCGGTCATCCAGCCGCCGATCCGATGCGCGAGCAGGAATCCGACATAGCAGGCGGGCAAAACGACAAGGATGAACTGATACGAATGGAAAGCCATGACTGTCCCGACTTTGCCGATCACGGCCCCTGGATTTGGAAGATGCGGGCATGGAGTGCGTTGTGTTTTTGCCAGGCCGGAGCACCGGGCTGTGGCCGCGCCGTCCTGCGCGCTTGGGATGGAGGCGTGCGATCAGCCCATGGCCGCTTCGCGTGCGGTAACGCCGAGCGAATGGCGGCGGGCCTCGGATGTTGGTGCGTGGCTCGGCGAGCCGTCGACCGAGCGCGGGGCGCGGCCGCCGCTTTTGTGTTCGCAGGTGCCGATAGCGCCGTGCCGACCACGTCGGAAAAGACTCGCTCTGCCGTCTTGCCGTGATCCGCGCGATGTTGAGCCCTGCCGAGTTCTTCGATGAGGGCCTGTTGGCTGGCGAGCTCCGGGCGGTCTGCGGCGCTGAGGCGCATCGGCGCGGCGTTCTGCTTGCCGAACTCGGGGTCGCTCGCGGGAGCGCGCACGATCTGCAGGGGTCGTGTGCTGTCGCTGGCCCGGTTCATCCGTTCGAAAATGTGGGCAAGACAACTCGGATTGGCGTGCTCGGCGTCGATATACTGATCGGCCGTGCAGCCGACCTCGCCGGGGTCGAAGCTGCCGATGACGGTGAGGCCGTGCTTGCGCGCCAGGTCGCCCGTCAGGCTCTGGACCTTGCGCAGGCCGTCCATGTACGGCTGATCGCGAACCAGGGCGAGGAAGTCGGGATTGAACGGCGGATGCGCGAGCACGACGGCGACCCCCCGGCGCGTCAGATGGCTGAGCAGCGCATCGATTGCGGCGACGCCCGTGGCATCGATTTGGGGCGGCCGGTTGGCAAGGCTCGCGGCATGCGCCCGCACCATGCGGCGCGTGCGTTCGGGCGTGAACAGGGCGCGGTGCTCGCGCGACCAAACGATCGAGCCTTCCGGCAGCAACGTGTCGAGGGAGCGAAAGTATCTCTGGGTCGTGGAGTGGGGGCGCTCTTCGGCATTGTACCAGCGGGTGACGTTGTCGAAGAGCATGCGAACTGAGAGCTGCTCCTTCCAGCGCTGAAACGGCAGTGTGGCAAGGAGGCCGTGTGGCTCAATCCCGAGCTCGGGCGCCATCGCGCGGTAGTACGGGGTCCCGGGCAGCCAGAGGAAATCCCGTCGCTTCGCGACGGGTGTGAAGAGGTTGTCGCGGATTGCGATGATCATCGTGCGCGGCAGCCGATCGTGACGCGCGAACATCTCCGCCATCGCGAGCATGTCCTCGTAGTAGTCCCGGTGGACATGCGCGTTGTAGAAATTCTTCACCGGCACGATCGCAGCGTGGGCTTCCTGCCAATGACTGGCCCCCAGGATGACGAGCTCCGGGGCCTGCTTCATCGCCCCGATGTGGTGGTTGCGGATCTCGCGGATGTTGAGATTGAGGTCAAAAACCGCGTAGTTGCGCCCGCTCGCAAGCGCCTCGGCGATCTGCCGGGGCCCCGACGGATGGTACATCTCGGGTGCAAACTGCCGATTGAGCAGAACGATGGCCGTGAGGCCGGCGAGCGCGACGATCAGTGCGACGAGGATGTGACGCGCGGCTTTCGAGGCGTCAGGCCAGGACGGCGCGCCGGGCTGGGCGTCAGCCTCCCAAATGACCAATGACCTCGACGCAGACATCTGACCAGGAATCCATACGCGAACTTCTCGTCCCGGTGATAGCAACCGGCGCTTTCGCCACGGTTAATCGGGCTCTGCCCGTGCGAAGAATTTTTCACGCGAAATGAACCGGATAGAGATCGCTGCGCCGGGGGAATGGTGCAATTGCGCGAGACAAGCCGCCCAGGCTCGCGGTGACAGGACGATCGGAGGGCGCCACGGACCAGCGGGGCGGCGGCTATCCGCCGACGGTGGCCAGTGAACAAGGATCAGGCGAACGCCTCTCTGCCCCTGCCTCGCCATGCCGCGATCAGTTTGAGGATGGCCGGCAGCAGGAAGACGGGCAGCAGGCCGACGCCGGTGTAGACGGCAAGCTCCGGTCCAAGCATGTCTCCGATCAGCGCGTAGCCGAGCCCGACGTTCCGAAAGCCGGACAGGATGGCGCCCGTCATGGCGCTTCTGAGGCCGTGCTTGTACATGACAACGGTCGTGATCGAGAGCATGAACACGCAGACGATGGTCGTAAGCCCGAGGAAGAAGAGGACCTGGCCGGGGTCCTTGGCGAGTTGATGCGCTACAGGCGCCATCATGCCGATGCCGAAGACCGAAAGCGCAATCACGACGCCCCAGCGCGCCCAGAGATCGATGCTGTTCCGTAGTCTCGCGCCCAGTCGCGCAGCGATCGGTCGATAGCCGAGAAACAAGGAGATCGGCAGCCCCAGAAAGATCAGAATGCGGATGCCGTAGACGCGAAGATCCATCTGCACCTCGCTGGCGAGCACCAGCGTGAGAAAGAGGAACAGCGAGATCGGCATCACAAGTGTGCTCAGCACCATGCACTGCAGCGAGTCCCGCCGGTTGAGATTGAGCAATACCGCGAGCGCCGGCGCGGCAAAGAGAGAGCCGGAACACGTTGCAACGATCAGGAGCGAGATCACGTAGGACGGGAGCTTGCAGAGCACGCCGAGCGCCACCACGATGGCAGGAAGGGCGAGCTGCTGCCACAGAAGAATCCTGGCAACGCTCGTGTTGAGCGAGACGATCTCACGGAGCGGCAGGGTCGCGAAGGGAGCCAGCGAGAAGATCACGACGAGAAAGAGTCCGGTGAGCGCAACCGGAGACAGCGACGCGGCGAGCGGCGGAAAGGCAAGGCCGAGCAGAATGCTGGCAGCCAGCAGGAACAGCGCAAGCGAACGCTCGTCCAAAAGCGTCATTCGGATCGCCAGAGAGAAGCCCCACCATTTGCGCCGCTCTTGCGGACCGTCCGAGACCGCATTCACTCAGCGACGTAACGTGAGTTGAGCATCGAGCGGTTAAATTTGGTCAAAGGGGCAGGCGTTTGCAGTCCGGCGGCTCCCTGATGCTCGAGCTACCGCGCAGATCCGTTCATTGAAATTTTCTTTTTCCCCCCGATCCTCCGGCCCCCGAGCGGTAGCGAGGACGTCATGGATTTACCCGTTCAGAATCTCGTTTCGCGAGCCGGTAGCCCGGCGCGGCAGCAGCAGCAGCGCGCCGGGGAAGGTTCGGTTCACACCGAGTTTGCTGCGCTCATGTCCGGCGCTGACGTCGGGCTCGCCTTGTTCGATCAGGACCTGCGCCTTCTGGCCTGCAACGGTCTCTACCGGACCCTGTGCGGCTATCGCGAGGAGGAGACCGAACCGGGGACTCCATTCGCCGACCTTGTCTCGCTGTCGCTGCGCCGGCGGGCGATGCCGGAAGCGGACATTGCCGTGGCGCTCGATCGCGCGCTCTCGCGACTCAATCCGGGATCAGGATACACGTTCCGCCACTCATCAGTGAGCGGCCACGAGGTTGAGATAAACCGGCGGCGGCTCGATACCGGCGCTCTCGTCGAGACCGTGCGGGAGGCGCGCAACCAGATCCCGGGCACCGAGCTTGGTGCCCAGTTCGCCCAGATTGCCGACGCAGCGCGCGAGCGCATGATGCACGCGCTCGATGTCATGGCAGACGGATTTGCGCTGTTCGACGCCCAGGACCGTCTCGTCGCCTACAACCGGAACTACGTCAAGTCGAAGCCCAACGCGGAGCATCTCATCTTTCCCGGCACGACCTTCGAGTGCATCCTGCGGGCGTGTATCGAGCGCGGCACCTATGTGATGAACGGTCTCGATGGTGAGGCCTATTTCGCTCAGCGTTTGCGTCATCATCGCAACCCGGGTGCGCCCTATGAGGTGCAGCTGACCGATGGCCGCTGGATTCTGGTGAGCGAGAAGCGCACGCCGGACGGCGGCACGGTCGGCATCCGTTCCGACATCACGCAGATGAAGAGCCGCGAGCTTGATCTCCTGCGCATCTCGCGCAAGCTGCACGCCAAGAACTCGCAGTTCGATGTCGCCCTGAACAATATGATTCAGGGTTTGTGCATGTTCGACGCGAGCCAGCGGCTCATCGTCTGCAACCGCCGCTACCTCGAGATTTACGGATTTTCCGCCGACGTAGTGAAGCCCGGCATCCTGCTCAGCGACATCATGCGCTACAGCGTTTCGCTCGGAAATTACACCGAGGAGGAGGCTGCGCGCGCGCTCGCCGAGCGGTACGACCCGTTGCGTCTGCGCGAGCGCACGACCATCAAGCAGCGGCTGAAGGACGGCCGCGTGATCGCCGTGATGAGCGAGCCGATGAGTGACGGCGGCACGATCGCCACCTATCACGACATCACCGAGAGCGAGAACCAAGCCTTGGCGCTTCAGGCGCACGCGCTCCGTCTCGAGGCTTCGAACCGGGACCTGCAGGAGTTCGCATACGTCGCATCGCACGATTTGCAGGAGCCGCTTCGCAAGATCGAGGCCTTTGCTGACCGGCTAGTCCGCAAGTACGGCAAGACGCTGCCGGAAGACGGCCAGATGTTCATCGAGCGGATGCAGAATGCCGCCGGCCGCATGCGCCAGCTGATCAGCGCCTTGCTGTCCTACTCGCGTGTCTCGACCAATGCCAGCCGCTACGTCGATGTCGATCTGAATAGCGTCCTCTCCGAGGTCTTGTCGGATCTGCAGATCCAGATCGAGGAGGTAAAGGCCACCATTGACAGGGATCCGCTGCCCACCATCGAGGCGGACCCGACGCAGATGCGCCAGCTGCTTCAGAACATCCTGAGCAACGCGCTCAAGTTCCGCCGCAAGGACGTCGGCCTGCTGATTGAGATCCGGGCGAGGACTGTGGCCGATCCCTCGCGCCACGACCTGCCGTCCGGCTGGCTTGAGGTCTCCGTCAGGGACAATGGCATCGGCTTTGACAATGCCTACAAGGACCAGATTTTCAAGATATTCCAGCGCCTTCACGGCCGCATGGAGTACGAGGGCACGGGCATCGGCCTCGCGACCTGCCGCAAGATCGTGGACCGCCATGGCGGCCAAATCGATGCCGATGGACGCCCGGGACAGGGCACGACGTTCCGGATCCGGTTGCCGATCAGGCGTGAGCAGGGATCGACGGACAGCCGGACCGCAAGCCCGGCCGGTGCGGCGTAGGGGCGGCTGACGCCCCTCGACAGCAGACCGGGGTCGGCTTTTCTGGTTGGGAGCGCAGACCTGCTTGCTCGACCGGCCGGTCGGTCTGCGGTCCAGGCTGTCCGGGCTCTGCATCTTCCCCCTGCCCGACCGCTTAAGTTTCCTGAGCCGGGCAAGGACCATCGCGGCGATCGCATCCGGGTTCGCAGCCATCATCAGCACGTGCGCGTTGCCCTTGAGACCCTCCGCAGGAAGCTCGAGCCAGCCGCTCATCTCTCCGGCGGCCTTCAGCGCCGCAGGCTGGCCGCGAACGTCCGCAACGTGCTCGATCCACACCGGAGTCGTGTCGAGAGAATCGCCGCCGGCATGAGGATGGGAAGCACGTGACAGCCGCGCGATCCCCGGATGATCGGGCTTGGGGGCAAACGCTGACTCCAGCGCCACGATCGCCGATCTCTTCGACTTCAGAAGCTTGGCCGGCCGAGCCGCAAGCGAGCTGCAACACCATCGCGCAAAGGACGCCTCCCCTGAGCCGAAGGAGTGAACTGCCATCCTGCCGCCGTCCCTCACATGTCCCGGTGACTTGCCACCGCGATGCGCGGCGTTAGGGCTTCGCTCATGAACCGCCGGTAACCGGAATGGCTCGCCGTCGGGGTTTTCCACGAGGTGCGCCGAAATGCAGCGATGGCCGCGATAGGCAGGGTCGCGGCAGAGAGACTATCGTCGGCGCTGGCCGGCCGAGCCTCCGATGGGAAGCTGCGACAGGGCGGCGGGGTTCGGACAGCGATGAAGCCACAGGTGAAGATCCGGAAAAGACTTGTCCTGGTTGGCGGCGGTCACGCCCATGTCACGACGCTTCGCTCATTCGGCATGGCGCCGCCGCCTGGGCTCGGCGTGACACTCATCGCCCGGGAGCTCGACGCTCCCTACTCGGGAATGCTTCCCGGCTACGTTGCCGGCCACTACGGCCTCGACGAATGCCACATTGATCTCGTGCGCCTTGCGCACTTTGCGGGCGCTCGCCTTATTCACGGCGAGGCCATCGGCATCGACCGTCGCAATCGCCGTGTCTTGATCGCCGGCAGGCCGCCCATCGCCTATGACATCCTCTCGATCGACACCGGGATCACACCGTTCCTCGACGATATCGAGGGTGCACGCGAACACGCGATTGCCGTGAAGCCGGTCTCGACGTTCGCACCGCGCTGGCAGTCTCTTCTCGCACGCGCGCTTGATGAGGACGGTCCGCGCCGGATTGCGATCGTCGGGAATGGAGCGGCGGGCTTCGAGCTCGTGCTCGCCATTCGCCACCGCCTGCGACAGGAGGCGCCCGCCCGCGGCATTGACCCGGCGGCCTTCCAGTTTGCAATCATCGGCGCGGGACCGCTTCTTCCGACGCACAATGCGCGCGCCCGTCTCCTCGCGCGTCGCGCGCTCGCGACCGCCGACGTCGAACTCGTCGAGGGCGACGCCGCCGTGCGCATCACGCCCGAGACGGTCGAGCTTGCAAGCGGTCTGAGGATCGCGAGCGATGCGACCCTGATCACGACCCGCGCGGCCCCTCCGCCCTGGTTCGCATCGCTCGATCTTTCGCGCGACGACAAGGGCTTCCTCGCCGTCCGTCCGACGCTGCAGACCCTCGAGGACGATGACATTTTTGCCGTCGGCGATTGTGCGAGTGTGCTCGAGCACCCTCGGGAGAAGGCTGGCGTCTTCGCTGTCCGTCAAGGGCCGCCTTTGACCCGCAACCTGCGCCGGCGCGCAGCAGGTGATGCCGCTCTGCCGTTCGTACCTCAGCGCCAGTTCCTGACGCTGCTATCCCTCGGCGACAAGTCGGCGATCGCAAGTCGTGGTCCGTTCGCGGCGTCGGGGCGATGGGCCTGGACATGGAAGGACCGCATCGATCGCGCGTTCATGCATCGCTTCCGCGATCTTCCCGACGTAGTCCTCCCCGCAGGCGAGGATCTCGATTGCGCCGGCTGCGCCGCCAAGATCGGTCCCCGGGCGCTTGCCCGCGCCTTGGAGACGCTGGAGCTGCCGGCGCGCTCGAGCACGGTGGCGAACCTCGCTCCGGGCGACGACGCCGCGCTGCTCGATCTTGGCGGGGGGCAATACCGTCTCGAGACTGTCGACTTCTTTCCGGCGCTCTGGCCCGAGCCTTACGTTTTCGGAGAGATTGCGGCGCAGCACGCCATGAGCGACGTGATCGCCAAAGGCGGACAGCCGGACCATGCGCTCGTCGTCGCACAACTCCCCCGCGGCGCACGGCACTTGCTCGAGGACGATCTCGTTCAGTTGATGGCCGGCGCCCGCGCGATCTTCGAGCCCCGCGGGGTTGCGATCGTCGGCGGTCATTCCGGGCAATCCGCGGAATTGGCGGCCGGCTTCTTCGTATCCGGGACCGTGCCGCGCGGCGGCGCAATCCTAAAGGCGGGCCTCACGCCGGGCGACGCGCTTATCTTGACGAAGCCGCTCGGAACCGGGCTCTTGTTCGCCGCCTGGATGCGGCGGCGGGCGCGTGCTCGCCACATCGCTGCCGCACTTGCCGGGATGCGCCAGTCGAATGCTCCGGCAGCCGCGATCCTCTTCTCGCACGGGGCGACCGCCGCCACGGACGTCACCGGCTTCGGTCTTGTCGGCCACTTGCTGGAAATGTTGCGCACAAGCGATCTCGTCGCCGAACTGGACCTCACGCAATGCCCCCTCTATCCGGGCGTCGCCGAACTTGCCGCTCAGGGAATTTCCTCCTCTCTGCTCGTCGAGAACCTCGCGCTGCGGGCCGAGCTTGCCGGGGATGAGGCCGATGACGCAGACACCCTCGCGGTCATCTTCGATCCGCAGACTTCCGGCGGCCTGCTCGCCGGGGTGCCCGAGCAACGCGCCGAGGCGTGCATCGCAGCCCTGCGTGCGAGCGGCGTGGCTGCGGCCGTGATAGGGCGGGTCCATCGACGCGTTGAGCCCAACGAGGCTAAAGTGCGCTTGCGCGGCCGCCTGCCCGGTCGCGATCCGAAAGCAAGGTGAACGCAGGAATAGGGGAGAAACGCCTGTGATCGCGATCGAACAGGGGACGCTCCGGAAGTTGCAGGGCGTGAGCACCGCGACCATCTCCACGGCGCTCTTCAAGCGCGGCTTGCGCAATCAGATGATCCAGGACGTGCGCCCGATCAACCCGAAGCTCCCGAACATGGTCGGGCCCGCCTACACGCTCCGCTACATTCCGGCGCGCGAGGACCTGAACCCGATCACCGTCTTCAACGACCGCAACCACCCGCAGCGCAAGGCGATCGAAGAGTGTCCGCCGGGGCACGTCTTTGTCATCGACAGTCGCAAGGACCCGCGGGCGGCGTCCGCCGGCGGCATTCTCGTCACGCGACTGATGAAGCGCGGTGTTGCCGGCATCGTCACCGATGGCGGCTTTCGCGACAGCCCGGAGATCGCCGAACTCGGCTTTCCCGCCTATCAGTGCCGTCCCTCGGCGCCGACCAACATCACCTTGCATCAGGCGGTGGACGTCAATGTTCCGATCGGCTGCGGCGATGCGCCGGTTTGGCCCGGCGACATCGTCGTCGGTGATGGCGAGGGAGCGATCGTCATCCCCCGTCACCTCGCCGCCGAGATCGCCGACGAGGCGTTCGAGATGACGGCCTACGAGGACTTCGTCACCGAGAAGGTGCGCGAGGGCCGTTCCATCGTCGGCCTTTATCCCGCGACCGACCCCGCCTCCAAGATCGAGTTCGAAGCCTGGCGCAAGGCCAAGGGGCGGTGACGGCCCTCCTCGCCTCGCGGATGGGCGCTCGCGCGGTCGCGCGCCATGGCGCCTTGCGCAGGCGCGCGCAGTGGCAGGATCGGCATCACGCCTTGTGCTCCTCAAGGCGCGGCATGATCTCGACGAAGTTGCAGGGGCGGTGGCGGTTGTCGAGCTGCCATTTGAGGATGCCGTGCCAGGCATCCTTGCACGCGCCGGGCGAGCCCGGCAGGCAGAAGATGTAGGTTCCCTGAGCGACGCCGCCGCAGGCCCGCGACTGGATCGTCGAGGTCTCGATCTTCTGGTACGAGATCATGTGAAAGATCACCGAGAATCCGTCGATCTCCTTCTCGAAGAGCGGCTTGACGGCTTCGGGTGTCACGTCCCGCCCGGTGAAGCCGGTGCCGCCGGTGGTGATGACGACGTCGATCTTCGGATCGGCGATCCAGGCGGAGACCTTGGCGCGGATCGCGCCCACGTCGTCCTTGACCAGCGCCCGGTCTGCCACTTCATGCCCTGCCTCGCGGATCATCTCGGCGAGCGTGTTGCCGGACTTGTCCTCGGCAGGCGTGCGCGTGTCCGACATCGTCAAGATGGCGATGCGAACCGGAATGAAGGGACGGGTCTCGTCGAGCTTGGCCATGTTCTTTCCTCCGGCACTCGGGTCGCGCCATGCTGCGACGGCCCGGAACGGGCTGCGCACTTACCATCCCGGACGCCAGGCCGCGTTAATCCCGGTCAAGCGCGGTCCCGTCGCCGCCGTCGAAGTAGTCGGGATCGAGCCAGCCGTTCTCGTCGTAGTCCGCCATGCACAGCTCGGCGAAGTCGGTCATCTCCTTGAGCTGACCATTCCCTTGCGCAAGCTGATAGGGAAAGAGGCGGATCAGCTCGTAGTTGCCCGCGTAGTTCATCTCATAGAGCTCGTGGCGGGCGCCGAACTCGGTCCCGATCGCATCCCACAGGAGCTTCATCGTCTTGATCCGCTCCTTGTAGTCGATACCGTTCGAGCCGCGCACATAGCGCTTCAGGTACTTGTCGATCTCGGGGTTGCGGAAGTCGCGGGCATGGCTCGGCAGATAGATGAGCCCCGAGGCCACGACTTTCTCCACGATGCGCCGGACCGCCGGATAGGCCTCCGTCGCAAACAGCCGATAGGCGGACGAGGCCCGCACGGACGGCAGCACGTAGCCGTTGACCCAGGGCTCCGGGTTGCAGGCCATGGCGTCCGAAAGCGACCAGAAAAGATTGCGCCACCCGATCACCTCGCCGATGTTGACCTGTGCCGAGCGCTGGCTCTCGACCCCTGTCGCCCGCGTCGCCTTGATGAGGAGGCCCGCGATGAAGTCGAGCTTCACGGCGAGCCGCGTGCACCCTTGTAGCGTGAACCCGTTGACGAAACCGGACTTGGGATAGAAGGCCTTGAGCCGCTCGACGTCGCGGTGGATGAAGACGTTCTCCCACGGGATGAAGGCGTTGTCGAAGAGGATGATGGCGTCGTTTTCGTCGAACCGGCTGCTCAGCGGATAGTCCCACGGCGAGCCCGTGGCGACGGCCGACATCTCGTAGGACTGGCGGCAGATGAGCTTCACGCCGGGGGTATCCATCGGGGCGATGAACATGACGACCATGGACGGATCGTTGATCTCCTGGCCCATGTTCTGACCGAGAAAATTGTAGTGGGTGAGCGCCGAGTTCGTGGCCACGACCTTGGCGCCCGATACGTAGATGCCGGCGTCCGTCTCCTTCTGAATGGTGATGTAGACATCCTTGACCTGATCGACCGGCTTGTCGCGGTCGATCGGCGGATTGACGAGCGCGTGGTTGAGATAAAGCACGGCCTCCTGCGCCCGCCTGTGCCAGGCCCGCGCGTTGTCCGCGAACTTGCCGTAGAACTCGGCGTTCGCCCCGAGGGTGTTCAGGAACGCCGCCTTGTAATCCGGGCTGCGGCCCATCCAGCCGTAGGACAGGCGCGCCCATTGGGCGATGGCGTCGCGCTGGGCGACCACGTCCTCCCGGCTGCGCGCGGCCTTGAAGAACTTGTGCGTATAGCCGCCGCTTCCCGTATCCGTCGGTCCCGTCAGCACGCTTTTTGTCTTGTCCGCGTGGAGCGCATCGTAGAGCTTCGCCAGGGAACGGGCGGCGTTGCGAAAGGCAGGATGCGTCGTCACGTCCTTGACGCGTTCGCCGTAGATGTAGACCTCGCGGCCGTCGCGCAGCGACTCGAGATACTCGGCCCCAGTGAACGGACGTGCCTTGCCCTCAAGGATTTTCTCTGGTGCCATCGGCCTTCCCTCAACGTCGCTTTCGGGCAATCATGGCCCTCTGCCGACATAGGTTCAAGGGAGGAAGACGCCCATGCCGTTCGTCAACATTCGCATCCTCGAAGGCCACCCGCAGGACCGCAAGGACGAGATCGCGCGGCGGGTCACGGAAGCGATTACGGATCTGACCAAGCTGCCGAAGGAGGCGGTCTGGGTGGTGTTCGAGGACGTCAAGGCGACCGACTGGTTCGTCGGCGACAAGAGCGTGGCCAGAATCAAGGGTGGAAAGTGACCATGGGCGCCGCGACATCCGATACGGTCGAGATCCGCGCGCCGGCATTTCGCTCGGTCGTGGGAGATGCCGTCTCCTTCGAGAAGCTTGGCGGCGGATTCCTTTTTACCGAAGGGCCCGTCTGGCACCCCATCGGGCAGCACCTGACGTTTTCCGACATGCCTGGCGACGTCATGCGCCGCTGGGATGCACGCCAGGGCATCACGACCTTTCGCAAGCCGTGTCACAAGTCGAACGGCCTCGTCTACGACAAGGAGGGCCGCCTGCTGATTTGTGAGCACGCCACAAGCCGCGTTTCGCGTCTCGAGCGGGATGGCAGCCTGACCACACTGGCGAGCCATTGGAGCGGCCGCGAGCTCAATAGCCCGAACGACATCGTTGTCCGGCAGGACGGCGCCATTTACTTCAGCGATCCGAAGTATGGTCGCGTCGAATACTATGGAGTTCCGCGGCCGCAGCAGCTCGATTTCCAGGGCGTCTATCGCATCGATCCGCGGACCGGCGAGACCGGGCTCATGGCGCGCGATTTCGGACAACCGAACGGCCTTTGCTTCTCGCTCGACGAGACGCGGCTCTTTGTCAATGACACCGAGCGTCAGCACATCCGCGTCTTCGACATCGCCGCTGACGGCTCGCTTGAGAACGGTCGGGTGTGGGCCGAGACGAGGGGCGTGGGCGACGGCGCGCCGGACGGAATGAAGATCGACTGCGTCGGCAACGTCTACTGCTGCGGGCCCGGCGGCATCCATGTTTTCGCGCCGGATGCGACATGTCTCGGCGTGATAAGGGTGCCCGAGTACGTGGCGAACTTCTGCTGGGGCGACGGCGACTACCGCTCGCTGTTCATCACCGCCTCGACCTCCCTCTACCGCATCAGGACCCGCATCCCGGGCCGTCCGGTGTTTTGAGGCGCTCCGTCAGGCGAGGCCGAGCCCGTTGCCGGGATTGCCTCACGCGCGCCGGAACCCGAAGAGCCGCTGGAAGATTGTGCCGCCGGTGCGTCCGAGGAGGACGAAGTACGCAACAATGAGCGCAAAGAGGAGCAAAGCACGCCAGCCTTCGAGGTAGAAGCCGAAGCCGCTCGCGGAGAAGGCGGCTTCGCTCGCGCTGACGCTGCCGGCGGATGTCTGCCCGCCCGTCGCGCGGGCAATGATCCAGCCGAGGCCCGAGAATGCCAAGATGAGGTCGAGAACGCCCGCGACGGCGCGCTTCCAGAACGGCTGGGGCGGGTTGTAGTTTGCCATCGCAATCTCCCCTCAAGTGGCTGTTCACGGCGTCCCCGAGCCCACCCTGTTGCGCCAATTCCCTTGCCGCACGCGCCACTCGGCTCGTCAGATGAAGTGCATCCCGCCGTTGACCTCGATCGTCTGGCCGGTGGTGTAGCCGCCTTCCGGCTTGCACAGCATCGTGATCACATGCGCGATCTCCTCCGGCGTCCCCTTGCGGCCGACCGGGATGTTGTGCGTGTCCGACCGCCCCGGAAGCGCTCCTGCCGCAGCGCCGCGAACGGTATCGATGAGGCCGGGCGAAACATTGTTGACCGTGATGCCGTGCGGCGCGAGCTCCACCGCGAGCGCGCGCGACATGCCGACCATGCCGGCCTTGGCGGCCGAGACGTGCGCCCGTCCCGCGGTGCCGAGAAACATCGAGATGCCGGTGAGATTGACGATCCGGCCCCAGTTGTTGGCGATCATGTGCGGCACAGCATGGAGCGTGCAGAGGAACGCACAGTCGAGACTCGATCCGAGGACCTCCCGCCATTCCGCGTAGGTCAACTTCGTGATGGGCGTATTCCGCCGGACGGCGGCGTTGTTGATCAGGATGTCGATCTGCCCGAACCGCGCCACCGTCGCGTCGATGAGGCCCTTTGCGCCATTTTCTGTCGAAAGGTCTGCAAGATGCCCATCGGCCTGGGCCCCGACGGCGTTGATGAGCGCCTTCGTCTCCTCGACGCCGGCCCGGTTGGTCTTTGCATGCACCATCACGGAGCAGCCTTCCCGGGCAAGCATGAGGGCCGTCGCACGTCCGATGTTGAGCGCCGAGCCGGTGACGACCGCGACGCGGCCTGAGAGCGAGGTCATGGGATCATCCTGGCGGTTCTGGATTTGCGCATGATCGAAAGCTGAGCCCCTTTTTGATACGCAGGCTCATGCCGCCGGCGGAAGTCGCGAAATGGCGAGCGCCATGGCCTGCGCGCGCGGCACCAGCGAATCGACCTCGAGATACTCCTCCGGCGAGTGCGCGTTGCCGCCGACCGGACCGACCGCGCAGATCGTCGGACAGCCGACCGCTGCAGTGAAGCCCGAGTCCGCGCATCCGCCCGTGAACTCCCCCTTGACCGTCAGGCCGAGGGTTGCCGCCGCGGCGGCATACGTCTCGAACAGCGCATCGCTCGACTCCGACCTGTTCAGAGGGGCGAACTCGCCGAGGATTTCGAGTGTCGCCGTCGTCCCGTTCACGGTCGGCGTATCAACAATGCGCCGGATGGCCGCGAGAGCTTCTGACCGGTCGGCGGGACTCACATACCGCAAGTCGATCCGTCCTTCGGCAGAGGGCGCCACGGTGTTGACCGACTGCCCGCCTGAGATGAGGCCGACATTGAGCGTGAGCCCGCGATTGAGGTCGGTCAGCGCATGAATGGCCACGATCTTGTGCGCGAGCTCGCCGATCGCCGAGATGCCCTTCTCGAAGTTGCCGCCGGAATGCGCCGCCTTGCCGGTCACCTCCATGCGCATGAAGACGCCGCCTTTCCGGCCGGTGACGACATTTCCCGTCGGTCGCCCGGGTTCGGAGTTGAAGACGCAACGCGCCTCCCGCGCGACGCGCTCGATGATCGGCCGCGAGGACGGCGAGGCGATCTCCTCGTCGGATGTGATGAGCGCGACGAGTGGGGCGGGCGCGCCGCCGAAGCGCTTGAACGCCTCCAGAACGAAGGCGTTCATCACCAGGCCACCCTTCATATCGACGACGCCCGGTCCGTAGGCGCGGCCATCCGCGATGCGGAATTTTCTGCGTTGGGCCTCGCCTTTCGGGAAGACCGTGTCGCGATGGCCCATCAGCACGATCGGCTTTTCGTTCGACAGACTGTCGTCCATCCGAACGTGGATGGCGTCGCCGTAGGTCTCGTGCGGCTCCTTGCGCACGCTGAACCCGCGCTCGCTGAAATGGCGGATGAAGCGGTCGCCGACCGCATCGACCCCGGTCTTGTCGTAGCTGCCGCTGTCGATGTTGACGACCTCCTCGAGGAGATCGAGCATCGCCTGCTTGTTGGCTGCGAGCCAGTCGCAGATTTGCGCTTCTGTCTTGCTGAGCATCTTTGGCTGGGCCGCCATGCGCGTCTCCGGCATTGCACAAGAAGGATCGAAGTGTATCCGGTCTGCGCCGGGCTCTGTCCAGTGCGGACCGCGCGAGCCCGCGTGCCAACTCGACCGCCCCTCAAACGCAATGCCGCAGTGCAGCAGACACAGCGCGTTGAGCGGTCCTTCGGCGAAGGCATCGCGGTTTGCAGGTCTGCGCGGCGCTCGGGCGTCGCGTGCCGACTGGTGCCGGCGCTTCAGCGCTCGCAGCCGGTGAGCATGTCGAGCTGCCCGATGGTGCCGAGCCCCGGTGCGGCGGCAGACGATCTGCGCTAGGCTTTCAAAGCGACAGGACATAACGGCAGCGTCAGGCCGTGCGCCCGTCAACGGATTTGGCCTCGCTCGAACGGAAACAAGGAGAACGTCCCATGCCGATCAAGTCGAAGTACCTCTTCATCGTCAGCATGGATGTCGACAAGGACAAGGAGGCGCTGTTCAACGAGGTCTATGACACCGAGCACATCCCCCTGTTGTCCAAAGTGCCCGGCGTCATCGCCGCAACGCGCATCAAGGGCGAGGACTTCGAGTTCAATCTCGGCGGCGAGCGCATCAGGAAGCAGCATGAGGGCGCGCGCTATACCGCCATCTACGAGATCGAGAGTCCCGCAGTGCTGCTCTCGCCCGAGTGGGCGAAGGCGGGCGAGCAGGGCCGCTGGCCTAAGGAGGTGCGTCCGTTCACGCGCAACCGCAGCCACAAGGTCTACAAGGTCATCTGAGGTCGCGGCCGGAGAGCACAGGCGATGAATGAACGCTTCAAGGGCAAGGTCGCGCTCGTGACGGGCGGCGGCCACGGGATCGGCGCGGCGATCGTGGATCGCCTCGCCGCCGAAGGTGCGGCTGTCCTCGTCTGCGACATTCGCCGCGAGCACGCCGAAGCCAAGGCACAGGCGATCGCCGGTCGCGGCGGGACGGCCGTTGGCTGTGCGGCCGATGTCCGCGTGCGGTCCGACGTCGAAGGGGTGGTTGCCCGCGCCGCGTCCGCGCTCGGTCGCCTCGATGTCCTCGTCAACGCGGCCGGCATCATGGACCGGGCGCCGTTCCTGGAAATGGACGACGAGCTGTGGCGCCGCGTGATCGACACAAACCTCTATGGGACGTTCACGGTTTGTCAGGTGGCGGCCCGCCAGATGATCGCCGAGAAGCATCCCGGCGCCATCGTCAACATCGCCTCTGGCTCGGGCCTGTTGGGCGGCCGGGGCCGAGCCGCCTATGGCGCATCCAAGGCCGGGGTCATCAATCTGACCCAGACGATGGCGATCGAGCTCGCGGAGTTCTCCATCCGCGTCAACGCCATCGCGCCGGGCCCCGTGAAGACGCGGCCCGAGCAGGGCGCGGCCATCGGGCCGAGTGTTGCCGCCCGAATGCCCATGAAACGCTTCGGCAGGCCCGAGGAGATCGCCGCGATGGCCGCCTTTCTGGCGTCGGATGAGGCAAGCTTCTCGACCGGCCACACCTTCGCGGCGGATGGCGGGTTCACCATCACGGGCATTCTCGAGGGATAGGCCGTCGCGCCGAGCGGACGCGGGCGGCTGCAGCGGCGCCGGAGATGAGGCCCGGCCGATCCTGGCGGACTGGTCCGGACCGCCGGTCACGCGACACTGAAGTGCCCCTTGTTGCACGGCCGGACCGATTGGATAACTGTGAGCGGACGACATCGACAGGGAACCTCGCAATGCATGAACGCAATCTCGGCTCCTCCGGCCTGCGAATTTCGGAGGTCGGCATCGGTTGCAACAACTTCGGCGGTCGCATCGACACCCGCGAGACCGGCCGCGTTATCGATAAGGCCATCGATCTCGGAATCACCTTCTTCGACACGGCCGACATCTACTCGAACCGCGGCGGCTCCGAGACCGCCATGGGCGAGGTGTTGAAGGGCGGCAAGCGCCAGAAGATCGTCCTTGCTAGCAAGTGCGGGATGCAGATGGACGAGTTCGGCAAGCTGAAGGGCGCGTCCCGCCGCTACATCATGAACGCGGTGGAAGGCAGTTTGAAGCGCCTGCAAACCGATTACATCGACCTCTATCAGATCCATCAGGTCGACCCGCTGACGCCGATGGAGGAGACGCTGCGCGCTCTCGACGATCTCGTCCGCCAGGGCAAGGTCCGCTACATCGGTCTCTCCAATCATCCGGCTTGGATGGTGGTGGAGGCGCAGGAGACCGCGCGCAGGTGCAATCTTCACCGGTTCGTCTCCTGCCAGGACGAATACAGCCTCCTCATTCGCGACGCCGATCGCGAGCTCATTCCGATGATGACGAAGTATGGCCTCGGTCTTCTGCCCTACTTCCCGCTCGCCTGCGGTCTGCTGACCGGCAAATATTCGCGCAACGCCATGCCCCAGGGCGCCCGCCTGACCGAGACCAAGCGTTGGGCCGACAAGTATCTGACCGACCGCAACTGGCGCGTCACCGAGGCGCTGACCGCCTTCGCCAGGGCGCGCGGACACTCGCTTCTGGAACTCGCCTTCTCCTGGCTGCTCGCCCGGCCGACGGTGGCGAGCGTCATCGCCGGTGCGACGAGCCCGGATCAGGTCGAGGCGAACGTGAAGGCCGCGTCCTGGAAGCTGTCGGCCGAGGATCTTGCGGAGATCGACCGCATCACCGCGTCGTGAGCGGGCGAGCCGCGGCACGGCGGAACGGCGGCCGGCAACAGCGAGGCGGCCGCTCTCCCGCTCGTAAATGGTGAACCCGCGCTGCCGCGCTGCGATTTGTCCGGCTGCCGGCAGCCCGACGCTGCGCCGCGGCGGCCGACGTTCTTGTGGGAGTTCTGTGATGAAGCCGCGCATCGCACTGATCGGACTCGGGATGGCGGTGACGCCGCACGCCAAGGGACTGGTCGACCTCATCGCATCGGGTGAGGCCGAGGTGGCGGCGGCGTTCAGCCCCACCGCGGCGCGGCGCGCGGCTTTCGCGACCAACTTCCCCTTCCCGCTTGCCGACGATCTCGAGCGAATCCTGTCCGACCGCAGCATCACCGCAGTCGGCATCCTTACGCCGCCAAATACCCATCTCGAACTGGTTCGCAGGGCAGCAGCTGCAGGCAAGCACATCCTGCTCGAGAAGCCGCTCGAGATCGACGCCGCCCGCTCCGAGGAACTCGTCGCCCTCGCCGAAAAGGCCGGGGTGACGCTCGCGGTCATGCTGCAGCACCGATTCCGTCCGTCCGGCGAGAAGCTGCGTGAGGTTCTGGGATCCGGCCGGCTTGGCGACATCGTGAATTGCTCGACCTCGATCCGGCTCTGGCGGCCACAGAGCTACTACGACGAGCCCGGACGCGGTACCAAGGCGCGGGACGGCGGCGGCGTCCTGCTGACGCAAGGCATCCACACGCTTGACCTCATGCTCGCGCTCGCCGCCCCCTTTGCGGGGCCCATCGTCGAGGTCACGGGCTTTGCCGTCACCTCACCGGTGCATCGCATGGAGACCGAGGACATGGTGGCGGCAGCCGTGCGCTTCGCGAATGGTGCGCTCGGCGTCATCGAGGCGACGACGGCGGCCTATCCGGGATTTCCCGAGCGCATCGACATCGCGGGCACGAAAGGGTCCGCGAGCCTCGCCGGCACCTCCCTGAGCCTCGCCTTCACGGACGGCACCCGCGAAGAGGTTGTCCCGGATGGTACCGCCGGCGGAACAGGGGCCGATCCGATGGCCTTTCCGCACGACTACCATCGGGCGGTCTGGGGCGACTTCATCAAGGCCCTGGCCCGCGGCGGCACGCCGCGCGTGACTGGACGCGAGGCGCTGCGCGTGCACCGGCTCATCGACGCGCTGCTCGAGGCGGCGAGGGCCGGAGGCCGCGTCCGGGTCGCGGGCACCTGACCCGGCCGAGGGCTGCGCTTTGCGCGCTGGAAGCCCCGGAGCCGGGCCTTAGAGGGACTGAATCGCAGCCGGTTGCCGGTCGAGCGCCTTCCTGCGTAGTGTTTGACGGATCATAGCGCAGTACCAAACGAGCGGTGCACTCAATGGATCTTCAGCTCCAAGGCAAGACGGCTCTCGTCACCGGCGCCAGCATGGGGATCGGGCGCGGCATTGCCGAAGCCCTGGCGGCCGAGGGCGTTCGCCTCGCGATCGCGGCACGGCGCGGCAACCTCCTTGAGGAGGTCGCGGCGAAGATCGTCGCATCGGGGGGCGCGAAGCCTGTCATCATCGTCCAGGATGTGCTTGCCGAAGGCGCTTCGGAGCGGACCGCAAGACTGGCTCTCGAAGGCCTGGGCTCGGTCGATATTCTGGTCAACAACGCCGGCGGCAGCCGCCAGTTCGGCAAGGACGCTACCGAGGCGCAGTGGGACGAGGCGATGACCCTCAATTTCACGCGCCCCCGCCAGCTCGCCAAGGCGCTGCTCGACCAGATGATCGCGCGCCGCTGGGGGCGCATCATCAACATCACGGGCAAGTCCGAGCCCGAAGGGGTCAACGGCGCCTTCTCGGCGAAGGCAGGCATCCATGCCTGGGCGAAGGGCCTCTCGCGCGAAGTCGGCAAGTACGGCATCACCGTGAACTCGATTCCGCCCGGCCGCATCATCAGCGAGCAGATTCTGCGCAACTATTCGCCCGAGTATCGCAAGTGGCAGGAGGAGCATGAGATCCCCGTCGGCCGCTACGGGCAGCCGGAGGACGTCGCGCGGCTCGTCTGCTTCCTGGCGTCGCCTCTTGCGGGCTATATCACCGGCGCGGTCATTCCCGTCGACGGCGGCCTGCGCCGGTATCAGTTCTAGCTCGCCGGCGAAAGCCGATCGCGATCGGCGACAGTCCGCCCGACCAGGGAGCAAGCGAGGGTCATGTCCGAGAGGTTGCCACTCGAAGGCATCAGGGTGCTCGACATCGCCTCCTGGATCGCGGCACCCGCGGCGGCTGTGGTGCTTGGCGATTTCGGCGCCGACGTCATCAAGGTCGAGCCTCCGGGCGAGGGCGACCCTCACCGCATGAACTACACGCTGCCGCAGGCGCCGAAATCCGCGGTCAACTATCCCTGGCATCTCGACTCCCGCAACAAGCGCTCCATCGCGCTTGACCTCAAGTCGCCGGCCGGCCGTGCCGCTCTCGACCGGCTGATCGCGCGCGCCGATGTGCTCATCACCAACTTCCCGTTTCCGGTGCGCACGCGCCTGAAGCTCACCTATGACGACGTGCGCGACCTCAATGCGCGCCTCATCTATGCGTCGTTCACCGGCTATGGCGAGGACGGGCCCGACAAGGACGAGCCTGGCTTCGACGCCAACGCCTACTTCGCCCGCTCCGGCCTCTTCGACCGTCTGCGCTACGAGGGCAACCCGCCAGGCTTCGCGATGCCCGCGCAAGGCGATCGCGCCGCAGCGATGGGCCTCGTCTCGGCCGTCCTGCTCGCGCTCTACGACCGCGAGCGGACGGGGCAGGGCCGCATGGTGGCATCGTCGCTTTACGCGAACGGGTTGTGGTCGAACGCGTTCATGGCGCAGGCAGCGCTGATCGGAGCCTATGCGCCGCTGCGTCCGCCACGCGAACGGCCATTGAGCGCCCTCGCGAACATCTACCAGTCGCGCGACGGGCGCTGGCTCCAGCTCTCGATCGTGCAGACGGAGCGCCATTGGCCGACGTTCTGTGAATTGATCGGCCGGCCTGAGCTCCTGCAGGACCGCCGCTTCGCGGCACTCCCCGACCGCCGCCGCCACGCCGCTGAGCTTCGTGCGATCCTGGATGACGTGTTCGCCTCCCGCGATTACGCCGCCTGGCACGAACTGCTCTCGAGCCGGGCAATCCCGCATGCGCCGATCGCCCAGATGACCGACATTCCCGAAGATCCCCAGGCCGTGGCGGCAAGGGCCGTCGTGCCAACCGCGATCGACGAGCTGCCGCGGACCATCGCCAGCCCGTTTCAACTCGCTGGTGTAGAGCAGCGCCAAGCGCGACCGGCTCCCTCCCTCGGTGCCGATACTGACGCGATTTTGGCTGAGGCGGGCTTTACGAAGGACGAGATCGCCTCGCTGAAGGCAACCGGCGCGGCTGCGTAGCGCGTGGAGGTTCGGATGTTCGCCAGGGCTTGGGCTGCCGTCGCGATAGTCGCGGCATTGTCGCTCGCGGGGCTCGGCGCGCTGCGCGGTGCCGCTGCCGCCGAAGACCGCTGCATCGCCGTCGCCGAGGCGCCGGGCGACCGCCTGATCCGAAAGGCGCAGTTCCGTGTCGCCGATCTCAAGGCCGGCGAGGTGCGCATCACGTACATTGGCCACTCGACGTTCTTGCTTGAAAGCCCGAAGGGCGTGCGAATTTCGACCGACTACAACGATTACGTCCGCGCACCCGTGACCCCGGACATCGCCACGATGAATCGGGCCCACTCGACGCATTACTCGCTGTCCCCGGAGCCGGGCATCCGCCATCTCTTGCCCGGCTGGAATCCGGCCGGCGGCGTCGCCCAGCACGACGTCATCGAGCGCGACGTGCGCGTACGCAACGTGCCGACCAACATCCGCGACTGGCAGGGCGGCACCGCCGAGTTCGGCAACTCGATTTTCATCTTCGAGGTGGCGGGGCTGTGCATCGCGCACCTCGGCCACCTGCATCATACGCTGACGCCGAAGCATCTGGCTCAGATCGGCCAGATGGACGTGGTGCTTGTGCCCGTTGATGGCAGCTACACGCTGGACTTGGCCGGCATGGTCGAAGTCCTTAAGCAACTCAAGGCGCCGCTGATGATTCCGATGCACTACTTTTCGGAGTTCACGCTTGGCCGATTTCTGGACGCCGTGAGGGGTGACTTCGAGGTGAAAACTGCGGCACTGCCCGTGATTACCGTGTCGCGGGCGACCTTGCCGGGACGGCCGCAGGTACTCGTGTTGCCGGGCCGGTGACGGGACGGCCCCCGATGGGCTCGGGCACGCATCACGGGTGTGCTTGCCTGGAATTGAGGGCATCCGGCTGATCCGGTCATGAGCCCCGGCTCGTACCCGCAGCCTGAACGGTCGGAGGACGCCATGGGGATCATCGACGAACTGCATCACGCTCGGCCGGCAACGACCCCTGGCCTCTGGATCCTGAGCGACCACGTCCGGCAGCTCTCGCCCATGCCCGGAACCGGTCTGCATCTGCTCGAGCTCACCGTGCCGCCGGGCGGCGGCCCGCCCTTGCACACCCATGCCTCCGCGGAGGCTTTTTACGTGATCGAAGGCTCGCTGACGTTCGAGGCGATCGAGGCCGGCGAACGCCGCCGGCTCATCCTGGGCCCGGGTGAAACGCTCAGTCTGGCCTCACGCGTGCCGCATCGTTACGTGAACGAGACCGCGCAGTCCGCGCGCGCGCTCGTCATCGCCGATGGCAGCCTGCTTGCGTTCTTCGCGGACATCGGCCGGCCGCTCCCGCCGTCAACTCCGCCGACGCCGGAGCAAATCGCGAATGTCATGGCGGCGGCGCGGCGTCATGGGATCGAGTTCCTCGAAGCGGGACCCGGAGCCTAGCACGCCTTCGCCAGACGACGTCGCCCGCCCGAGCGGCGTCGGCGGGCGGGGCCACTTGGCAGGCGCTCACCGTCGGTCAGTCTGAGGTGGCGCGGGGCGCGGAGACGGTGCCTGCGGCTCGTCATCATCCCGTGCAAGCGGCTGCTGGTCGCGGTGATGGTCGTGCCCGCAGCCGCATGCGTCGCCATGGTCGGGGTGATGGTCATCGTGCGCGTGCGCCGGAGCGAGCAGCGTGGCGCCGATCTTGCGCTCGATCTGGGCTGCCTGCTCGCGCGGCGCCCCTTTGTCCTCGACGGCGAGCGCCATGATTTCCGCCGCGAGCAGGATGTCGTCCGGCCGGCCGAAATAATGTCGCCTGAGCCGCCCGGCGCGATCGAAGAGGAGCAGCGTCGGCGTCCCCCGCATCTGGTAGGCGGCCATGGTTTTCGGGATGCCGGGCCCGTCGGGTCTGTCGACTGCAATCGGAAACGGCCACTGATACTCATGCTGGAAGGCCTCGAGCGCCTTCCGCGTCATCACGTCATGATGCTCGAAGACCGTGTGCAACCCGATGATCTGAACCTGATCGGGGTTGAAGCGCTGGCGCAGCCGCCGCGCCTGCGGCAGCGCGTGTTCGACACACCCCGGACAGAGCATCTGGAAGGCAACGAGGACCACGACCTTATCGCGCAGGCTCGCGAGGGTGATGTCCCGATCGCTGTTGATCCACCCGGCAACGTCGAGTTCCGGAGGCCGTTCGGGGTCGAACATGCGAAGTCCTTTCGCCGCAATCCGGGGCCACGAGCAGGATTAGCCGCGATCGACCGACGGCGCAAAGCTTTGCGACACAATTCTGGGGGCACTGGCCGGAGCGGCTTGACAGCATCTTCGCGCGCGCGTCTAGCCTCGGCAGCCTGAAACCGGAGTTCCGTCGATGTCCGTTGCAGCCGAGCGCGCCCGTCTGATCGAGATCATCAAGCACCTGTCCGTCGAGACCGGGCGGACCTTCAAGCTGGCCTCGGGCCGCACGTCGGACTTCTACTGCAACCTGAAGCCGACGATGATGGACCCGGAAGGCGCCTACCTGCTCGGCCGGCTGATCGCGGAGGCGATCGACGACATTGAGGCCGATCTCGTCGGCGGCCTCGAGATCGGGGCTGTCCCGCTGGCCACTGCAACGGCGGCGATGAGCTTCGCGCGGGGCAGGCCACGGCGAGCGTTTTTCGTGCGCAAGCAGGCGAAGGATCACGGGACGCAGAATCTGATCGACGGCCTGCGCCGTGGCGAGACGGTCGCGGCAAAGCGCGTCATCATCCTCGAGGACGTCACGACGACGGGCGGCTCGTCGATGAAGGCAATCGAGGCGGTGAAGGCGGCGGGTGCAAGCGTGGCGCTTGTCCTGACCGTGGTCGATCGCCAGGAAGGTGCGGCGGAGACCTTCCAGGCGGCCGGCGTCCCGTTTCGGGCGCTGATCACGGCCAGCGAGCTGCGCTGACCCCGCCGCCGCACGGGCGACGCCGGCGGGTTCGCACCCGTTCAATCTCCTCGCCGGCCCGATCGAAAACCATGGGACCGCAATCGCGAGCCGCACGACGTGCGTGGCAGCGCTCGCGTTCCCGGCACGCCGGCGGATGCGCCGCTGCGGTGTACGGCGAATGTTCCCGCCGCTCACTCTGCCGCTTGCCGCAACACCGGGGCCGCAGCCTTCACGTCCGCGTCGACGTGCGCCTCGAACTTCGCGAAGTTCTTGTTGAACATGTCGGAGAGCGCACGTGCCTGCTGGTCATAGGCCGCCTTGTCCGACCAGGTCTCGCGCGGATTGAGGATCGCTGCGTCGATGCCGGCGAGGGTTGTCGGGACCTGGAAGCCGAAGATCGGATCGGTGCGCATCGGCTGGCTCTTGAGTGCGCCCGACAGCGCCGCGTCGAGCAATGCGCGTGTCGCCTTGATCGGCATCCGCTGGCCGACCCCGTACTTGCCGCCGGTCCATCCCGTGTTGACCAGCCAGCAATCGACGCCGTGCTCGCCGATGAGGCGCCGCAACATGTTTCCGTAGACGCTCGGATGGCGCGGCATGAACGGCGCGCCGAAGCAGGTCGAGAACGTCGCTTGCGGCTCGCTGCCCATGCCCTTCTCGGTCCCCGCGACCTTCGCAGTGTAGCCGGAAATGAAATGATACATCGCCTGGCTTGCGCTGAGCTTGGCGATCGGCGGCATCACGCCGAAGGCATCGGCGCACAGCATGACAATGTTCTTCGGATGCCCGGCCACCCCGGTCTTGCTTGCATTCGGGATGAACTCGAGCGGATAGGCCGCGCGCGTGTTTTCCGTGAGCCGCCCGTCGTTGAAGTCGGGATCTCGATTCGACTCGTTCAGAATGACGTTCTCGAGCACGGCGCCGAAACGGTTGGACGCCGCCCAAATCTGCGGCTCGGCCTCGGCCGACAAGCGGATCGTCTTTGCGTAGCAGCCGCCTTCGAAGTTGAAGATGCCGCGGCTCGACCAGCCGTGCTCGTCATCGCCAAGAAGGGTGCGTTTGGGGTCTGCCGAAAGGGTCGTCTTGCCCGTCCCGGAAAGTCCGAAGAAGACCGCCGATGTTCCGTCGGGCCCGACATTGGCCGAGCAGTGCATCGGCATCACGCCAAGCTCTGGCATTACATAGTTCAGGAACGTGAAGACGGCCTTCTTCGTCTCCCCGGCGTAGGACGACCCGCCGATGAGCACGAGGCGGCGTACGAAATCGCAGGCGATCACGGTCTCCGAGCGCACGCCGTGGCGCGCCGGCTCGGCACGGAAGCTCGGCAGGTTCACGACGGTGAACTCCGGCTGGAAACCCGTCAGGGCTTTGGCGTCCGGCCGTCGCAGCAGATGGCGAATGAAAGCGGCGTGCCAAGCGTACTCGCAGAAGATGCGCGTCTTGATCTGGTGTGCTGGATCGGCGCCCGCATAAAGATCCTGCACATAAAGGTCGCGCGATCGCGCGTGCGCCTGGAAATCGGCGTAGATGCGGTCGAAATGAGCCTGTGAGAGAGGCTTGTTGTTCTCCCACCAGACCTGGTTCTCGGTGACGTCGTTGCGGACGGTGAATTTGTCTTGCGCCGAGCGGCCAGTGTGCACCCCTGTCTCGACGACGAATGCGCCGGTTGAGGCGAATCGCCCCTCCTGGCGGCGCACGGCGTGCTCGAGAAGCTCGACATGCCCGAGGTTCGACAGGACTTTGCCGGGCGTCGTGAGCGGGAAGGTGTCGTTCGACATAATGAGCCGCCTAAAGTGAGCCGTGAGAATCCACCGGCCAGATGAAGTTGAACGTCCCCCGAACCGGGTGCGGGGCGACGGAGCACGTCGCCCGTCGCGCCGATGGTCGATTGCCGAACGATGGCCAGTAGCAGAAGCCAAACGCGTGGCACAACCCATCAGACCGCAACAAGTTGCCCAAGAGTCGCACTGAATTGCGACATCTGCCAGCGGATTCCATGCTTAGTCTTGTAAGCATCTCCCGCGCCAATCGTATTTGTCTTTGTTTTCAAATCTGTTGCGGCAGGGTTTGGAAATGTCGTTGCGATGCAACAATATCGTTGCTGCGCTGCACGGATGCAGCGCCGGGTTCCGCCGGCTGAATGGCGCCCGGTTGTCGAATGCGGCTGGCCTTTTCCGGCACGAGCCGTTTGGCGAGCACGCCGGCCGGCAGACGTTGGGCGGCCACCGGATCGCCGATCCCGGCCGCCGGGTGAGGGTTTCGCCTGTCTCACCGGCACCGGCGGAGTTGCATCGCAACCCGCCTGCCATCACCTTGCGCTCAAAGGGCTCGACGCTTGAGGTCTCTTTGCCCGAGACCACCGGCGCGGCCGGGCGCCGCCATCGCCATGCTCTTGGCGTTGCCCGAAGGGGGCCGAAGGTCGCCGGCGCACGGCCGCTTCGCCGGGTCGCGGGGCAACCCAAACTGGCCGACGCAAGCGCAGACGATGCTTTGTCAACCGGTATTTCCATGCGGATGCATTGATTTGCGCCGCTGAGTTGTTCAGGTAACATTCACGGCGCTTCCAGCAAATTCGGAGTGCCACAATTCGCACACCTTGGACTCATAGTGCTGCCAGGGTGGCGGCCAGCCTGCCGGGGAATTGGAGATGAAAGAGAAAAGTACCATCGCTCTCGTCGATGACGAGCGCCACATTCTCTCGTCGCTGAGGACCGCGCTCGAGGCCGAGGGGTTCAAGGTGCGGACCTACGGGGACGGGCAGGAGGCCTTCGCAGCGCTGACCGAGGAGCCAGCCGACCTCGGCGTCTTCGACATCAAGATGCCGAAGATGGACGGGATGGAGCTCTTGCGGCGTATCCGTCAGCAGTCGGACATGCCGGTGATCTTTCTGACCTCCAAGGACGAAGAGATCGACCAGTTGTTCGGCCTGAAAATGGGCGCCGACGACTACATTCCAAAGCCCTTCTCGCTCCGGCTGATGGTGGAGCGCGTGAAGGCTGTCTTGCGCCGCAGCCAGCCCAAAGACAGTCAGATGAACACGGCCGAGACCGCAAGGATGCTCGAGCGCGGCAAGCTGCGGCTGGACCCCGAACGGCACACGTGCCACTGGGACAACAAGCCGGTCACCCTGACGGTGACCGAATTTCTGATCCTGCAGGCGCTCGCCACCCGCCCTGGCGTCGTCAAGACGCGCGATGCGCTGATGGATGCCGCCTACGATGATCAGGTCTATGTCGACGACCGCACGATCGACAGTCACATCAAGCGCTTGCGCAAGAAGTTCAAGGCCGTGGACGAGAACTTCGATGTGATCGAGACGCTTTACGGTGTCGGCTACCGGTTCAAGGAAGCCTGAGGTGCGATCCGATGGCCCTGGCCTCGCAGAGCCTGCCCCTCCTGGCCGGACGGTCGGGGGGCTGCAAGGCATTCGCGAGGTCTTGAAGGGCTGGGTAGAGTCGGCCCGGCGGTCGGCGGCATCTGCGGTCGCGAACCCGAAACTTGCAAGCGCGCGGGCGGCAGCGGCGGGTTTCGCCGGTGCAGCGTCCACGCTCGGTGTGTGGCTTGCCTCGAACCGGGTCGCCCGCTTTCTCACGGCCTCTCTGGCGCGACGGATCCTTGTCGGCAACCTCGTCGGCCTGCTCGTGCTGCTGGTCGGCATCCTCTGGCTCAATCAGCATCAGCGATGGCTGATCGATGCGAAGCGGCAAAGCCTGCTCGTGCAGGGCGAGATCATCGCGGCGGCCATCGCCGCGAGCGCCTCGCTCGAGACCGATCGCCTGACGTTCGACCCGGAACGTCTGCCTGAGGTGGAAGGGGCCAGGCTTCCCTACCGCGACGACGCATTCGCGGCGCTGGAACTGTCGCTGCGGCCGGACCGTGTCGGCCCGGTTCTGCGCCGCCTCATTCAGCACGCACACAATACGCGCGCCCGCATTTACGACCGCGAGGGCGAGCTTCTCGTCGACACGCACCGTCCGACCGGCAAGATCGAGACGCCGACCGGTGAGCCGGGCGAGCGGATCCGCGTCAAGACGTTCTGGACCCGGCTCTTCGCCTTCCTGGATGCGAGCGATCTGCAGGTCTACCGGGAAATCGGCAGCGCCAACGGCAACTACTATCCGGAGGTCCGCGAGGCGCTGCGCGGCCGCACGCCCGCCCCTGCGCTGCTCCTCAACGAACGGGACAAGCAACTTGTGTCGCTTGCGGTCCCCATCCAGCGGCGCAACTCGACGCTCGGCGCCCTCATGCTCTCGACGCGCCCGGGCGAGATCGACGACGTTCTTGCCAAGGAGCGGCGGCTCATTCTGTCGCTGGCCGCGATGGCGTTGCTCACGACGCTGATGACGTCGCACTTGCTCAACCGCACGATTGCCGGGCCGGTTCGCCGTCTGTCGGCCGCCGCGGAGCAGGTCACCCAGAGCATCAACGCGCGCGCCGACCTGCCCGATTACAGTGACCGCCGCGACGAGGTGGGCCAGATGAGCGACGCCTTCAAGCGGATGACGGCGGCCCTCTACCGGCGGATCGAAGCGAGCGAGCGGTTTGCGGCCGACGTCGCACACGAATTGAAGAATCCGCTCGCCGCGGCACGGGCGACGGCCGAGCTGATGAGCTATGTGCGCACGGAAGCGGAGCGCGTCGAACTGGCGCGCCAGATCCAGGATGAGTTGGCGCGGCTCAATCGCTTGATTACCGACGTCTCGAACGCCTCCCGCCTCGAGGCCGAACTGGCGCGCCAAAACAGCAAGCCGGTCGATGTCGCCGCCGTGCTCACAAGTCTGGTGCACGTCTTCCGCGACGTCGGCGCCGAGGGCATCGAAATCGAGCTCGCGCTGGCCGAGAACAGTCCCGGCGGTCCGCTTGTGGTGAAGGGGCATGAAGGCAGCATCCGTCAGGTTTTCACCAACCTCATCGACAACGCGGTGTCCTTCTCGAAGCCCGGGCAGAAGGTGACGGTGAGGGCGGAGCGCATCGGCGGCGAGGTCGAGATCGTCGTCGAGGACGAGGGGCCCGGGATTCCGGACGGCAACCTGGAGAAGATCTTCGAGCGGTTCTATTCGGATCGTCCCGAAAGCGATCACACGCGCGGCAAGAATTCGGGCCTCGGCCTTAGCATCTCCCGCGATATCGTCCTCGCCCACGAGGGACGCATTTGGGCGGAGAACAGGCGCGATCCGGCGAGCGGCGCGCGCATCGCGGGGGCGCGTTTCGTCGTCCGCCTGCGCGCCGATGTGCCGCTCGCCGCGCGTGGCCAGAGCCTGGCGCAGCGCCGCTCGCCGGAATAGCAGGTCGAGAGCAGGTCGAGATGCTCCAGCACGCCACCTGCGTTGCCATTGATGGAGCCGGCGTCCTCCTCCTCGGTCCCTCGGGGGCCGGCAAGTCCGACCTGGCGCTGCGGCTCCTTCAGTCGCGCTGGCATTGGGACGGCCGCGACGTCGAGGTGCGGCTTGTTGCCGACGATCAGGTGCTCCTGGCGCTCGATGGCGGGCGGCTCATGGCGTCGTCGCCCCCCGCGATCGCCGGAAAGCTCGAAGTGCGCGGTCTCGGGATCGTGCAACTTGGCGCCGCGGTCCTCTCCTCCGTGCCTGTCCGCCTTGCGGTCGAACTGGTGCAGGACGGCGGGATCGAGCGCCTTCCCGAAACGGATCGCGCGCTGGAGCTCATGGCGGTCCGGGTGCCGTTGATCGCGATTGCGCCGTTCGAGGCGTCCGCCGCTGGAAAGGTCGTGCTGGCCGCCATTGTGCAGTGCGGTAGGAGTTTGTAGGACCGGACGATCGGCGGGATTAGCCATGCAATTCGGCCACAGGGGAAACGGTCAAAAAGTTGGGGCGGACCGTTGCCAAGGCTGCTAAAACGCCGGCCCAAGCCGGGGCACGGCGACCCGCGTGCCGGGCGTTGCCGTTGCCTCGGGGGGCGGCGCAGGCCGGGCGAGGTGCGGCGTATCTTTGGCATTCGAGCTCGTCGGAGTGAGACAGCCGATGATTGGCATTGTCATCATCACCCACGGGGGCTTGGCAGTCGAGTTCCGCGCCGCCCTCGAGCACGTGGTGGGGCCGCAAACCCAGGTCGAGACGTTGTCCATCGGCCCCGAGGATGACATGGAGGGACGGCGACGGGAGCTGATCGAAGCGGTGCGTCGCGCTGACACAGGTTCGGGCGTGGTCGTCTTGACCGACATGTTCGGTGGCACGCCGTCCAATCTCGCCATTTCCGTGATGGAGGATACGGGCGCCGAGGTCCTCGCCGGGGTTAATCTGCCAATGCTCATCCGCCTCGCCGGCGTCCGCAAGACCAAGCCGTTGCAGGAGGCGGTCACGCTCGCGAAGGAAGCCGGCCGCAAGTACATCAGTGTCGCTAGTCAGGTGCTGTCCGGCGAGGCATGATGGCGCCCCCGCCGACCTTGCCGGAGCCCGCTCTTTGCATGCCACTGCCAAAGCCGACTTGGTGATCCGCAACCGGAAAGGGTTGCACGCGCGCGCCTCGGCAAAGTTCGTGAAATGCGCTGAGACCTTCAAGGCGACCGTACGCGTCACCCGCGACGGTCAAACCGTTGGAGGAACGTCGATCATGGGGCTGATGATGCTGGCGGCCGGACCCGGTACGTCGATTTCGATCGAAGCCGAAGGGGAAGACGCGGACGCCGTCATCAAGGCGCTGACGGAGCTGGTCGAATCCGGGTTCGGAGAGGAAGCCTGACGGTCCCTGCGGGTACGCGGCGGGTGCGCAGGATCGCGCCCCGGTAGCAGGCCGGGTCGAGCGACGGCAGCGCGTTTCCGGAAAAGCGAAAGCGGAGTGCCCAGAGGCACTCCGAGTGAAAGTGCAGGAGGGGCGCCGCGGGGCCCAAGTGGCGCGGCGCAAGGCCGCGCCACTCGGAAGTGTGGTCACTTCGCGACGTGGATGGGCACGGCGCGGAAGGCGATCTCGCGGAACACCGCTTCGAGCTGATCGGCGTCTTCGGCGAGGAAGGCGTGATCCGCGTCGGTGGCGCAGTTCCTGAGCGTGTTGCGGGCGAGATCGTTGTCGAGCTTGAAGCCGACGGTGTAGACCTCGATGCCGCGGGCCTTCATGCCGCTGCAGATCTGCACGGCGTTGTTGCTGATGCGGATCGAGTCGCTGCCGCCGTCGCTGTACTGTACCGCGCCTTCCGTATTGTACGTGCCGTCCGTCATGAGCACGGCGATCTTTTTGAGCCGGTCGGTGCCGTAGGGTCTCGGCGCCGAGGCCCCGGTGAAGACACCGGACCATTCCGGCGACAGCAGATACCAGGCCCAAGCGGTGCCGAGCGCACCGGCCGTCGAACCCGCCGTGCTGAAGCTGTCGATGTGGTTCTTGAGCACGGTCTTGTCGGTGGTCAGCGGAATGATCTTCTTGGCCGGCGCGCAGCTCTGGGCGCTCGACAACGACGTGGCATACGCATCGTTCGTCGACGACGGCGGGCTCGAGGGCGTATCAAGGCGCGCCGGTACGTAGGCGCCGGCGGATGGACCGTAATCGGTGAACTGGTTGGCGCCCATCCGGTCGGTGACGCAGCGCCGCAGGTAGGTGGTCGCCGTCTGCGTGCAGACTTCGGAGCACTCCCTGTTCCATTCCCGGCATGAGCCGTCCGAGCGGTAGCGCTTGCACGTCGTGTTGACGCACTGGGTCTGGGTTTGCGTGCAGGCGGTCTTCGTCAGCGGCAGGCCGGTCGCGGCGGCGATGTAGTCGTCGCCGAGATTGACGGTCTGCGCGAAGGGCGCAATCGCAATCTTCACATGCTGCGATGAGGTGTTCGGGATCAGGATGTCGACCAGGTTTTTCGCCGAGACTTTGAGCGCCTGCAGCTTGGTCTGGCCGTTGCCCGCGCTCTCGCCCATCGAGCCCGTGATATCGAGCATCAGCGAGAGCTCGACATCGTGCGAGCCACCGCCGGACAGGTTCTCCGTGGCCGTTGCCTCCGAGTAGGTGTTGACGGTGATCCGGTTGATGCCGGCCAGCGAAAGGAACGGCGTCTTCACGGTCAGCGACGCGTCGGTTCTGACCGTCTTGGACGCTTCGTCGAGCGTGGCCGCGATCGTCGCCGACGGCTCGTTGGCCATCGATGCCGTGAAGTGCTTGAGGCCCTGCTGCACCGCCAGCATGACGTTGTGGTCGGGGTCGTTGATGTAGCGGCTTGCGGCGGCCAGCGAGGCGGCATCGGTCGCGGCCTGAAGCTTGGCTTTGGCCGAGTAGGCGCGGCCGAGATCCACCGCGCCGCCGACCATGGAGAGGACGAGGAACAACGTAATCGCGAAAATCATCGCGACGGCGCCGCCCTCATCCTTGACGAGGGAGCGGGGATTTTCTGAGCTCAGTAGCGACCCGACCGCATGGGTGACTCTGCGGCCGATGCGCTGTGCGGCTTCTTTGGGCCGCATGATGGCAGCGAACACGATACGCCTCCTGCACAAGATTCTTCTATAGCTCCCTAATACAAGAGGGGTATTGCTAGAAATTTAATGTATTCGACGACGGAGTGAGTTTTCTCATAGTATTTTAGTCCAATGAACCGAAAGTTTTATTAAAATTATCTGGGGCATATTTGGGAAGCATTAGCAATCTAAGCTTGCGATTGCTGTCGGGGCCGGGCGAGGTGGAGGGTTTTCGCGGAGCCACCCCGCAGTTGGCCCGCAAGGAAGAAAGACATAAAGATTTCTTTATGTCCGACTTGCCTGTGGCGTCAGCCCCGACTATAGGTGCTGCGCTGCTCGCGCCGCCGCCCGAAGGGACGGCATGAGCATTCTGAGAATCGTCGTCCGCGCCGGGCCTCGCCTGCTCCCGGCGTTCGGCCATGCAGAAGGATCAGACGCGAATGACGAAAACCGCCGACTACGTCGTGAAGGACATCGGCCTGGCGGACTGGGGCCGCAAGGAGATCGCCATCGCCGAGACCGAGATGCCGGGGCTCATGGCAACGCGGCGCGAGTATGGCGCCCAGAAGCCGCTCAAGGGCGCTCGCATCGCCGGATCCCTGCACATGACGATCCAGACCGCCGTGCTGATCGAGACGCTGGCCGAGCTCGGCGCCGATATCCGCTGGGCTTCATGCAACATTTACTCGACCCAGGACCACGCCGCGGCGGCGATCGCTGCCCGCGGCATCCCGGTGTTCGCGGTCAAGGGCGAGAGCCTCACCGACTACTGGGAGTACACGCGCAAGATCCTCGAATGGGGTGATGGCGGCACACCCAACATGATTCTAGATGATGGCGGCGACGCGACCATGCTCGTCCATCAGGGCCTCAGAGCCGAGAAGGGCGATACGGCATTCCTGTCCAAGCCGGGCAACGAGGAGGAGGAGGTCTTCTTCGCGCTCATCAAGCGCACCCTGCGGGAGAAGCCCGGCTGGTTCGCAGAGCTCGCCCGCAACATCCGCGGTGTCTCCGAGGAGACGACCACGGGGGTGCACCGCCTCTACCAGATGGAAAAGGAGGGGAAGCTTCTCTTTCCCGCGATCAACGTCAACGACAGCGTCACCAAGTCGAAATTCGACAACCTCTACGGCTGCCGCGAGAGCCTCGTCGACGGCATCCGTCGCGGCACCGACGTCATGATGGCCGGCAAGGTTGCCATGGTCGCAGGCTTCGGCGACGTCGGCAAAGGCTCGGCGGCCTCGCTGCGTCAAGCCGGTTGTCGCGTTCTCGTCTCCGAGATCGATCCGATCTGCGCCCTGCAGGCGGCGATGGAGGGCTACGAGGTGACGACCATGGAGGATGCCGCGCCGCGCGCCGACATCTTCGTGACCGCGACCGGGAATATCGATGTCATCACGGTCGAGCACATGCGGCAGATGAAGGACCGTGCCATCGTCTGCAACATCGGCCACTTCGACAGCGAGATTCAGGTCGCCGCGCTCAAGAACTTCAAGTGGGTGAACATCAAGCCGCAGGTCGACGAGATCGAGTTCCCGGATGGCAAGCGCATCATTCTCTTGTCCGAGGGGCGGCTGGTTAATCTGGGCAACGCCATGGGCCACCCCTCCTTCGTGATGAGCGCCTCATTCACGAACCAGACTCTGGCTCAGATCGAGTTGTTCACAAAGCCCGGTCAGTATCAGAAGAAGGTCTACACGCTGCCGAAGCACCTGGACGAGAAGGTGGCTTCGCTGCACCTCGAGAAGATCGGGGTGAAGCTGACGAAACTCTCCAAGCGGCAGGCGGAGTACATCTCGGTCCCGCAGCAGGGACCTTTCAAGCCGGACCACTACCGCTATTGAGGGGCTGCCGGCCGGGTCAAAGGGAGAGTGCGGCCGCGCCGGCAAGCGACCGAGCGCGGACGCGGCTGCCGCTCCGGGATCGTGCCTCGATGTGCGCCGTTGTCGGCGGCAGGGTTTGAGCGCGAGCCCGCCCGGCGTCGCAACGTGGCGCGCGAGTGTTGCCGGCAGGTTTGAGTGTCTTCGGCAACTCTCCGGCAGGCTGATAGTAGTTCTGGTCAATCTGGCGGAAGCTCTTCATACTCCAAGCTGATTCGCAGTTTTGGCGAGCCGTGCGGCAGCTCCTCCCACAATCCGTTCCGCGAGGCTGGCGGAACCTTGCGGGCAGGGGACCCGTGACGGTGGCGCGGAGCCCCATGCAGTCAGCCGGCAACAGCACAGGATCTGGGACCGGACGCAGCGATCTGCTGCTCCTTCTGGCAGCCAGCCTCGCCTGCATCATCGTTCTCACCGTTGCCGTGGCCGACGCGGGCCCGTTCATCTTGGGCTCGCTCCAGGTTGCCCACATTCTGGCGCTGGCGGTGGTCGGCGGCGCCATCGCCGTGGGGCTGGTGTTGCTTTGGCGATCAACCGGGGCCGCCCGCCGGCTCTCGCGGCGGCGTCAAGAGGAGCTGGCCGACCTGCGTCGAAGCCTCGCCGCTGCCGAGGCCATCCTGAAGGCGGAGCCGCAGGTCCTGGTGCATTGGCAACAGGACGTGGGTGTGCGCATCGCCGTTCACACGCTTACGACGGTTCCCGGTCTGCCTGAGGATCCCCAGCAGCTGCTCCGCTTCGGCCAATGGCTGGAGGCAACCGGCGCCCGCGATCTCAAAGCCGGGCTCGACACGCTGTTTGCCCTCGGCAGGCCTTTTAATCTGCTCCTGCGAACGACAGCCGGCGGCCACGTGGAAGCCGATGGCCGGGTGTCCGGCGCGCGCGCCATCCTGCGCCTGCGCGACGTTGCCGGTTCGCGCCGGGATCTGGCCCGGATCATGGACCAGCATCGCCAGCTCGCTCGCGACATCACGCTGAGCCGCTCGCTTTTCAATGCTCTTCCGATGCCGGTCTGGATTCGGGGCGCCGATGGTCGCATCGAATGGGTGAACAAGGCTTACGTTGCGGCGGTTGAGGCGCAGGACGAGAACGAAGTGCGCGAGCGCCAGATCGAGCTGCTCGAGGCCCGCCAGCGTCGCGAGACTGAGCCCGTGCTCGCCCGCGGCGAGGTCTTCCGCAAGCGGATGGCGCTCAACATCGGCGGCGCAAGGAAGCCGCATGAGGTCGTGATCATGCCGCTCGGTGATGCGAGCGCTGCGGCTGCGATCGACGTCACGGCCGAGGAAAGCGCGCAAGGCGAGCTCGACCGGCAGATCGAGAGCTACGACCGGACGCTGGATCGGGTCGCAACGGCCGTCGCGGTCTTCGACAGTGACCGGCGGCTGAAGTTCTTCAATGCGGCCTACCGCGAGCTCTGGCAGCTGGACCCCGACTGGCTGGCCACCGGCCCGACCGACGGCCAGATTCTGGACCGGCTGCGCGCCGCCTCGCGCCTCCCCGAAGTGGTGACCCGGCCCGACGTCAACCGTCCGGATGGCCGCGCCACCGAGGCCGTGAACTACCGCGAATGGAAAGCCCGTGTTCTCGGGCTCTCACGTCAGGATGGCGTGCATGAGGAAGGCTGGCACCTTCCCGACGGGCGCACGCTGCAGGTGACGATCGAGCCGCGCCCTGATGGCAGCACCACCCACCTCTTCGACGACGTCACCGAGCGGCTGGCGCTGGAGAGCCGGTTCAACGCAATGATCGACGTGCAGCGGGAGACGCTGGACCACCTCAAGGAAGGCGTCGCCGCGTTCGGCACCGACGGACGTCTGCGCCTCTTCAACTCGTCCTTCGAACGCATCTGGAAGCTCTCCGGCCGCCTCCTGAAGGAGAGTCCGCACATCGACGAGATCATCGCCCAGTGCCGCGTCCTCTATGACGATGCGCGGGGCTGGGCGGCGATCGCGCGCACGGTGACGCAGTTCTCCGACAAGCGCGAGCCGGTCGAGGGGCAGATGTCGCGCGCCGACCAGAGCGTGATCGACTATGCCGCCGTGCCGCTGCCCGATGGCGGCACGCTGGTGACGTTTGCCGACGTGACCGTGTCCAAGCGCTACGAGCGCGCCCTCATCGAGCGCAACGAGGCGCTCGTTGCCGCCGACCGGCTGAAGAGCCAGTTCATCAGCCATGTCTCCTATGAGCTGCGCACGCCGCTCACCAACATCATCGGTTTCACCGAGCTGCTCGAGAGCCCGCGGACCGGCGTGCTCAACGAGAAGCAGCGCGAGTATCTGAGCGACGTCTCGGCCTCCTCGAAAACGCTTCTCTCGATCATCGACAATATCCTCGACCTGGCGAACATGGATGCCGGCGCGCTGGAGCTCAAGATGGCGCCGATCATGATCCGCCCGGTGGTCGAAGGCGCCGTGCTCGCCGTGCGCGAGCGCGCCAATCGCGCCCGGATCCGGATCGACGTGTCGATCGCGCCGGATGTGACGGTGTTTGTCGCCGATGATGCGCGCGTGCGTCAGATCCTCTATAATCTGTTGTCAAATGCGATTGGATTCTCGAGCCCGGGCGGCAACATTGCGCTCTCGTGCTGGCGCGAGGCGTCGATGATTGTGTTCGCTGTCACGGATGCAGGGGTTGGGATCCCGAAAGAGCAGCAGCGGCTGGTGCTCGAACGGTTCGTCTCCCGCACGCAAGGCTCGAAGCATCGCGGTGCCGGTCTCGGCCTGTCCATCGTGAAGAGCCTTGTCGAATTGCATGGTGGCCAGATGACCCTCGAGTCAGAGCCGGGGAGGGGGACCACGGTCACCGTCCGCTTCCCCGAGTTCGGCAACCGGAGCGAGCCGCGCGCCAATGAGCCGCCAGCCGCCGGAGCAACGCGCTCGTGACCTCGCAATGGGTGGTGCGTGATGCCGACCTTGCCGCGCTCGGCCGCATTGCGGACCTCATCGCACTCAAGCTGAGGCCCGGCGACCTTGTCTGCCTGAGCGGCGACCTCGGCGCCGGCAAGACCACGTTCGCCCGCTGTCTCATCCGCGCCCTTCTCGCCGATCGCGAGGCCGAGGTCCCGAGCCCTACCTTTTCCCTGGTGCAGACCTATGCGACGGCGCGGTTTCCGGTGGCGCATTTCGATTTCTACCGGCTGCGGGGAGCGGACGATCTTCGCGAGGTCGGCTTTGAGGAGGCGCTGGCGACGGGCGTGGTGATCGCGGAGTGGCCGGAACGCGTCGCCGACGCCCTGCCGAGCGACCGGATTGAGGTCCGCCTCGAGCCTGGCTCGACAGAGGCGCTGCGGCGTGTCACCGTCACCGCGATCGGCCCGGCGGCGGAGCGGCTTGCCAGGGCGCAGCGGATTGACGAGTTTCTGGCCGCGCGGATTGGTCCGGTTCCAGGCCTTGCTGCCATCGACTACCTGCAGGGCGATGCCTCGCATCGCGCCTACGCGCGCGTGCATGTCGGCGAGGCCACGCAGATCCTGATGGACGCACCGCGGATGCCCGACGGCCCGGCGGTTCGCAACGGCCTGCCCTACAGCCGCATCGCCAATCTAGCCGAGGACGTACGGCCGTTCGTGGCCATTGGTCACGCGCTCGCCAAAGTGGGCCTTTCCGTGCCGGCCATTTTCGCAGCCGACCTCGATGCCGGACTTCTGCTCCTCGAGGATCTCGGCGATCTGACCTTCGGGCGGGCGGTGGCGGCCGGACTGCCGCAGGCGACCTTGTGGCTCGCAGCCGTGGATGTGCTGGCGGCGCTGCGAACCAATCCGCCACCGCGCGACCTGCCGCTGCCGGACGGCACCACCTACCGGTTGCCGCGTTTCGATCGGGCGGCGCTTGAGATCGAGCTCGAGCTGATCCTCGACTGGTATTGGCCGGCAGCCAAGGGATCGGCGGCGCCCGCCGACGTGCGCGCGGAGTTCGCGGCCCTCTGGTCTCCGCTGCTTGACCGGATGCTGGCGGCGCCGCCTGGCGTCTTCCTGCGCGATTTCCACTCGCCCAACCTGTTCTGGCTGCCCGAGCGCAGCGGCACGCGCCGTGTCGGCGTCATCGATTTTCAGGACGCGCTGGCCGAGCACTGGGCCTACGATCTCGCCTCGCTGCTCCAGGATGCGCGCCTCGATGTGCCGCCCGAGCTCGAGGCGGAAGGACTCGCGAGATACATGGCGGCTGTCTCGGCTCGGGAGCCTGCGTTCGACCGGGATGCCTTTCTCGACGCCTACCGGGTCTTCGGTCTGCAACGCAACACCCGCCTCGTCGGTCTCTGGGTCCGGCTGCTGCGGCGCGATGGCAAGCCGGGCTATCTGCAGCACATGGCCCGCACGTGGGACTATATCGCACGCAACCTGCGGCACCCCCCGCTGGGTGCGCTCCGCGATTGGTACGATCGGCATTTCCCCGAAGCTGTGCGCAAGACGCCGATCCGGCCGTGACGCCGCTTGCCGCGCGCAGTATCACATCGATCATGAGCTGGAGACCGCAAGCCGCCTTCGTTCTGGCTGCCGGCCTCGGCACGCGGATGCGGCCGCTGACCGATCGGGTGCCGAAGCCGCTGGTGCCGCTGGCGGGACGGCCCCTGCTCGATCACGTCCTCGATCGGATCGGCGCGGCAGGCATCCCTCGGGTCGTGGTCAATGTTCATTACATGGCCGCGATGATCGAGACGCACCTCCGCGCGCGGGTGCAGCCGGCGGTCGCGATCTCGGACGAGCGCCGCGAGCTGCTCGACACGGGCGGCGGCGCCGTGCGCGCGCTGCCTCTGCTCGGCGAGGGGGCGTTCATGATCCACAACTGCGACACGGTCTGGATCGAGGACGACGTTCGCAATCTGGAGTCGCTCTGCAATGCCTTCGATGCCGGCAGCATGGACGGGCTGCTGCTCATGGCCGATCGCGGCTCGAGCCTCGGCTACGACGGCCGCGGCGATTTCAATCTGGCGCCGGATGGCCGCCTCCAGCGCCGCCCGGCGGAAGCCGCGGCGCCCTGGGCATTCGCCGGCGTATCGATTGCCTCGCCGCGTCTCTTTCGCGGGGCGCCGGCCGGCCCGTTCTCGCTCAATCTGCTCTGGGACCGGGCCATCGCCGAGGGGCGGCTCTTCGGACTGCCGCTGAGGGGCCTTTGGATGCACGTGGGCGATCCCGAAGCGTTGCGCCTCGCAGAGCAGCGGATCGCAAGCCATGGCGGCCCCTAACATCTTCAATATTGCGCCCGGGCGTCCGTTCCTGGACGTGCTGGCGCGCGCCATTCTCGACGGCGATCTGCCCGCCGCCGGCAGCGGCAAACCTGACATTCTCGATCTGCCGGCGATCACAATCCTTTTGCCGACGCGCCGCTCGGCGCGCGCGCTCCAGGCCGCGTTCCTGCGAGCCGGACGCGGCCGGGCGATGCTGCTGCCGTCGATCCGCCCCATCGCAGAAGGCGACGAGGAGCGCGGCCTGATCGAGTCTTTGGCGGCGGGAGACGGCTCGGCCCTCGCTGGCATCGACCTGCCGCCAGCAGTCGCAGATCTGGAGCGACTGATCGTCCTCACCAACCTGGTCATGGCGTGGTCGCGCGCCATGCGCGCAAGCCCCGACGCGGACGGCGAACTGATGCCGGTTCCCGCTGCCGGCGCCGCAAACGCCGCACAGGCGGCCCATCTCGCCGGCGAACTGGCGCGTCTGATGGATGCGGTCGAGACCGAGAACGTTGCGCTCGATCGCCTTGCCGGCCTGGTCCCGGAGCGGTTCTCCGAGCACTGGCGATCCACCCTTCAGTTTCTGCGCATCGCCACCGAATATTGGCCCGCCCATCTGCGCGAACGCGGCCTGATGGCGCCTGCCGAGCGGCGGAACCAGCTGATCCTCGCCGAGGCGCGGCGGCTGTCGAGCGCACCGCCGCAGGCGCCGGTTATCGTCGCCGGCGTCACCGGTTCGATTCCCGCCACGGCCGAGCTCATGCGCGCCGTCCTGCGGCTGCCGAACGGCGCCATCGTGCTGCCGGGCCTCGATCGGGATCTCGATGCGGCGAGCTGGGAGCGCATTCTGGCCGAGCGCCGCTCCGAGCACCCGCAGTTCGGCTTTCGCATGCTGCTCGAGCGCCTTTCGATCGCGCGCGAGGAGGTGTCCGAGCTGTCGCCGGCACACCTTGCTCCGGGAAAACTCGTGCGCAACCGGCTGGTGAGCGAGGCGCTGCGACCGACCGGCTCCATGGAGCACTGGCGGACATTCATTGCCTCGGCCAATCGCGACGCGCTCGCTTCGGCCCTATCGGGCGTGAGCCTGATCGAGGCGCCGACCACGGAGGACGAGGCCGAGGCGATTGCCTTGATCCTGCGCGAGGCGGCGGAAAGGCCGGGCGTCACGGCCGCGCTGGTCTCGCCGGATCGGCTGCTGGCGCGCCGGGTTGCGGTGCGTCTCGCAAGCTGGGGCATTCGCGTTGACGATTCCGCAGGCCGTCCCTTTGCCAAGACGATGCCCGGCACGCTGCTCGATCTTGTCGCGAGCGTCTGGGAGAGCGATTTCGCTCCGCCCGAGCTGATGGCGCTCCTGAAACATCCGCTCACGCGCCTGGGGCTGGCGCCCGGTCCCATGCGCCGCGCCGCCCGCCATCTGGAGCTGTGCGCCTTCCGCACGACCTATCTTGGCAGCGGCCTTCCGGGCGTCGCGCGGGCTGTGGATGCGGCCGCCCGCGCCGCCGGGCCGCGCGAGCAGCCGAACCACGCCGCACAGTCGCTGCGCGCCGAGGATTTTGTCGCCGTTCGCGACCTTGTTGGCCGCCTGACCGAGGCCTTCGCCCCCCTTTCGGAACTGACCGATGCCGAGGGGGCGCGACCACTGCGCGAATTGGCCCGGCGCCACGCCGAGGTCGCCGAGCGCATCGCCGCGCCGCCGCCGGCCGCCGGTGACGCCGCTGCGGCGTCCGGCGACGCGGGGGATCGGCAGGCGTCCCCGCTGTGGACAGGCGAGGCCGGCGAGCTCGGTTGGCAACTGTTCGAGCGGCTCGCCGATCCGTCCGCTGCGACGTTGGACCTGGCGCCGGCGGAGTATCCGGATTTCTACCGTTCCCTGGTGGCTTCCGAGACGGTCCGCCAGCGCACGGCCGTTCATCCGCGGCTTGCGATCTGGGGACCGCTCGAAGCGCGTCTGCAGCAGCCCGACATTCTCATTCTCGGCTCGCTCAATGAAGGCACGTGGCCGAAGGCTGTCGAGCCCGGCGCCTGGCTCAGCCGGCCGATGCGTGCCGAGCTTGGCCTTCCGGCGCCCGAGGAGGAGACCGGGCGCGCGGCGCATGACTTCGCGTGCCTGCTCGGCGCCGATCGGGTGATCATGACGCGCGCCAACAAGGTGGACGGCGTTCCGCGCGTGCCGTCGCGCTGGCTGCTGCGGCTGAAGGCACTGCTCGGCGGGCTTGGGCTTTCCGAGGCGCTCTCCGACCAAACGCCGTGGCTCGGCTACGCGCGTTGGCGCACCCGGACGGGCACGCCCGAGCCCTGCGGGCCGCCGGCCCCGAGACCAGCACTCGTCCTGCGACCGCGCCGCGCCAGCGTCTCCGACATCGAGACGTGGATCGCCAATCCCTACGCCCTGTTTGCCAAACGCATCCTCCGGCTGCTGCCGATGCCGCCGCTCGGCCAGGACCCAGGCCCGCGCGAAAAGGGACAGCTCGTTCACGCGTCGCTGTCCGCGTTCGCGCAACGGCATCCGCGGCAGCTTCCCGCGGACATCGGGGCTGCGTTCATGACCGAGGTGCGTGCGGCGATCGGCGCATTTGCGGATCAGCCGCGCGTCAAGGCGTTCTGGCTGCCGCGCCTCGAACGCTTCGCCGATTGGTTCGCCGCGACCGAGGCTGAGCGCCGCCGCGGCGTGGCGAAGGTGCTCGCCGAAGTGGCGGGCTCGCTCGTCATCGCAGCGCCGGGCGGCCCCTTCACGCTCACCGCGCGTGCCGACCGCATCGACGCGTCCCCGTCGGGCCTCGTCATCACCGACTACAAGACGGGCCGGATCCCAAGCCACAAGGAAGTGCAGCGCGGCATCGCGCCCCAGCTTCCGCTCGAGGCCGCGATCGCGCTCGCAGGCGGATTTGCGGGTGTCCCGGCGGCTGCGATCGCGGGGTTGCGCTATATCCGCGCGACCGGCGGCGAGCCGCCCGGCGAGGAGAAGGCGGTCGACACCGGCAAGCAGGATGCGGCGGCTCTGGCAACGTCCGTGCTCGGCGATGTCACGCGCCTCATCGCCGATTTCGACGATCCGTCGGTGCCCTATCTCGCGGTTCGCCGTGCCGGCTTCACCTACGAATACGACGCCTATGCGCATCTGGCGCGCGTTGCCGAGTGGTCGATCGACGCCGGGGATTCCGACGCATGACCCGGGCGGACCATCGCGAGCTTGCCGAAACCCGCCGGGAGACGGAGGCCGCGCAGGCGCGCGCCGCGGATCCGGCTCAGTCGGTCTGGGTCTCGGCGAACGCCGGCACCGGCAAGACGCATGTGCTCACGAATCGCGTGCTGCGCCTTCTGCTCGCCGGCACGCGGCCGGAGCGCATCCTCTGCCTCACCTACACCAAAGCGGCCGCCGCCGAGATGTCCGCGCGCGTCTTCGACCGGCTCGCCAGCTGGGTCACGGCCGACGATGAATCGCTCGCCGCGGATCTTGCACGCTTGAAACGTGCTCAAGCAACGGACGAGGAGAAGGCTCGCGCCCGCGACCTCTTCACCGTGGCGATCGAGACCCCCGGCGGCCTCAAGGTGCAGACTATCCATTCCTTCTGCGAGCGGCTTCTGCAGCGCTTCCCGCTTGAAGCCCAGATCCCGCCCGGCTTCACCGTTCTCGACGCGGACGCCGGCGCCGAGATCATGCGCCGCTCGATCGACGAGAGTCTCGCGGCGGCGACGCGTTCGACCAACGCGCCGCTCGCCGACGCCTTGCGGACGGCGATCGCTTATGCCGTCGACGACCGCTTCGACGACATCCTGCGCGAGGCCCTGCGCCATTCCGACTGGATCGGCACGGCAAGCCGTATCGACGAAGGCCGCGGGCCCCGGTTTGCCGGCGCGGACGACCTTCTGCGCAGGACGTTCGGCGTGCGGCGCGCGATCACCGCGGCGGGAATCGAGGCGGAGATCGCGGGCGCGCTTTCTCACGCCGACCTCGTCCGCATCGCGGCGGTGCTCGCGACCGGCAAGAAGTCGGATGCCGAGCTCGCTCGCATCCTGTCGCGCGCCAGCGAAATGTCGGCTGATGCGGACCGCGCCGGCGCTCTGGCCGCGGCGTTGCTGACGAAAGACGGCGGACCGCGCGACCGCGTCATTACCAAGGAGCTTGGCGAAGCGCATCCTGACGTGGCGGAACGGCTCGCCTGGGCGCGGAGGCGGGTTCACGAGCTCACTTGCGAGCTGGCGGCGTTGCGCACAATCGAGGCGACGATCGCGCTTCTGCGGTTGGCCGACGCCGTCCTGCAGCGCTACACGGAGCACAAGCGGCGCCGTGCCGCGCTCGATTTCGACGATCTCATTCGTGCGACCCGCCGCCTGCTCGCCAGCTCTCACGCGGCCGATTGGGTGCTCTACAAGCTGGATGGCGGACTCGACCACATCCTTGTCGACGAGGCGCAGGACACCGCCGGGCCGCAATGGGACATCATTCGCGCGCTGGCTGGCGAGTTCTTCGCCGGGAGGGGCGCGCGGGCGGGCGATGCGCGCACGGTGTTCGCCGTCGGAGACGAGAAGCAGTCGATCTACGGCTTTCAAGGGGCGGCGCCGGAACTCTTCGCCGAGATGGGCCGGCGATTCGCCGAACTCGCGAAGGCGGCGGCGCAGCGGTGGAGCAGCATTCCGCTCACCCTATCGTTCCGGTCCGCAGCGCCCGTGCTGGAAGCCGTTGACCGGGTGTTTGCGGATGGGCCTGGCAGAGTGGGCGTCGCAGCGCCGGGCGCGATCGTTCGCCACGTCGCCAATCGCATCGGCCAGGCAGGTCTCGTCGAGATCTGGGATACCGAGAAGCCGGTCGAAGAATCGCCACTCGAGGTCTTTCGGCCGTCCTCCGAGACCGCCCCGGCCTCGCCCGTCTCAAGGCTTGCGGCGCGAATCGCCGCAACGATCAAGGGTTGGCTCGAGAATGGCGAGCGTCTCGCATCCGAGGATCGCCCCGTGCGTGCGGGCGACATCCTCATTCTCGTTCGCCGCCGCCGCCCGTTCGCGGACGCGATGGTCGCCGCGCTGAAAGCCCGCGGCATCGCCGTCGCAGGGGCCGACCGGATGCGGCTCACCGAGCAGATCGCGGTGCAGGACCTGATCGTTCTGTGCGACTTCCTGCTGCTTCCGGAGGACGACCTTGCGCTTGCGACCGTTCTCAAGAGCCCGCTTTTCGGTCTCGACGATGACGCCCTTCTTGCGATCGCCCCGGGCCGTCGCGGCACGCTCTGGTCTGCGCTGCTTGCTGCTGCGGTCGGCGACGGACGGTTCCGCGAGGCGGCCGAGACCCTCAAGCGCTGGCGCGGGCGGGCTGACGTCGTTCCGCCTTTTGAGCTTCTGATCGAGGTACTCGATCATGACGGGATGCGCGCGCGCCTTCTCCGCCGCCTCGGTCCCGAAGCGGCGGAACCCATCGACGAGCTGCTCGGTCTGGCACTGCGTTATGACGAGACGGCGCCGCCCTCGCTGCAGGGATTCGTGCACTGGCTGCGCAGCGCCGACCGCGAGATCAAGCGCGACATGGAACACGGTCGCAACGAGGTCCGCGTCATGACTGTGCATGGCGCCAAGGGACTCGAGGCGCCGATCGTGTTCCTGCCGGACACCTGCTCGACCCGCACGGGCGACAGACCGGGTGGCCTCCTCGAGCTCGATCAGCTTCGCGACGCGAGCGGCGCCGCAGCCCTCGTATGGCCAGTGAAGGGCTCGAAGGACCTGGGGCCTGTCGCTGCCGCTCGCAGCGCGAGCGGCGCGCGCGAGGCGGCCGAGCGGAACAGGCTGCTCTACGTGGCGCTCACGCGCGCCCGCGACCGCCTCTACATTGCCGGCTTCGAGGGCAGGAATGGCCGCGACCAGAACTGCTGGTACGACATCGTCGAGGCTGCGCTCGAGGAGCGGCTGGAGCGGCACACGGCGCCCGACGGGTCGATTGTCCGCCGCATGGGCGTGCCGCAAACGTCGCCGCCCGAGTCTCGAAAACGTGAGGCCGGCAGCCTGACGGATGCGCTCGAGCCACCGGAGTGGGCGCACCGCCGGGCGCCGAGAGAGGCCGACCTGACGGTTCCGCTTGCCCCATCGCGGCTTGCCCCCCTCGACATCGACCAGGAGGGCGAGCCGATCGCGGCGCCACCCGACGCGAGCGCCGCGCCCCCGCTGTTGCCCGTCGCGCGCGGCGGCGACGCGCAGCGCTTCCTGCGGGGTACGCTGACCCACGGGCTTCTCCAGCATCTTCCGCGCCTGCCGCGCGAGAGCTGGCAGCGCGCCGCCCGCGAGTTCGTGGCGCTGCGAGGTGCCGCGCTCACGCCGCGCGCCCGGTCGAGCATTATCGAGGAAACGCTCGCGGTGATCCAGCATCCCGACTTCGCCCCCCTCTTCGGGCCGGACAGTCGTGCCGAGGTGCCGATCGTTGCTGAACTCGCCCCGCCCGATGGCCGCGGACCGATCCTGCGCCTGTCGGGCCAGATCGACCGCCTCGTGCGCCTCGACACGCATGTGCTGATCGTCGACTACAAGACCAATCGCCCCCCGCCGGCGGTGGCGGAGGCGGTCTCCGAGGCCTACCTGCTGCAGCTCGCCGCCTACCGGCTCGCTGCGGCACGGATTTTCGCCCCGCGCCCCGTCCGCGCCGCGCTGCTCTGGACCGACGGACCGCGCATCATGGAGATCCCGTCGGAGATGCTCGACTCGGCCGAGCGCCGCCTCTTCGAGGCGGCGCGCTCGAGGGATGCGGTCGGCGCGTAACTGCCGCAACGGATGCGATAGGACGATGCCTTGACGCTCCGGGACGTGCTACCTACGTTCGGCCGACCGCGACAACCAGATTCCGCCCTGCGGTCGGCGAATAGGCCACGAGGAGGCCACGAGAATGACGACGCTGGTGAACGACGCGACGTTCGATGCCGAGGTGCTTCAGGCGAAGGAGCCCGTCGTCGTGGACTTCTTTGCCGAGTGGTGCGGCCCGTGCAAGGCCATGGCGCCGGCACTCGATCTCGTCGCCAAGGAGATGGCGGGCAAGGTGAAGGTGGTCAAGATCGACGTCGATCGCAGCCCGCAGATCGCCCAGCGCTACCGCATCCAGGCCATGCCGACGCTGATGGTTTTCAAGGACGGGAAGGTCGCATCGACGCAGGTCGGCGCACTCGTCCAGAAGTCGAAGCTCGAGGAGTGGATCAAGAGATCCGTCTGAGGGTGTGCTGAAGCCCGCCCGCGAAGGGCGGGACGCGACCGCGGTCGCGCAGGGCGATGCCGGTGCCGGCCGGCGCGGCGGCGGGGCGGACGAGCGCGTGACCGACGTCAGGGGCGCGGGCGCAACGGGCGCGGCGGCATTTTGGTCGTAGAGCCGTGCGCCGCGTTCCACAGTCCGATGTCGTGGGTGATCATCATCGCCGGCTCGACGACGCGCCAGCGGATCTGCCGGCCTGTGAGCGTCCATTCGATGAAGCCGGGTCTTGGCACGCCGCGACCGGCCTTCTGCTGCTCGATGATATTGAAGAAGCTCGTTGCGGGCGCCCAGACAATCGGCACGCCCGAGTGCTCCGCCGTGCGATGAATGTGGACATGGCCGCAGGCGATCGCGGCGACACCGCCGCCGGCGCAGCTCTCGAGCAGCGCGTGCCGCACGGCATGGGGGACTGCGAACGCGGTGAATGCGGGGTCCGCTGCGTGGGTTAGAAACGGCGGCATGTGCTGGAACAGCAGCACGGGGCGCCCGTCGCGGGTTGCAAGCGCATCGGCCAGGAAGTCCGCCTGTTCCCTTTCTTCGGTTCTGCCGCTGCCGAGAAGGGCCGTGTCAATGCCGATCAGCCGCCAGTGACCGATGTCGTGCCGCCACCATTGCGGGCCGACGAGGCGCCGCCAGCGTTGAATTCGCACTTCGTCGATCGGCTGGTCGAGGCGCACGGCGAGGGGGGACTCGCCGATGTCGTGATTGCCCGGAACGGCGAGCCAGGGGGCGGGCAGTCTGTCGTGCTCGCCGCGCGCAAAGGCGAGGTCGGCGTCGCCGGCCGCGCCATCGAACGAGAGGTCTCCGCTGTTGACGATGAGGTCCGGCGGATTATCTCGCATCAGCCCGAGGAACACCTCCCAGTTGTCGTGGAAGTAGGCGCGCTCGGCGCTCAGGTGGGTATCCGAGACCTGCACCAGCCGGACCACGCTGTCAGCGTCGCTCATGGGGTCGCCTCTCGCTCGCTCTGCGTCGCATCGCAACCTTGACCGCGTCCGGCGCCGGCTTCGCGCCGGTCTCAGTTGCCTTGCGGCGTCAGTCCCTCGTGCAATGCCAGGACATGGCCGGCAAGATAGAGCGACCCGCAGATGAGGATGCGGAGCGGCCCCCGCTCGCTGGCCTTGATCCGGTCGAGCGCCGCCGGCACGCCCGTTGCGGTCGCGACCGAGAAGCCAAGCGCGATCGCCGTCCTGGCGAGCGCTTCCGGAGAATGCGGGGCCTCATGGGCGCCGGGGATCGGCACGGTGATGAGGCGCTTCGCCAGCCCGCGAAACGGCGCCAAGAAGCCGGCGGCGTCCTTGAGCCCCATCATGCCGACAATGAGCACGAGCGGCTTCGCCGCCCGCTCCTCGAGATCGGCGAGGGCCTGGGCGATCGCCTGCGCGCAGTGCGGATTGTGTCCGCCATCGAGCCACAACTCGGCATCGGGCGGCAACCGGTCGGACAGACGACCGGCGGACAGCCGTTGCATGCGCGCCGGCCATTTCACGCTCGTGAGGCCAAGCTCAACGGCCCTGTCGCTGAAGCCGAGCGGCTTCAGCTGGCGCGCCGCGGCGATGGCGGTTCCGGCATTGACGATCTGATGCCGGCCGAGCAGGGCCGGCAGCGGCAGGTCCATCACCTCATCCTCGCTCTGGTAGACGAGCCGGCCGCGCTGCGCGAAGGCCTCGAAGTCCCGCCCCCAGACCGTGCAGGGGCTACCGAGGCGGCGTGCCGTGCCCGTAATGACGTCGAGCGCCTCGTCCGATTGCAGGGAGATCGTCGCCGGAACGCCTGCCTTCAGGATGCCCGCTTTGGCGGCCGCGACCGACCGGATGTCTGGACCGAGCTTTTCGGCGTGATCCATGGCCACGGGCGTGATGATGCACATCGCGGGCCGTGCGACAACATTGGTCGCATCGAATTCGCCGCCGAGACCGACTTCCAGCACCAGGGCGTCCGCTGCGATCTCGGAGAAGGCGAGAAATGCGGCCGCCGTCGTAATCTCGAAAAAGGTGATTGGGTCGCCGGCGTTGATGCTCTCGACGCGCTCGAGCAGTTCGGCGAGGCGGGCTTCCTCGATGGGCCGTGCGATCCCGTCATCGCCCGGAACGACGATGCGTTCGGCGAAGCGCACGAGGTGTGGCGAGGTGTAGACGTGGGCGCGCCGGCCTCCGGCCTCGAGCATCGCCTTCAGGAAGGCCGCAGTCGAGCCTTTGCCGTTGGTCCCTGCAATGTGAATGACCGGCGGCAGCCGCTGCTCGGGATGGCCGAGCTTCGCAAGCAGGCGCTCGATCCGGCCCAGCGACAGGTCGATCAGCATCGGATGCAGTCGCTTCAACCCCGCCAGGAGCGCATCGAGATCACGCGCCATCATCGACTCCCATCCGGTCGGGGAGCCATGCTGCTCAGCGGGGCTCTTTCGGGGTTGCCCGGGACGTTGCCCCTTCCGCGTCGGCCCGGCCGGTGCGCCAGTCCGCGGCGGAGGTGAACCGCTCCTGATCGACGGACGACTCGGGCTCTACGATGCCCGAGCCGCGCGCCAGCGATTCGACGAGCTTTCCGTCCACGGCATGGCCGTTCATGCTCTGGATATAGCCGATCGGCTTGGGTCTGCCGTGTGCGGCGCTGGCGACAGGACGTCTGCCGTTCATGAGCACGCCGACGAGGCCGGCCAGCGTCTCGCGCAGCTTGTGGCGATGCACGACCATGTCGATCATGCCGTGCGCGAGCAGGTACTCGGCGCGCTGGAAGCCCTCGGGAAGCTGCTCGCGGATGGTCTGCTGGATGACCCTCGGGCCGGCGAAGCAAATGAGGGCCCCCGGCTCGGCGATCTGCACGTCGCCGAGCATGGCGTAGGAGGCGGTCACGCCGCCCGTTGTCGGATCGGTGAGGACAACGATGTAGGGCAGCCGCGCCGATCGCAGGCGCTGGACGGCGATGGTCGTGCGCGGCATCTGCATGAGCGACAGGATGCCTTCCTGCATCCGCGCGCCGCCAGATGCCGCAAACAGGATCATCGGCGCGCCCTTGTCGACGGCATGCAGCATCGCCTTGACGACGGCCTCGCCGGCCGCCATGCCGAGCGAGCCGGCCATGAAGCGGAAGTCCTGAACGGCGGCCACCACCGGGCGGCCTTCGAGGAGACCTTCTCCGATGACGACGGCATCCGTCTCGCCGGTCTTGGCCCTGGCCTCCTTGAGGCGATCGATGTAGCGCTTGCCGTCGCGAAACTTCAGCGGGTCGAGCGTCACCTCAGGCGCTTCGATCTTCTTGTACTCCCCCTTGTCGAACAGCATCCTGAGGCGCTGGGCTGCGTCCACCTTGTCATGGTGACCGCAGCAGGGAAAGACGAACTTGTTCTCCTCGAGCGCCTTGCGGTCGGACATCTGTCCGCAACCGCCGCACTTGCGCCAGAAGTCCTCCGGCGGCTCACGACGTGTCGTGAGGAAACTGGTGATCTTCGGTCGGAAGACGTTGTTGATCCAGTTCACGCTCTGAGCTCCGAGGCCACCCCGGCCCACCTACCGGCCGGTACCGCCTGCAATTGCCGGGCAGATTATGACTGCCTCATGTCCGGCTATCGGGCCGATATGGCGCGTCGTCAACGCGGATGCAACGCTTTGCTGAGGTTTTTCACCAGACCAAGCACCGCAGGCACCGTCTTCGGGGTAGCTTGTCCCTTGTTTCCCAACGAGTCTTTGATCGCGTTAACCAACGCGGAGCCGACCACGACGCCATCCGCGACCTGACCGATGGCGCGCGCCTGCTCGGGCGTTCGCACGCCGAAACCGACGACGATCGGCAGCCGTGTGGCTCGTTTGAGACGCGCCACATGCCGTTGAACGTCGCTGGTATCCGGGGCCGCAGCCCCGGTGATGCCAGTGATGGAAACATAATAAACGAAGCCGGACGTGTTGGCGAGGACGGCGGGCAGCCGCTTGGCGTCCGTGGTCGGTGTGGCGAGGCGGATGAAGTTGAGGCCGCGTGCGACGGCCGGCAGGCACAGTTCCTCGTCGGCCTCCGGCGGCAGGTCGACGACGATGAGCCCATCGACGCCTGCAGCCTTGGCCTCGTCGAGAAAGCGTGCGCCTGGATAGACATAGATCGGATTGTAGTAGCCCATCAGCACGATCGGCGTGAGCTGGTCCGTGGCGCGGAACTCCCGCACCAGCGCCAAAGTCTTGGCGAGCGTCATGCCGGCCTTGAGCGCACGCTGGGATGAGAGCTGGATTGCAGGGCCGTCCGCCATCGGATCGGAAAACGGCATCCCGAGCTCGATGACGTCGGCGCCCGCCTTCGCCAGACCCATCAGGATCTTGCGCGAGGTATCGAGATCGGGATCGCCGGCCGTGACGAAGGTGACGAGCGCGGGCCGCTTGGCGGCCTTGAGCTCGGCGAAGCGGCGGTCGATGCGGGTGGGAGTGGTCATCAGGAATTTTCGTTTTTTGCTTGCAGGCGGCCGAAGGGGCTGAATGATGGCTTTTCCAAAGCGTCGTGCCGCCATCGCGTGTGAGACACCAGGCGGGGCGGAGATCGCATGGGGGTCAGATTTTGAGTCCGAGCGCCTTGGCGACTGTGAACAGGTCCTTGTCGCCGCGTCCGCAGAGGTTCATCACCACAATCTGGCTCTTCTTCATTTTGGGGGCGAGCTTCATGACGTGCGCAAGCGCGTGCGACGGCTCGAGCGCCGGGATGATGCCCTCCATGCGGGTGCAGTATTGCAGCGCCTCGAGCGCCTCCTTGTCCGTCGCCGGCACATAGGTGACCCGGCCCGTGTCCTTGAGCCAGGCGTGCTCGGGACCGACGCCGGGGTAGTCGAGGCCGGCTGAGATCGAGTGGCCTTCGAGAATCTGGCCATCCTCCGTTTGGAGGAGATACGTACGGTTGCCGTGCAGGACGCCGGGACTGCCGCCGGTCATGGAGGCGCAATGCCCGTTCGGCACATCGAGTCCGAGGCCGCCGGCTTCGACGCCATAGATCGCGACCGGCGCATCGTCCAGGAACGGATGGAAGAGGCCGATGGCATTCGAGCCGCCGCCGACGCAGGCGACGAGCGCGTCGGGCAGTCGGCCCTCGGCTTCCATGATCTGCTCGCGCAGCTCCATGCCGATCACCGACTGGAAGTCGCGCACGAGCTCCGGATAGGGGTGCGGTCCGGCGGCCGTGCCGATCAGGTAGTAGGTGTCGCGCACGTTCGTCACCCAGTCGCGCAGCGCTTCGTTCATCGCGTCCTTGAGCGTGCCGGCGCCCGCCGTGACGGGATTGAGCTTGGCTCCGAGCAGCTTCATGCGTGCCACGTTCGGCGCCTGCCGCTCGACGTCGGTCGCGCCCATATAGATTTCGCACGGCAGATTGAACTTGGCGCACACGGTTGCGACCGCGACGCCATGCTGCCCGGCTCCGGTTTCAGCGATGATGCGGGTCTTGCCCATGCGCCTGGCGAGCAGGATCTGGCCGATGCAGTTGTTGATCTTGTGTGAGCCGGTGTGATTGAGCTCGTCGCGCTTGAAGTAGACCTTGGCGCCGCCGAGGTCCTTCGTGATGTTCTCGGCGAGATAGAGCGGCGACGGTCGTCCGGCGTAGTGCGTGTTGAGGTGCTTGATCTCGGCGTGAAACTTCGGGTCCGCCTTGGCCTCCGCGTACGCCTTCTCGAGCTCGAGGATCAGCGGCATCAGCGTCTCGGCGACGAAGCGGCCGCCGTAGATGCCGAAGAAGCCCTTGTCGTCGGGTCCGGTGCGGTAGCTGTTCGGTGTCTTGAGCGCGGCGGACGATTTCTTGTTCTTGGGTGCCATGGGTGCGTGGCCTCGGGTGTGTGGGGTCAACGGTCGGTTGTCGTCGCCTTGGCGGCGCGAAGGAAGGCAGCGATCAGGTCAGGGCTCTTGACGCCCGGTGCGCTCTCGACGCCGGAGGATACGTCGACCGCGCGTGCGCGGGTTCTTCGTATCGCTTCGGTGACGTTTTCGGGCGTCAGCCCGCCTGAGAGCATGAAGGGTATCTGGTCGGCGATGCCATCGAGCACGGCCCAATCGAATGTTACGCCGTGCCCGCCGGGACGGTCGGCGCCCTGCGGTGGTCTGGCGTCAAACAGGACGCTGTCGGCACACTCTCGGTAGGCGAGTGCAGCCTGCGCATCCTCCCGCGTTGCGACCTTGATCGCCTTCATGACCCGCTTGCCGGTACGGCGGCGAACCTCGGCGACGCGCTCCGGCGTCTCGTTGCCATGCAACTGCAGGACGTCCGGATCGATTGCCCGGCAGATCGTCTCGAGCATGTCATCATCGGCGTCGACGGTGAGCGCGACGATTTCGGCCTCACCGCGCGCTCGCGCGGCCAGGCGGGCGGCGGCGGGGATCGAAACGTTGCGCGGGCTCGGCGGAAAGAACACGAGGCCGATCATGTCGGCGCCTGCCGCCAGCGCCGCCTCGAGCGCGTCGAGTGTCGTGATGCCGCAGATTTTCACGATGGGTTTCATGGCGCGGCACCCTAAGGGCGGGGTGATCGTCTGTCCACGCGCGTGCGCGCTGTTTGTGCGTCGGCTTGGCGCCGCGCAGGCGGGCACCACAAGGCGAGCCGACCGGGGCACTGCGGAAAGTGCTAGCGTCGGATCGTCGCCAGGGCTTTGCCGAGCCCTGTCTGTCCGGACGCCGCCACCGACTGGTCGCGCTCCCGCGCCAGCCGGTCGGCCTCTGCCCGCCAGTGCAGCGCGTCCCGCGCCCGCGTCCTGGCCGAGCGGCGCCAATGGCCCTGCGAGAGCCATGTGGCGAAGCCTCCGAGCAGGACGCCGACGATCATGGCGCCCAGCAGGAAGTAGAAGAAGGAAGCCTCGATGAGAATGGCCGGATCCTCCGGCCGGAACGGATCGAGCTTGAGCTGCACGGGGTGCTTGTTGGTGACGGCGAGCGTCACCAGCAGCAGGAATGCGGGAAAAGCCAGCAGAACTCCGAGTAGCCGCCTGAGCACGCTTGACGCTCCTATTGCCGGAAGCCTGCCGTCATCGGCTGCGGGTCTGCCCGTTGAGCCGCTCGCGAAGCTCCTTGCCGGTCTTGAAGAAGGGGACGTACTTTTCGTCGACCTTGACCATCGCCCCGGTGCGCGGATTGCGGCCCGAGCGCGGCGGCCGATGCTTGACGGTGAAGGCGCCGAAACCACGCAATTCCACCCGGTCGCCGCGCGCCAGCGCCTCGACGATCTCGTCGAAAATCGTGTTTACGATCTTCTCGATGTCGCGATGATAAAGATGGGGATTGGCGGCCGCGATTCTGCCAATCAGCTCCGACTTGATCATGTGACGAACCCCTCGGCGACGAAATCCCGTTGTAATTATTCAGTTTTTGGCAGGCTGCCAAACTGAGACCAGGCCGTCAAGCATGACTGCGGAAAGGCGCGGATCGTCCTGGAGCGCGCGCCATGCGTCGCCGTCGAGGCCGAACAAGGCCGCCGCGGCCCGGCCGATGAACCCGAGCACGCCCCAGCTGTCTTCGCGCTTGGGCTTCCAGTCGACCACTCGGAGGCCCTTCTGCACCTTGCGTTCCTGCTCGAGCCAGGCCTGCGCCTCCTTCTCGCCGCCGACCTGGTCGATGAGCTTGTAGGCGAGCGCCTCGCGCCCCGAATAAACCCGTCCCTGCTCGAGCCCGGGCACGTCGGCGGTGTTGATCTGCCGGCGTGTCGCGACGAGGCTGCGGAACCACTCCATGGACTCGCGCACCATTTTTTCGGCCGTCTCCTTGCCGGCCTCATCGAGCGGCCGGAACGGCGAAGGGTTGGCCTTGAGCGGCCCGCTCTTGATCTCGTTCATCTTGACGCCGAGCTTGCCGAGCAGCTCGGTCACCTCCGCCCACTGGAAGATCACGCCCATCGAGCCGGTGATGGTGTTGCCGCGGGCGAAGATGCGGTCGGCGCCGAGGCCGCAGATGTAGGCGGCCGAGGTCGCCACGGTGCCGAATTGGGCGACGACCGGCTTCTTGGCGGCGAGGGCCCGGATGGCCTCGAACAGAGCCTCGCCGCCGGCGGTCGTCCCGCCGGGGCTGTTGATCGCCAGGATGACGGCTTCGACGTGCTTTGTGCTTGCGAGTTTGTTGAGAAGACGAAGCTGGTCGCGGTTTTCGGTGATGACGCCTTCAATGGCGACCCTGGCGATCTGCCGGCGGTCGGCAATTCCGCCGTCCTGGGTTCCCAATGCCAGCGCGGCGACGGCAAGCGCCAGGACGCCGGCGAGGACGGCGAAGCCGCGCCAGAGCGACAGCGAGCGACGCAGCCGGCGGCGGTCCAGCAGAGCTTCGGTCTCGAGAGTCATGGGGGCGTCTCGTTCTGTCGGCGGATGAGCTGATCTTGCAAGCGGCAGACGTGGCCGGCCGGCAGCGTCGGGGCCAGCGCGATGCCGATACCTATGGACTTCCGCTCGCCCGCGCAACAGCCGCCTGCGACCGGCGAGCGTTGCGTCCGGCCGGTCCTCAGGCGACGGCCGCGCCGAGCCCCGGGTTGCGGTCAACGGCCGTGTCGGCGCGCGCGAGGAACCGGGCGATGGCGTGGCACGTCGCAGGGTCGCGCAGCAGCGGTGCGTGGCCTTCGCCATGCACCGTCAGCGCCTCCAGGTTGGGATGCCTGAGCCGCATTTCGGCGACGGTCGCCGCGCTCAGAATGTCCGAGAGCTCGCCGCGGATCACGAGCAGCGGAACCCGCGAAAGCGCCGCGAACTGCGGCCAGAGGTCCGGCAGCTCGCCGGACGGAACGCCGATCGCTTTGGTCAGATTCTGGTCGTAGCCGTGGGTCGGCCGGCCATATAAATCATTATACCACTGACGCGCGATCGCTTCCCATTCGTGCGCCGGAACCGCAGGAAACATCTTTCCGCTGAGATCGCGGACAAGCGCACCCGCTTCCTCCCAGGTGGCGGGCAGCGGCACCCGGCCGACGTAAGCGACGATGCGCAACAGCCCTTCCCGCTCGATGACAGGTCCGATGTCGTTGAGCACGACGGCTCCGACCGTGGTCGGACGCATCGTCGCCATCAGCATGGCAATGATGCCGCCGCGCGATGTTCCAAGGACGGCCGCATCGTGAATTCCGAACGTCGTCATGAAGTCGAAGACGTCGTTCATCTCTCTGGCAAGCGTATAGTTCTGCCAGTCGGGATCGAATTCGGACTGCCCGCGCCCGCGATAGTCGACGGCGAAAACCTCGCGCGCCGAGGGGTTTTGCGCCTCGGTCAGGAAGCTTGCGAGGGTGTGGAAGTCGCGGGCATTGCGGGTGAGGCCCGGCAGACAGAGCAGCGGACGCCGCTTGAGGGCGCGCGCCGCCGCCGGCGCCGGATAGTGCCGGGCGTGGAGCCTGAGGCCATCCTGGGACGTGAAATAGAGATCGTGCCAGGTCTGCGGCATCGCGGTCGAAGTCATGGGGCGCCTCTTCGCTTGCGGCGTCGCGCGGGCCTAGCGGGTTCGGCGTGCGCCGGCAAGTCCCGCGAACTGCCGGCCCGGGAATTTGGCTGATGCACGACGCAGACCGGGCCTCATCCATACGGGTCGCAAGTCCGATTGCTGTAGCGAGCAATGTCTGCGAAAGTTTCTTCGTGACATCCGATCCGCCCGCTCGCTCGGCCTTCGTTCTCGTCGCCATGCTCGTCGCCACGACGAGCCTGTCGCAGTTTTTCCGCGCCTCGACGAACGTCATCGCGCCGGAGCTCATTCGCGATCTGAGCCTTACGCCTGAGATGCTGGGGTTTGCCAATGCCTGCTTTTTCCTGGCGCTCATGGCCGTGCAGGTCCCGGTGGGCATCCTCTTCGACAGGGTCGGCGCCCGCCTGACCGTGGCCGCGCTCTCTGGGCTCGCCGTCGCCGGCTCCGCGCTGCATCTCGTTGTCGAGAATGGTCGCGAGCTCGCCGCAGCCCGGTTTCTCATCGGCATCGGCCATGGCGGCAGCTTCATGGCGACCGTGTTTCTCATCTCGCGGTGGTATCCGCGAGCCCGCTGGAGCACGGCGCTGTCCTGGGTGTTCGCATTCTCGATGCTCGGCATCGTGACGGCGGGTACGCCGCTCGCGCTGGTGGCGAGCGCGTTCGGCTGGCGCACCGCCTTCGCCGGCATGGCGGCGGTGTCCGCCATCGTGGGTTTCCTGTTCTACGTCCTGGTGCGCGACGATCCGCCGGGCGGGCGCAGGGAGCCTCCATCGGGCGAGACGCTGCTGGCGGCCGCCAAGGGCTTCCTGACGATTATCCGCTTGCCGGGCCTCCCACGCGTCCTCGCGCTGCAGACCGTCGCCTACGCCGTCATTGCAACGGTGCTCGGGCTCTGGGCGGGTCCCTACCTCAACGACGTCCACGGTCTCGGACCCGTCGAGCGCGGCAACGTGCTCATCCTGATGGCCGCCGGCCAGACGCTCGGCGTTCTCGCCTACGGACCGCTCGATCGCCGTTTCGACACCCGCAAGGGCGTGGCAGTCACGGGCGCCGGACTGACCATGCTGGCCCTGCTGGCGTTCGCGGCGGTTGCGCGGCCGCCGACCCTTCTCGCCATCGCGATGCTGGTGGCGCTATCCGCCATCTCGGCCTACGGCATCGTGGTCGTCTCCCACTGCCGCACGTTCTATCCCGAGGCGCTCGCCGGCCGCGGTGCCACCACCGCGAACATGGCGCAGCTCCTGGGCTGCGCCCTGCTGCCGATCGTCACCGGACAGATCGCGGGCCTCTTCCCGGCAACGGGCGTCGGCTACGCGCCGGTCGCCTATCAGTGGATCTTTGCTACCATTGCGGCCGCGCTTGGCGTCGGGCTCGCCGTTTATTTGACCGCCGTTGACGCCCGTCCGAGCGGCGCGCCGCCCGCCAGCACGTCCGTTCCCCGGCCGACTACGGGCAGGCGGGAGTAGACGCAACCCGCGGCCGTGCCGCAGAGAGTGTGTTTGTCTATCGCAATCCGAGGCGTTGGAAGGGGATCAAGAGATGCGCGACAGAATGACGGTGGCCGCGACGCTTCCCGACGACTGGCAGCAGGCGGCGCTGGCAGGGCGCGTCTGGCGCCCTGAGCTTTCCGGGCCCTCGGTCGCCGTGGTTCGCGGCAGCGATCTCATCGACATTTCCCGCATCGCGCCGACCATGCGCGACTTGTGCGAGACGGCGGACCCGGCGCGCGTCGTCCGCGAGGCGGCGGGCGAGCGCATCGGCGGGATCGCAGACATCCTTGCCAACACCCCGGAAGCATCGCGCGATGTGGCAAAGCCGTGGCTGCTCGCGCCCGTCGACCTGCAGGCGATCAAGGCGGCGGGCGTCACCTTCGCGCGCTCCATGCTCGAGCGGGTCATCGAGGAGCAGGCCAAGGGCGCGCCTGAAAAGGCTCGCGCGATCCGCGCCGAGGTCGAGAAGCAGCTCGGCGGCGACCTGCGCCGTCTGAAGCCCGGCTCCCCCGCTGCGCTTGCGTTGAAGCGGACGCTGATCGAGGCGGGCGCGTGGTCGCAGTATCTCGAGGTGGGCATCGGCGAGGATGCCGAGATTTTCACCAAGGCGCAGCCCATGTCCGCCGTGGGGCATGGCATGGAAGGCGGGCTGCACCCGCGCTCGACCTGGAACAACCCGGAGCCCGAGGTGGTGCTGGTGGCGTCTTCGAGGGCCCGCATCGTCGGCGCCACGCTCGGCAACGACATCAACCTGCGCGATTTCGAGGGCCGGTCTGCGCTCCTGCTCTCGAAGGCCAAGGACAACAACGGCTCGGCGGCCCTCGGCCCCTTCATCCGCTTCTTCGACGGGCGGTTTACGATCGACACCGTCCGCTCCCTCGACGTCCTGCTATCGGTCGAGGGCGAGGATGGCTTCAAATTGTCCGGCAAGTCCTCGATGACCGAGATCGCCCGTGACCCGGCCGATCTCGTCGCCGAGCTCTTCGGGACAACGCATCAGTATCCGGACGGTGCGGTCCTCTACCTCGGCACGATGTTCGCTCCGACCGAGGACCGCGATGCGCCGGGGCAGGGCTTCACGCACAAGGTCGGCGACATCGTCACCATCAAGGCGACGCCGCTTGGCGCGCTGGTCAACCGCATGAATCACGCCGATAAGGTGCGCCCATGGACTTTCGGCATCGCAGAGCTCATGCGCAATCTTGCAAAGCGCGGCCTGCTTTGAGGCTGCGCCAGGTCGACTTTGCTGGACGGGAGTTGGCGCAATGACGCTGCCTGCGATTGATCCGACCGTCACGGATGCCTCGGTCCGCGCCGCCATCGAACGCCTGCACCGGGCCATGGCCGACGTCGCCAACGGCGACGTTCGCGCCATCAAGGCGCTCTACTCGCACGGACCTGACGCGACGAGCTTCTACGGCTGGGGCGGCTACGAGCGCGGGTGGGATGGCGTCTCAAGGCGATGGGACTGGGCCGGCCGACAGTTCAAGGGCGGACGTGTCAGCTACCAGAATGTTTCGACGGTTGTCGCCGGCGACATGTTCTTCACCACGGACATCGAGACCTACTCCGATCAGCGCATGGCGGGCGTCGAAGGGGTTACCGGCTGGACCAACCGCGTTACGCATATTTTCCGGCGCGAGGGAGGGGAGTGGCGGCTGGTGCATCGGCACGGAAACCGGCTTGAGCCCCAGTACGAGCCGTCGACGCGCTTGCGGCCGATCGGTTAGCCTCAAGCGCGCGTCCCGGGTGCTCAACGGACCGACGGCACGGCGTCCGGCCGCGCCTCACACCACTGACCCGCGCGGGAGGGGAAATCCGCGCAGGAACTCAGCCGCAGAGGTCGGCCGCTTCCCCGCGCGCTGCAACTCGAGAAGCCGGACGGCGCCTGTCCGGCAGGCGATCGTCAGACAGTCGTCGAGCACAGTGCCGGGCTCGCCGTGTCCCTCGGCGAGCGTTGCGCGGAGCACCTTGATCCGCTCCCGGCGGCCGTGCGGCCCCGCCTCGAACCAGGCGCCCGGCGAGGGCGAAAGCCCGCGGATGTGGTTGTGGACGGCGTCCGCCGGACGCCGGAAGTCGATCCGTGTCTCGGACTTGTCAATCTTCGGCGCGTAGGTGACGCCTTCCGTTGGCTGCGGCGTCGACGTCAGCGTGCCCCGTTCGAGTGCCCCAAGCGCGCGCACCATCAGGCTGGCGCCGCGCTCCGCCATGACGTCGTGCAACTCGCCCGCGGTCATGTCCGGTCCGATGGCGATCCGTTCGGCGAGCCGGATCGGCCCGGTATCGAGGCCCTCGTCCATCTGCATGACCATGACGGCCGTCTCCCGGTCGCCGGCCATGATGGCGCGCTGGATCGGCGCTGCGCCGCGCCAGCGCGGCAACGCGCTGCCATGGAGGTTGAGACAGCCGAACCGCGGCGCCTCGAGCACCGGCTTCGGCAGGATGAGCCCGTAGGCGACGACGACTGCGACATCGGCTGAGAACGCCCGCAGGCGCTCCTGCTCTTCGGGATCGCGCAGCGTCCGCGGCGTCAGGACCGGAATGCCGTGCGCTTCGGCCCAGACATGCACCGCCGACTTGCGCTCGCCGAGGCCTCGTCCGGCGGCGCTCGGCGCTCGCGTGTAGACGGCCAAGATCTCGTGCCCGGCGCCGGCGATCTCGGCAAGCGTCGGGACCGCGAACTCGGGCGTGCCCATGAAGACGATGCGAAGCATCCAAGCCGTCCTTGGCGCTCAGGCCGTCTGCTCCGACTTGGCAGCCTTCTTCAGCTTCCGCACGATCATGTCGCGCTTGAGCCGGGACAGGAAGTCGATGATCAGCCGTCCATCGAGGTGATCCACCTCGTGCTGGATGACGGTTGCGAGGAGGCCGTCCGCCGCCATCTCCTGCGGCTGTCCGTCACGATCGAGAAACGCGACGGTGAGCGACGCCGGCCGTTCGATCTCGACCTTGACGTCCGGAATGGAGAGGCAGCCTTCTTCATAGACGCGCCGCTCCTCGCCGAACGCCACGATCTTGGGATTGATGAGCACCATCGGCTGGCGCTCGTCCTCCTTCGCCGAGACGTCGAGCACGACGAGGCGCCGCGAGACGCCGACCTGTGGCGCCGCAAGCCCGACCCCAGGGGCTGCATACATCGTCTCGAGCATGTCGTCGGCGAGGCGGCGCAGGGCGTCGTCGACGCGCTCGACGGGAAGCGCGGCCTTGCGCAGGATTGGGTCTGGAACCGTGACGATTGTGAGCTTGGCCATCGGGGGTGACTTAAGGAGGGGGAGGCTGATGGTCAATGCCCGCTCGTCCCGGTTCGCCGCAGAGCGGGCGGATCGACCGGGCCGGAATCAAGGCCGGCGGAGCAACTGGACGCACCGGCGCGGCGGCGGCGGCGATCGCCGGAACGCCGCCCGGCCGTCCTGCCGGCCTTGTCCCAAGGGAGGCTGCATGCCCGGTCGCCATGTCGCGCCGCTGTCCCGGCCTCGACCCGGGAAGCGGAAACGTCGTCGCGGCCGTGATCCGCAAGCGGCTCGTTCAGGCGGCCGCCGTGCGGGGAGGGTCCGAGGCGTCGACTGCCACGGCGCGCGGCCCGCCGAACAGCGTGCCCTGGCCGAAGAGCACGCCGAAGCCGAGGATCCGCGCCAGCTTTTCCTCGTCCTCGATGTGGCCGACGATGACGGCGAGCCCGTGATCCGAGAAGTGCCGGCAGATGTCCGAGGCCGGCACCACGCCGTCGGCCATCGGCAGGCCTTTGAGGAAGACGTCGGCGTCCAGCTTGACGAAATCGAAGCCGTGCTCGTGCAAGCTCTCGAAATCCATGTCGAGGTCGGTGACGTGCTCGAGCGACAGCCGGAGCCCGCTCTCGGCGAGCCTGGCGACCGCGTCCCAGTGCCGCTCGCCGAACCGGCGCACGTCGCTTTGCGCGAACGACAATACCAGGCGCCGCAGCAGGGGCCGCTGGCCGGTCAGAACGGTATCGAAGCTGTCGAGGAATGATCCCTCCGACAGCGACTCGAGCGCAAGCGTCGAAAAGAGCGAGGCGTTGTTCCCCCGCGCCTGGAGACGGCCGGCAACGCGCACCGAGCGGGACAGCTTGGCGGCGTCGAGTTGCGGGACGAGGCCTGCTCCGGGCGCCATGCTGGCGACGGCCTCGGCATCGAGCGCCTGCCCGTCGCCGGTGCGCACGCGCACCGACACCTCGAAGTGGCGAGCCTTGCGGTCGCCGAGGCCGAGGATCGGATCGAGCAGCAGATCGAGCCTGTCCGCCGCGATGGCCTCCCGGATGTCCGCGATGCGGGATCGGCTTGGCGGCGATTGTGCTGCTGGGCCGACGGCCTCGTTCCGGCTCGGGGTCTCGGTGGCTGAGGATGTCACCGGGGAAGCATCGGCTGGGGCCCCCGCTTGCGCGCGTCGGTGAGGCTCGCGCGGAGGCTGCTGCCGCGCGGCTCTGAGGGTATCGGCCGTCGCGCGGAGGGCGTCGACCGACGTCTGCAGCGGGTCCGAGGCGGCACCGATGTCTTCGCGCGTCGCGGCTTCGGCTCGCCCCGCGCCTCCCGCGGGCTCCTTCGGCGGATTGAGCTGAGCGGACAGCTGCTTGATGAAGCTCTGCATGGCCGCCAGCTCTGCCGCGTCCACGCTGTCGATCGCCGGCGCGGCCGGCGCGCGCACAGCGGGTGCAGGCGCCGCGGCGACGTCCGTCCCCGTGATCCGTGGCGATGCATCGGCGGGGGCCGCATCGCGTCCCGCCGGCAGGTCGGCCTCCGGCGCGAGGCCCGGGCGCACGGCCCAATACGTGGCCATGACCCGATCGCTCGAGTCGACATGGATCCTGGCGGCGGGGTCGACGAGGAGGGCCGCCTCCGCGCGGTCATCCTTGGGTGCGACGGGTCCACCCCCCTCCCGTGCCGTCATCTGCGGCTGCGATTGTGGAGCGGCGGGCTTGGCGGCGGCCGGGCCCTCGAGCGGGACGCCCGGCAACTGGAACGGCAGGCTGTCTGGCCTCGCCGCGGCACCGTGCGCACCGCCATCGGGCGCCGCCGGTGTCAGGGGGGACCCTGTGACCGCCGGCAGGGGGGGAGGCGCATCGAGCCGAGCGTTTGGCTTCGGGCTCGATGCCAGCACCGGCACCGTGATGTCGGAATCTGACGCGGGCGCCGCCTGCGGGGCGGCGGGTGGGTCAAGGCGTCTGAGCGAGTCGAGCGCGGCCTCGCAGGCCTGGGCCGACGCGGCGCCGGTCGCGGGCGGAGCGCCGCCGCCGCCGAGCGTGGCGTCTCGACGCTCCGGCATCGTCGGTGGCGGCGCGATCACGGAGATGGGTCTCCGCTCTCCCGCTTCATCGCCCGACGCCGCAGGCGGAGCGCTGGCAGGCTGCGCCGCCCGTTGCAGGCGGGCCAGCTCGGCCCTGAGGGCGCGGATGACGAGGCCGCGCTGATGGACGATGTGGGCCAGCGCCAGCGAGCCGCAGGCGAGCAGCGACATCAGCATGGCGAGCGCGATCGACAGTCCGGCGTGCATGTGCAGGGCCAGGGTCAGCGACATCGCGACCAGCGGTATCGTGATCTGCACGAGCAGGTCCCGCCCGGCCGCCTTGCGCCGGATCGGCTTGGCGGGTGCGGCAGTCTGGGATTGGGGCATGGCTTGCTGTGCGCTCATCGGTCTCGCCACCGGCTTGGAATCGATGCGAAAAGCGTGTGCCGGGCCGGTCCGTCGGCGCAATTGATGCGCGCGGGATGTCAACAGATATCTGGTGCGTGAGAGGCGAATGGGGCGCGCCGGCTGGCGCCGAGGTCCCCGAAAGCCGCCTGAGCGAGGCAACGCGCAGCGGCGGTGCGAATCGCTCGCGCCGCCGCGCCAAGTCTGCGCCCGCTTCCCCGCTTCCCTGCGCTCAGGCGACGGCCTTGAGCACCGTCCTGATCCGGTCGGTGATGTCCGCGATGTCCCGCTCGCTCGCGATCAGCGGCGGCGCCACGACCAGGGTGTCGCTGGTGACGCGGCAGTAGAGGTCGTGATCGTGGAACATCGACTCGATTGCGTTGTAGCCGCGCAGGCCGGGCTTGCCCGCAATCGGCTCCAGGTCGATGCCGCAGATCATCCCGATCGGGCGAATGTCGACCACGTTGGGTGCGCCCTTGAGGCTCATCATGGCGTCGGCAAAGGTTTCCTGCATCGCTCTCGCGCGCTCGAAGAGACCCTCCTCCCGATAGATGTCGAGTGTGGCGAGGCCGGCCGCCACTGCGAGCGGATGGCCTGAATATGTGTAACCGTGGAAAAGCTCGACGAGGTGCTCGGGGCCGTTCATGTGGGCCTCGTAGATGCCCTTGCGCACGAGCACGCCCGACATGGGCACGGCCGCATTGGTCACGCCTTTGGCGAACGTGATCATGTCGGGGACGATGCCGTAGCGCTCGGCCGCGAAGCAATGGCCCAGGCGGCCGAAGCCGGTGATGACCTCATCGAAGATGAGCAGAATGCCGTGCTCCTCGGTGATCTTGCGCAGCCGCTCGAGATAGCCTTTGGGCGGCGGCAGGCATCCGGTCGAGCCGGCAACTGGCTCCACGATCACGGCCGCGATCGTCGAAGCATCGTGCAGCGCGATGAGCCGCAACAGGTCGTCGGCGAGCTCAGCGCCCCAATCGGGCTCCTGCTTGGAGAAGGCCTGCTTGCCGCGGTTGTAAGTCGTTGGCAGATGGTCGACGCCATAGAGCATGTTGCCGAACATCTTGCGGTTGGCGACCATGCCGCCCACCGAGAGGCCGCCGAAGCCGACGCCGTGATAGCCACGCTCGCGGCCGATGAAGCGCGTCCTCTGTCCTTCGCCGCGGTTGCGATGGTAGGCAAGCGCCACTTTGAGCGCCGTGTCGACCGCCTCGCTGCCCGAGTTGGCGAAAAGGCAGTAGTCGAGATCGCCCGGCGCGAGCAGCGTGAGGCGCGAGGAGAGCTCGAACACCTTGGGATGCGCGTACTGGAAGGGCGGCGAGAAATCGAGCGTGGCGGCGGCCTGCTGGATAGCCTTGACGATCTTCTCGCGGCCGTGACCGGCATTGACGCAGAAGAGGCCGGAGGTGGCGTCGATCACCTTGCGGCCATCGGGCGTCACGTAGTGCATGTCCTTGGCGCCCGAGAAGAGGCGCGGCTTTCTCTTGAACGACCGGTTCGGCGTGAACGGCAGCCAGTAGGGCTCGAGCTCATTGGGCTTCATGTCGAGCGGCGCCATGGGGTTCTCCATCGCAGGGAAAGGTTCGTGCGAGGCTAGCAGGGCCGGGCCGCTGCCGGAAGCCGCATCGCGCGAAGACGGCTTGCGGCCGGCGCCTCTGCGGCGAAGCGACGCCGTTGCAGCGATGGATCGCTCGGCCGAAGGTTGCGCGCCGCCTCCGGCCCGTCCGGAGGACCACTCTTGCTCGGGTCCCGCCGAACGCATGAGCATCGCCGAAATTGCCCTGCGTCTCGTCGGCGCCTTCTATATCCTCGCCGGATGCCTGCTGGTGCGCGCGATCGGCGTATCGCGCCTCGTCGACAGCGCCCTCGAGCAGCTCGGTCATGGCGAGGCACGCTCGCAGAGGCTGCAGACGGTCTGGTCGATCGGCCTCGCCGGTCTCGTCTTCGCCAGCGGTCTGTCGCTTCTCCTCCTGAGCGAGGTTGCGGCCGGACTGTTCCTCGCCGCCAGCCTGGCGCAGGCGCTGTTCATCGCCTGGATCGGACCGCGATTTGTCGATCGGGACGGCAAGCCCCCGAGCGGGCGTCGGCAAACCGTCAATGCCTTCGTGCTCTACGCGACGGCCACGGCGGCGGTTGTGTGGGCGGCTGAGCGAGGCGTTCTGACGTCCTGGCGGGACACATCGGCGCTGGTCTTGGCGCTTGCGGCCTCCGGCATGCTCGCGTTCGCAGGCTACGTCTCGCACACGCTTTGGGCAGCGATGGGCGGCCGGGAGACGGCGCATGGCGAGCCGGACGAGCCCCGTTCCGCTCCCTCGCGCGCCGATCCGGCGCGCGTGCGCTCGGTTCGCGTCTTGGCCACGCTCGGTGAGGCGCCGCTCTTCGCCATGGACGCCGACAATCTCGGATACGTCGCGCCCGCCGACCTCGGACTTTCGAAGGCCCTGCAGGACGACCTTGCAGCCTGGTCGGCGGCGTATGCCTCGCTGCTTGGCGCCGAAGCCGCCGACGGCGGCGCAACGGGCGGCGAACCCTATCTTGCCCATCTCACGGAAGGGTATGCCTTGGCTCGCCGGCTCGCCGGCTCGCCGGGGAACGGCCCGACCTCGCCGTTCACGCGCAGGACGTCGAGGGGGTCGTAGTGCGGGTCGCCCCGGCCTGAGGCGGCGTTTTAAGACGTCGCCACAGATGCCTCGCCCGGCGCGTGAGGCGGCTTTAAGGCTCATGGCACGTTCGGCGTGAGCGCAACGGGCGGATCGTGCCGCAGGCCGCCGCGCAGTCAGGCCGGCCCGGCCGGCGCGTAGCTCTCGACCGCTGTTTTGACGCGGGTGCCTGGGAGAGCTTTGGGGCCGGGGCCCGTAGTGGCGAGGCTTCTCCAATGGGATGAGGAAATGGGATGAGGAAAAGACCGATCGTCGGACCCGGAAGCAAAGATCCTTAAGGAAAGTTCCGGGTATCGATCGGTCCTCCGCCCTTTGCCAGAAAATCGAGGCCCGCCCCGCAGTGCGATCGCGGCTGACGCTGGCCGTGTTCCAGTCCCTCGGAAACCATCGAATGGATCCGTGGCGCTTGAACCTGTCCCCCGGTGCGCTATCTCCCTGTACAATGTTTGCGCACCTGCGAGCCGTTGGCATATAACGGCGTGGCTGGAAGAATTTCCCGTGACGCGAGGCCTTTGTGGGGCGGTGCTGTAGGACCGGCGTGAGGCCGGCCCTCGGCGCGCCTTTTTGCAGATGCTTCGGCGGGCGAACATGATCGAACGAGGCAGGACTTCATGCCCTGGAGTAATCAAGGCGGCGGCGGTGGCGGCTGGAAGAGCGGTGGCGGGCCGTGGGGCCAGGGGCCTTCCGGCGGCGGTGGCGGCAATCAGCCGGACATCGAGGAGTTGCTGAAGCGCAGCCAGGATCGTCTGAAGCAGGTCATGCCTGGCGGCAGCGGCCTGTCCGGATCGGCCATCGGGCTGATCATTCTCGCGGCGCTGGCCATTTGGGGGGCCTCGGGATTTTACACCGTAAAGACCAACGAGGTGGCGCTAAACCTTGTCTTTGGAAAGTTCGTCGGGCGCACGGGGGAAGGCCTTAACTACAACTGGCCTTATCCGATTGGCTCGGTCATCAAGCTGCCGGTGACCGACGTCAAGACCATCGAGCTCGGCACGGCACCGGTCGATTTGCGCCGTTCCACCACGAATCAGGTCTCCGACAGCCTCAACCTCACCGCGGATGAGAACATCGTCGATATCGGCTACTCGGTGCAGTGGCGCATTTCGCCCCAGCGGCCTGAGGATTTCGTCTTCAACATCCAGAACCCCGAAGGAAGCATCCGTGCCGTGGCCGAGAGCGCCATGCGCGAGGTGATCGGCAAACGACCGCTGCGCAACGTCCTGCCGAGCGAGATTCCGCCGGTGCAGACGCAGCCGGGCGTCACGCCGGCGCCGGCGGTACCCAGCGCAGCGGCCGCCGCCGCCGCGTCGTCGCAGTCGGAGATCCTGGATGAGGTGCGCAAGGTGATGCAGTCGAGCCTCGACCAGTACGGGGCCGGCGTCGTCATCGACCGCGTGATCATGACGCGGATCGGCCCGCCGCCCGAGGTTCTCGCGGCGTTCACCGACGTTCAGGCAGCCGTCCAGGACCGCGACCGCCTCCAGAACGAGGCGCAGACGCACGCCAGCAAGGTCGTGCCCGAAGCCAAGGGCCAGGCCGAGAAGATCACGCTCGAGGCCGAGGCCTATCAGAAGCGGACCATTTCGGAGGCGCAGGGCGCCGCCGCGCGCTTCCGTCAGGTCTACGAAGAATACAGAAAGGCGCCGGACGTCACGCGCGAGCGCATGTTCCTGGAGACCATGGAACGGATCATGGGCAGCACCGACAAGATCATCATTGACAAGTCCCCGGGCGGCAGCGGCGTCGTGCCTTACCTGCCGTTGAACGAGCTTTCGCGCCGGTCCGGCGCGCAGACCAAGCAGTGACCATGAGCGAGTGAGCCTTTCCCTATGAAGAGCAATATCCGCTTCGGTCTCGGCATCTTGGTTCTTGCTGCCGCATTCGTCGGCCTGAACGCCGCATTCGTCGTTCCCCAAACGAGCCACGCGCTGGTGTTCCAGTTCGGTCGCCTCGTCCGCGAGCCGATCGAGCTGCCGGGGCTCTATTTCAAGTGGCCGTTCATCGAGACCGTGACGCTGATCGACAAGCGCGTCCTCGACAACGATCTGCGTCCGCAGACCGTGCTCGCCTCGGATCAGAAGAATCTCGTCGTCGATGCCTTTACGCGCTACCGGATCACCGAGCCGCTGCGCTTCTATCAGGCCTTGAACAACCCGCGCGCCGCCAACCAGACGCTCGAGCGCATCGTCAACGACCGGGTCCGGTCCGTTCTCTCCGGCGCGACGACGACGCAGATCATCAACACCGATCGCGCCCGCCTGATGGAGAAGATCCAGGAGGAGGTCAATCGCGAGACGCAGGCGCTCGGGATCACGGTCGTCGATGTGCGTCTTTCCAGGGTCGAGCTGCCGCGCGAGACCATGGAGGCCGTCTTTGGTCGCATGAAGACCGAGCGTCAGCGTGAAGCGGCCGACCTGCGCGCGCAAGGCACGCAGCTTGCTCAGTCGATCCGTTCGCGGGCCGACCGCGACGTGCAGATCATCCTCGGCGAGGCCAACAAGAAGGCGGAGGAACTGCGCGGTCAGGGCGATGCCGAGAAGACCCGCATCCTGGCCGAGGCGTACGCCCGCGACCCTGAGTTCTCGAGCTTCTATAGGTCGATGCAGGCCTACGAGCAGAGCTTTACGAAGGGCGACACCCGGATGGTCCTCTCTCCCGACAGCCCCTTCTTCCGGTATTTCAATCGGCCGCAGCAGCCGGCTCAGCCGCAGCGATGAGCGATCTCTTCGTCGCCATCGGCCTCGTTCTCGTCATCGAGGGCGTGCTGTGGGCGGGATTTCCGGGGCTCGGCCGCCGCCTGCTCGCTGTCGCAGCCGCCATGCCTGATGCGACGCTGCGGCTTTCCGGCGCGATTGCGGTTGCCGCCGGCGTGCTGATCGTCTGGCTGGTGCGTGGCTGACCGGGCGCGCCAGCCGGGTGCCGGTTTGGCCACGACCGGAAGGCCCGAACGGCTCTAGCGCCGTTTCGGATCGAAGCGCTTCTCGAGGCCCGACCAGCATGCGGGATAGTCGGGCTGAAGCGTCGCGAGCTCGGCGGCGTGTTTCGTCACGCGCTGCGGGAACCGCGTCTCGAACATGAACGCCAGCGTGCCGGTGAGCTTCACCGGCTTGAGCTCGGCCTTCGTGGCGTGCTCGAAGGCCTGCGTGTCGGGCCCGTGCGGCAGCATCTGGTTGTGCAGGCTCATGCCGCCCGGCACGAAGCCTTCCGGCTTTGCGTCATAGACGCCGTAGATGAGCCCCATGAACTCCGACATGATGTTGCGGTGGTACCAGGGCGGCCGGAAGGTATCCTCGGCAACCATCCAGCGCTCCGGAAAGATGACGAAGTCGACGTTCGAGGTCCCGGGCGTTTCCGACGGAGCGGAGAGGACGGCGAAGATCGACGGATCGGGATGATCGAACGAGATCGATCCGACGGCATTGTACCGCCTCAGATCGTACTTGTAGGGCGCGTAGTTGCCGTGCCAGGCGACGACATCGAGGGGCGAATGGCCGAGCATCGTCTCCCAGAGCGCGCCGCCCCATTTCACGATGAGCCTGTGCGGTGTCTCCTTGTCTTCGTACGCCGCGACGGGGGCAAGGAAATCGCGCGCATTGGCGAGACAGTTGGCGCCGATGGGGCCGCGCTCGGGCAGCGTGAAGGCGCCGCCGTAATTCTCGCAGATGTAGCCGCGCGCCGGACCGCCGGGAAGCTCGACGCGGAACTTGATGCCGCGCGGGATGACGACGATTTCGCCCGGCTCCGCGTCGATGATGCCGAACTCGGTGAAGAAGCGCAGCCGCTCATGCTGCAGCACGATCAGCATCTCGCCGTCCGCATTCCAGAAAACTTCGTCGGTCATCGAGCGCGTGGCGAGATAGACGTGCGCCGCCATGCCGGTCTGCGTTCCGGCATCGCCCGCGGTCGTCATGGTCTCTATGCCATCGACGAACGACAGGGGCTCCGACGGGATCGGCGTCGGGTTCCAGCGGAGCTGTCCGAGCGGCATCTCGTATTCGAGGCACGGTGCGGTTCGCCACCGGCGGTTGTCCCGGCGGCGGAACTTACCCGAATGCCGCACTGACGGCCGGATTCGGTAGAGCCAGGAGCGTTCGTTGGAAGCCCGTGGCGCGGTGAACGGCGAGCCCGAGATCTGCTCGGCGTAAAGGCCGTAAGCGCACCGCTGCGGCGAGTTGCGCCCGACCGGCAGCGCACCGGGGAGCGCCTCGGTCTCGAAGGTGTTGCCAAAGCCCGCCATGTAAGCGCCGCCCGCGGCGCTCGGCGTCGAGACATGTGTGCGATGGCCTTCCGGCAGCGAATCCTGCGGCATGGAGCACCTCCTTCGGCGCGGGCGCGAATGACCCGCGCGGGCAACCAACCGTGACGTTGGGCGGTTCTGGCAGCATTGCACAGCCCCCCGGTGCAGCGGAAGGGCGATGGTCCGTCTCCGTCGTTGCGAGCGCCTGTTTGCCGGTGTGGCGTCAAGCCGGCCGCCCGGCCGAAACGCAGCCGTCGACCATGTACACGCCGCCGGTGCAGAAGCTGGCATCGTCGCTGGCAAGGAACAGCATCATGCGCGCCACTTCCTCCGGGGTGCCGTAGCGACCGAGCGGCGTTCCCTTGGCGAGCGGACGGTCGTTGCGGCCCGCAACGCCGCGCATCGCCTCGATCGACGCCATCATCGGCGTGTCGATTGGCGCCGGATTGACGGTGTTGACCCGGATGCCGGCGGCGGCCCCCTCGATCGCCGCCGAGCGCATGAGTCCGATCACGGCATGTTTCGCGGCCGTGTTAGCCGACATGTGCGGCGTGGCCCGGATCCCCGAGGTCGAGGACGTGATGACGATCGAGCCGCCTGTGCCCGGCATGGCCCGCATGGCGTGCTTCAGTCCGAGCCACACGCCGCGCACGTTGACCGCCATCACCTTGTCGAAGACCTCGGCCGGATAGTCGACGATCGGCAGCGTCTTGCCTTCGATCCCGGCATTGAGGAGGGCGATGTCGAGCCGGCCGAACCGCTCGAGCGTCGCCGAGAAGAGCTGGCGCGACTGCTCCTCGTCGCTGACGTCGGTGACCCGGAAGGCGGCCTCGCCAAGCGAGGCGGCGACCGCCGCGAGCGGCTCTGCGAGCACGTCGGCCAGCATGACCCGGGCCCCTTCCGCCACGAAGAGCCGCGCCGCAGCCTCGCCGATGCCCCGCGCGGCCCCGGTGATGACCGCAACTTTCCCCTCGAGCTTGGTCATGGCCAGCGGTCCTTCTGCGCGTCATCCATTGGAAGACGATGCGTCCCGGCGCATGGCGCCTGCGCACCCTTCGTCCGCGACGGAGCCTTGCCTGCGGGGCCCGCCTACTCGGCCGCCGTTGCGGCGCCGGGCTTCGCCTTCGCGCGGCCCGTGAAGGCCGGCATGACCTCTTTGGCCAACCGCTCGAGTTGTTCGAGCGCGAGCGAGAGCGGTGTGCCGAGCGCCAGCGAGCACGAGACGCGCTCGAGACCGGGCAGCGCCTTTTCCGTCGCCATCAGCTGCTCGATGATGTCGTCGGGAGTTCCGGCGAGGAAGCCGCCGGCCTTCACCGCGTCCTCGATGCGCGGCAGCTTGGTCGACGGCACAAGACGCGGATCGCGCATCGCCGCGATCTGCTCGTCGGTGATCGCGCGCACGAGCCGGAGCTCGCCGAACATCTTCATGTTCTCTTCATAGTAGCGCGCGGCCTCCTTCATCGCCTGCTCGCGCGACGAGGAGATGTGGAACTGATAGCCGATCGACATGCGCTCGCCCGGCGCGAGCTCGATGCCGCGGCGTCGGTAGGCGGCCCGAAATCCCTCGATGTGACGCTGCACCGCGCCACCTTCGGCCGATCCCCCGCCGATGACGCCACGAATGCCGTGCTTGGCCATGAAATCGAAGGCGCGGTCCGTGCCGGACTGGATCGGCTGCCAGCATTCGACCGGCCGCTTGAGCGGCCGGGGCACCAGCGTGATCTCTTTGAGCGTGTAGCCGCGATAGGGAACCTCGGGCGGGCAGGTCCAGTACTTTCCTTTGTGCGAGAAGCGTTCGTTGTTGAAGGCCTTGAAAATGAGGTCGCAGCCCTCCTCGAACATCTCGCGGTTGGCGTTCTGGTCGAGGAGCGGCGCGCCGAAGGTTTCGACTTCGCGGGTGTGATAGCCGCGCGCCACGCCGAAGACCGTTCGCCCCCGCGTCAAAATCTCGGCCATCGCGTAGTCTTCGGCGAGCCGCAAGGGATGCCACATCGGCACGACGTTGAAGCCGCAGCCGATCTTGATGTTCTTGGTGATCCCGCACAGGTGCATCGCCATCATCAGCAGGTTCGGGATGCACTCGGTTCCTTCCGGCTGGAAATGATGCTCGGCCATCCAGAATGTGTCGTAGCCGAGCCGGTCCATCGTCCGCGCGTAGTCCTCGGCCTTGTAGAGCGCGCCGGCGAGTTCCTCGTTCGAGTACCAGCGGTCATTGATGGGGGTACCGAGATAGCCGCAGTTCTCCATGTCGACGGTGCCGACATAGGAGCTGTCGAATTTGGTGATCATGGGCGTCATCCCTCGGGTGGCGGCGTCGCGCGCCGCGGCAGCCCGTTCTCTGCGGGCACCTTCACCATGCTAGGCGGTGCACGCCTCGCCGGGCAAGCCGTTGTCCAGGTTCAAGACATCTGAGAACGTGAGGTCTCCTCGACATGGCGGGCTTGAAGGTACTGGGCGGGTGTTTTGCCGCCAAGAGCGCCGTGGGGCCGCCAGTTGTTGTAGCGGTGCTGGAA
>Ga0073934_10000449_pt1 | contig 119468 bp, 99 predicted proteins | sample LarsenN4metaG_FD_76834 | JGI IMG/M metagenome (GOLD analysis project Ga0073934, IMG submission 76834) | Hot spring sediment bacterial and archeal communities from British Columbia, Canada, to study Microbial Dark Matter (Phase II) - Larsen... ...
TCCTTCGAGGAGATCGAGCGCCGCTCGCTCCGCGTCCGCCGCGACCGCGCCCTGTGCATCGCCCTCGACGCCCTCGAGGACCTGACGACCACCTCCGACGACCCCATCGAGCGCCGCCGCGCCGCTTCGTCGATCGTCCGCCTCATCACCCACCGCCCGCAATCGTCCTCCTCGCGGCAAAGCGCGAGCGAACCCTCGGGCGACCCCTCCCCCTCGCCGACCGGCGGAGCGGGCAAGGCCTCAGCCCGGCGAAACGGCTTGACGGAGAACATTCCTCCCCCGAGCGATGCTTTCGCTGCGCAAGCCTCTTCGGATACGGCCTGCGCGTCGGCAACGCGCGACCTCGATCAGGCATCCTCTCGCCCGCAGAGCGAACATTCCTCGCCGGAATCGCCGCGGTGCAGCGCGAGCCGGCCCCTGGATGGCGAGCGTTCTTCGTTGAAGCCGCACCCCGAAGGTGCGCGCGAGTGCTCGCCGGCCGATCCTGATTCCTCTTGACGCACCCGGGGCCGGAAACGGCCCGCCGGCATCACTTGTTATCGGAACTCCCGCTCTCCGTGCACAGGCAAAAAAACTCGGCAAAGACCTTTGACTCGAGCATCGGCGCGTGTAGGTTCTTCGCCAGAGGAATCTCCTCGGCGCGCACTGCGCCCCGGGGGGGAAGCAAGCAACGTCACCTGTGCAAGTTGAGAAATAGAGGAGAAGTTTCATGCGTGCGAATGTGTTGGTGCGCGCGGCCCTCGCGGGGGGTGCGCTGGCTGTCGTCTGCGGTTCGGCGTCCGCTGCGCTCATTCAGCAGGGCGTCTACCGCCTGCACAATCACCCGGACGGCAACGCCAATCCGCCTCCCTACGGCGCCAAGCTCAACGAGCTGTACGACGCCACGGGGAATCTCGACGTCTTCACGTTCAACTTCGACGATCCGCAGTCGGAGATGTACCTGGAGTACACGGGCACCACGATCCATATCTACGGCGTGGCCCTCGGCGGACGCGATCTCGGCAGCTCCTACGCGAACGATCAGTACCTCGGCCTGTATACCTTCGACTTCACCTACATGTGGGGCGTCGGGCTGGCGCCCGGCGATGACGACCTGCTCGTCGAGCTTCCCGAGTCGCGCTACAACTACGGCACGGTCCTGACGCCGCTCGGCGATCTCGTCGGACTCCGCGACGGCCACTACAACGGCGATCAGCCCGACTTCCGTTTCGGCGACGAGGACGACGACCTCGGCCACCGCGGTTTCCCGGGACTGTCCGGCTGGGGCTGGCTCTTCAAGGCCCTGCCCGGAGAACCGTACACCTACACCCAGGACTCCGATTGGATTTTCACCGCTGAGTTCATCCCGACGCCGGGCAGCCTGACCCTGCTGCTCTCCGCCGGAGTCGTGATGGGGAGGAGGCGCCGGTAACGGCGAAGCGCCCCGAGGCGCACGAGGGGGATAATGAAGACGCGTCCGCAATCACGCGGCGGACGCGTTCTTCATTGCGCGACGATTGCAGGTACGCTCGCCCCCGCCGTGCAGACGCTCACGCACATCAGGACGCTGCTGGAGTCCCGCGGGCTTTCTCCCAGAAAGTCCCTCGGCCAGAACTTTCTCACCGACCAGAACCTGCTGCGGAAACTGGTCGATGCCTCGCGCGTCGCGCCCGGCGACATCGTGCTCGAAATCGGTCCAGGCACGGGTGTGCTGACACAGGAGCTTCTGGCCCGCGGCTGCTCGGTCGTTGCCTGCGAGCTGGACCCGGGACTTGCCGAGTTGATCCGCGACACGTTCGCCGATGCGATCCGTGACGGCCGGCTCACGCTCATCGAGGGCGACTGCCTCGTCGGCAAGAGCGACCTGAACCCCGGCATCACCGCCTCGCTTGCCCGTCTGGGCGCATCCCGGCGCGGATTCCGCCTGGTCGCCAACTTGCCCTACGGGGTCGCCAGTCCGCTCATCGTCGTCCTTCTCACCCTGCCGGACCGCTCCTGCCGCGGCGTGTACGCCACCATCCAGCGCGAAGTCGCGGACCGTCTGCGCGCTCGCCCCGGTTCCAGCGAGTACGGCGAACTGTCCGTGCTGGTGGGGGCGATGGCGGAGGTGTCGCGCATCGCCGTGGCGCCGCCGGAGTGCTTCTGGCCTCGCCCGAAGGTCACGAGCGAGATGGTCTCGATCCTCCCGCGCGAACACCCCTTGACGTCCGATCCGCGCGATCTCGCGCGCATCTGTCGCGTGCTCTTTACAAAGCGACGGAAGCAGCTCGGCACCATCCTCGGCAGGCAGTCCGAGCTTCCGGAAGGGATCGACGCTTCGATGCGCCCCGGGGATTTGAGCATCGAGCAGCTCGAAGCGCTGGCGCGGTCCTGCGCACGCTCGATCGAAGGGCAGGAGCACGCACGGTGAGCGCGAGGCGGCGACGGGTATACTGCACGCCATGCGGATCGGGATCATCGGCGGGTCGGGCATCGGCGAACGGCTCATCGACCAGATGGACGCCCGTCACTTCCGGCGGGTGATGCCCGAGACGCCCTTCGGCCATCCGAGCGCGCCGATCGTCGTGGGAACCTACAAACCTCCGCTTGGTCCGCCGATCGAGCTGGCGATGCTCAAGCGCCACGGCGAAGGGCACACCATTCCGCCGCACAAGGTGCCCTCGCGGGCCAACATCTTCGCGATGAAGCTGCTGGGTGTGACGCACATCGTTGCCACCGGCGCGGTCGGCTCACTGTGCGAGGAGATACGCCCCGGCGAGATCGTCGTGTGCGATCAGATCATCGATCGAACAGTCAGCCGCCCGCGGACGTTCTTCGACTCCGCGGCCGTGCACGTCGAGTTCGCCGAGCCGTTCTGCGCGGTTACCCGGGAGTGGCTGCTGGAAGCGGGAGCGAAGCAGCAGTTCAAGGTGCATGCATGCGCGACCTACATCGCGATGGAAGGCCCGGCGTTCTCCACTCGGGCCGAGTCCACCATGCACCGAAACCTGGGCGGTCACGTGGTGGGCATGACCGCCATGCCCGAAGCGCGCCTCGCGCGCGAGGCGGAGATCGCCTATGCGCTGGTCGCGCTGCCCACGGACTACGACTGCTGGAAGGACCGACCCCGTCCGCCGGACGAGCAGACTCTCCTGGCGGAGATCCTGAGCAACGTCAAGAAGGTGGGCGATGCGGCGTTCGCCCTCATCGAGACGGCGCTCGCGGATGTCTCGCGGATCGCCGGGCAGCCCAGCCCGGCGCATGATGCCCTGCGCCTGGCCATCTGGTCGGACAAGAACCGGATCAACAAGGAGGAAGTGCTGCGTCTGGCGCCGCTGTGGGGGCGGTACTTCGGCCTGCCGGCGCACGCCGTGATCTGAGCGATCAAAACGAAACGGGCACGCAACGGCGTGCCCGTTTTCCCGAGTTCTCTGCACTCGCCGCGTTTACTCAGCCCTGCTTGGCAGTGGCGCCGATCTTGCCCGCGACGACGGGTCCTTCCGCGACGATCTGCTCGGCGATCTCGCGCCGGTTGACGGGAACATCCCTGGGGAAATCGAAGGCGACGCGAACGCGGTCGTTGTTGATGCTGGTGATGCGAACGACCCCGATCGGATTCGCCGGGTCGCCGATCACGACTTCTTCCCCTTCCTTGCGCGTAAACACAAGCATGTGGACCTCCTGCCCATCAAGCGGCCGAGCCGATTCGATCCCACCGAAAGCAGTGTACCACCGGAGCCGCCGGCGTCGGTGAGAATTCCGCAAGGTCGTCGCGCGGTCCCAGCTTGGCGGAGTTCAAGACCCGACCGTTCGGCGAACAGACGCTGAGGCCGGTCGGAGACCCCCAGCCACACCCCGCAGGATGGTCAATCGACCGACACGACTTCGCGCACGGCGGGCACGTATTCCTTGAGGTTGCGCTCGACGCCCAGCCGCAGAGTCATGGCCGCCGAAGGGCACCCCACGCACGCGCCGTGCAGGCGTATGCGAACAACCCCGTCGGCGGACACGTCCACAAGCTCGATATCGCCGCCGTCGCTCTGGACAGAGGGGCGGATGGCTTCAATGACCTTCCGAACACGCTCGCGGGTGGAGGGCTGCGCATCGCCGGTGGGGGCTGGCGGCATGCTTCGGGTCGTCGCTGTCATATCAACCCTCCGGTCAGACTCATGGAAGTATACGGCGCGCTGCGAGCACGGACAACCATCGACTTCCGAGGGATTAGACTGAACCCCATGCAACGCAAGCCGACAGCCTGGTTGTTCGTGCCGGTCGCCGCCTGCTGCTTCGCGGGCTGCGCGTCGGGACCGGAGGAGATCGAGCGCCCCGCGATTGCGACGGCGCGCGATCCGCAGGCGACGGCCACCGCGCGCATCGAGGCCATCGGGCGCGTGTGGGATTCGGTGCAGAGCGGGGAGGCAGCGGCGGAATCGACGCGCGAGGCGCTGAAGTCGATCGCATGGTCGCGGTCGACCTACTGGACGATCCGTGCGGCGGCCATCGATGAACTGATGGAGGACGTCGAGCGCCGGCCGGACACCGCGAACATGCTGAGGCTCATGCTGCCCACGGAGCCGGACCCGAAGATCGTGGAGAAGGCGTGCGCGATGGCGAGCGCGCACGGCTGGAAGGAACTGGCGCCGGCGATCGTGCGGCGGTGGTCAAGACCGCTCGAGGGCAGGCCCGACGCGGAGCGGCCGGAGAACGCCGCGCTGGCGGCGCTGTTCCCCGAGCGGCCCGTGGCGGACAGCATCTTTGAAGTGTTCATCGAAGAGGGGCGCAGCGCGTCGGGCGAAGCGCTCACGGGACCGGAGGCGCTGCGCCGCGAGCGCGAACGTCTGGCGGCGTGGACGCTGCTTCAGCGCGTCGATCCCGGGCATGAACGCACAGCCAATCTCCTCGCGGGCGTGACGGACACGGGGGGCGATCCGCTCCTGGAGGCGCTCTCGGCCGGCGCGCGCGAGCTGCGACTCGTCCCCGGGACCGGCGAGCAGTTGGATTGGCTCAAGCGCCTGCGCGCGGCCGAAGGCGGAGCGCTGTGGCGCAGGAGCGCGGAGCTGGTCGCGCGACTGGACGGCGCGCAGGCGCGCGGGCTGGCGCTGCGGCACATGGGCGCGCTGCGCTGGGCGGATGCGCATCACTCGCCGTGGCTCGGCATGAGCACCGGGCAACTGCTGGAAGAAGCGGCGCAGGAGCTGAAGGGTCGGGAGCGCGTGGCCCGTGCCGCGGCCAGCGACTCGGGGCGCGACGAGCTGCTGGCGACGTGGAAAGACTCGCTGTGCTGGGGCGACGCCCTGCTCCTCCTCGTGGCGCTGAAGCTCGAATCGGACACCGACTCGGTCGGCGCTCTGTTCGCCATCGCGGAGAAGGACAAGCAGGACACTTCGACCGAGCACGGGGGCGTGATCGGCGACGGCGGGGCCGGCGCCCCGGGCGCGGGTGGAAGGTTCACGGTGTTTCACTATCCGCCGCGCCCGATGCAGCGGCAGGGGGACCGGAACTTCGAGGCCTCGCCGGACCTCTTGGAAAACTCGACGGGCGCGCTCTTCCACTTCCACATGCATGCCCAGAAGTACACGAACGCCGAGTACGCGGGGCCAAGCTCGAAGGATCTGGATTACGCCGAAACGTTCGGGGCGGCGTGCATCGTGTTCACGTTCGTCGCGCAGAACCGGCTGAATGCGGACCTCTACCTGCCGACCGGCGCGATCATCGATGTGGGAGTTCTGCACAAGGCCGGATGAACGGGGTGAGGGATCGGCCATCCTCGGCGCACGCCCGCGCACGGATGCATTCGGATGATTCACATGCAGATCATCGCGCTGGCGGCGCTGCTCATCGTGCGCGATGCGCTGGATGTGCCGAGGCCCGCTGAACCGCTCGCGGGCTGGCGCGCGGCGGCGGCGATGCTCGTGCCGATGGGGCTGATTGCGCTCATCACCCATCTGATCTGCATGCGGTCCCGGCGCAGGCTGGATCGGACGGGAGATGTTGCGGCGGTGAGCACGGCGGATGTCGCCGTGTCGCTGGCGCGGTGGGCGGCGCTGGCGTGCTTCGCGGCGGGCGTGTGGGGCGCCGGTTGGCTGGAGGCAGTGCGGCACGCGATCGGCGATCTGCCCGGGGTGGACGAAGCGGTTGCGACGCTGCCCCCGATATGCGTGTTCATGCTGGGGTGGTGGTCGAAGTACCCCATTGAACGGGCGCTGCACGATGCGGCGCTCATGGGTGACCTGGACCACGGCGTGCCGGTGGCGCCGTTTCCGGGCCGGGTCGGGTACGTGCTGGAGCAGACGAGGTTTCAGGTCCTGGCCGCGCTAATCCCTCTGGCGATGCTCACGGCGTGGTCGGAACTGGTGGACTTTGCCGTACGGCTGTCGTCGGATCGGCTGAACTGGCCGAGCGACGAGGGGTCCACGGCGCTGGCGGAATCCATCGGGCAGATCGCGGGGGTGCTCGGGATGACGCTGCTGATTCCGCTGCTGCTGGCCAAGCTGTGGGGGCTTGTGCCGCTGGGGGCCGGCGCCATTCGGACGCGCCTCGAGGAACTGGCCCGGCTGCAGGGCGTGCGGTTCCGCGACCTGCTTGTGTGGCCTACTCGAACGGGCATGTTGAACGGAGCGCTCGTGGGTGTGTTCCCGGGGTTCCGGTACATCATTCTGACGGACGGGCTGCTCGAACGGCTGGAGCCGGAGCACGTGGAAGCTGTGATGGCGCATGAGGTGGCGCACGCGAGAAAGCATCACCTGCCGTGGCTGCTGGCGTCGGCGTTGAGCGCGGTGGGTGTGACGTGGATAGTCGCGGCCGCAGGTCTTGACGCCGCGATGAACGCGCTAGATCCGGCGTGGACGCAGGACCACGGAACCGTTGCCCTGCTCGACGGAGCGGTGCTGACTGCGGCACTCGCAGCGGGCGTTCTGATCTTCGGGTTCGTCAACAGGCGATTCGAGGAACAGGCGGATGCGTTCGCGGTGCAGCACCTGTGCGGGCGGACGCGAGCGGGCGAGGAGCGCCGGGACATCGTGATCCATGCCGCCGGCGCCGAGCAGATGTCCGGCGCGCTGGCGGAGGTGGCCCGCTTGAACGGGATTCCGGAACGTCGATTCACGTTCCGGCACGGGAGCATCGCGGGGAGAAGGAGAAAGATCGCGGCGCTCGTGGGACGGCCGGCCCACGAACTGCCGATCGACCGGAAGGTGGCTGTGATCAAAGCGATGGCGGGGATCGGGCTGGCGGTGGTGCTGGCGGCGGGGGTTGCCGGGGGGTGAGGATCAGATGGCGGATTGACAAACTGCCGAAGCGAACAATGAAAAAAAGATGAGACGGTGATGGGGAAGAGCCGCGCGATGAAGTTCACGAAGATGCAGGCGATCGGGAACGACTTTCTCATCCTCGATGCCATCGAGGATCCGGGGCTTGCCGCGCCTACCCGTGAACTGGTGCGCTCGATGTGCGACAGGAGAACCGGAGCGGCGGGTGGTGCGGACGGCGTGCTGGTGGTGGGGAGACGTTGCGGCGATGGGGACTCGGCGGCGGGCGGGAACGCCAGCTCGAGCGGCCGTGCGGGGCGGATCACCATGCGCGTGATCAACGCGGACGGGTCGGACGGCGGGCTGTCCGGGAACGGAGGAAGGTGCGCGGCGCTGTACGCGGCCGCGAGAGGGTATGTGGTGGGGGGGCTGGGGCCGGATGGGCGCGGCGAGATCGAGGTCGATGCGGGTGTGCGGGTGCTGCGGGCGCGGGTTGAGTCGATGACCAGGGGGAAAGAAGGGCGCATCCGCGGCGTGGTCTCGATGAACATGGGGCCGCCGGAGTTTGCTCTGGCGAGGGTGCCGGTCGATGCGGCGATGCTGCGGCCGGCTGTGGATGCCGCGGGAGCAACGCGGGCGAACGTCTTTGTGATCGAGGGGCGCGAGGCAAGCTTCGTGTCGATGGGCAATCCGCACATGGTGTGCTTCGTGGGCGGGAGGAGCGGGCGGGCGGGCGATGCGGAGCTGCGCAGGCTGGCGCTGGAGGAAGGTCCGCGGTTCGAGAGGCATGCAGCGTTCCCGCAGCGGATGAACGTGCATTACGCGGCGGTGGATTCGCCGCGGCGGGTGCGGCTGTTCACGTTCGAGCGCGGCGCGGGGCTGACGCTGGGGTCGGGCACGGGCGCATCGGCGACGGTGGTGTGCGGCGCACGGCTGGAATTGCTGGAGCGCAAGGCGGAAGTGGTGATGGCGGGGGGTGTGCTGATGGTGAAGTGGTCGGCGGAGGGAAACGGGGATGTCGTGATCGGCGGGGAGGTGGAGCAGGTGTGAGTTCGTGAGGCGTGGGGGATTGAGTGGAATGAGCAGAACGATTCGCCGTGATCATCGTGGGCGTGACTGCCGCTATGCTTCTCCCCCATGATCGGAATCGAAGGCGCCGCAGCGCTGGACATCACGGGTCTGAAGTTCCGGTATCCGGGCGCGGAGCGTGATGTCATCGACATTCCCGCCCTGCAGCTCGGCGCGGGCGAGCAGGCGCTGCTCACGGGCGGATCGGGGCGGGGCAAGACCACGCTGCTGTATCTCATCGCGGGTCTGATGGAGCCGACGGCCGGCGAGGTGCGGGTGGCGGGGAGGCGGATTCATGAGCTTCGCGGGCCGCCGCGGGATCTGTTCCGCGGGCGCACGATCGGGATGATCTTCCAGACGTTTCACCTGCTGCACGGGTTCAGCGCGCTGGAGAACGTGATGGCGGCGATGATGTTCTCGCAGATCCCGAAGAAGGAGCACGCGGGGCGGGCGCGTGCGCTGCTGAACCGGCTGGGGATCGATCGGGTGGACGCGGAGCCGGAGAAACTGAGCGTGGGGCAGCAGCAGCGGGTGGCTGTGGCGCGGGCGGTGGCGTGCGACCCGGTGCTGGTCTTGGCGGATGAGCCGACGGCGAGCCTGGACCCGGAAAACGCGGGCGAGGCGATGGACCTGATCCAGGAAGTGTGCCGCGAGAAGAAGGCGGCGCTGCTGTGCGTGAGCCACGATCCGGCGATGAAGGAGCAGTTCACGCGGCGGCAGAGGCTGGAGGATATGGCGGCGGCCTGAGCTGCTTGACCACGGAGACGCAAAGGGCGCGGAGAAAAGCATGAATACGGAATGAAAGAAGCGCAGTTTGTTTCATATGGTTCAAGCACGAGCATTCGCGGTAGTTGTATTGTTGTACGCCTCCGTGGTTTCCCTGTCTTCGCGGTGAGTTCTTCCGAGGATCAAGCTTGGCGATCAGCGATTTCACCATCATCCGGCGGAGCATGACGGCGCGGCTGTTTTCGACGGTCACGACCAGCCTGACGGTCTGCGTCGCGGTGGCGCTCATGCTGGTGCTGCTTTCCATGCGCGACTCGGGGCGCGAGGCGTTCAAGCGCGGCAGCGGGAACATGCAGCTGCTCATCAGCCGCGATGCCAGTCCGCTGGTGGCGGTGCTCAACGGCGTCTTCTACGCCAACGCGCCGCGGGCGTACATCGAGTGGGGGAAGTTCGAGCAGATCCGCGACGGGTTTCCGTGGGAGTTCGCGATCCCGACGCAGCTCGGGGACAGCTACCGCGGCATGCCGGTGCTGGCGACCACCGAGGAGTTCTTCACGCTCTTTTGGCCGACCGTGCAGGCGCCGTGGCGGCTCGCGCAGGGGCGGTTCTTCGAGAAGAGTTTCGAGGTCGTCGTCGGCGCGCAGGCGGCGCGGCTCAGCGGGCTGCGCGTGGGCGATGAAATCTTCCTGACTCACGGGTTGCTCGGCGGCACAAGCGGCGGGGGCGGGGGGGCTGGAACGGAGAGTGCCGCGCCTCACGTTCACAAGGAGTTCGCGTACCGCGTCGTCGGCATTCTCGAGCCGACGGGCAGCCCCCACGATCGAGCGCTGTTCACGGATTTGATCAGTTCGTGGATCCTGCACGCGCACGATCGGCGGCTGGCGGAGAGCGGCGGCTCCGTGAGCATGACCACCGAAGCGGACCTGCTGGAGGAGGACCGCAAGATCACCGGGATCTACGCGGCCGTGATGGGGCGCGGCGGCGGTGACCTTTCGGCCATGCTGCCCGTCGTGTTCGATCAGTTGCGGCGCGACACGAGCCTGACGGTCGCGAACCCAGCGGACCAGATCGACAAGCTCTTCCGCATCGTGGCGAACATCGACGACATTCTTCTGGCGATGGCCGCGGTGGTGATGGTGTCCAGCGGCATCTCGATCATGATCGCGCTGTACAACTCGATGGAGCAGCGACGGAGGCAGATCGCGATCCTGCGCGTGCTGGGGTGCAGCCGCGGGAGGATCTTCGGACTGGTGCTGACGGAGTCGGTGATGCTGGGGCTGATCGGGGCCGCGGCCGGGCTGGTGGTGAGCGCCGTGGGGGTGCAGATCGTGGCGGCGGTGATGAAAGCGCGGCTGGGGCTGCTGATCGAGCCGTGGGTGGGGCTGGAGTGGGCGGTAGTGGTCGCGGCGGGAACGGTCGTGCTTGCGGGCATGGCAGGCATCGTCCCCGCGGTGATGGCGTACCGGACGAGCGTGGCGCGGAGCCTGCGGCCGCTGGGATGAACGGGAGAGCGCGGGGCGCGACGGCTAGAATCGATGCGGGCCGCGCGGGCGCGCGGCGCATGGAGTGTGCATGAAGGTTTTCTGGGCGCTGGTGGCGGGGTTGCTGGTGGCGGCGGGAGTGGTGCTGGCGCTGCGCGGAGGCGGCACGGAGCCGGAGGAATCGGCGCAGATTCAGCCGCTTGGGTTGACTGAGCAGTTGTCGAACTCGGCTGCCTCGGGCGTGAGCGCGAGGGAACATGCGGACGAGGTCGAAGCGCTGCCCGAACTCTCTTCCCCGGCCCCGGCCTCGAAGGAAGAAGTCGAGGCATCGATTCAGGTGCCGGAGGCGGAAAACACGCGCGAGACGACGCCCGGTGAGCAGGCGAATGCCGAGATGAAACCGCCGGCGCCGACGCTGGACGAACTGCTGTCGTTGCCCGCACCCGAGAGCAGAGGGAACGGGTCTGACTCCGCCCCCGAGGAAGGGCCGGGCGAGGTTGTCGAACAAGCGCGGCCGGCGGAAGTTCAGCAGGCGGCGGATGATCCCCAAGTGCCGACGGGTCCGGGCGGGCATCACTCGGGGCACAGAACGCCGGCGGTGAATCCGCTGGCGGAGGCCCCCATCGCGGACGGGAGCGCGGAGGAGTCAGCGGAGGGGAGCGCGGGCGAGGACCTCGGTCCGCCGGTGGTCGAGAACGCGGACGGCACGACCCTGCTGGATCAGCGTTTCACCATCAAGGGCAGGGGCACATCGGAAGATCCGTATCAACTGACGTGGGAACTTTTGATTTCAGTGCGAGACTCGTATCAGCCGCGGATCGGCAAGGACAAGCTGCCGGAGTGGACGGAGTTCATGAACGGCAAGTGGGTGAAGCTGCCGGGGTACATGCTGCTGCCGGTGGTGGGCGACCAGATCGACGAGCTGCTGCTGATGCGGAACCAGTGGGACGGGTGCTGCATCGGCGTGCCGCCGACGCCGTATGACGCGGTGGAGGTGACGCTGGCGTCGCCGCCGACGGGGCTGTCGCGCTGGAAGATGAACTACGGGTCGGTGATGGGGAAGCTGAGGGTGGATCCGTACGTGCGGAACAACTGGCTGCTGGGGTTGTACGTGCTGGATGAAGCGGCCGTTGAGACCACCGGTTTCTAGGCCGCGCGGTGCATCACCGGCGCGCGTGCTGGGCGGTGAGCTGTTCGTACAGTGCTTCATCGATGCCGAGATACTCGCGCATGTAGCGGTCGTAGGTTTCGTTGTCCTGATCGCGCGAGAGGTCGAGGCGCAGCTCGTTGATGACCTTGGTGCCCTGGCCGATCCACTCGCGCCAGGTTTCGGCGGTGATGTGCTCGAAGATCCACTGGCCGACTGGGCCTTTGAAGGGCGGGCGCGGCAGGCGCGTGCCCCGGCGCCCGGTGCGGGCGCAGATGAAGACGTCGCCGGAGGCGACTGCGGCGGGTTCGGGCGCAGCGCCGCGGACTTCGGGGGGCTTGACGCCGAGCTGGGCGAAGAGCGCGGCCATCGCGTTCCGGGGCATGAGGTCGCCCTTGCGCGCGGCGACCTCGTACCCCTTGTTCAGAAGTTCAAGGGCGCGGTCGCGGGCGCCGGCCTTGATGAGCGCATCGGCGGCCATCTGGTACGCCTTGCTCATTTCGGGATTGATGCGGATGCAGCGGATGTAGCTCTCCGCGGCGTCGGCGTGGCGGCCGGCCTGGGCGTAGGCGCCGGCGAGGGAGAAGTGGGCCATCTCATTGCTGGGATCGGCCTGCGCCATGTTCTCGAACTGGGCGATGCGCTGAGCAAGGTCCATGCGCGATGGTCTCCGGACTTGCGGGGCAAACGGCCTGAATGGGGGCCTGGACGAAGGCTATCCTACGCCCGCACGGTGCGGATCGCCGGGGAAACGGGCATGACGGACGCAGAACGCGAGCGGTTCGATGCGCTGCTGGAGGAGGCGATCGGGGCGCTGCCGGCGCGCTTGCGCGCGCTGCTGGAAGAGGTGCCGCTGATCGTCGAGGACCGGCCCTCGAAGGAGATGGCGGCGCAGCTCGCGGCCGAGTTCGGCGAGACGGATGTCGAGGAGTTCGCGGCCACGCTGTGCGGCCTGCACACGGGGACTCCGCTGACGGAGCGGAGCGTGGAAGCGCCCTGGCAGGGCGAGGCGCTGTACCCCGACCACATGCACATCTTCCGCGAGGGAATCGTCCGGACGGCGGGGGGCTGGGAGCCGCAGGGGGACGAGACTGCGGAAGACGTGGACGATGCGGTATACGACGAGATCATGACGACCGTGCTGCACGAGATCGGGCATCACTTCGGGCTGGAGGAGGACGACCTGAGGGAGCTGGGGTATGACTGAGCAAGACGACGAAGGGATGCGACGGTGATGGGAAAGCGCCGGCGGAAGAGCGGCGCGACGGGCGAGGCATGGATGGCGGAGTGCGCGCAATGCACGAGCTTCGAGTCGTGGGCGCGGCAGGGGTTTGATCGTGTGGGTCGCCAGCTCAGGCTCGCAGAGGAGCATGTCCTGCCGATGGTGTTCGACGCATGACGAGCACGGCTTCGGCACGGGCCGGGAGGGCGTGCGCCATGCACGGCCCGGCTAGCGCATCCCGCGTTCAACCGAGCCTTTCAGCCTCCTCAGCGCATCGAACGCATCCATCGGAGTCATCCGCGTCAAGTCCAGCTTCCGGAGTTCCTCGATCGCGGGGTGGTCGAGGTACTCGGTAAAGAGGGCCATCTGCGCGGAGCGGGCGGAGGAAGCGGGGGTGGCCGGCATGGAGCGAAGATGTGAACGGGGTGATCCGGAGCGCGGCTTGACCTCGGCTTCACGTGCCGGCTCGCCGGAGGCCGCAGCCTCGACGGGGTCGGGCGCATGCCCCTCGGGGGCTTCACCGTGCGCGACGCTGAGGCGCTCGAGCAGTTCATCGGCGCGGTCCACAACGTCCCTCGGCAGGCCCGCGAGCTTCGCTACGTGAATCCCGTAGCTGCGCGACGCCCGTCCGGGCAGGATGCGGTGCAGGAAGATGATCTCGTCCCCCCATTCGCGCACCGCGACGTGCAGATTGCGGATTCGGCCGCGGAACTCCGGCCTGTCGGCAAGCTCGGTGAGTTCGTGGTAGTGGGTGGCGAAGAGAGTACGGGGAGAGCGAGAGGACGATTGTTCCGCGGCAGCCAGTCGTTCGGCGATGGCCCACGCGAGGCTGAGGCCGTCGAGCGTGCTGGTGCCGCGACCGATTTCATCCAGAATGATGAGCGAGCGCGGCGTGGCGTTGTGGAGGATGTTGGCGGTTTCGACCATTTCGACCATGAAGGTGGACTGCCCCTGGTGCAGGGCGTCATCGGCGCCGATGCGGGTGAAGATGCGGTCGGTGAGGCCGATGACGGCGGATTGAGCGGGCACGAACGAGCCGGTGTGCGCGAGGAGGACGATGAGCGCCACCTGGCGTATGAACGTGCTCTTGCCGGCCATGTTCGGTCCCGTGATCAGTGCAAGAGAGGCCCCCATCACGTCCTCGTGCGGCTCGGTCGCTGCGCCCAACTCCACGTCGTTTGGCACGAAGTTCTCCGCGAGGATCTCGTCGAGTACGGGATGGCGGCCCTGCACGATGCGCAGCGCCGGTTCATCGACGATTTCCGGGCGGATCCAGTTGTGGCGCGACGCCTTGGCCGCGAAGCACTGAAGCACGTCCAGCTCGGCGACGGTGTCGGCGAAGCGGCCGATGGCGGCGAGATGCTCGGCGGCCGCGGAGCACAGTTCGGCGAAAAGCTCCATCTCGCGCTGGACGGCGCGGTCGGCGGCGGAGAGCACCTTGTCCTCGAACTCCTTGAGTTCGGGCGTGATGTAGCGCTCGGCGTTCTTGAGCGTCTGGCGGCGCGAGAAGTCGGCGGGCGCGCGGCGGGCCTGCGCGCTGGGCAGCTCGATGTAATAGCCGAACACGCGGTTGTATCCGACCTTCAGGCTCGGCAGATCGTGCTGCGCGGCGAGGCGCTGCTGGTATTCGGCGAGCCAGGAATGGCTGTCGCGCTGGAGGATGCGGGACTCATCAAGGGTGGCATCGACGCCGTCGCGGATCAGCCCGCCTTCGCGCAGATGCGCAGGGGGATCGTCCACGCACTGGGCGATGATGCGCTCGGCCAAGGGGAGCAGGGTTTCGCCCACATCCTCGAGGACTGCGCGGTGGGACGCGAAAGCCGGCGCACTCTCGAGAGCTTGGGAGAGGGCGTGCACACGCGCGAGCGAACGCCCGAGGGCGACGAGGTCGCGGGGCGTGGCCCGGGCGAGGGCGACGCGCCCGCCGATGCGGGCGACATCCTGGACGTGATCGATCGCGGCCGCGAGGGCTTCGGCGGTGCGCCGGTCTTCGACCAGCGTCGCGACGGCCGACTGGCGCGCCACGATCGCGGCCCGGTCGGCGAGGGGCCGGCAGAGCCATTCGCGCAACAGGCGCTTGCCCATCGAGGTGAGACAGCCGCGGAAGGCAGGCCCTGCCGGTGCGAATATGCCGAGCAGGGAGCCTTCTTGCGCGGGGGCCACGGGGGAGCGACCGTTGCTTCGTGCATCCCCCCGACAGGCCACGGCGGTCGCAGCGCGGATGGTGCGCTCGACCTCCAGCGCGCGAAGGGACGCGGCGTCGATGACGAGATAGCGCGCGAGTTCTTCACGTCGCGGCGGGCGGATGTGCGCGAGGGTGCGTCGGCGGAGCATGAAGGCCGTGACCGCGACGCTTCCCGAGGAGATTCCCTCGCTGGTCACGCCGGGGTCATCGCCGATGGCCTGCGTTTCGGTCAGATAGCGGATCAGGGCGCCGGCGGCGGGTATGGCGGGATCGTCATCGCGGAGACCGAAGCCCGCGAGCGTCACGACGCCGTACTGATCGAGCAGCGCTTGCCTGGACTCCTCGAAGCGGAACTGCCAGCCGGGGCGCGGTGTGGCGGCGATGGAGAGCGATCCCAAAGCGGCCTTGAGGCGCGGCGGCGGTTCACGATTGGCGGTGTCGGCGTAGAGCAGTTCCCTGACGTTGCGTCGCTGAAGCTCGTCGGCCAGTTCGCGGGCGCGGCAGTCGGTGACGACGAAGTCGCCGGTGGAAAGTTCCACGATGGCGAGGGCCACTCGGCCATCGGGCGAATCCCCGGCGTCGAGGAACGCGGCCGATGCCAGGTGATTGGGTGTGCCGCTCTCCAGCAGCGATTCATCGACGAGCGTGCCGGGGGTGAGGACGCGCGTCACGGCGCGCTCGATGACGCCTTTGGCCTCCCTGGGGTCCTGGACCTGGTCGCACACGGCGACGCGCAGACCGGCGTCGATCATGCGGCGGAGGTAGGACTCGACGGAGTGATAGGGAACGCCCGCCATCGGCACGCCCTCGGTGCGCTGGGTGAGCGTGATCCCGAGCACCTTGTGGGCGAGGACGGCGTCCTCGTCGAACATCTCGTAGAAGTCGCCCATGCGGAAGAACAGGACACACTCGGGGTGTCGCTGCTTGAACGCGCGATATTGGCGCATCGCCGGAGTGTCGCGCGGATCGGGCATGGGAAGGAAGTGTAAGGCCGCAGGTCACGCGGGCCACAGGACGCAGGCCTTGGGCATAGGCCGTAGCGAGGAGGAACAGTGCGAAAACGAGAAGTCCGCGTTCGGGACGGATTGTCCAAAACGACAACGGCCCGGCGGAATGCCGGGCCGAGTCGCTGTTGTTGACGGGGGTCACAGAGTGGAGCAGATGAGATTCGAACTCACAACCTCCTCGATGCGACCGAGGCGCTCTCCCAATTGAGCTACTGCCCCTTGGTTTGTCTCGCGGCCGGACAGAAGGCTCCGGCGGGAGCGTCACACTATAAGCATCGGCGGCGAAGCGGTCGCCGGGGCGACAGTCAGCCCGAATCGCCGATCCGGGAGCGTGGACCGGCCAACCTGCTATCATAGTGCAACTCTGTTGCATCTGGCAAGCTGCGGGAGGCTGTGATGAGGCGAAGTCGTGTCCCAAGCTGGCGAAGGGCGAGCGCGATCGCCGCGGCGGGTGTTCTTGCGGCTGCCGGTGCGTGTGACCGGGAAGCGGCGACGGCCTCGGGTGGCCCCGGGGCCGGCCACAAGGAGGCAGCGCCCGACCGGCAGAGCGATGAACGGTTGCGGATTGTGGTGACCGTACCGCCGCTGCTGTGGGCGGTGCGCGAGCTGGCGCCGGATGCGGAGATCGAGCTGATCCTCAAGCCGGGCGCGAGTGAGCACGGATTCGACCTGACACCGTCGCAGGTGCAGGGGATCGCGCGGGCGGACCTGGTGGTGATGGTGGGGATGCAGCTTGAGCCGGTGGTGGATGCGGCGCTGCGGGCGCGCGCGTCGGCGAAGCGGCGCGTGCTTCGCTTCGAGAGCGTGGTCGAAGCTCCGCTTTCGTACGGGGCCGAGGAACACGCGGGGCACGACCACGATCACGGCCACGATCACGGCCACGATCATGACCACGATCACGATCACGATCACGATCACGATCACGGTCACGAACACGGCGAGCTGGATCCGCATGCATGGCTCGACCCCACGCAGATGAAGCGATTCATCGTGGCGCTGGACAGGGAGCTTGCCGGGCTGGGCGGCGGGGGGACTGAGGCCGAAGATTCAGTTTCCGACCGTGCTCGGGCGCTCATGGCCGAGTGCGACCGCATCGACGCGGTGTACCGGGAGCGACTGGCGAAGGCCGCGTCGCGCCGCATCGTCACGCACCACAACGCCTGGCAATACCTGGCGCGGCGGTACGGCCTGGAAGTCGCGGCGGTGATTCAGCCGATCGAATCACTGGAACCGACTCCGGCGGACATCCAGTCGGCGGTGGATGCGATCCGCGCGGAGGGGGTGAAGGCGGTGTTCATCGAGCCGCAGTTCTCCTCCCGCGCCGCGGAGCGCGTGGCGGAAGCCGCGGGCGTGCAGGTGCTCACGCTTGATCCGCTCGGTGACGGCGACTGGCCCGGGCTGATGGAGTCCAACCTCGAGCAGCTTGTCAAGGGATTGACGCAGCCGTAGGCGCCGCTTCAATTTCATTCTTCATTGTTCAATTGTCGATTTCTTTCTTCTCCTCATGCCCGCGATCCTGATCGACAATCTCTCCTTCGCGTATCCGGGCGGCGAGCCGGTGCTGCAGGGGGTCTCGCTGGCGGTTGAGCAGGGGGAGATGCTGGCCATTGTCGGACCGAACGGGGGCGGGAAAACGACGCTGCTGAGGATCATTCTCGGGTTGCTCGGGGGCTACAGCGGGCGCGTGGAGGTGTGCGGCCTGCCGCCGCGCGAGGCTCAGCGGCGCGGCCTGGTGGGATACGTGGCGCAGCGACAATCCGCGGAACTGGCGTTTCCGATCTCGGCACGGCAGGCGGTGGCGATGGGCGCATGGCGAATGCTCTCGGCGTGGCGTCGGGAGCCGCGCGAAGTGCACACGCTGGCAGCGGAATGCCTAGAGCGAGTGGGCGCGACGGCTTTTGCGGACGAACCGGTCGGTCGCCTGTCCGGCGGGCAGCTTCAGCGGGTTGTCATCGCGCGGGCGCTGGCTTCTCGGCCGAAGATTCTCGCGCTGGATGAGCCGCTCACCGGGGTGGATGCGCCCGGGCAGAAGCAGTTTGCGCGGCTCATCCGAACCCTGCACCGCGACCTGGGGTTGACCATCCTGATGGTGAGCCACGACCTGCGTGCGGTGGCGACTGGAGTCGGAGGGGGCGGCACAGGCGCAGGATGCGATCGCGTGGCGTGTCTCCGCCGCACGCTGCACTTTCACGCGGCGCCGCATGGGATCACGCCCCAGGTTCTCGCGGAGGTCTTTCAGCATGATCTTGCGGACATGTTCGACCTTCCCGATGTGCACGTGCACGCGCACAGCGCGGAAGAGTGCCGGCGGGATGGGAACGGAGCGAAGAGCGAAAAGTGAAAAGCACAGGTGAGGACAATCCGTTGCGGAATCGGAGGTCGCGGGCCGGTGCGATCGAATCCGTGCGGAGGATCGCCCCTTGAAGACCTTCGACTTCCTGTTCGGCGACGACGCCGCGATGTGGTGGGCGCCGGTGGCGGCCGGGCTGGGCATCGCGGTGCAGTGCGCGCTGCTTTCGGTGCTCACGGTGCTCAAGCGGCTGTCGTTCGTCGGTCAGGGAGTGAGCCACGCGGCATTCGGCGGGGTGGGGCTTGCCGTTGTGCTCGGGTTCGGCGCCGTGGATTCGCTGGAGGGGGGGCAGGGAGCGGTTGGAGCGGCGGGGTATCTTCTGATCGTGGGCGGCTTCTGCGTGACCACCGCGATGCTCATCGCGTGGCTCAGCGACCGTCGCGGAGTGAGCGCGGATACGGCGATCGGCATTCTGCTGGTGGCAGCGATGGCTCTGGGAGCGCTGCTGCTGCACCTGCACCGGCTGCATGCGCCGCCGGGAGTTCGTACGCCGAATGTCGAGGAGGTGCTCTTCGGATCGCTGACGGTGGTCGGATGGGCGGATGCCGCGGCGGCGTGGGGATGCGCCGCGGCGGTCGGGCTGGTGCTGTGGGGGACGCGGCGGGGGCTGCTGTTCTGGGCGTTCGATGAGTCTGCGGCCGAGGCGGCGGGCGTGCCGACGCGGCGCGTGCGGCTCGTGCTGATGACGTTGCTGGCGCTGGTCATCGTGGTGTCGATGCGGCTGGCGGGCGTGGTGCTGGCGACGGCGCTGCTGGTGTTGCCGGGCGCGGCCGCGCTGCGGCTTTCGCACAGGCTTGCGCGGGTGATGATGCTTTCCGTCGTCGTTTCGGTGCTCGGAGTGGCGATGGGGCTTGTCGCGAGCTTCGAGTGGAACCTGCCGCCTGGGCCGTGCATCGTGACGGTGCTGGCAGGATTGTTCCTGGTGACGATGGGAGCCGGGCGAGGCGGAAAATGAAGAGAGTGAAGCGTGAAAAAGCAGAGCAGCACAGGACACAGCACACGGCACAAATGAAGATTCGGACGTCGCAGTTCACGGGTCCCGAGTCTCAGGCCCCAAGCCCAAGGCCCAAGGGCCAAGGCTATTGTTCCCCATGAAAGCAGAAACCATTCTCGCGGAACTGAACCGTTTGCGCAACGACCTCGACAAGGATCCGAGCGATCTGGAGTGGCTCACGCTGCATCATGTCTTCTGCTTCGTGTCGTACAAGATGGGCGAGTTCCAGAAGTATCTGGACGAGCAGGAGAAGCAGGGCGCGTTCAGGGAGTGGGAGGGCTGATTGCCCAGTAGCCCAAGGGCACGGCTTTGACCGGTGAACGCGATGCGGGATGAAGAGCACGTGGGGCGGCATACGGAGCTGCGAGCGTCCAGAATTTGGCCGATTCCGGGTCGGCGGCGTTGTTTCTCCGCGCCGTGTTGTTGACTTCCCGTGCGCATTGCCGATACTGCATGGCAGGACAGTGATCGCGTGAAAGCCGGACGGCGCCGCCCGAAAACCATTGCCGGTCGGGCCGGGCCGGGGGAAGCGCGACGACCGGCCCTCCGGGTCTCCTCGGCGGGCTGGGCGGTGTGCCCGGGGTGACGGCCCCGGGGTGAGAAGGCCGGCGAAGGCCCTGTCACAGGGCCGGGACCGGAGGGGCTTCTCGGAAGGAGGTGATCCAGTGACGCATTGTGACAGTAAACGAGGGCTGCGCGGCTAAACGCGAGCTCGACGGAGCTGTGCGTTTCGCGCAGCCCGCGCAAGCCAAGCATTGACTTGCAACCCCCGCGGTTTGACGGCCGCGGGGGTGTTTCTTTTTGGTCTGAGCAGTCGCGAGGGGCGTTCGGCGTTATCCGAGTCGGACCGCTGCGGAGATGAGGGCCGCGTGCGAGTAGGCCTGCGGGTGGTTCCCGAGGGCCAAGCCTGCGCGCGGACAGTACTGCTCCGGAAGGAGGCCGGTGGGGCCGGCGAGGGCGACGATCGACTCGAAGAGTTCGCTTGCGTCGGAATCGCGGCCGCAGAGGCAGTAGGCCTCGACGAGCCAGAACGAGCAGAGCAGGAATGCGCCTTCGCGGCCGGGGATGCCATCGTCGAAGAGGTATCGATAGACCCCTGCGCCGCGGCGCAGGCGCGATTCGATGGCGCGAACCGTGGATGTGAAGCGGGGATCGTGGGCGGGAAGCAGCCCGGAAAGCCCGACCTGCAGCGCCGCGGCGTCCAGTTCGGGGATGTCGTACGCGGTGGTGAAGGCGCCGAGATCGGTGTTGAAGCCGCGGGCGAGCACGTCCGCCGCGATGGCATCGCGCAGGACTCGCCAATCTTCCGGCTCGCGTCCGAGGTAGAGCTGCGCGAGCTGAAGCGCGCGATCGGCGGTGACCCAGCACATCACCTTGGAATGCACATGGTGGCGAGGCGGGAGGCGAATCTCCCAGATGCCGTGGTCAGGCTCGCGCCAGCGCCGCGCGACGGCGCGCACCATGGCTTCAACAAGCCGCCAATGCTCGGGGGTGACAGGGGCGCCGTGGCGCGCGGCGAGGAGCACCATCTCGGTGAGCGGGCCGAAGACGTCGAGCTGCACCTGCATCGCCGCGGCGTTGCCGATGCGTACCGGGCGCGAGCTGCAATAGCCCGCAAGGTCGGGGATTTCGGCTTCCGGAGCGAGGTTTCCGCCGCTGACGGTGTAGATGGGGCGGAGACGTTCCGGGGACTCGATGCGGTCGAGCACGCCGAGCATCCAGTCGGCGAGTTTCATGGCGTGGCCGGTGTTGCCGAGCATAACCAGGGCGGAGGCGGCAAACGCGGCATCGCGCGGCCAGCAGAAGCGATAGTCCCAGTTGCGAACTCCGCCCGGGTCTTCGGGAAGGCTGGTGGTGCCGGCGGCAGCGATGGCACCGGTGGGTCCGTGCGTGAGCGCCTTGAGGACCAGGGCGCTGCGCTTGACGAGCTGTGCGTACCGCTGCGGCACTCGAAGCGACGCTGTCCACGACTGCCAGAACCGCATGGTCTGTTCGCGTCGGCGCGGTTCGGTCATGACGGATTCGCCGAGGCTCGATGTGCCGCAGCGAAGTTCGAAGAGATACGGTTCCGGGCGGGGAGGCAGCTCGGCGACGGCGGACTGATGCCGTCCTTCCTCGATGATCCGCCACGAAACGCCAGGCGACCTCAGGACCATGGGATCGGCGGAGTCGGAAAGTTCGATTCCGTCGGGATGGATGACGAGTCGGGCCGGGACGCGGGCGAAATCCGGTCTGGGTGCGAAACGGACGAGCGCGGGCGCGGATGCATCGACGACGCGCAGCAGGTCGGTGCGCCCGGCGCGCTGATAGGCGCGGCCGCCGGCGCAGTCGAGGTAATCGCGGACTTGCAGGGAGGGCCAGACGGAGCGCAGAAGGAACGTGTCCGGCTCGTAGTGCTGCAGTGGGTCGCCTTCGTCATGCAGCGGCGCGATATCGAAGGAGCCGGCGTCCGGCGTCGAAAGCAGGGAAGCGAACGTGGCGGTCGAGTCGATGCGGGGCACGCACATCCAGCGCAGGGAAGCACGGTGATCGATCATCGCCACGGTTCGCTGGTCGGAGAGCACGGAGAGCTTTTCGATGGGCGGAGCAGAGGCGGAGGCCAAGTGGGCCGCGCGAAGGTCGGCGAGTTCGGACAGTACCTCGGCGACCAGCGACTGACGGGCGAGGCGGAAGCGTGCCCGGGTCTCTCCCGGCCCCACCTTGATCGACAGATCATCCGGCGCCAGCGCGGCGAAAGCGTCCTCATCTGTGAGGTCATCACCGATGCAAACCACGGCGTCCGCCGCCACGCGCCGGCGCAAGGCTTCGATGGCCTGGCCCTTGTGCGAATCTCTCGTGGAAGCCTCGATCACGAACGCACCCTCCCGGACGGCGATTCCCGCCTCGGCCAACAGGCGGCGCGCGTGCCGGATGGCGGGAACGGCGAAAGCGTCCGGGGCGAGGCGGAAGTGGAGTGCGGCACCGAAGGGTTTCTCCTCGATCAGGAAGGAGGGGTGGGTCGCCGCGGCTTCCCGGAAGACAGCGATGATGCGGGCGAGCACGCTCACCGGGGTTGCGGAGCCGGGGGCGTGAACGAGCAGGTCGGACTCCGCTCCATGGCTCCCGAAGAGAAGGAACCAATGGTCGTCCGGAAGGGCGGTGCGAAGATCCCGCAAGGCACGGCCGGAGATGATCGCGGCGCTGGTCCGGGGCATCACGGAGAGCCGGCTCAGGGCGGCGATGGCCTCCGGATCGGGGCGCACGACGTCGGGCGTGGGAGCGATGGGCGCGAGGACGCCGTCGAAGTCGGTCGCAACGAGCAGGTGACGGGTCGCGGCGAGGCGCTGAAGATGGGGGCTGAGCGAGTTCATGCGCGGAGTTCGGACAGGAACGATCCGGCCCATTCGTGCACGTCATGCCTGCGGACAACCGTGCGCATGATGGCCATGCGCTGGCGCGCGTCGGCGGGGCGCAGCCGAAGCGAGCGGGCGATGGTGGACTTCATCTGGTCGAGGTCCCGGGGATTGACGATGAGCGCGCGGCGAAGCTCGCGTGCAGCTCCCGCGAACTCCGAGAGCACGAGCACGCCGGAGAGGTCCGAGCGCGTGGCGACGTACTCCTTGGCGACGAGGTTCATGCCGTCGCGCAGCGGCGTCACCAGCATGACATCGGCGGCGGCGTAGTACGCGACCAGCTCCTCGCGGGGGAGGTTCCGCCGGAAGAAGTGCACGGCAACCCTTCCGGGAGAGCTGAATGTTCCGTTGATACGGCCCACGACTCGCTCGACGCTTGTACGAAGCTCGGCGTAGTCGGGCACCGCGTCACGCGTGGGTACGCCGAGCTGGATGAGCACGCAGTTCTCGGCGCTGATGGCGCCGTCTTCCAGAAGCTCTTCAAAGGCTTCGAGGCGCTCGCGGATTCCCTTGGTGTAGTCCAGACGATCGACCGCGAGCAGTACCTTGCGCTCCGGGCCGATGCCGGCACGAATCTCGGCGGCTCGGGCGGCCGTCTCGGGCAGGGCGGCCTGGGACTCGAACCAGTCGAAATCGATGGAGATCGGAAAGGCGGCGACGCGCACCCTTCGTCCTTCGTACTCCAGTTCGGAATCGGTTCCGTCGGCGTCGGTGTGCTGGCGCGCGGAACGCGAGAAGTTCCGCGCGGCGGGGCCGGTCTGGAAGCCCACCACATCCGCGCCGAGCAGCCCCTCCAGAATCTGTCTTCGCCACGGGAGCCATTCGAAAAGCTCCTCGGGCGGGAAGGGAATGTGAAGGAAGAACCCGATGCGCAAGCCGGGCCGGAGCGCCCGGAGCATGGCGGGGACAAGCTGCAGGTGGTAGTCGTGAATCCAGACCAGATCACTTGGACGGGCCTCGCGGGCGACACGCGCGGCGAACCGACGATTGACGCGGACGTAGGCGTCCCACCAGGAGCGATGGAATTCGGGTGAGCGGATGGCATCGTGGTAGAGGGGCCAGAGTGTCTTGTTGGACATTCCCTGGTAGAAGTCCTCCACGTCCGCGCGAGAGAGGGAGATGGGGAGGATGCGAAGGCCGTCGTGATCGAAGGGGCGGGTGACTCGTCCGGCGGTGCCGGTCCAGCCGATCCAGGCGCCGCGATGGGCGCGGAAGACGGGGGTCATCGCGGTGACGAGTCCGCCGGGAGAGGACTGCCAGCGAGCCCCGCGCTCGGCGCTGGCACGCGAGAGCGGCAGACGATTGGAGACGATGAGTACTCGAGGCGTTCGGCGCATGGGGTCACCTCCATGGTGCCGCACGCTCGGCCACGCTTGCGCAGCGGAGCGCACCGCTGAGTGCTGAACGGATTCCGGGCAAGGCGCGGCGCCCGGTTGCGTTGCGCAGCGCCCGATCCGAGTCGGCCGATCATAGGAAGTCCGCGCGGACGGCGCAAGACCTCTGCTTCAAACCGCGAGTTCCTCGAGGCGCTCGACCGCGGCGCGAAGAGTTTCATCCCTCTTGCAGAATGCGAAGCGGACGAGCGATTGCCCGTGCGCGCGATGTTCGTAGAACGCGGTGGGGGGGATGGCGGCGACGCGGTGCGTCCGGATCAGGTGTCGGCAGAAGGCGACGTCATCGGGAAGACCGAGCTTTGCGGAGATGGCCGAATGATCCGCGTAGATGAAGTACGACCCCTGCGGCTTGCGGAGTGCGAATCCGAGGGCCGCGAGGGCTTCGCAGAGATAGTCGCGCTTGCGGCGATAATCGGCCAAAAAAGCCGTGAAGTACGAGGGCGGGGAGCGCAGGGCGGCCGCGGCCGCGTGCTGCATCGGGGTGTTCACGGCAAAGGTGAGGAACTGATGAGCGGCGCGGACGGCGCGCGTCAGTTCCGGGGAGCCGACGGCCCAGCCGATTTTCCATCCCGTGAGACTGAAGGTCTTGCCGAGGGACGAGAGCGTGAGCGTCCGGTCCGCCATGCCGGGGATCGAGGCGATCGGCACGTGTTCGCCCTCGAAGACAAGTTTTTCATACACTTCATCGGATATCACGATTGCATCGTGCTTCAGGCACAGCGCGGCGAGCTGCTCCAGCTCCGCGCGGCTGAAGACCCTGCCGGTGGGGTTGTGAGGGGTGTTGAGCAGGACGGCACGGGTGCGCGGGGTGAATGCTCGGCGAAGCTCGGCTTCATCCCAGGTGAAATCGGGGGCATGGAGCGTGACGAATCGCGGGGTGGCGCCGGCCATGGATATGCAGGCTCGGTACGAGTCGTAGTAAGGTTCGAAGAGCACGACCTCATCCCCGGCGTTGAGAAGGCCGAGGAGCGAGGCCGCGATGGCTTCCGTGCATCCGGCGGTGACCGTGACCTGCGTTTCGGGGTCGGTCTGGATCCCCGCGCCGGCGCGGAACCAGTCGGAGATGGCGGACGTCAGCTCGGGAATGCCGAAGAAACGGGCGTACTGGGCGTGGCCGTTCTCGATGGCGGTCTTGGCGGCCTGCTTGATGTGTTCGGGTCCGTCGAAGTCGGGGAAGCCTTGAGCGAGGTTGATGGCGCCGTGGCGGGTGGCGAGGGCGGTCATCTCCGCGAAAATGGACGTTCCGAATGGGGCGAGCTTGGAGTTCAGCATGGGAAGCAGACCGAGAACGTGGTGGCTGATATCAGCCACGGGCATTAGTAGGAGCGGATCGGCTCAATTTCTGGTGCATGTTTGCACTTGCGAAACGTCGGTGGTTGAGTCAGAATACGCGAGTCGAGGGACGGTGCCGGGCTTTTCCGGCGACCTGAAAGAAACGGAAGCACGTCAACCGAAGCATTCCGGGTCGCGTTGGTTCGCCGCTCAAGTACGGACTTGAACGTTTATGCGCCCGTGTGCTGCATGGATGAACAGAGGGAGAAAAGTGATGAGCTTGAACAGGTATGGAGTCGCGTTGACCGCGGGCTTGATCTGCACTGCGGGCGCATCGGGAGCGATCACGACGCTCTCCGATGCGAACTCCGTGGTCCGGGTGGATGACGCGTCGCAAGCCGGATTGTTCGACTGGACCGTGGATGGCGTGGACCAGTTGTTCCAGCAGTGGTTCTGGTTCCGGACGTCGTCCATGGGCCAGGAGCTGTCGGTCGATACGATGCCGCTGACGGGCTATTCGGTTTCCGATACGAATCCCTTCGACGACCCGGGGTTGGACACGCTCTCGCTGCGCTACACCGGCGCGGAGATCGAGTTCAGCGCCTCTTGGACGCTGCGGGGCGGCACGCCAGGATCGGCGCTCTCGGACCTCTCCGAAAGCCTGTCGATCAAGAATGTCAGCGCGAATCCCGTAACGTTGACTTTCTTCCAGTACAGCGACTTTGACCTCGGCGGCACGGTGGCGGATGCGTGGGTGGAGGTTTCCGGGGTCACCAACAACACGATCTCTCAGAAGGACATCGGGTTCTTCATGTCCGAGACTATCGTGACTCCGTCGCCGGACAACTGGGAAGTGAACTTCTTCCCGGCGACGGTGAACTCGCTGAATGACCTGGCGATCACCACGCTGAACAACAACAACGGCCCGATCGGTCCGGGCGATCTGACGTGGGCGGTTTCATGGAACCTGACGCTCAATCCCGGCCAGTCCGTGACGGTTGTGAAGGACAAGTCGGTGGTGCCGACGCCGGGTGCTGCGGTGCTCCTGGGATTCGGCGCTCTGGCAGCGGTTCGTCGCCGTCGCTGAAGTCGAAAACTGCACGTTTCGGTGTGATCTCGTGACTTTCACAGCCCCGCCCATGGCGGGGCTTTTTCGTGCGCCCTTGGGTGCGCTCCATCGGAACGCCGGGACTCGCAGGAGGTATTGTTAGGGAATCGATCGTATTGGAAAGAGTCAAAAATGGCAAGCTGGTTGATGTTGGCCCTGCCGTGGCTGAAGCAGACCATCCGGGGATTCGAGCCTTCGGACAGGTCAAGAAAGCAGGCTCACAATTTCATAAATGCGCTTGCATTGGCAGGGGTTATCGTGGAGAATCCGAGTAGGAGGTTTGCGTCCCGCCCGAGGCGGCGCGCATTTCAAGAGGAGCAAACACGTCGATCATTTGACAACTTGGACAGGAGGACCCGGCCGCGGGTGCGTTGTTGAGCGCATGCGCGGTGCGCCCCTTGTTTGAGGGAGGGAAGCATGAACGCGCTGAAGGTCTTGGTATCCGTGACCGCGGGGGTTTTGATGGCTTCAGGTGCATCTGCGGCCATCACAACGCTGACAGACCGGAACTCTGTGGTTCGGCTGGACGATTCGTCCCAGGCGGGTTTCTTCGACTGGGAGGTGGATGGGGTCGATCAGCTCTTCCAGCAGTGGTTCTGGTTCCGCGTCGGAGGCGCCGGGCAGGAATCATCGCTCGACACGCTGCCGCTGACGGGCTATGCGGCGGTGGACACGAACCCGTTCGACGATCCCGGAATTGACAGCGTTTCGCTGCAGTACACCGGAGCGAGCATCCGTGTGACGGGCACGTGGACGCTTCGCGGCGGGGACAACGGGTCGGGACTTTCCGATCTCTCGGAAAGCCTCTCGCTGACCAACATGACAGGCGCGCCGATCTCCGTCACGTTCTTCCAGTACACGGATTTTGACCTGGGCAATACGGTCATCGACCAGTATGCGCAGGTTGTGGGCGTCACGAACAACACGATTCAGCAGCAGGACATCGGCTTCACGTTCTCCGAGACGATCATCACGCCGTCGCCGGACAACTTCGAAGTGAGCGTCTTCCCGGTGCTGCTGAACTCGCTGAACGACGGAGCGGTCACCTCGCTCAGCGGCGCGGCCGGCCCGATCGGTCCGGGGGATCTCGTGTGGGCGGTTTCCTGGACGGTTGCTTTGGGGCCGAACCAGACGATCAATGTGGTGAAGGACAAGTCCATTGTTCCGACTCCGGGCGCGGTGGCGCTGATCGGAGTCGCGGGACTTGCCGGCCTTCGCCGCCGTCGTTGAGTCCCGGGTTACGGTTCGTCTCCTTCGCGCTCCTCATGCTCGATATTTTTCAAACGGAATCCCCGCAGGGATTCCGTTTTTGCTTTGGGCTGCGCGGTTCCGAAAACGCTTGTGGGACAAGTCCTTACGGCAATCATTTTGGGAGTATGTTCGGTAGGCGGGGTGGGCGACGGGGTCGGCACATCGCGTTCTCGGTCTACAAGTTGGCAAAAAAGGGCTTGCAGGAATCGTCGGCATCGGCGATATTGGAGCACCTGAGGGAAGGCTCCGTGAGGGGTCTGCTCGCAGAGAGAGAGGCTGCCCAAACCCGGATGAGAACCACTTTGGTGTGGATGACAGGCACCCGAAGTGGGTTTCGAAACGTTCAGGGCAGAGGGGTCAATTAAGGAGCGGAAGGCGCTGTCGCAATCGGCGCTACGCGGAGGAATACGAGCATGAGACGCGTGAATGGCATGATGCTGGCGGCGGGAACAGTGCTCGTTCTGGGCGCTTCGGCGTTCGGCGGCACGCTGACGATCCGGGACCGCAATGCACTTGCGGACGTAGACCCGGACTCACTGGATGGCATGTACAACTGGGTTGTGGACGGCACCGATTCCCTGTTCCAGCAGTGGTTCTGGGTGCGGCCGGACGGCGCGAGCTTCGAGACCCCACTCAATGGGCTGACCTTGACTGGTACTGCGCTGTCGGACACGAACACCTTCGATGATCCGGCGGCCGATACCCTCGCCATGCAGCATGAAGGTTTCGGGCTGCGTGTGACGACGACTTTCCAGCTCCGCGGAAGCACACCCGGATCTGGCACGTCGACGATCGGTGAGCAGATCCGCATCCGGAACATCGCGACTTTCCCACAGACGATTTCGTTCTTCCAGTACAACGACTTCGATCTTCGCGATACAGCCGGCGGCGACACCGTGCAGATCTTCTCGGGCAACACGGCGATTCAGACGGACGGCTCGGTGGACATGGCGGAAGTCGCCGCGACGCCGGCCCCGACTGCGTATCAGGTCGGAACGTTCCCCACGATCTTGAACTCGCTTCAGGATGGAGCGGTGACGACGCTGAACAACTTCGCGGGTCCGATCGGCCCGGGGGATGCGACGTGGGCGTTCCAGTGGACGGTCACGCTGAACCCAGGTCAGGAACTGCTCATCAGCAAGAACAAGTTCGTGCAGGTTCCCGGGCCGGGTTCCCTTGCTCTTGCCGGGTTGGCCGGGCTGGTCGGCCTTCGCCGCAAGCGCTGATCTGATCTGATCCGATGACTGAAATCACGCAAGGCTCCGCGGATCGCGGGGCCTTGTTTGTTTTTGCGGCATCGCGCGGGAAAGTCGCGGGATGTGCCGCGCCGCGGAGCTATCCGCTACCATCCCGCTCCCGTCATTCTTCGGAGAAGAAGGGGTCCCAAGGAGTCTGAAGTCAGAGGATTCGAGCCATGCGTCGCGCGAAGATATCGATCATCGGTGCAGGGAACGTCGGGGCTACGTGCGCCCATTGGGCGGCGGCCAAGGAACTGGGCGACATCGTGCTTTTGGACGTGCCCGACCGCGAGGGCGTCGCCAAGGGCAAGGCGCTCGACCTGGCCTGCTGCGGGCCGATCGAACGGTTCGATTCGCGCGTGACCGGCACGGCGGACTACCGCGACATCAGCGGAAGCGATGTGGTGGTCATCACGGCGGGCATGCCGCGCAAGCCGGGCATGAGCCGGGACGACTTGATCAGCGTGAACGTAAAGATCGTGAAGGAAGTTTCGGAGAAAGTCAGAGAGCATGCGCCGCAGTCCATCGTGATCGTGGTGAGCAATCCGCTGGACGCGATGGTGTACACGGCGTGGAAGGTCACCGGGTTCCCGACGCACCGCATCATGGGGCAGGCGGGATCGCTGGATGTCGCGCGATTCCGCGCGTTCATCGCGATGGAACTCGGCGTGAGCATCGAGGACATTTCCGCGCTGCTGCTGGGCGGGCACGGGGATGACATGGTTCCGCTGCCGCGCCTGACGAGCGTGCACGGCATTCCGCTGGCGGACCTGATGAGTCCTGAGAAGATCAGCGCGTGCGTGGAGCGTGCGAAGGTGGGCGGAGGAGAGATCGTCAAGCTGATGGGGACAAGCGCGTACTACGCGCCGGCCAGCGGCACGATCCAGATGGTCGAGGCGATCGTGAAGGACAAGAAGCGGATCATCCCCTCGGCGGCCTACTGCGAAGACGAGTTCGGCGTGGCGCCGGGCCAGAAGGGCAAGGGCTACTTCGTCGGGGTTCCCGCTCTGCTGGGGTCGCGGGGCGTCGAGAAGGTGGTGACGTTCCGGATGACGTCGGAGGAGCAGAAGCTCATGGACGAGTCCGTCCGGCACGTGCAGGACCTGGTGAAAGTCGTTCGGCAGATGTTCCCCGAGCTGGGATAGGCCAATGTGACAAGGTGTCGATCGCCGTCGCTTTCTTTCGAGTGCGATGGTTGGTCGGGGGGCCGGTTTCTCCATGGCGCGCGGAGCGCGCCCGGGAGGCGTGGGTCATAATTCGCGATGAGAGCATGGCAGGGGCCGATGGCGTAGATCAGCGCGGTGCATTGGCGGGCTGCTCCCGCACCGGCATGCGCATGGACAGGGGCCTGGATGGCTGAACTGCTGGAATGGTTCCAGTGCAAGAAGTGCGGGAGGCGGCAACGCTGGCGAGCGGAGCTTGCCGGACGCACCGTGGATTGCGCGTGCGGCGCGCGTGTGACGGTACCGGACCCCGAACTGAGAATCGACAGTGCCGATCCGGAAGACACGCTCTCGGCGACCGGGTCCGCCATCGCGATGGATCAGACCATCGGCATGGATGAGTCTTCCGGCGCGCCGGTGATCCCGGCGGCGTACTCCTACGGCGCTGCGCAGCGCGGCATCTTCGGCCTCACGCCGTTCGGCGAGTTGATTCTGTGGACGATTCTCGCGGCGATCGGCTTCGTGCTCGCCGTGTTCGCTGCGTTCAACTACAAGTGGACGGCGGGCTGGATTTGCGGAGGGATCGCGCTGATATGGGCGCCGGTGTCGCTGTACAAGTGGCGGCGCGCCGAGCGGCGCTGGCAGGGGTATCGCAAACTTGCGCGAGCAGTGGAGGAAACGCTGGACACGGATCAGGTGCGGCTGCGAGCGGTCAGCGTGCGAAAGCCCCGAGACGGGTGAGCGGGCGCTCAGCCGGGCGGTGCGACGGGCTTCTCGGCAGTCTGACCGAGTACGCGCCGAACCATCTTCTCCATGGCTTCGGCGGTGGCCATTTCCTCGACGACCACGCCGTTGGCCCCGCGCGTCGCGGCCACGATTCCCTGACTCACATAGTTCGTGCGAACGATGATGAAGATGTCCGGCTTGAGTTCGCGTGCCGCCTGACAGGCTCGGAGCTGGCTGTCCTCGTCCGGCACGGTGAGGATGAGCAGGTCGGCGTGGTCGATGCCCGCGGTCTCCAAAACTTCGACGCTGGCCACATCTCCGAACACGATGGAGCGACCGAGGCCGGCCTGACGCGCCACCGTTGCCGGGTTCATCTCGATGATGGTCGTGGAAACGTTCATCTTGCGCAGTTCGTCGGCGACCGCGCGGCCGACCAGGCCGAACCCTCCGATGATCGCGTGCCTGCGCCGGCCGGGCGACGCGGGGAGCATCGGGGAATCTCCGGTCGGAGCCGCTGGCGGGGGGGGCGACGGAGGGGAGGCAGCCGACTCGTGCGTCGCGGATTCGGCGCGGCACCAGGGGGCCGTGGGGATCGGAGGCAGGCGTGTGTTGATGACGGCGGCGAGATGGATCAACCCGGGCGTCACGATCAGCGAAACCACGATCATGGCGATGAGGAACCCGAGGGTCTCCGAATCGATGAGTCCGATGGAAGGATCTTCCGCGGCGGCGAGAAGCACGATGCTGAACTCGCCGGCCTGGCAGAGAGCGACACCGACCTTGAGAGCGACGTTTCCGGTGGAACCTGAGGCCCAGCAGAGGGCGCCGATGATCACGGCCTTGATCGCGAGCAGGCCGGCTGTGCCCATGAGCACGGTACCGAAGTGTTCCCAGAGCATGGCGAGGTCCACGCTCATGCCGATGGCGGTGAAGAAGACCGCACCGAAGACGTCGCGGATGGCGCCCACCTGTCCGCCGAGCTGGTGTCGGAACGGGGTGGAAGAGAGCAGGAAGCCGGCAAGAAAGGCGCCCAAGGCGATGTTGAGTCCGACGGTCTGGGTCAAGGCGGCCGCGCCGAGAGCCGTCGCGGTGGAGACGACGGTGAGCACCTCGGGCGACTTGAGCCGGGCGGCCTCATGCAGAAGCCTCGGCAGTGCGAACTTGCCGACCACGACGACCGCGGCGACAACGGCGATGGCGATCCCGGCATTCTCGAGCATCTCGACGGCGACGGCGCCCGCGTCCACGGGGATCGCGGGCGCGGAACCCGGCACGGCGCCTTCGATGTTCACCACGCCGGGTTCCACGAGGCCGTTCCAGCGAGCGAGCGGCGGAAGGATGAGCAGCAGGACGATGGCGATGAGGTCCTGGAGTATCAGGACGCCGAGCGCCAGCCTGCCGTGCACGTGCCCCAGTTGGCGACGGTTCATGTACACGCGGAGCACGACCACCGTGCTCGACATCGAGAGGGCGAAGGCAACGACCAGCGCGGAAGGAGCACTCAGGCCCGGCCCATGCATGCCGCTGAGCAGGCCGGCCAACGCCCAGAACACGGTCGTTGTGGCCAGAAATCCGCCGAGCGTGATGATGGTCACCTGTTTGAGCGAGCGGGAGACCACCTGCATGTCCATATGCAGGCCGATGCCGAACATGAGCAGGATGATGGCGAGGTCGGAGACAGCCTGAACCTCCGCGGGGTTGCGCACGAGCGTCACAAGTCCGCCGGGGCCGATGATGGCGCCGGTGATGAGATACGCCGGCACCGTCGCGAGGCGGAGGCGAGCCAGTGCGATGGAGACGACGCCCGCAGCGAGGAGAATCGTCAGGAGGTTGGCGAACATCGGCGAGATATCGCCGTGCGCTGCGCCGGAAGCCAGCAGGGACATGAGCCGCATCGCGGGCGGATGGTAGCCGGAGCACGGTCAGTTCGGACAGACGAGCGAGATTGCACTCAAGCGGTCGGTGCCGCGTCGGCTGGCAACCCGTACTCGCTCCAGCGTCGTCGGACGAGGTCGCGCACGTCCTGCGTCATCCGGATGATGGGTGGCCAGTGGCGGACTGGCACGCCGTTGTGATCGTCCCCCGGGAGCTTGGGAGTGGCGTCGAAGGCGACGCGCCGGCCGCAGACCGTGAGAAACATGTCCCGGTCGGCAGACGTGTTGGCAGCCCAATGGAAGAGGGCATCGTCGATGCTGGAGAGGTCGGCATCCGTGCCGAGAATCACGACCCAGCGCGGGATGCCGATCTCCTCGGTCATGCCGCCGAGGGTCTTGATCAGCCGTGCGCCTTCACCGGCGGCAGCTTTGTGCATGCGCAGGAAGAGCCACCAGCCGCCCAGCTCTTCCGGGAGCCGTGCGTCGAGCACTCCCGGGAGCCGTCGTAGGCGCGATTCGGAAGCTGCGGCCCGGTCACCGGTGACCGGGGGGATCGGTCCCGCGGCACACAGGTCGGCGGCAAGTCCCTCGAGTGAGCGGAACTCCTCCGCGGGGGAAGATTTGCGGGTGGCATCCAAGCCGATCTTCGTACCGGCGCCGAGGAAGGGGGCGGCATGGTCGAGGATGTCCACGGGGCCGCGGACGCGTTCGATGTCGCGGGCGGGCACGCAGAACTCTCCGATGGCGCGCAGCACGGCGGTTGTGTCATGGACATCGACGTCGTCGTCGACGACGACCACGTTCTTCGTCCAGCTCATCTGGCCGGCGCCCCACACGCCGTGCATGATTCGGCGAGCGTGCAGCGGGTAGCTCTTGCGGATCTTGATGAACGCGCAGTTGTGAAACGCGCCGAACATCGGCAGGTCGTAGTCCTCGATGTCCGGTATGATGGTGCGCAGGAGCGGGAGCATGATGCGTTCGGTGGCCTTGCCGATGAAGTAATCTTCCTGGGGCGGGAGTCCGACGATGGTGGTCGGATAGATGGGATCGCGCCGATGCGTGATCGCCGATACCGTGAGGATGGGGTAGCGGTCCGGCAGCGAGTAATAGCCGGTGTGGTCGCCGAACGGGCCTTCAAAGGCCGCGCCCGGGCCGAGCGGTCCATCGCGGCGGGGATCGAAGTTCACATGTCCGGCTTCGTGCGACACGAAGCCTTCGATCACGATTTCCGCGTTGGCGGGAATCCACAGGGGAACGGTTCGAGCGCGAACCAGCTCGATGCCCCGGCCGTGCAGAAAGCCCGCCATGAGGAGTTCACTGATACCGGGCGGAAGGGGACAGGTGGCGGCGTAGGGAAGAACGCTTTCGCCGCCCAGCGCGATGGCGACTGGCATGGGCCGGCCCAGCGCCTTCCAGGACTGCCAATGTCGTGCGCCGTCATGATGCATGTGCCAATGCATGGCCATGGTGCGCGGGCCGAGGAGCTGCACGCGGTACATGCCGATGTTGTGCGACGGCGGCCTTGGATGGTCGCGATCATCGGCATGGATCGTGTGGATGCCGGCGAACGTGACGTAACGGCCGCGGATGGATTCATCCCGGGAGGTGATGCCGGGGACGCCGTCGTTCACGCCGGCGGGGTAGCCGAGGGCGGCGAGATCGCCGTCGAGCGGCCAGCAGCGGATGAGCGGCAGTCGGCGCAGATCGACCGCATCGCCTTCGCGGATGACCTGCTGGCATTCGCCGAGGCCCTGCCTGCGTCGAGGGGGTACGCGCAGGATGGGAAGGAATCGGCGCGCTGCGCTGAAGGCGTCGCGGAGTGACGCGGGCGGCTGAGGCTTGACAAGCTCGGCGATGCGCGCGGCGATGGCTTCGAAGCCGTCGGGTCGGTCCGGGGATACGGTCGTCGCGCCGAGGGCCATTTCCATGCGGCGGTAGCTGCCGTAGGCGTTGATGAGGACGGGTATGTCCGAGCCTGCGACCTGTTCGAAGAAGAGCGCATGGCCGCCGAGGTGATGGAATCGCGGATCGTTGCGGCGCGACGAGAAACTGCCGAGCGAGGGCGCCGGACTCTTGCTCTGCCGGTCGGTGATCTCGGTGATTTCAAGAATCGGCGAGACCGGGGCGCGGATGCGCCGCAGCTCGCCTGCTTCTTCAAGCGCCCGGACAAACTCGCGAAGATCGCGGTACACGCCGCGCATGGTATCGACGGGCCTGTCCGGTCGTGAATCGCCACCCTCGGCTACCATGCGACGCACCGACGGGCGAAGCGCATGAAAGTTCGGACAGGAACCGCCGAACAAGCCCGGTACGGGCCATCCCGACAGTGAGGCAGTGACCGGCGAGCATGGCGGCAATCACTTCAAGTACCGGACTGGCACTGGACCTGGTGGGTGTGGAGAAGGTCTATCGAGGCAGAGTGCGCGCGCTCCGGGGGATCGATATGCACGTGGGGCGCGGTGAGATCTTCGGGTTGCTGGGGCCGAACGGTGCCGGCAAGAGCACGCTGGTGAAGATTCTCATGACGGTTGTGCGTCCTACGCGATGCTCGGGGCATGTGCTCGGCGCTCCGGTCGGGCACAAGGCGACGCTGGCGCGCGTGGGGTATCTCCCGGAGCATCACAAGTTTCCGGACTACCTGACGGGGGCGCAGGTGCTCGATTTCTACGCGGCGCTGGCCAAGGTGCCGCGGGAGGTTCGGAGGCGCCGAAGCGCTGAGCTGCTGGACCTCGTCGGGATGAGAGACTGGGCGAACAAGAAGGTGAAGGGGTATTCCAAGGGGATGCGTCAGCGGGTCGGCGTGGCCCAGGCGTTGATGAATGACCCGGACCTGATCCTGCTGGACGAGCCGACGGACGGGGTCGATCCGCCGGGCCGGCGGGACATTCGCAACGTACTCGTGGAGCTGCGGAACCGGGGCAAGACGGTCTTCGTGAACAGCCACATCCTCTCGGAACTGGAGATGATCTGCGATCGGGTGGCGATCCTGGTGCAGGGCGTGGTCGCATCCCAGGGAACCATCGCGGACCTCACGCGGCATCAGGAACGGTACGAGATCGAGCTGGCGGCGGATGAACTGCCGGTGGCGCTGGACGAAATCCGTGCGGCGCTGCCGGGCGCCTTTGAACCGGGCATGCGCGACGAGAATCCACTCGGTCCGGTGAGCGCGGCCGGGGTGGCCGTCGGAGGGGCGACGGGTACGCCTGGAGCGCCGAAGAAAGCTGTGACGCGAGGCCGACTGTCAAGCGGGGAGGCCATCGAAGTCGAACGCAACATGATCCGCGTTGGCTCATCGGATCCGCGCCGGATCCAGCCGGTGATCGATGCGTTGCGTGCGCGCGGGCTGACCATCCGATCGCTTCGGTCCGTCAGGCCGTCGCTGGAGGACCTCTTCATGCAGGCCGTGACGGACCCGACGACGGGAGAAGCGCTCAAGCCGGGGGCCGAGCGGCCGGGCAAACGGCGCGCGAAGGGGGCGCGCCGGTGATTCAGACTCTGGCCATTCTTCAGGATGCCTATCGCGAGTTGAACGCGAAAAAGCTGTTCTGGATCACGCTCCTGCTCTCCGGTCTTGTCGTCGTCGCGATCGGGATTGTCGGCATCAACGACCGGGGACTGACGGTCCTGGGCATGACGCTCGAGGCGATTCCGCTCAAGACGTCGATGATTTCCGAGGCGGCGTTCTACAAGCTCACGTTCATGAATGTCGGCGTGAAGCTGTGGTTGAGCTGGGCGGCGGCGATTCTGGCCCTTATTTCCACGGCGGGCATCTTCCCGGACTTTTTGGCGGGCGGATCGATCGAACTGACCCTCTCCAAGCCGATTTCGCGCATCCGGCTGTTCCTGACGAAGTACGTCTCGGGCCTGCTGTTCGTCGCGCTGCAGGTCGGGGTGTTCACGATTGCATCGTTTCTGGTGATCGGCATTCGTGGAGGTGCGTGGGAGTGGCGCATCTTCCTGGCGATTCCGATTGTGGTGGCGTTCTTCAGCTATCTCTTCTGCCTGTGCGTGCTGATCGGGCTTGTGACGCGCTCTGCGGTTGCGTCGCTGCTGCTCACGATCCTCTTCTGGCTGGCGATCTTCGGGCTGAACACGACGGACGGGATCCTGCTCTCGGTCAAGCACGCGATGCAGCGGTCAGTGGATGCCCAGATGGCGCGCGTGGAGGGCTACGACGCTTCGATCGAGGCGCTTGCCGCGGAAGTGCCGGAGGAGGCGCAGGCCAGCGTGACCACCGACGAGGAAGAAGGGGACGGTACAGGTTTGCTCGGCGCACTGGCTTCAGCCATCAGGACTCCGCCGCCGGCGCCGGGGTCCGCCGAGGAGCACGCGCTGAAGATGGCCGAGCTGAAGACGGAGCGCAATCGGCTGTACGACAGCGCAAAGAAATCGGAGGAATCACTTCGCAGCATTCAGTGGTGGCATGCGAGGGTCATCAACGCGAAGACGATCCTGCCCAAGACGCAAGAAACCGTCGCGCTGCTGAACGAATCCCTGATGAGGGTCGAGGAGATGGAGCAACTGCGCGAGATGATGACCGCGCAGGGCGGCGACAGTTCGCAGTTCGAGGCGGAGGAGGAGCTTCGGAACCGACCGGTGTGGTGGGTGCTGGGAACGTCGCTCGGGTTCGAGGCGGTGATCCTCGGGATCGGCGCGTGGATCTTCTGCCGGCGCGACTTCTGAGGAAACAAAGTGCGCATGAGAAAACCCCCTGGCGGTCAGGCCGATCGCGGCGGGGGCAATCGAGACTTGAAGAGTCGAACCGCTCGGGCGTGGGGACGATCTATTCCTTGCTGAGCGGTTCCTGGGTGAGCGGATCGCGAAGGGGCAACTCCGTGGCGACACCGTCGAAGAAGTCGCGCATCGAGGCGGCCTTGCTCGGGTCGGCCGCGGTCGCGACGTTGCCCTCGTAGATCTCCTGCCACCTTCCCACGACGAGAATCGCGACGTTGCCGGGCGAGAGGTAGGTTTGAGCGACGCGCTGCACATCCGCGGCGGTCACGGCGCGGACCCTGTCTCGGTAGGTCTTCCAGAAGTCGGCGGGTCGGTTGGTGCGTTCGTCATCGATGAACAGGTTGACCATCGCCGGTTTGCTCTCGAAGCGGCGCGGGAAGGTTTCGATGAGCTGGTTCGTGGAAGTTTCCAGTTCGACCTCGGAGACCGGCTCGGTGCGGATGCGTTCCATTTCTTCGAAGACAATCTTGAGCGCCTGGGCGACGGTGCTGTTCTTGGAGGCGAATCCCGCGCGGAACTCGCCGGGGTAGTAGACGCGGTTGCCGAACATGGAATAGGCGCCGTAGGCGAGTCCTTCATCGCTGCGGACGCGCGACATGATGCGGCTGGTGAAGCCGCCGCCGCCGAGGATGTCGTTCATGATCTCGACGGGAATCGCGTCCGGGTCGTCGCGCCGGATGCCCTTGTGGCCGATGAGCACCTTGCCCTGGGGGATGTCCTTCTCGATGTAGCGGATACCGGGGGCGGGCGTCTCGGTCGGGGCGGGCGGATCGGGGATTGTTCCCCCACCGGGCGGGAGTTCCCAGCCGGCGAGGGCCTTTTCCAGAACCTCCATCATGTCCGCCGGCTCGAAGTCGCCCGTCACTCCGATGATCAGGTTGCCGGGGTGGAAGATCGACCTGTGGAACGCGCGCATGTCCTCGATGGAAATGGACTCGATGGTGGCCCTGGTCGGGACACGTCCTTCGAAGTGATCGCGCCCCCAGAAGAGGGCCGACCACTCGCGCGAGGCGATGCTGTCGGCATCGTCGTTGCGCTGCTTCATGTTCTCGATGGTCTCATCGCGGTAGATCTTGACCTTGTCCTCCTGGAAACCGGGATTGCGGACCATGTCCATGAAGAGCGCGAAGGCCTCGTCGAAGTTGCTCTTGAGACAGTTGAGCGAGGCGCCGGAGCTGGTGCCGCCGATGAAGGCGCCGGCGTTCGCGGCAAGGAAGTCGAACTTCTCGTCCATGTCCTGTGCGGAGACGGTCGTGGTGCCGCCGCGGCGGATCATGGCGCCGGTCATCGCGGCCAAGCCGGTCTTCTCCGCGGGTTCGAGATAGGCGCCGCCCTTGAACGAGAATGTGATGGTCAGGAGCGGGAACTCATGGCTCGGTGCCATGTAGACGGGCACGCCGCTGGAGAGCGTCCGTCGAAAGTCCGACGCGGCGGGCGGCTCGAAGACCAGCGGCTTGAACTCGATCTTCTCGGGACGGGCCGGAATGGCGGCGGCGACGCCGGCGCAGGCCAAGGAAGTCGGCGCCAGAAGCAATGAAGCGCCGGCGAGGAAGGAGCGGAGACGAGAACGGGCGGTCATGTCGGTATCTCCTGCCGGCGGGGCCGGCGAGCGGTGGGCGATTGTGCGAACACGATGAAGCGGGCGTGCATCATTCCGAGTCGGTCTTCGCCTCAAGCTCGGCGATGCGCTGGGCAAGCTTCTTGAGGAAGTAGTCCATGGCGGGCTTGAAGTGCTCCGGAACCTGGTCTTTCTGCGCGGTCATCTCCGCCTCGAGCACGCGAAGCTCCTCGAGATTCTCGTTCTTCTGAATCTGCTCGACCTGCTTCTTGACCGACTGCTTGACCTGCGGGCCGAGCTTGTCGAGCGCCGCGAGTTCGGGATCCTCGTCCGCGGGCACGCCCGTGCCCGCCTTGCGGGTGTAGATCGCCACCGTACGGTTCCAGCGGTCGAAGTACTTCCTGGCGACGCGCTGGATGTCCTCGGCGGTGACCGCCTGAAGCTTCTTGGGCGATTCGTTGATGTAGCGCCAGTCGCCCAGACCCTCGCTGTAGCCGATCTGCACCATGAGGAAGAAGGAGTTCTGGAGCCTCCGGTAGGAGTCGGCCGCGACCTGATTCTTGACCTTCTGAAGCTCCTGCTCGGGGACAAGTTCATCCTGCAGGCGCTTGATCTCTTCGTACCACGCGGATTCGAGCTGTTCCGGTGTCGCTTCGCCCTTGGTTTCCGCGTAGAAGGAGTACATCCCGGCGTACTTGCGTGCATCCTGACTGGCGAAGGCGGAGGAGGCGATCTCCTTGCCTTCGATCATCGACTTGTAGAGGCGTCCGGTACGCCCGTTCAGCACGTTGCTCATCATTTCCAGCGCAAACTCATCCGGGTGATTGAAGGGCACGGTGTGGTAGCGCACCTGCACCTGCGGCTGGCAATCGCACTCCGCATACATGCGCTTCTCGACGGTCTGGGGCATTTCCAGCGTCACGACCGGAGGGATGACCTTGCCGGTGGGCGTGAGACGGGAGAAGTACTGCTGGATGACCGGCTTGATCTCGGCCGGCTCGAAATCTCCGACGACGACGCCCACGAGATTCGCGGGCTGGTAGTACGTAGCGTAATAGTCCTGAGCCTGTTCGAGAGTGTAGGAGTTGAGGTCGCTCGGCCAGCCGATGACGGGCCACTTGTACGGCGAGCTTTGCCAGAAGATCGCGTCCAGCTGCTCATCGAAAATGCCGGTGGGGGTGCTCTCCGTGCGGAGCCTTCGTTCCTCGTGCACGACATCGCGCTCGGCGTAGAACTCGCGGAACACTGAATCCGTGAGGCGGTCACTCTCCATCCAGGCCCAGAGTTCGAACTTGTTGGCCGGGACACTGATGAAGTAGAAGGTGAGATCGTTGCTCGTGAAAGCGTTCATGCCCGAGCCGCCGAGCGTGGTGTACACACGGTCGAACTCGTCCTTGACGATCACTTCGCGATGATCCTGGATGAGTTTCTCGAGCTGGGCGCGAAGCTCGCGAACTTCCCTGGTATCGTTCTCCGGGTTCCACGGGTCATCGATCTCGCCGCGCCGATATCGCTCGTACTGGAGGCCGTGCTGAAGCTCCATGAGCTTGTCGCGGGTCTCCTTCTGGAGACGGCGGTACTCCTCATCCCGGGCGGCATCGGTCGTGCCGATGGTGCGCGTCCCCTTGAACATCATGTGCTCGAAGAAGTGCGAGATGCCCGTGATGCCCGGCCGTTCGTTCACCGAGCCGACCTTGGCGACCCAGCCCGCGGCGATGATGTTCGGCTCCTCATCACGGGGATAGAGAAGGAACTTCATGCCGTTTTCGAGGACGAACTCCTCGACATTGACCTGCTGGGCCGCGGCGGGGAAAGCGGAGAATCCGCAGGCCGCCGCGACGAGCGCCAGCACGCTCGACCGAATCCGTTGCATCGACGTTCGCTCCTGAAGGAAGGGAACAGCTCCACCGGCCTGATTCTACCGTGCAGGGGATTCGCGGGGTGCGGTCGAGGACGGAGAAGAGCCGGGCGTCGTCGCTGTGTGCCGGTGCGACAGGGATCGCTCCAGAAGGAGGCTGTTGCCGACGACGCTGAGGCTGGAAGCCGCCATCGCGCCCGAAGCGAGGACAGGATGAATCACCCCCAAAGCCGCCAGCGGTATCAGCGCCGCGTTGTAGATGAGCGCCCAGAAGAGGTTCTGTCGGATGCGGGCGAACGTAGCGCGACTGAGGCGGATTGCATCCGGAACCGCGCGCAGGTCCGCGCGCATCAGCACAATGCCCGCTGACTCGATGGCGACCTCGGAGCCTGTTCCCACGGCGATTCCCAGATCGGCCTGAGCCAGCGCGGCGGCATCGTTGATGCCGTCGCCGATCATGGCGACACGCCGGCCGCGTTCCTGGAGTTTGCGGATCTCTTCCGCTTTCTCGCCGGGGAGCACGTCAGCGATGAAATCCTGAATGCCGGTTGTTTCAGCGATTCGGCGGGCGACGCGCTCGTGATCGCCGGTGATCATGATGGTGTGAAGACCCATGGAGCGCAGGTCCGTGACCGCGGCCGCGGCTTCGGGGCGCGGCTCATCGGCAAGCGTCAGCGCGCCCCGGAGCGTGCCGTTCAACTCGATTACGACGACGGTCATGCCCTTGTCGCAGAGCGCGGCAATGGTCTGCGAGAATTTGTCCGAGGCGGACGGGACGAAGGCGGGGCGCACAATGCGGACGCGGCTTCCTTGGACGACTCCCTGAACGCCCTGGCCGGTGATGCTCATGAAACTCTCGACAGGAAGCAATGCGAGTCCGCGCGACCGGGCGGCGTCGGTGATGGCGCGGGCGAGCGGATGTTCGCTGCGCTGTTCGACGGACGCGGCGAGCTGCAGAAGTTGGTCTTCGTGCGTGCCGTCGAACGGGACGACGCCGGTGAGTTGAGGCCGGCCGAGCGTGAGCGTGCCCGTTTTGTCGAGCACAACGGTATCGATGAAGCGGGCCTGCTCGAGCACCTGCGCATCGCGAATCAAGAAACCTCTTCGTGCAGCGATCCTCGTGCCCACCATGACGGCAGTGGGGGTCGCTAGCCCGAGCGCGCAGGGGCACGCGATGACGAGCACGGCGACGGCGGCAAAAAGGCCCTTGTGCCAATCGACTGATCCGGCGAGGCCGGTGTACAGCCACCAGCCGACCATGGCGGCGATCGCGCACGCGATGACCGCGGGTACGAACCGTGCGCAGACCGCATCGGCGATGCGTTCGATGCGGGCCTTGCTGGAGCGCGCTTTCTCGACCTGGGCGATGATGCTTGCGAGCGTTGTTTCCGCGCCGACGCGGCGGGCGCGGGCCGTGAATGCGCCGGTCGTATTGAGAGAACCGGCGAACACGCGATCCCCGGGATGCTTGTCGATCGGGATCGACTCGCCGGTGAGCATGGATTCATCAACCGCCGAATACCCTTCCAGCACCTCGCCATCCACAGGCACACGAGCGCCGGGCCTGAGGACGAAGATGTCACCGGGGACGACCTCGCTCACGGGCACTTCATGCTCCCGCCCGTCCCGAAGGATGATCGCGGATGAAGGCGCCAGCTCAAGAAGCGCCCAGATGGAGCCGGCAGCGCGGTCCCTCGCCCGGACTTCCACATACTTGCCGACGCAGATGAGCGTGAGGATCATCGCGCTGGTCTCGAAGTAGACATGCGTTGTCGCGGCGGGATGCGCGCCCGCGGATCGGAGCAGCTCAAAGAAGCTGTAGGCGAAGGCGATGGAGGATCCGCCCGCAACCAGAGTGTCCATATCGGCGCGCGCGTGTCGCGCGGCCGCGAGCAGGCCGCGATAGAACGGCGCTCCGCAGTAGACCTGCACGGGCGCTGCGAGAGCGCATTGGACCCATCCGGCCCATAGCATGCCGTGCACGTCGGGCAGCAGCATGAAGAGGATCAGCGGCGTGGACAGCACCGCGCCGACGACGAAACGGCGCAGCCATGCGCGCGCGGCGCCGTCATCCGCCGGGCGAGCCGTGCCGACCGGAGGGGCGTCAGCGGGTGTCGCATCGAAGCCGGCCCGGCGCACGGCAGCGATAAGCGCGTCGGCCGAGGTGCCGGACTCGTCCAGCGTGACGATCGCGCGGCCGGTTGCGAAGTTCACGGCTGCATCCGCGACACCGGGGACGCGCGCCAGAGCCTTTTGAACGCCGACGGCGCACGAAGCGCAGTGCATGCCGGAGACGTTCAGTGAAAGAACACGATCGGGACGCTTCACGCTGGGTGAGCTTTCCCGTGGCGTGTCCGATAACGACATGGGTGAATGGTAGCGTGCGTCCGACGAGGAAGAGGCGCGAGAGAGGGCGTCTCAACCGGGGGGGTATTCGGTCCGATCCGCTGTGCAGGCGCGGAATGTTCCGACGTTGTGGCGTTGCGCGCAAGGGGCCTGGAGATGAGCGGCGAGATCGGGCTGACATTCCGTCGATTTGAGCGGCGCCGGCTTGAGCTGTGCGCTCGAGTCACGGTGGACGCGGCGTCGAGCGCGCAGGTTAGGCTTTCGGCGCAGACCGGGCTGAAGGAACAGGGGCTGAGCGCCGTCGTCGTGGATGTCAGCGAGGGTGGTTTGGGAGTGCGGACCGGTTTGTTCCTGCCGCGGAAGGCGGTCCTGCACGTCAGCATCTTCGATGGTCCGGATGGCAACGTGATCTTCGAGGAAACGGTTCGCGTGCAGCGCGTTTCCATGCTGGATCGTGCGGCCAGCTACCTGCTGGGGACGGCATTCGTCGAGCGCGGTCCGGACTTGCTTCGTCGGGTGAACGAACTGCTGCGTCGCTGCGGGGTCGAAGGGCAGAACGGCGTCGCGATGGCACAGGAGCCGCGCGTTGCATAGCACGAGCGATTATCTCGTCCGGATGTTGCGCGATGAGGGGCTGCTGGACGCCGCAGGGCTGGACCGCGCCACGGCGCTCGCGGTGGAACGCGGCATTCCGGTCGAGGATGCGCTGATCGCCGCCGGGCTGGTGACGCCGCGCGACCTTGCCGTCTCAAAGGCGGTGCTGTGCGAGGCGGCATTCGTTGATCCGACCAACTACGAAATCGACATTCTGAACGCGCGGCTGCTGCCGCGCGGCATCGCCGAGAAGCATCAGGCGTTCCCGCTGTTTGTGCTGGATGGCGTGGCGACGATCGGCATGGCCGATCCGCTGAATCTGGGTGCGATCGATCAGATCCGTCAGCTGCTGAAGATGGAGATCGAGGCCGTGCTGTGCGTGCCGGAGCAGATCTCGGCACTGACGGCAAAGGCCTACAGCCTGGTGACCGGCGGCGCCGGTGATGCCGATCGGGAGTGGGACGAAGGAAGCGTGGAAGCCGGTCGCGAGATGACCACCGGCGACGAGCCGATTGTGGCCGCGGTCAATCAGATCATCGCTGAAGCGATCGAGCTGCGCGCGAGCGACATCCACATCAGCCCGTGCGAGACGGAGCTGCAACTGCGCTACCGCGTGGACGGCGAACTGCAGGCAAAGCAGGGGCCGCCGCTCTCGGCGCACTCGGCCATCGTGCAGCGTCTGAAAGTGATGGCCAACCTGGACCTGACCCAGACGCGCCGGCCGCAGGACGGCAAGTTCCGCTTCACGCACCGTTCGGAGCATTTCGAGGTCAGGTTGAGCACGATGCCGACGGTGTGCGGCGAGAACGTTGTGATGCGTGTGCTGAGGCCGCATGCGCAGATTCTGGACTTCCCCGAGCTGGGCGTTCCGGGAGAAATGTGCGAGGAGCTGGACCGGCTGATCGCGCATCCGCACGGGATGCTGCTGGTGACGGGGCCGACGGGTTCGGGCAAGACGAGCACGCTCTACACGGCGATCAAGAAGCTCAACGGGCCGAATGTGAACATCATGACGATCGAGGACCCCGTCGAGATCCGCATGCACGGGGTGCGGCAGATCCAGGCGCATCCCGAGATCGGGCTGACATTCGCGGGTGCGCTGCGTTCGATTCTTCGCCAGGACCCGGACGTGGTTCTCGTGGGCGAGATCCGCGACCTGGAGACGGCGATGATCGCCATGCAGGCCTCGCTGACCGGGCACCTCGTGCTGAGTACGCTGCACACGAACGACGCGGCGGGGGCTGTTGCCCGGCTGAAGGACCTGGGCGTGCCGGCGTTCGTGATCAACTCGGCGCTGCTGGGCGTGATCGCGCAGAGGCTCGTGCGACGGGTGTGCCGCGACTGCGCTGCGCCGGCCGCCGCGGACCCTGCTTTGCTTCGCCGGTTCGGGCTGACCGAGGCACGCAACGCCAAGCTGACCGAAGGCAAGGGATGCGCGCGATGCGGCGGGTCCGGGTTCCGCGGGCGCATCGGAATCTACGAGCTTCTGAGGCTCACTCCCGAACTTGGCGCGGAGATCGAGCGCGGCGCCACGACGCACCAGATCAATCGCTTTGCGATCGAGGCGGGGATGAAGCCCATGTGGCGCGACGGTCTGGAGAAAGCGTGCGCCGGGATCACCACGCTCAATGAAGTCGCGCAGGCGGTCGTCGCTCTGGAGATCGAGGCGGACGCAGGAATGCTGAGGCTCAGCGCATGAGTCAGGCAGCCTTTCATTACCGGGCGCTGGATGGAAGCGGCAACGAAAGCCAGGGCGTTCTCCGCGCGGCAACGAAACAGGACGCATACCGGCGGCTGGCCGCGACGGGGTTGACGCCGGTCCGCATTCGCAAGCACGTGGAGCGGGAGGAATCGCACGGGCGCCGGCGGCGAAGGCGCGTGAAGTCCGCCGAGATTTCGCACTTCACGTACCAGCTCAGCGTGCTGCTCGAGGCACGGATTCCCGTGGTGGATTGCTTCCGCTCGATCGCGGAGCAGGAGCAGAATGAAACGCTGCGGCGGATCGTGCTGGAGATCGCGGCGCGGGTTCAGTCCGGCCAGACGATCACGAGCGCGCTGGAACCGCACAAGCGGCTCTTCGGCAGCGTGTACCTGGAGACCGTTCGGGCCGCGGAACAATCGGGCAACATGATCTCGGTGCTGGCACATCTGGCTGAATCGGTGGAGGAGCAGCAGGAGATGCGCCGGCTGGTCAAGGGCGCTCTGATGTACCCGATGGCGGTGCTGGTCGCGCTGACCATGGCGATCACCTTCCTCATCGTGTTCGTCGTCCCGCGATTCGGGAGGATGTTCGTGGCGCGGGGTGTCGAACTGCCGTTCCTGACGCAGGCGCTGATGACGCTCGGCGAGAGCGTGAAAAGTTATTGGCACGTCTACACCATCGTGATCGGGGGCATCGTCGTCGGCGGCTGGAGGCTGTGGAAGTTGCCCAAAGCCCGATCCGTCATCGACCGATACCTGCATCGCATCCCCTACTTGAAGGGGGTGCTGGTCGGGCTGGCGGTGGGTCGGTTTGCTTCGGTCTTCGGTCTGTGTCTGGGATCGGGCCTGGGATTGATCGAGAGCCTGGAGATGAGCGGACGGGCGACCGGCCGCCCCATGCTGATGGACGATGTGTCGAAGATGGTTCAGCAAGTCAGACAGGGCGGCAAGCTGGGCGACGTGTTGAAGTCGTGCGCCTATCTGCCCGGGTTCGTCAAGCAACTTCTCCGCGCAGGCGAAGAATCCGCGGAGCTGACCAAGATGTGCCGCATTATTGCGCGGCATTACTCGAGGGAAACGAAGCACTCCACGAAGAACTTGTCAACGGTGCTCGAGCCGGTGCTCATTGCGATGTTGACGGGCGCGGTGCTCGTCGTGGCGCTGGCGGTGTTCCTGCCCATGTGGGACATGGTCAGCATCGTGGGATGACGCGAGTTCCGCGCAGGCCGCCCGCGGGAGAGACGACGTGCAAGGCCGGCCGAGAGAATCGGGCAAGGCATCAGAGGAGCATGGACATGTTTGCAACGAGAGTCAATCGAAGGGTCGAGCGCGGCTTCACGCTGATCGAGTTGATCGCGGTGCTGGTCGTGCTCGCGATTCTGTCGGGCGTGGCGCTGCCGCGCTATCTCGATTACGCAGCGCGGGCCCGCACTTCATCGCTGCAGGGTGCGCTGGGCGGCATCCGAACGGGCATCGCGAACTTCTATGCCAACTCGTCCGTGGACGGCGATGCTGCGTTCCCGACGCTCGCCGAGCTTGAGACGATCGGCACCGTGATGCAGGAAGCGATCCCGGCCAACCCGTACAACGGTCTGAGCGATGTGATCGCCGCGACCGCAGCGCAGGCCGCGGCACGGACCGCCGACGGCACATCGGGTTGGCGATACTACGTGGACAACTCGACGGATCCGCCGCAGGCCGTCTTTTATGCCAACTCGACGGATGAGACGACCGTGGAAGACCCCGCCGGCGGAAACTTCACCGCCAACGAGCTTTAGGCGACGCTCACGGACAACCCACGCCGGGCGGTGATCGGAGGGTCACCGTCCGGCGATCTTGTCTTTCACGGCGTGTCGATGCGGGAGGAGGGCGCGGCGTGATCGCCCATGCGACAAGTTCCCGATCCGGGTTCCGATCGCGATCCGACGGGCGATCGCCCTACGTGGCGTTCACGCTCATCGAACTCGTCGCGGTCATGGTGCTCGTTTCGATCCTGTCGCTGACGGTGACGCCCCTCCTGGCCACGATGCGCTCCTCGCGTGATTCCGCGCTGGCGCGGGAGGTGGAGCGAAGGCTTCAACTGGCTCGCGCACACGGCATGACGACCGGTCGGCCGACCGGTCTGACCCTCGACGTGGCCGAGCAGGCGCTGCGTCTCGTCTACATCGCGGAGGCCGGCGCGGCTCCGGCGCCGCTTCCGGGAGCGTCGGGAGAGGCCGAGGGGCATGCCCAGGAATCCATCGAGGCGATGTTCCCCGGCTCCGCTCTCCTCGCGATTGATGTCGGCGGAGCGGGCGCGTTCGACACGATCTGGTTCGATTACCAGGGCGTTCCCCACCTCCGGTCGGAGACCGGCGCCTTCGTTCAGAACCTGACAGAAGACGCACACATCTCGCTCGCCGGGGAGCATGTCGTGACCGTGCGGCACACGACCGGGATGGTGGAACGATGAGACGGCGCGGATTCACCTTGATCGAGGCGATCATCGCTGTCGTGGTGCTCGCGCTGCTGGTGCCCACGTCGGTCGCGATGATGGCCGACGCGGCATCATCCCGCGCGCAATCGCTGGCGATCACGCGCGCGACGTGGCTCGCGGCCGCGGTGATGGAGCAGATTATCGCGGATGTGAACAGCGACGAGGTCACGCTCGGCTTCGGGGCGCTGGAGAGTCCGGAGACCTATCTGGAAACGCCGCTGACGGGGCTGTACGCCCGGATGGAGCCTGTGGCTTCGTTCTACGAGGAACTCGGGATCGAGTACGAAGTCTCGATCGGCGAGCTGGTTTCGGCCGACGGCACCGTGAGCGGAGATGCCGATGAGAACGTGTACCGATACGTGCAAGTCGAAGTAACGTGGAGGGATCGACGCTCCGGAACGGAGCGTGTTCTGCCGCTCGGCTGCCTTCTCACCGACCTTACTCCCTGACACCATGCATCGGAAGAACCAGCCATGGCGCCGGGCCTTCACACTGATCGAGCTGATCGCGGCGATCGTGGTGTTCTCGCTCGTCTCGATGGTGTTCGCCGGCATCATGCTGGAATCCGCGGAAGCGTACGCATCGGCATCGGAAGCGCGCGAGCGGGGCGAGCGGGCGAGTCTCGCGATGGATCGCATCGTGCGCATGATCCGAGAAGTTCCGGAGAACGAGGCGGCGCCGGGGACGCCGGACATCACCGACGCAAGCGCCACCGCGCTTGAGCTTGGGAACGGCGCGGCGGTCCGCCTCAGCGGCAGCACATTGATTCTGATCGTTCCCGATGCGCCCGCGCCGGCGGTGCTTTGCACGGAGGTCTCGGCCTTCGAGCTGACCTATCTGGGGCAAGACGGCATGGAACTGGCGCTCGGCGCCGGCGATACCACGGCCGACATCCACCGGATCAACGTGCGTCTCGCCTGCGGGCAGATCGAGCTGCGCACATCCGCGTTTCTGCGCGTCGCGCTGGGAGGCGGCTGATGCACGGCGTGCGCACATCCAGTCTCCCATTTATCCGCCGGATGGACAGGACGCGGCGGAGTCGACGCGGAGCGGTGCTTGCCGCGGTGGTTCTGCTGATCGCCCTGATGAACATCGCGGTGATCGGCTCGACGGTCGCGGCGGGCGACGACGCAAAGCTCGGCTCGCTCCGGGTTGAGACCATGCGGGCGTTCCTAGCCGCGGAGAGCGGGGTGGCGGTGGTTGTGACCGAGATCAACGCGGGACGTGACCCGCCGGACGGGGCGATCACGCTTCCCAACGGCGAGGTCATGGAGATCGATGACGGAGGAGGCACGCCTCCCATGGACGTGCAGGTGACGGGGTCATTCGGGCGTGCCGTCCGCAGGATCGAGATCTCGGTCGAGTAGGGAAGAGTCTTCCAACGGCCCAAAGAGAGGCACAGTTTCGGTCGATGATGGGACCGAGAACCGGGGTCGCGCACCCTCGGGAAGGATTGTCGTGCAAGGGGCCAGAGTGGTCATTTCGCTGTCTCCGTCGCGCCTGGAGGGCGTGCTGCTGCGCGCGCGGAAGCCGGTGAAGACGGCCGCGGTCGAACTCGATCCCACCGAATGGGCGGCGGCGTGGACGGATCGCCTCCGGCCTCTGGATGCGGAGTTGCGCACCTTGGTCAAGGACCTGGGCGCATCCGGTCTTCCGGCGGAGGTGTACCACCGCGGTCCCGATGCGATTGCGAGCATCTTCTCGTGCCCCGCTGGAGGGCGCGCAGCGCGCGAAGCCGCCTCGCTGGCCCTCGGCGATCAGGTGCCGTTTGACATCGGGCTGAACCCTTCGGACGTGCAAGTAGCCATTCGTGAGCCGGGGGGAAGAAGGCGCGTCGCCCGAACGCACCTTCTGGTCGCGGCGGATCGTGACGCCACGGCGGCAGTCGTCGCGGAGTGGGCCGAGCGTGGAGCACTCAAGGTCGTCAGGATCGCGCCGATCGATGCGGCACATCTGCTGTGGCTGGTGCAGGAAGTCTGCGCGTGGAAGGAAGAACACGTCCGCGTCCTGCTTCGGATCGGCGAGCATCGAAGCATGCTGGGGGCGGGGAAGTGCGGGAAGCTTCTGGTCATCCGGCACGTCGATTTCGGCGTCGAGCAACTGGTGGACGCGCTCACTCGCCCCGTGCAGCCTTCAGGCCCGGTCAGGCAGGCGAATGGGCAGCCGCAGGAAGAGGTGCGGCTCTCGCACACTCATGCACGGCAACTGCTGGCGAGTGCAGGTATTCCGTTGCCGACGCAGAGCGTGGATGAGGCTCTGGGCCTGCGCGGGTCCGACGTTCTTCCGCTCGTGCAGGCGCTGCTGCAGCGGTGCGTCGTGGAAACGAAGCAGGCGGTGCGCTTCGGGCTTGAAGAGCAGGATCGTGAGCGCGCTGAACTCGCGATTGCCGGTCCCGGTTCTCGTGTGCCGCGACTGGCCGAGGTGCTTGCAGGCCAGATGAACCTGCCGCTTGTGCCGCCGGATACGCGGGAGGAGCGAGACGAAGGGGTCAGCGAGGATGTGATTGTCGCGGTCGAGTACGGCCCGAGGCTGAATCTCCTGCCGCGCGATCTGGAAAGGAGCTTCGAGCTTCGCCGCATCCGGCGTGCGCTCTGGGTTGGAGCGGGCATCGCCGCGGGAGTTGCCGCCGTGCAGAGCGCCCTTGCGTGGACGGGGGCAACGGCCATCGAGAAGAAGGCGCTGGAGATGCGACCGGGCGCCCAAGCCGCGGAGGAAGCGCTGCAGCGTCGCGAGGAACTTCTTGCCAAGCAATCGGCGACGGCCGCGCTCCGGCAGGCGGTCGAGTCCTGCGCCGGCGAACACCCGCAATGGGCGGCGGCTCTCCGCGAACTCGGCAATGTGACGCCCGAATGGGTGCGTCTGACGGAAGTCGTGGCCGATGCCGATGGTTCCGCGGCGTCGCGCCCGACGCTCGAGCTGCGCGGCTACGCGATGGCGGAAGCGGAGGGGCGCACCCCGGAACTGCAGGCATACCTCGCCGCGCTTCGTGCATCGCCGCTCGTCGCGGAGGTGACGCTCGGCATGACCCAGCGAACGCGCATGGATCTCGGAGAGGCGCTTCAGTTTTCGGTCATGGTGCATCTCGTGAACGTGCCTCGGCATCATGCCGACTTCAACGCCGATTCGATCGCGGGCGTCGTCACCGCCGATGGGGTGGAGGAAGGACGAGCGCGATGAAGACGAACGGCGGAAGGCAGCTTGTCGCGCAGTTGGTGATTGTCGTCGCGGGAGCGATGGGCGCTTCAGCGATGATCGTCGGTCCGCTCGAATCCAGGCTCGCGGAGGCGCGGGCGCATCTGGACGCCGTGAGCGAACTGAGGAGCAACGCAGGAATGCTCATGGCTTCGGCGCCCGCCGTGACCCGCGCAAGCCGGGCGCTGGATGACTACGTGGACGTGATTGGGCGGCACAGCGAGCTTTCGGAGAACCCTTCCCGATTGCATGAAGTGATCATGGAGCTTGCCGATCGCGTGGGTGTCCGGATCGACCGCGTTCAGCCGGGAGAACCGGGGGAGCGTGCGCAGGGCCGCTCGCGCGGTGCGCGTGCGCCGGTGTCTTCCGACAACCCAGCGGAGGCGGGGAGCGACATCACGGTACGAGCGACGCGCATGTCCATCGAAGCGGTGGGCGCGTTCGAGGGCATCGCCGATTTCATCGATGCACTGGAGAAGGAAACAGGCTTTGCCCGCGTCGTAACGCTTCGCATGACACCGATGATGACCGAGCAGGGGGAGATGGTCCGCGCGACGATCCAGACCGAGCACCTCTCATTCCGGGCGGCGCCGGAGGAAGCGCCGCCGGGTGCGCCCGGTGTTCTTCCGGGCGGAGTTGCTCGGGCGGTGAGCGAGAACGGTGTTCGATCCGCACACGAAACAGGAGGGATCGCGCCATGAGTGGTCGAGCTTCCGTTCGTGCGCGATTGATGGTCTTGGGCGCGCTTCTCGGCCCCGTCGTGCTCATGGAGGCAGGGGGGACGATCAAGCCCGGCGCCGTCGTTCGCACCACGCTGGCAGCGCAGCCGATGCCAATGCAGCCGCCGGCTTTCAAGGCCGCCGTCATCTCGCCGGCTCAGCAAAGTGCGATGCAGCGCGCCGAACTGCTCGCCGCGCAGGAAGCTCCGCCCAACCCGTTCTACTACGTGCGGCCGGACGCCGTTGAGGAGCCTGTGATCGTCGATGATCCGGAACCTCCGTCGGAGGCCCAGCCGGCGGCAATGCCGAAGTTCAGCGTCGCATCCGTCATCGCAGCGCCCAACGGCCATCACGCAGCGCTCATCAGCGGAAAAATCCGGCGCGTCGGTGACACCATTGACGGCTGGAAGATCATCCACATCGATCCCGCTTCCCGTACCGTGAGGTTCTCCGGGCCGGACGGGAACGAGGTCGACCTGACTCAGGCAAACGCCCGGCCCCGGTAGGAGCGAGCGGCACGGCTCGGCGCGTTCGGCGTGGTGGTCTTGCGGAGCACGGCGATCAATCCTGCGGCCTCGCGATTCGACCTTTCAGCCATCGCTCCATGTCGAAATCCTCGGGTGCGATGCGGCCGGGCCACGCTCGCAACGCCTCTGCGATGATCTGATCCGCCGTTTCCGGAGGCTTGCTCCCGCGTGATTGAGCACCGGCGGCATTCCCGGCGCTGCGGGCCTCGGTTCGTGCGCCCGGGGGCCGAGCGGGCGGGGGAGGTGCGGGCAGGTCCGGCTCCGGCAGCGCCCGAGTGGGGGAGGGGGACGACGCGGACATCCCGAAGTAGTTCATCCAGTCGGTGATGGCGTGCGGGTCGAGAGGGATTGCTTTGGTCCAAGCCGGGACGACCGACCCCGGCTTCGGGGAGTTCGCGGCATCCGCCGCGAGCTGGGCGAGGAAGCCTTCGCTCGTCATCCATTGGGCGCGGGCGCGTTCTGCCGCTCGCTGAATGCGTCGGTCCGAGGAGATGACGAGCATGTTGCGTGCGGCGGAGTCGGTCCGCAGGATGTTTTCGATGAGATCGTCGGCTTTCCGGCCCGCGCCGGCGAAACTGACGGAGACTCGCGAGGAGGGCGGGGCGTGGAATCGTCCACGGGCGGCCCCGTCGCAGATAAAGCGGACCGTCTTGCGCCGGTAGCGGCTGCGGAGGAGCAGATCGACGAGGTCCTCCAGTTCCGACACGACCAACCCGGGGTCGCTCCCGTGGGCGTGCAGGACGTTGTACGCATCAACCAGAAGGCTCATGCAGGGGACCGTTTCCGTGGAAGAAGGGCCGAAGAAGCTGGGAGCACACGCTGAAACCGGAGTCGGAATCGACCGCGACCACTTGCCAAACGCGCTTGCATGCCGGATACTTCCGGGCGAGGTTTTCCAAACACTTACCAAACACTTCGAGAGGCACCAAAGCGATGGCGATCCGGATCAAGGCTCGCGGGGGAGAATCCGCGGAGCAGATGCTCAAGCGATTCAAGAAGCTCTGCGAGAAAGAGGGGCTTACCAAGGACATCAAGCGGAAAGCCTACTACGAGAAGCCCTCGGAGCGGCGCCGTCGCGCCATGCGCAAGTCACTGAAGCGAGCCCAGTTGGTGACGCAGGGAATCATCAAGACCAAGCCCTGAGTGAAGCGTTCATCGGGCCGCGCGGGATCAGAGCGCGGCCCGAGTTGTTTCGGGGCCAGCGCGACCGGGGTGCGGCGATGCTGCCGCGAGCCTGGGCCGGCTTCCGATAGATTGTGGCGCACCTGATTCAAAGATTCAGCATCCCCTGCCCAAGCTCCCGCAGCCCAGAATCGCCTTCGGCGAGGGACGGTGCTGCAGCAAGCTCCGGAGAACGTCCAGTGATCCCGACCTTCGCGACTCGTTCAGAGGAAGCACCCATTCGCCTTCGGTTCGGCTTTCACCGTTGCATGGCGACTCTTCTGATGACAGTCATGAGCGTCATGCTCATGCTTGCGCCGAGCGCGGCGCTGGGGCAGGATCACGAGCACGGCGCGGGTGCAGCCGCCGCGGCGGGGGGGCACAAGGCGGGCGGCGAAGTCAACATCGTCATGCCTGACCTGACGAACTCGAAGATCAAGGCCGAGTTCGTGGGCGGCCAGAGCGGGCACAATCTGCTGCTGATCGGGCTGGTCGTATCGGCGCTGGGTCTCGGTTTCGGTCTGATGATCTACGTCAGCCTCAAGAAGATGCCGGTGCACAAGTCGATGCTCGAGATCAGCGAGCTGATCTACGAGACGTGCAAGGCGTATCTGCTCCGCCAGGGCAAGTTCCTGATGATTCTGTGGGCGTTCGTGGCCGCGGCCATGACGGCCTACTTCCTGCTGCTCGTCAAGGTATCGCCGAAGGACATGGCGATCATACTGCTGTTCTCGCTGGTGGGGATTGCAGGCTCGTACGGCGTGGCGTGGTTCGGCATCCGGGTGAACACGTTCGCCAACAGCCGCGCGGCGTTCGCTTCGCTGCGCGGCAAACCCTGGCCCTGCTACGACATTCCTCTGAAGGCGGGCATGAGCATCGGCATGGCGCTGATCAGCGTGGAACTGCTGATCATGCTCATCATCCTGCTGTTCCTGCCCAGCGAGCTGGCGGGGAAGTGCTTCATCGGCTTTGCGATCGGTGAATCGCTCGGCGCGGCGGCGCTGCGCATCGCGGGTGGCATCTTCACCAAGATCGCCGACATCGGCTCGGACCTGATGAAGATCGTCTTCAAGATCAAGGAGGACGACGCGCGCAACCCGGGCGTGATCGCCGACTGCGTGGGCGACAACGCGGGCGACTCGGTCGGACCTTCTGCGGACGGGTTCGAGACCTACGGCGTGACGGGCGTCGCGCTCATCAGCTTCATCATGCTGGCGATTCTTCCCGCGAAGTTCACGGGAGCCGCCGATCCTGCCGCGGCGGCGGGCACGGTGCAGGTTCAGTTGCTGGTCTGGATCTTCATGATGCGCATCATCATGGTGGTCGCTTCGGCGGCGGCGTATTTCTTCAACAACATCATCGCCAAGGGCAAGTACGGCAACGCGGCGAAGATGAACTTCGAGATGCCGCTGACCTCACTTGTCTTCATCACTTCCGTGCTTTCGATCGTCCTGACCTATGCCGCAAGCTGGCTGCTGATCCCCGACATCAACGGCGATACGTCGCTCTGGTGGAAGCTGTCCACGATCATCACGTGCGGCACCGCAGCGGGAGCGCTGATTCCCGAGCTGGTCAAGGTGTTCACCTCGGTGCATTCGCGGCATACCCGCGAAGTGGTGACAAGCTCCGAGCAGGGTGGGGCGTCGCTGAACATTCTTTCGGGCTTCGTCGCGGGCAACTTCTCGGGATACTGGATCGGCATGACCATCATGGGGCTGATGGGAGTCGCCGCCTTCATCGCCGTGCTGCCGAACGCCTCCGGCGCAACGCTCGGCGACCTGATGGTCGCACCGGCGGTGTTCGCGTTCGGGCTGGTTGCCTTCGGATTCCTGGGGATGGGGCCGGTGACCATCGCCGTGGATTCATACGGTCCGGTGACGGACAACGCCCAATCGGTGTTCGAGCTTTCAACCATCGAAACCATTCCGGGCGTCAAGAGCGAGATTCAGAAGCAGTTCGGCTTCGAGCCGGATTTCGAGCACGGCAAGGAGTTCCTTGAAGAGAACGACGGCGCGGGGAATACCTTCAAGGCGACGGCCAAGCCCGTGCTCATCGGAACCGCGGTGGTCGGTGCGACGACGATGATCTTCGCCCTCATCGTCGGGCTGACGCACGGCCTGACGCAGAATCTCGACAAGCTTGGCCTCATGCACCCGCCGTTCCTGCTCGGTCTCATCGCCGGCGGCGCGGTCATCTACTGGTTCACCGGTGCATCCACACAGGCGGTCTCCACCGGCGCATACCGGGCCGTGGAGTTCATCAAGAAGAACATCAAGCTCGAGGGTTCGACCAAGGCAAGCGTCGAAGATTCCCGGCGCGTGGTCGATATCTGCACACGCTACGCGCAGTCGGGCATGTTCAACATCTTCCTGGGCGTGTTCTTCGCCACCCTCGCCTTCGCGTTCTATGACTCATTCTTCTTCATCGGTTTCCTGCTTTCGACCGCCCTCTTCGGCCTCTTCCAGGCGATCTTCATGGCCAACGCAGGAGGGGCCTGGGACAACGCCAAGAAGATTGTCGAGACCGAGCTGAAGGCCAAGGGCACCGAGCTGCACGCGGCGACCGTCGTCGGGGACACCGTGGGCGACCCCTTCAAGGACACCTCGTCCGTCGCGATGAATCCGGTCATCAAGTTCTCGACGCTTTTCGGCATCCTCGCCGTCGAGCTTGCCATCAGCCTCAAGGCGGGTGGCGCGGGACACACCGGCCTGACATCCGTTCTCACGGTGGTGTTTCTCCTGATCTCCGTCTTCTTCGTGTGGCGGTCGTTCTACGGCATGCGGATCGGCGGCGGATCAACACATCTGGCTCGAGCCACGGAGAAGAGCGAACGCATCCCAGCCACGCGGTTCTAGCCCCGCAGAACCGGATTCATCCGCACGAGCAGCACGCCTCGCAACGGCGGCGATGCGAGGCTCGCTCAGGCGAAGTCTGCCGGGTGCCGCGAACCGAGTCCAGCCTCGGCATACTCATCCGGAGCACTCACCATGCCCCAGGTTCAGCCCGTCGTGGGATTGGAGACATCGCTGCCCCCGGCCTACTTCCTCGCGCCGATCGGTGCGGTCGCGGCTCTGGTCATGGCATTCGTGTTCTCGCGGTCGGTGCTTGCGCGATCCGAGGGCGACCCGGAAATGATCCGTATTGCACGGGCTGTCCGGGAAGGGGCCATGGCCTATCTCACTCGGCAATACAAGGTGGTTGCCGTGGTGTTTGTAGTGCTTGTGGGCGTGCTCGGAGTCCTCTCGTTCGGGCTGGGGCTGCAGCCGCAGCTTTCCATGCTCGGGGTGCCTATCGCCGGATTCCTCTCCGGTCTGTGCGGCTGGTTCGGGATGAAGATGGCGACGCAGGCCTCCGCACGCACCGCGAATGCAGCGCGCCAGTCGCTCAATGACGGGCTGACCGTGGCCTTCCGATCCGGCGCGGTGATGGGTCTGAACGTGGTCGGGTTCGCCTTGCTGGACGCCTCGATCTGGTTCTTCGTGCTGTCCCGCTTCACCGAGTTTTCGATGCAGGACCTGACGACCGTCATGCTCAGCTTCGCGATGGGCGCAAGCACGCAGGCGCTCTTCGCGCGGGTGGGCGGCGGCATCTATACCAAGGCCGCGGATGTCGGGGCGGACCTTGTCGGCAAGGTCGAGGCCGGCATACCGGAGGATGATGCTCGCAATCCGGCCACCATCGCCGACAACGTTGGCGACAACGTGGGTGACGTCGCGGGCATGGGCGCCGACCTCTACGAGTCGTACTACGGCTCGGTGCTTTCGACGATGGCGCTGGGAGCCTCCGCGGCACTCACGCTCGGACTGGCGCAGGGCGAAGCAGAGAAACTCGCGATCTCGATGGCGGTCGCGCCGCTCGCACTGGCAGGCATCGGCATCGTCTGCTCCATCCTCGGGATCTTCGTCGTCCGCACAAAGGAGGGGGCAGGCTTCGCGCAACTGCTCGCCTCGCTGAACCGGGGCATCCATGCCGCGTCCGGACTGATTGTGCTCGGGGCGGTTGCGGTGCCGTACGTTCTGCTCGGAAGCAACCAGGCTGCTGCGGACGCGGGTGTGCACTGGTGGGGCCTGTCCGGGGCCATCATCGTCGGGCTGGCCGCCGGGCTGGTGATCGCTCGCGGCACGGAGTACTACACGTCATACGAGCACCCGCCGACCCGGCGGATCGCGATGCAGGCGCTGACCGGACCGGCGACCGTCATCATTGCGGGCATCGCCGAAGGCATGAAGTCCACATGGGCGGCGCTGCTCACGATCGTCGTGGCCATCGCGGCGGCGTTCGTGCTCTCCAACGGTTCGGAGAACTTCCTGCTGGGACTGTACGGCGTCGCTCTGGCGGCGGTGGGCATGCTGGCGACGCTCGGCATTACCCTCGCGACCGATGCCTACGGGCCGATCGCCGACAACGCCGGCGGAAACGCGGAGATGTCCGGGCAGCAGCCGTTTGTCCGTCAGCGCACCGACATGCTGGACTCGCTCGGCAATACGACCGCGGCAATCGGCAAGGGGTTTGCCATCGGCTCGGCCGCGCTGACGGCCCTGGCGCTCTTCGCCGCGTACGTGCAGGTGGTGCAGGCGCAGCTGTCGACGCAGGGAGCATCCTTTGCCCAGCGCGTCATCGAGGGGAAGTATGCGGGATCGCAGATGCTCGGCGGAGCCAGCATCGACGAGCCTCATGCCATCTATCAGGGCCACGGTCGGTTTGCGCTCGTGTTCCCAAGCGAAGGCGGCGCGCCCGACGCTTTCGACGGCGCGATGATCGATCGCAGCCGGCTGGAAGAGCACATTCTCGATGTGCTGCGGCCCGGGATGGTGTTCCCGGTCTTCGCACCCGGCCAAGAAGTGGCGGCAGAACACGATCACGATCACGACCATGACCACGACCACGACCACGACCACGATCACGCGCATCATGGCATCAGTCTTGCGGATGCACGGCGGATGGTCATCCGTGGCGAGGTCCAGCACGGCGACCATCCGCACGCCTATCAGCAGGAGATCATCTCGGCCCGCAATGCGCTGCCGTCCGACGTTCTCGGCTTCTACGACGTGACGCTGACGAATCCCAGGGTGCTCGGCGGGCTTTTCATCGGAACGCTGCTCACGTTTCTGTTCTGCGCCATGACGATGTCGGCGGTCGGCCGGGCGGCGTATGCGATGATGGGCGAGTGCCGCCGCCAGTTCGCCCGCATGCGGGAGGCCTTGCGCGCGCAGGGCATGAGCGAAGCGGAGATTGCCGATCCGGAACGCTGGCCGAAGCGCGTGGACTTCGAGGGGCACACCTATCCCGACTATGCGCAGTGCGTGACCATTTCGACCGCGGGGGCGCAGCGGGAGATGATCGTTCCGGCACTGCTCGCGATCGTGGTGCCGATCGCCGTGGGGCTTACGCTGAGCGTGCCGGGGGTCGTCGGGATGCTGGCGGGCGGATTGTCGTCGGGGTTCGCCGTTGCGATCTTCATGGCGAATGCGGGCGGCGCGTGGGACAACGCCAAGAAGTTCATCGAATCCTGCGGAAAAATCACCGCCGAGGAAGCACTGAACAGCGCTGAAAAGCTGGAACGAGTTCCCGCCGAGATCCGCGCGGGCGTGCGCGCAAAGGGCGAGGAGCTGGTCGCGGCCGGTCGAGGCGGCGCGTTCGTCTACGGCAAGGGTTCGGATGACCACAAGGCGACCGTGGTCGGCGATACGGTGGGCGATCCGTTCAAGGACACATCGGGTCCTTCGCTGAACATTCTCATCAAGCTCATTTCGATCGTTTCCGTGGTCTTCGCCGGGCTTACGGTGAAGTTCGGTCCTTGGATCGGGTCGTTGATCGGTCTGGATTGATGCCGGCCTTCTGCGGACTTGCCACGAAGCCGGGATGCAAGGCGCAAGCGGTTGACCGGGCCCGCTCGTACAGGGGGTGAACGGACTTCAACACGTTCCCGCCGCTGGTACGAGAGCCTCGGTGCGGCATAATCGAGTTCTCGATGCGGCGCGGGGCGGCCTTGTCAGCCGACGGGCTGTTTGCAACTCAGGAACTTCGCGGCTTCCCGCGGATCGACATTGCCGCCGCTGATCATCACGCCCACATGCTTGGCGCGCACTTCGATCGGCGAGCCGTCTCGGAGCAGCGCCCGGCCCCCGCGAACCAATTTCATCAGCCCGGCGAGGCCCAGCGCTCCGGTCGGCTCGACCACGAGCTTCATCCGCTCCCAGAAGAACCGCATCGCTTCGACAAGCTCGCCGTCGCTGACCGTCATCATCGCGTCCACATGGGCGAGCACGAGGGGAAACGTCCACCGTCCGAGGGACGGGGTGCGGGCACCGTCGGCGATGGTGGGGGGGTTGTGCACCGACTGAAGCGTGCCGGAGTAGAAACTCCGCGTCGCATCGTCTCCGGCTTCAGGCTCGACGCCGATGATCCTGCACGCCGGCGCGAGCGAACGCGTTGCGACGGCGCACCCGGAAAGCAGCCCGCCGCCTCCGCATGGAATGAACAGGACATCGAGTCCAGGATCGCTTCGGGACGCGATCTCCTCATGAAACTCCATCGCGGCCGTGCCTTGACCCGCGATGATGTCGGGATGGTCGTAGGGCGGAATGATTCCGAGGCCGCGTTCGGACGCCAGGCGCCGCCCGAGTTCCTCGCGGTCGGTGGTGCGCCTGTCGTAGAGAACCACTTCGCTCGCCCGGCCGAGATACCCGCGTGTTGCCTCGAGTTTCACCGCGGGAGCATCCTGCGGCATCACGATGACCGTTGGCACATCCAGCAGACTGCCCGCGAGGGCGACGGCCTGCGCGTGATTGCCCGATGAGAATGCGAGCACGCCCCGCGAAGCCGCCGCGGGTTCACTATCTTTCAGTTTCGCCAGCGCGTTGTATGCCCCGCGAAACTTGAACGCGCCGACCCGCTGGAAGTTCTCGCACTTGCACTCTACTTTCGCTCCGACGAGCGCATCCAGCGTCCGCGAACGCACGGTCGGGGTCCGGTGGCTCGCTCCCCGCAAGCGGTCGGCCGCGGCGCGAATGTCAGCGATCGTCACGGGAGAAGGTGGAAGAGGAGCGTGCGGGAACGTCATGTTGAAGCGCTCTCCGATGTGCGGAGCGCCGGTGCATGCAGGTCGGGGGCTTCCTGTGCGTGGCGCTCCGTGAAGTTCGTCCAGTTCCCGGGAAGGAGATGGTCGCGGAGGAAGCGGTCCGTATCCCAGATGTAGCGATCCAGGGCTGTCCGCCGCGCGGCCGCGCCCATCCTCGCCCGGAGCTGCGGGTCGCCGGCGAGTCGCGCCATGGCTTCGGCGATCTCCGCAGGCTCATCGGCATGAATGCCGCCCCCGGCGTCGAGCTTTTCGAGAAAGACCGGGACACGCGTGGCGATGACGGGGAGCGCCGTCAGCATCCCCTGAACGATGGCCTGCGAGAACGTTTCATTGCGTGAGAGGCAGAGCATGACATTCATGCAGCGAAGAAAGTCGGGAATCTCGTCGGCCGGAATCCAACGGTGGCAGATGACGCCCGGCTGATCGACATCCGGGTCCTCGACGAAGCTCGCCAGATGGAGGCGGCACCTCGCCCGGATGTGATTCGGAAGCAGCGAGAAAGCCTCGACGGCCTTGCGGTGTCCCTTGGACACATTGGGAAGTCGCGCAAGCAGTACGAAGTGCGTGTACCCCTCTTCTACCAGCGAGCGCCATGCGGACCCGGAAGTGCCGCTCGACGAGGCGTCTGCCGCGGCATACTCCGACGCCGGATGGAAGGCTTCCGCTTCGGCAAGACCGTAGCACACTCGCGGCTCGACGCCGCCCTGGCGATAGCGTGTCGCGGTGTATTCGCTGTTCACGACCACGGGAAGCCCCATCCGCGCGATGAATCGCACCAGCGACGGGTCTGGGCGGCGATGAGCAAAGACAAGGTGCCGCGGCGCCAGTCGCAACATGCGCGCGATGCGCATTGCAGGGATCATGCCCCTTCCCGGGTCGCCGAACAGAACGACATCGAATCGCCGGCGGGCACACGCCACGACCGCCGCCGGGGCGTTGCTCAGGACGCCGCCGAGATTTGGCACGGCAACGAACTCAGGCGCCGCATCCGTGCACCATTGCCTGATGATGGGCCTCCACGATCGCTCGACGCCGAGCGTCACGTCGATCCCCCGTGCAAGGAGGTTGCGGAGAAGCCGGATACGGAACAGCTCAACGCCGTGGATGGGCTTGTCCCCTCGGCGTTTGAGAAACCCCTGTTCCATCACAAGCACGCGCGGAGCACCGAAGCGGGCCGACGCAGGCCCGTGTGCCCGGGATGGAGTTGTATGAGGCGATGCGGAAGTCATGCGAATGGGCGATCGTCGTGGCGCCGAAGTGGCGTATCCTAACGGGCATGGCGGAATCCCTGATGCGAGCGGTTCGGAAGCGGATCATTCCACCCCCGCTGCGCGGCAAGCCGTTCCGGCGCCTGCAGCGCGAGTTCTACCAGCGTCGCTATCGGTACCCCACGCGCAATCTTCTGGCGATCGGGCAGCAGAAGTCCGGATCGACATGGCTGGAGCGGATGCTGTGCGACGTTCCGGGGTACATGCGGTGGAAGCCGAACAACATCAAGTTCGGGAAGGCCGATCTGCGCCTGGAGGATCTCGTTCCGCCTCCGGCCGGCTACACGGTGACGAAGGTCCACACGCCGCCCACCCCGGAGAACCTTCGTGTCGTGCACGCGATCGGCCGGCCGTATGTCGTGCTGATCCGCGATCTGCGCGACATTTGCGTGAGCTGGTCGTATTACGTGCGGATCACGCCGGATCACCCGCGGCACGCGGAAACGAAGGATCTTCCCGTCGAACGCGTGATCGACTATTTCATCCGCGAGCGCCTCGAAGATTACGTCCGGTGGCAGATCGAGTGGCGACGCAACCTGCACCCGGTACTCGGCGTCCTGGTTCGATACGAGGACATGCTGGCGGATACGCACGCCGTCATGCGCCTGGTCTATGCGCATTACGGGTTGTCGCTTTCCGATGAACTTCTGGGTCGTATCGTTGCGAAGAACAGCTTCCGAAGCGTCACCGGCCGGGCGCCTGGCCAGGCCGACGCCACTTCATTCAACCGCAAGGGAGTGTCGGGCGACTGGAGGAACCATCTTTCCGAGGCGCAGAAAGCGGCGTTCAAGGCCGTCGGCCAAGAGGCGCTTATCGCCGGCGGCTATGAGACTTCAGGGAACTGGTAGCCAGCTGCCGCATGCGCACACCGTGACCTATCCGAGTGACCTGCCCATGACATCGCTCGCCAGAATCGTCATGCACCTGGGACCGTCATTTGCCTCGCGGCGGGCAAGGCTGCACCTGAAGGAAACGCTGGTCGAACGCCACCCGTTCTTCGACACCTCGGACACGTGCGACGACAGTTGCATTCTCATCGGGGGCTGCGGCCGTTCGGGAACGACGGTGCTCCGCGAAATGCTCTCGCGACATCCGAACATCGCCTGCGGCCCGGAATCGACCATTCTCTGCGACATCCCGAACCCCAAGCGGCTGGCGGTCGCGTGGGAGCTGGATGAGGCGGAGATTCGCGGCCGACTGCGCAGCTCGGGGTCGGCCGTGAAGTTCGCGGAGTGGTTCTTTCGCCGGTACGCCGCAACGCAGGGCAAACCGCGCTGGGCGGACAAGACTCCCAGGAACGTTCGGGTGGCCGCGAGGCTCCTCACCCAGTTTCCCAACAGCCGATTCATTCACGTGGTCAGGGATGGTCGCGACGTGGCGTGCTCGCTCCGTAATCATCCGGTGGAGACGATCCGGCGGGGTCGCGTGGTGCCCGCGCGCAACACGCGCCGCATCCGGGAGGTGTCTTGGCGCTGGCTGCTGGATGCCGGCGCCGGCGCCGCCCTGCGCGGGCACCCAAGGGTCATGGAGGTGCGATACGAGCAACTGGTATCGCAGCCGGAAGAAACCCTGCGTGCACTCTGCGCGTTCATCGGCGAGGCGTACGACCCTGCAATGGCCGATCCCGCGCGCAGCGGCAAGGACGGGCAAAGGGCCGTGCCGGACCTCGGTGACGGAAGATTCGCGAACAACCGGCGGGCGGGCGAGCGGGTTCACACCGCAAGTATCGGGCGATGGCGTCGCGACATGACTCCGGAGGAGCGCAAGGATTTCCACAGGATCGCCGGGTCACTGCTCATCGCGCTGGGCTACGCGCCGGACGAGCGCTGGGTCGCGGCAGGGACATAATGGCTCCCGAGGAAGACAATCCGGCCCGCCCCGATGCCGGACGCCGCTGAGTCTGGTATGACTTGCGCATGCTTCGCCGAAAACTGCGCCGCCTCCGCATACGACTTGGGCCGGATGGGAAGGAAATTCTCCGCCTGCATGACGGAGTCGAGGGGCTGCTTGCGGTTGAAGAATCCGCGTTCTTGTTTCACTCGGCACGAGGACGGCGCACCATCGTCGAGATCGGATCGTATCGCGGCAAATCCTGCGTGCTGCTGGGACGGGGTTCGCGGGCATGCGGCGCTCCCGGAGCGCATGTCACCGCCATCGACCCGCACGGCATCAACCACGCGGGCGACAGGACTCGATTCAGCGACGAGGACGCGCGGAAGTTCGATGAGAATGTCCGGCGCGAGGGGCTGGCCGAGGACGTGGATCACTGGATCATGACGAGCCGGGACGCCCTCCCGAAGTGGCAGGCCGGCAATCGCGCGATCGACATGCTCTGGATCGATGGCGACCACAGTTACGAGGCCGTGCGGTTCGACCTGTCGGCCTGGACGCCGCTGGTCGCTCCGGGTGGCATGGTGGCCGCGCATGACTACGCCCATCGCGGCGATGTGAAGCGGGCCTGGGACGAAGTCATGTCGGATCCCGACCGTTGGGAACCCACCCGCTTTGTACGCAGCATTGCGTGGACGGTCAGAAGGAGCTGATCCGCGGGCTTTTCCGTATCATCCTCTCCCCACGCGCGCGATGCGCCGGAGATTTCCGCCATGATCGAACCCGCCAGCACCGTCCAGGCGCCTGCGAATCCATCGCACACGCGGGCGGTCCTTGCTTCCCAGTCGAGCGATTCCGTCGTGCTCTCTGTCCCCGGGACGAGTTATCAACTGCATCTGGGCGTGTACCAGCCTTTGTCAGCCCACATCGGAAAAACGGTCATCGGCGCGATCCGCGCCCAGGCCAGGCGGATCGACGTGGTGCGAACCGGCGGAAAGTACATCGAACCGGTGTATGGTCGGCCGCGCAGAATTCAGGGCACGATCGTCGCGATCGATCCGGCGGATCAGACAGTCACGATCGATGCGACGGTACCCTTCGTGTGCAGAACGGACGGCCGCCAGCGCGCGGAACAGTTCACCGTCGGACAGTTTGTCGCGTGCGATGTCGCGCCCGGCGCAAGCTTCGTGCCGGCCTCGTCCGCGTAGCCGGCCGTGCGGCTCAGTTCATCGGTTCGCAGACTTTTCCGAGTTCCCGCCCCGACGTGGTTTCCGGCGGGGTCGGCGCCCCGCCGAGGCTCGATTGCAGAGGCGGCTTCGAACGCACTTCCCGGAACACCTCCGCGAAGCCGTCCCAGTTGCAAACGATCCGGGATTCCTGCCCCGTCTCGGGCGAGAACGCAACCCGGGGGTCGGGCGCAGATGAACGAGGCGCTGATGCGCGAACGTCCGTCATGGGCCACCACCTTTCCGGTGTCTCCGACGTCTTATCTTATGCCCGCGGATTCGAGCGACGGACAAAAATCCCGGCGATGAAGCCGAGTATTCAGCCGGTTTTCGCTGTTGAGAAAGGATCTCCATGACCACCCCACCCGAATCGGGTTCCCGTCTCAGCCACGTGGACAGCCGCGGAAACGCCCGAATGGTGGATGTCGGGACGAAGCCCGTGATCCCGCGACGGGCCGTCGCCGAGTGCTTCTTCAGGGCGGAGCGAGCCACGATCGATGCCGTGATGCAGGGCGCCCTCCCAAAAGGCGAGGCTCTTCCTGTGGCAAGGATTGCGGGGATCAACGCGGCCAAGCGATGCCACGACCTGATTCCCCTCTGCCATGCGCTCCCGCTCGATTTCGCGGGCGTGGAGTTCGAGCGCTCCGAGCAAGGCGCCATCCGGATCATTGCCACGGCCGCGGCCACGGCGAGGACCGGCGTAGAAATGGAGGCTCTCACGGCCGCGACGGTCGCCGCGCTCACGCTCTACGACATGACCAAGGCCATCGACAAGCAACTGCAGATCGATTGCGTGCGACTGGTGTCCAAGGTGAAAGGTTCAGCTGATCCCGTGGCCGGCGATCCGGAGCGGCCGGACTGTGCAGAATGAGCAACCGGCGACCCCTCCCGGATCGCCGGTTGCGTCCACGGCCCGACCCAACCTGATGTGTCGGAAGGCGTTTTGCTCGTTCTCAGCAAGCACGCCGGCGGCGCCGTCTCGAGGTGGCGATCAGCAACCCTCCTCCGGCAAGCAGCGAAACGCTACCCGGCGTCGGAACCGCGGTGAGCACGCGCACCTGTGCGACGTGAACGCTGGGTGCGAAGTTGAACAGGTTGAAAGTGATCGTATTCCCCAGGACGGTGCAGACGGATGGAGGGTTCGTTCCAAGTCCTCGGAAGGGGTAGAGCGTGGGGTAGAGCGTTCCCCCGGCGCCGAAGGGCGCGTCCGTGGCGTCCAGCGTCGAAGGATTGAAGATCACACCCACGATCGGAGCGTTGAAGCTCACGGTGCCCGTGGCGTTGATCACGCCGGGCACATTGTCGAAGTGGATGAAGTGGCTGTTGAAGACCCCCGTGAGCACACCGGAGGTCGGCGCAGCGGTGCTGCCCGGGTTGTTCACCATGTCGACAAAGAGTGACGACGCAGTGACTGCCTGCTGCTCATCCCACGTGAAGGCATTGAAACCCGTCAGCGCGGTCCACAGGCATGAGGCAGGCGGAGTGCCCAGCCAGGTCGTGTTGCCCGTGACACTTGTAATCGCCCCGGATGCGATCGAAGAAACGCCCGCGGAAAAAACGGCCGCGCCGGCGCAGACCATCGCCCGTGCACACGTGCTTCTCATGGTTCTTCTCCTGAATGAAATGACGTGCCTGCGTGTGACGCACCGGGCGGGTACATGCCCGGCCGTCGAGCTTCCGGCACCTCACACAGGCCGATCAGTTCTCTGGATCAGCACGTTTGGGGTCCGAAAGAAGGAGTCGGTCTCGACACCAAGTCTTGACACGAAGCAGGGCGATCTTGCAGCAGAGGTCCAAACCTGCTGCATGCCCCGTTCCGGCGACATCAAGAGAAAAAGTGGGAGAGCGCTAGGAGGAGGCTTTGTCCGCCTCGCGGACCGCGGCGCAGAACGCCTCGATCCGGCGCGGATCCTTGATGCCAGGCTCCGATTCCACTCCGCTCGAGACATCCACGGCCCACGGGCGCACGATGTCGATCGCGCGCGAAACGTTCTCCGGAGTCAGGCCGCCCGCCAGAATCAGAGGATGCAGGCATGCTTCCGTGCAGGCGGCAAGATGCTCCCAATCGGCCGCGACGCCCTGTCCGCCTGCGGACCCATCCACCAGTACCGCGTCAAGCTCGCTGATCACGGACCATCGCTTGAACTCCGATTCGATTGTGAGCGGATCGAAGCGGATGGACTTGATCACCCAAGGCCCCAGCTCTCGAACCAGAGGCGCCGACTCGCTGCCGTGAAGCTGTGCGTAATCGAAGGGGCAGACTTCGCGCACGCGGTCGATCTCTTCCGAGCTTGCATCCACGAAGACGCCGACCTTGGTGATGAAGGGCGGAAGGTACGAAGCGATCTGCCAGGCAGCCTCGGGCGAAATCGTGCGGGGCGATCGCGGGGCGAACACGAAGCCGATGGCATCTGCGCCGGCTTCAGCCGCGGCCAGCGCCGAGTCCACATCTCGAATGCCGCAGATCTTGATTCGCGTTCGCGCCATGGCCAGACGTTGTGAAGTGACGAAAGGGGCAGAATGGAAATGCTTGAGGATACGAATGCGGGCTAACCAAGCTCGTTTCTGAGCGTTTCGGCGAGGGTTCTGGCCTGCTCATCCAGACGCGTATTTTCCAGCTCCGCCAATAGCGACTTGGCGCGAACGGGATCATTGAGATATCGCGCATGGATCAGAGCGAGCAGGAGCTTCACCTGTGGAAGTTCCGCATCGCGCGGGAACTTCTGGAGAAACAGATCATAGGCGACACATGCAGCCTGATGTCGCCCGACGGCGGCCAGATGATTGGCGATCGCCAGTTGGGTCGCGCGGCCCATGACTTCGTCGTGATGCTCGTCCAGCAGCTTGAGATAGTGCTCCCCGGCTTCATCGAGGCGATTCTCCGAGGCCAAGCGCGTGATGATCGAGCGCCGGCGGGCGAGTGCAGCCTCTGCCTCCGGACTGAGCGCAGCTTTCTTCCCCGGCTGGTCCGCCTTGCGGACCACGCGCTCCCTGCCGCTCAGCTCGCCTCGCCACGGGGTGCCGCTGCGGGACGTCAGCTCGCGGAACTGTCTGCGCCGGTGAGCCTGTCTGCCGATTGAAAACAGATCGAATGGTTCCCGTGGTATGAGCTTGGCCCACAGAAGGAGCAGGGGAACGGCAGCGCCGAACCCGTATCCGCCGAGATGGGCCACGTGTGCAACGCCGTTGGGACCTGCGAAACCGTGAAAGAACATGTCCTTGGCGATGGCGAATCCGATGAACCACCACGCGGGCATGGCGTACACGCCGATGACTCCGATGAAGAACAGCACTCGTACATGGGTCAGCGGAAAGAGCACGAGAAATGCTCCGCCGACCGCTGCGATCGATCCGCTTGCGCCCACGACCCGCGCGGGATCGAACAGCAGTTGGAGCGCCCCCGCGGCCGCGCCTCCCGCGAGGTAGAAGGCGAGGAAGGGCAGGCGGCGGAATCGGTCCTCGACGCTCGGTCCGAAAACGAACAGGAAAACCGCGTTTCCGAGCAGGTGTCCCCAGCCCGCATGGAGAAACTGATACGTGAAGAGCTGCCACCAGTGGAATCCATCCGCCGGTGTCAGCACCATCGCGTCGAAGACACGCATCAGGTATCCGCCGCTCGGTTCGCCGTTGTCGCGCTCGGAGATGAGCGCCAACTCCTGCGCGAACAGGGCCGCGCAGTTGACGACGATCAGGATGTATGTGACCAGCGTCGGTCGCGCGGTAGGCCGGTCTGTTCCGAGTGGAAGCATGAGCTGCGGGGGATCGGCGGGGAGGTGATCTGCCGTTCCTTCACATCGTATCTGGATCCACCACGCGCCCGCCGATGATCCGAGCAACGATCAGGTCGGACCGCCAGTTGTAGATCAGTCGGGAGACCAGGTGCTCGTCGAACCAGGAGTCCGCGAGCCGCAGCACGAGCAGGTCCGCCCGGCAACCAGGGGCGATCCGACCTGCATTGGGCCAACCCAGCAGCTCTGCGTTGCCGCGCGTGATGATGTCCCAGACCTCCGCAGCGCCCGGCACTCGGATGCGGTTCGACGGAGCACCTCCCGTCATCCGCCGCACCTTCGCTGTCTCGATCATGGCCCGAGCCACGCGCGGCATGGCGATGTCGGGACCGGCCGCCACGTCGCTTCCCAGCGCGAGGCGAACGCCGTGCGCTTCTGCTTCGTCGAGATGGAACAGCCCCGCGCTCAGGAATACGTTGGCGGTCGGGCAGTGCACAACGATGGACCGTCGCGCCGCGATCAGCGTCCATTCCTCTTTGCTCAGATGTAAGCAGTGGGCCAGGAGGGTGCGCGGGCCGAGCAGGCCGAACCGGTCGTAGACGCCGGAATAGTGCGGGGCGTCGGGAAACAGGGTGCGCACCAGCTCGCACTCATCGACCGACTCCGCGAGGTGCGTCTGAATGAACATCCCCGGCCGCTCTTGCGCGAGCCAGCCGATCTCCGCCAGCAGCTCCGGCGAACATGCCACCGCGAACCGGGGGTTTGCCGAGACGCTGCGCCAGGCGTGTGTCGCCCCGTTCCGACCCTCGATCGGAGGCAGCGTTGCGGAGGGGGTGGGGCGGAGCTGAGAGCGAGCCTGATCCTCTGCCGTAAGGTCTTGGGGGGCGTTGCGGTCCATCGCGACGCGCCCGGCTATGAATCGCAGGGGCGTCTGGGAGCAAAGGAACTCGATGACGGTGGTGCTCGCGGCCGCGTGAGAGGTCAGATAGGCGGCCATGCCGCATGTGCCTTCACGTACCAGCCGCCGCACGCCCTCACGCGCCTGCCTGAGGGCGTAGGGCGGACCACCCTTGCCCCACCATGCCTCGGCGGGGTAGATGGCCCGGTCAAGCCACTGCATGAGGGGCAAGCCGTCAACGCCCACAGCGTCGACTTGGGGCAGGTGGATGTGGGCATCGGTGAATCCGGGCGTGATCAGGTGCCCCGGGCCGCCCAATGGTGCGGGCAAAGCGGTGCGAGGGGGTTCACCGTCGTGGACCTCCGCGATGCGGTCGCCCTCGAGGATCACATATCCCGGCGTCGGGGGCTGGTGCGGGTCGAGAAGGAGCTTTCCCTGGATCAGCATGCTGCGATCAGCGTACGACACCGGAGCGGATTGCATCGCCCCGGTTGGACGGCTTGGCGTGAGGGTATCTCCCCGGCGAGTCGCTTGGAGGCGTATTGAACGGGCCGGGCGGTTTCCCCTATAGTCGGCGGTCCGGCATCGCCTTGAGAGTTGGGGAAAGCGGCAGGGAGGCAGGCCCCGCCGAGAAACTCATGCCGGCCCCCATGCGAACCCAACTGCGAGAAATGGACCCCAGAGTATGACGAGCGCCCCGACGTTTGCCAAGGGCCTGGAAGGTGTGGTTGCCGCCGAGACTCAGATGTCCTTCATCGATGGCGAGAAGGGCATCTTGGAGTATGTCGGCATTCCCATCGGGGAACTGGCGAGCAAGAGCACCTTCGAGGAGACGGTATTTCTGCTTTGGAATCGTCGGCTGCCGAAGAGATCCGAGCTGGACGCATTCTGCGGCGACCTGCGATCGCGATACCACCTGCCCAAGGGCATGGACCAGCGCATCGCCAGCCTGCCCAAGGATGCCCAACCGATGCATGTGCTGCGGACGATGGTCTCGTCGCTGGCGATGTGGGACCCCGAGCCGAATGCCAACGACGTGGAAAGCGCACGCCAGAAGGCCATGAACGTGCTCGCGCAGGCGCCGGCGATCGTGGCCGCCTTTGACCGGTCGCGGCGCGGGCTTCCCTTTGTCCCGCCCGATCCCAAGCTCTCGTTTGCCGAGAACTTCCTGACCATGCTCAACGGCACCAAGCCGACCGAGACCATGGTGCGGGCCTTCGACGTCTGCATGATTCTGCACGCGGATCACGGTCTGAACAACTCGACGTTCACGGCCAGGGTCATCATTTCTACGCTCAGCGACGTGTATTCGGCGCTGACCGGCGCCATCGGCTCGCTCCGCGGCCCGCTTCACGGCGGCGCCAACGAGGAAGTGATGGAAATGCTGGGCGAGATTCCCTCGGTGGATGCCGTCGAAAAGTATGTGCTTGACAAGCTGGCCAAGAAAGAGCGGATCATGGGCTTCGGCCATCGGGTCTACAAGGCCTACGACCCGCGCGCCAGTTTCCTGCGCACACTCGCCAAGCAGCTGGCCGAGGATACGGGGCAGCAGGAGCTTTATCTCAAGAGCAGGCGCATCGAAGAAGTGATGGAGAAGGCGGTCGCGGCCAAGGGGATCTACCCCAATGTCGACTTCTACTCCGCTACCACGTACCACTGCATCGGCCTCAAGCTCGATCTGTTTACGCCGATGTTCGCGCTCTCGCGCATCGCCGGCTGGTCGGGGCACATCCTCGAACAGCTCGCGGACAACCGGCTGTACCGGCCCACGGCCAAGTATGTCGGACCGCACAATGTTGCATACGTTGAGATAGGGAAACGGTGAATCGATCCTTCGCGATGGCCGGTCGCACGGGACCGGACCGCGGCGCCGTCCTCGCCGCCTACACGGACGGAACGGGCGTGGTGCGCCGACCTCCGCCGGAAGTAGTTCGGTCCATCGCGGAGGCGGTCGCCCAGAATCAAGTGGATCAGCCCTGCGTCGTGTGCCTCGCGGGTGGTCGCCGGCTCAAGCTGGCGGACGCATTGCCGCTCTCGCGCAGCAGTCTCAACACGGCGACACTGCACCTTGAGTCCGGCGGCGAGATCGGCGTCAGTATCGCGAGAGGACCAACCGGGATCGAGGGCACAGCGAGCGACCCGATCCCGCTCGGTACGCATGCGCTCTTCATCGGCGCGATGCGCCTGCACGTCCTGGCGCGTCCGCGTTCCCTGAGCGGTGCAATCACCACGTCCGACCGAAGACTGTGCGTCTTCCTTCCGCTGCACGCGGTGCGGCCGGGTGGGCCGTTTGGAATCGGTACGTATGCAGACTTGGCGAGACTTTGTGATTGGGCGTCCGGCTTCGACGGCGCGATGGTGGGAACCTTGCCCCTGTTTCCGACGTTTCTTGACAGGCCGTTCGACCCCAGTCCTTACGCGCCGATCTCCCGCCTGATGTGGAGCGAGCTGTTTGTCGATCCCCGCATGGCGCCCGAATGGAAGAAGCTAACCGTCGCGAAGAGAAGCGTACGCGACGGCGGGTCCGCTTCATTCGTGGATTATCGTCGAAGCTGGTCGAACGTCCGTCGCGTGCTGCGCGCCATGGCCCGGATTGCGCGAACAAGCCGCACGCGGTGGACCGAAGTTCTTTCTCATTGCAACGAGGACACGAGGCGGTATGCCGAGTTTCGCGCGCGGGTCGATGCCTGCGGCCTTCCTTGGCCGCATTGGCCCGCCCGCCGGCGCACCGACGGAGCCTTGGCCAAGGCGGCCGCAGAGGATGTCCATCTGTACCTGTACGCCCAATCGCTGGCATCCCAGCAGATGGAGCTGCTCGCCCGGAACCGTGCCGGGGGCAGACCTCTGTATCTCGACCTTCCCGTCGGTGTGCACGCGGATGGGTTCGACACGTTTGTCCGTCCCGATCACTTTCTGCGGGGCTTTGCCGCGGGAGCGCCGCCCGACGCGCTCAATCCTCGCGGCCAGAACTGGGGCTTCCCGCCGCTGCATCCCACGGCAGGACGGGTCGATGGGTACGTGTATCTTCGGACAGTATTGCGGCGCATGCTGAGCGTCGCGGGCGCATTGCGCATCGATCACGTCATGGGTCTCTACCGGATGTTCTGTATTCCCGGCGGCTGCGAGGCGAGCGAGGGCGCATACCTGCGATATCCGGAGGACGAACTCTTTGCCGTCGTGCTGATCGAAGCTGCCAAGGCCGGTGCGGTCATTGTGGGCGAAGACCTGGGAACAGTCCCGCCCGCGGTCCGCCGCATGATGAGGCGATTCGGCATGCTCGGCATGCACGTGCAGCAGTTCGCATTCGAGGAAAGTGCCAAGCCGATCTTTCGTCCTCCGCCGCCTTGTACGATCACCTGCCTGAACACGCACGATACGCCGACCTTCGCCGGGTTCTGGCATGGTGACGACATCGCGTTGCGGGCGCGGCTCGGCATGCTGGATCGCGCGACCGCTTCGCGCGAACGGGCACGGCGATCGGCCCTGCGCGCGACGATTCAATCCGAACTGACATCGCGCGACCTTCCCGCGCGCTCTGCGGTGCAGGCAGCGCGTTCCATCATGCGCCTTCAGGCCCGCGGGCCTGCTCCGATCGTGCTCATCAATCTCGAAGACCTCTGGGGCGAGCGCAGACCTCAGAACGTGCCCGGCACCTCGACCGAGTACCCCAACTGGCGGCGCAAGGCCGCTGTGCCGCTCCGCCGCGTGCTGAAGGATCGGACCATCGCCCGGCATCTTTTGCTTCTGGCGCGCGAGCGCAGGACGAAGGCCGGAGCATCATCATGATGCCCGGTGCTTTCCAGCTCGGCGCCGTGCCCGTGGATGAGGCCGCCACGCGCTTCACGGTATGGGCGCCGCATCACGAGCGCCTTCGCATTCGGTTTCCGGATGACGGGCGCTCGGAGGCGATGACTCCCGAACAGGACGGCTATCACACGAGCGTGACCTTCGCCCCCGTGGGTACCCGGTATCTGTTCGAGCTTTCCAACGGCAACCTGCGGCCCGACCCGTGCTCGCTCGGACAACCGGAGGGCGTGCATGGCCCTTCCATCGTGCTGCCGCGACCTCGGTCTGTTTCCGGCTTTCGATGTGCTCCCCTGCACGAACATGTGCTGTATGAGCTGCACGTGGGCACGTTCACACAGGAAGGCACGTTCGACGCGATCATTCCCCGCCTCGATGCGCTCGCCGAGCTGGGAATCACGGCGATCGAGCTGATGCCCGTCGCCCAGTTTCCCGGTGAGCGAAACTGGGGCTATGACGGCGTGCTGCCCTTTGCCGCGCAATGGTCCTACGGTGGGTTGCCCGGCCTGCTGCGCCTCGTGGATGCATGCCACGCGCGCGGCCTCGCCGTGATTCTGGACGTCGTGTACAACCATCTCGGGCCGGAAGGCAACTATCTCTCCGAGTTCGGTCCTTACTTCACGGATCGGTACAAGACACCCTGGGGCGCGGCTCTGAACTTCGACGGTCCGCAGTCCGATCACGTGCGCGAATACTTCATCCAGAGCAGCCTCCTCTGGACCCGCGACTGCGGCATCGACGGACTGAGGCTCGACGCGGTTCAGGCCATCGTGGACCGTACCGCCAGGACGTTCATCGAGGAACTGGCCGCGCGCAATCACGATGCTGCCGCGGCGAGCGGTCGGCGCGTTCTGCTGATCGCGGAATCGAATGACAACGATCCTCGCCTCGTTCGTGACCGGATCCGCGGGGGAGTCGGACTCGACGGGTGCTGGAACGACGACTTTCACCACGCCGTGCGGACCGCGCTGACCGGCGACCGACGCGGCCACTTTGCCTCTTACGGCGAGCCGTCGCAGATCGCGCGGGCCGTGCGCGATCGTTACGTATTCACCGGCCAGTATGCCCGGGCGTTCGGTCGGCGTCACGGCGCGCCGGCCGACGATGTGGAGCACGGGCGACTGGTCGTCTACACGCAGAATCACGACCAGGTCGGTAATCAACCAAGGGGCGAACGGCTCGATCGCGTCGCCGGGCTGGACGGCGCCCGCGTCGCCGCTGCGCTGGTGCTGCTGTCGCCTTTCACGCCGCTGCTCTGGATGGGCGAGGAGTACGCGGATCCTGCGCCGTTCTTCTACTTCGTCAGTCATTCCGATCCGGACCTGATCGAGGCGGTGCGACGCGGCCGTGCTCGCGACTTCGCCGAGTTCTTCGAATCCGGCGAGGCGCCCGATCCGCAATCCGAGATGGCATTTCTCGATTCCAAGCTGTGCTGGTCCGCACGCGAAGGCGGCGTCCACGCGCTCATGCTCGACTACTACCGGGAACTCCTTCGCATCCGCAGGGCTTGCCGCCTTGGGCACCGGGGGCGTGAAGCAGTTTCGGGCGAAGATGGCGCGCTGGTGTGGATTGACTACAAGGCCGATCCGCGTCTGTTGATCGTGGCGAACACAGGCTCGTCCCCTGCGCCGATCCCGTGGCCGAGGATCGATGCCAGATCGTTGCGGCTGGTTCTCGACTCGAGCGCGCGCAGGTGGGGGGGCGGTACGGCTTCCGAGAACCGCTCGGCTTCGATCGGTCAAGCAGGTGCACGAACCGCTCTTGTCTTTGCTGAAGTGCCCGGCTCGTAGACGGTGGCGGGGCGGGTCTCGCCCGGTTCTCGCACGGCCCAAACGGCATCAGCGCTGATCCTCTCCGCAGACCCATTGCCACGCGGCAACGGTTCGCGGGAATCCCACCGTGTTCATGGCGAGAAGCACGGTCTGCTCGATCTCCTTCCGCGTTGCACCGTGTTCCGCCGCCCTCCGAGCGTGGCTGCGCACCGCGGATTCAAGTCCCGCGCCGAGACTGATCCCGATCTTGATCAAGGCGCACGTCTTGGGATCCAGCGGCCCTGAACGATCCACGGCGCGGGCGATGTCCTCGTGCGCCGCGGCAAGATCGGGGTGCTTTTTCACGAATGCCGAGAACGTTCTGGGAACGCGCGCACGCGGTTGGGCATCATTGGATCGAGGACGACGCTTCACTGCCTTGCCGGTTGCCATCTGGTTGAAGCTCCTTGATGGTGTAAGAGCATGCGCCACGAACGAATCAGCGCATCATGGACCGTCCAGTACCAAGTCCCGTTGCAGATACCATACATCCGCCGTTGCTCAGGCTCGCTTGGCTTTTCTCGATCGTGCAGATCGGCGAAGCTCCACACGCGGGAACACGCACCGTTCCTCCGTGCCGCGGGGCGGCTGAAGAAGGTCCGCGATAGTCGTATCGGCAAAGACGCTTTCGACGAGAGCAATCGCGTTATCGAGCCTCTGATGCAGGGGGCAGAGCGTGCGGCCGTGCGCCGGTATCCCGAGCGGGCAGGCCTCGATCCGGCGGATCGGATCGACGGCGTTGATCACGTCCAGCACCGACAACTGCCTCGCATCGCGCGCGAGCATGAATCCGCCGTTAGGCCCGCGCTGCGAGTGCACGATTCCGGCTCGCACCAAGTCCTGCATGATCTTCGCCAAGTATCCCGCCGGCGATTTTGTCGCCTCGGCCATGTGCTGCACGGTGCTCGGCTCGGCGGAATGGGTGGCCAAGTGGGCGACCGCCCGAAGTGCATACTCGGCGGTGGAGGAAATCATGCCGCAGCCCTTTCGCGAAGAGCGTCGCCCTTCATGAACCCGTTGGAGAGAAGTCGGTGGAATCCATACCGGAGTTCTTTACCTTCAACACCGTTGAATGTCCAGCGCGGGCGCGCCGGACCGCTCGAATGTCGCTCGCGGATGGCGCGCGAGTTTCCACGATGTCGGCGGCGTGTCCGCTTCTACGAAATCATCGTTCGTCCTCGTTCGCGCTGACGATGGCGCTTCACGTCGCCTCGCCCATTCATCCCGCCGAGTGCGGGCCTGCGCCGTCTGCGCATGTGCCGCATGCTCCGCATTCGTCGGCGGACGGGTCAACGTCCGCCTCGACGCTCGCCTGAGTGATTCTTCGCGCCGGTTCCACACCGGCAAGGTGACGCTCCAGGGCCATCCACGATCGCAGGCACGACGCAGCGCCGCCGAGCGCGAGCACGGCGTTGCGCTCGTCGGCATTCCGTATCGCGCCGGCGAGGGTGTCGACCCGGTGGAGCACCGCGTTGGCGAACGCCGGCATCCACCACGACGCATGATCGCGGATGAACGCCCGCAACGCCTGAAAGCACACGCGCACCTCTTCCTGTTTCTCTTCTCCGCCGCACTCCCATGCGATTCTCGCGAGCTTGGAGAGCAGCAGAGCGATGAAGGAAAGCTCGGGCGACGCGTGATCCGGGCGAAGCGACGCTCCGGCCACCGTAGCGCAGCTGAATGCGCGGTAGAAGCCCGCAATGTCCGCCATCTGCTGCGCACGGAAGAAGGTGTCCTTCGTAGCGCAATACTCCGTCTCGAACGGCGGGCACAGCCGCGACACCACGAGCCCGAAAACATGCACGTACGCGCGTCCCCGCAGGTCAGCGCTCATAGCCAGCCAGCGCGACAACCCGGCACCATCGTCGGGTCGGGGTGCACGCTCTCCAACTCCCAGCTCGATCGGCGCGCATGCCGCGAACATGCCAACGACTTCCTCCCAGGCGTCCGCGAGCAGGACCTTGTCGGGCGAAACGGGAGTGCACGCCGCGACGCGCAGGGGATCGTCCAATGCAGCGGCGAGCGCCGCGGCGATTGTCGCCCGCGCGCTCAAGGTCACGGCTTCGGCCGGGGCGTCGGAGCAAGTACTGTGCATGGCGGCATCCTCAGATCGAGTTGGCGTGTTGTGCGCTGCGCTCGAATGTTGGTTCCTGGATTGCGATGCGAACGACCTCGTTGCCGAACTTGTTGAACCCCACCACCGTGTCGTTGAAGATCTCCTGGGTGCGGAGCGAGCCGTCGGGCATGGTTACCTCGATCTCGGCGACCTTGGGGCCTTTCTCGATGGCGTATCGGAAGATGATCTGCTGTGTCGTGCGGAAGAGCTGAAGCACGGCAAGCAGCTCGCGGTCGGGGCACGCATACTGCTCGATGGCCGACTGAACACCAGGACCGAACATCTGCTCGAGGTAGCCCCGCGGCACCCAGCGCGGCGGAATGTAAAAGCCGTTCGGCTCGGTGCCGAACTGGGGGTAGAGCGGCAAGGCGATCCTGCGCTCGCGGACGAGGTAGTACACGGGATTCGCCGGGTCGTGCGTCCAGCCGCCGTCATCATCGATGCTCACTAGTCCCTGCAGACGGATCTTGCCGACGCAGGACGTCATGCACCGAGTCTCCGCCGGTTCTCCGCTCGGACTGATGAGCGGGTCTTTGCCCTCGAGGCGCGGGTAGCATGCGACGCACTTCTCGCTGGTGCCGCTGGAGGGTCGATAGATCGCCTTCTTGTACGGGCAGGCCTCGACGCACTTCTGGTAGCCTCGGCAACGCGATTGGTCGATGAGCACCACGCCGTCCTCCGGACGCTTGTAGATGGCCTGGCGCGGGCACGCGGCAAGGCATGCCGGATACGTGCAGTGATTGCACAGGCGTGCCAGATAGAAGAACCACACTTTGTGCTCGGGCAGGCGGGCGCTGCTCGGTAAATCTTCCGGCCCGCCGCGGGCGTGGTCCTCAAAGACATTCGGAGCGGCCCATTCCTCGGCGGTGGGGGAATAGCCGAGCGCCCGTTTGGAGCCGTCCAGTCCCGCGTAGTTCTCCACGGCTTCAAAGATGGTCTTGCCCTCGAATCGGCCGAACGGCGCACGAGCCGTCGCGGGCGCTGTGGCATTCCAGACCTGCTTGCCGGGATTGGCCTTGTCCAGCATCGACAGCAGCTTGGCGTCCCAGTGGCGCGGATAGCCGCCAAACGGCTTTGTTTCGACGTTGTTCCACCACATGTGCTCCTGTCCCTTGCCAAAGGTCCAGGTGCTTTTGCACGCCATGGTGCAGGTCTGGCACGCAATGCAGCGGTTGATGTTGAAAACGAATGCGAACTGCGTGCGTGGATGGCGCTCCTCATAGGGGAACGACATGGACCGCCCGATCTGCCAGTTGTATACCTGCGGCATTTCAGCCCTCCGATCGAGTATTGCTCCGTCTTGGACGAGCGCTGACCGTGAGGGCAGCCGGGCGGTCGTCGCCGGCGGCTTCGCGGTGCGACCAGCGAAGCACGCCGACTCTCGCGCCGGTCTGCGCCAGCAGACGGTCCGTCTCTTCCGGGCCGAGCGTGGCGCGAATGGCGTGCAGCGCCTGGTAATGCGGGTCGTGGGTGAGCCGGCGAAGCTCCGCCACGCTCATTCCGTGACGGAGCATTTCTTCGAAGAGACACACAGCCATGAGTCGTGTGTCGCCGTCGATCACGCCGCCCTCGACGACCAATGGGTGTTCCGGCTCCGCGGGTCGCTCCCAGGGAGGTCGCATGTCCATCTCGTTCCTGTCCATCGCATGCCTCCGTTTCACGTCCTGGCCACGGTTGTCATGGCGCCGCTGAGGTAGGCCGTGTTCAGGGGCGTTTCTTCGCCGGGTGACCATCCGCTGGCGCCTCCCCACCACACGCCCTGTCCGCCCAGACCGCCGCTCTCCGCTTTGGTGATGCGCACGAGGCACTCCTTGGGCACGGTATTGATCGCGTGGTTGTCGGCCTCGCCGCCGAAGATGAATGTCATCGAGCCTTTGGCCTTGTGAAAGAGCGTGTCCGTCTGGTGCATGGGCATGAGCCAGTTGCGCGTCAGCGATTGCTGTCCGCCGTACCGCAGATTGGCCTGATACCCCGTGTGCTCGGACCGCGCCATGCCGTCTTCGCGGGTCTCATGCGCCAGCACGCTCCGCTCCGTCGCGATCCAGGGCGAGTGCTTCATCATCACCACGCCGCGAGGCCAGGACGGGTTGATCGTCACCCGCAGCATGCACCGAGCCACCTTGTAGAGGTCGGGGCGTTCCTGCCAGCCGCGGAACGGTCGGTCGGCGGGGTTCGCATCCACATAGACATAGTCCCCGTTCGTGATCCCCAGTTCCGCGGCGTCGAGCGGGTTCATGTGGAGCTGATGCTCGCCGACGCCCGGCTTCCGCTTGTCCGTTCGATGTGCATCGGCGAAGTTCGATTCCATCAGTTGCGTCCACTCCAGCGCCGACCAAGAGGAGTGCACGCGGTGCCGGCCCTTGGGGGTCAGCCCGTAGAAGCGGAATCCCTGCTCCCACAGAGGGTTCCTCGTCTCCTTGACCTTCGTCCACGGCATCTTGATGTTGCGCAGCGTGCGCTCGTCCCAGTGCATCGCATCGGAGGGAATGCCGAAGTCGTCCGGGCGAATCAGAGGGTTGGAGGAAACGATGACGTTGGGCATGTAAGGGGTGGCTTCCGGGCCTTCCCGGTGCACGATGAAGTTTTCGCCGTGCATGATCGCCTCGGGAATGTCGCAATAGGCATTGAGTCGGCCCGTGTCGGTCCAGAAGGGCATGTCGTCGTGCACGCACTCGTAGAACGGGATGCGCGGGTAGGTCCGGAACAGCAGCAGCGCCGCGCCGGGTTCGCCGTACTTCCCGGACAGAATGTCGTCCACGCGGTAGCCCCGTGTCGTCGTCGATGCATCCAGGATGCGCTGGATGTACACCTTGACGCCGTCCTTCTTGTCGTCGAGCACGAATCTCCAGTGGTCGGCGAAGCGCGGGTCGCCCACTTCCCTGCCCAGCGCTTCCGCGGCCTCGGCAAGGATGCGCACGTCATCCCGACCGTCGTGCACGGGGTCGATTCCGCCCCTCCAGATCTGAAGGAAGGGATTAGAGCACGACGCCGTCATCTCGTAGGTCTGAAACTCCGCCCATGAAAGCGCCGGAAGCAGGATGTCCGAGTATTCGCACGTGGAGTTCAGCTCGATGTCCTGTGCGACGATGCAGTCGATCTTCGGGTTGACGTTGAAGAACATGTCGTAGGCGTGCTTGGCGTTGTTGAAGAGATTCACGTTCGTGAACCAGAGGAACTTCGTCGGGGTGGGCATGTGCGTCTCGCCCGTGAAGCAGCGCCGCCCGTACTTCGGCGTTTCGAGCACCAGCGGCCGATCACCGTGGTTCCAGAAGGCCGGTTCCTCGTCCTTCGCGGTCTTGCGGACCTTGACGGAGTTGCCGTCGGCCGCGGGGTCGAGATTGGGGTGGAAGGGATCTTCGAGCAGATACGCCGCAAGCCCGGCGCCGACGCCCTTGGCGCCCTGGAAGAGCGCGGCCTTGTAGTTGCCCGCCCAGGTATGGCACCCCGCCCCGTGTTTTCCGAACGAGCCTGAGAGCATGAGCGGGAGATGAACCGCGCGGTTGGCCAGCGTCCCGTGGAACCAGTGGTTCAGCCCTTCCCCGATGTGGATCGATACGCCGCGCCCGGCCTTGGCCGTGTCCCAGATGTCCTTGGCAAGTCGCCTGGTCAGCTCCTTGTCCGCGCCCGTGATCTCGGCGACCGTGTCCGCGTCGTAGTCGCGCAGGTGAATGCGGTAGGCGTCCCAGAGCGTCATGGCTTCGACCTCGGACCCATCGGCGAGCCTGAGCTTGCCGGTCCAAGAGAGCCGCGGAGCAAGACCCGATTGCTCCAATCTCCTGCCGATCTGGTCGCGCGTGATGGGGGCGGGCGAGCCGGTTCTGTCGTCGATCACGACGAAGTCGTGACCGATCTTTGCATACTGCTCATCCGTGATGTTCTGGATGCGATACGATGGTCCTTCCTTCGAGAGCTGAGGTACATGGTCCTTGAAAACCTCATTCGCTCGCACCCGCTTCAGCGTGTCCGTGCGGACAAGAAGGGGGAAATCGGTGTAGCGGCGGACGAACGCCTCGTCGTACCACTGGTTCTCCATCATGATCCGGGTAATGCCGAGGAAGAGGGCCGTATCCGTCACGCCCGGGCGGACGCGGATCCAGTAGTCCGCCTTGCTTGATCCCGGCGCATACTCCGGCACGATGAGCACGATCTTCCCGCCGCGTTCCATCAGCTCCACGAAGAAGTGCGCTTCGGGCATCTTGTTTTCGACCATGTTGGTTCCGCACGAGATGTGCAGACCCGAATGACGCAGGTCGTTCAGGTCGATGTCCGATGCCTGCAGGCCATGCACGAAGGGCATGCCGGGCGCCTGGTCTCCGTGCCAGGTGTAGTTGGACCACATGCGGCCTCCGAGGCAATCCTTCTCTTCCACGCCGCGAATGTGCTGGTCCAGCAGCGCCAGCATGTTGGACCATCGGTAGATGCCGTACTTGCCCATCACGCCGAGCAGACCCATGCCGCCGCGGAGCTTGCAGCAGCGGGTGCCCGCGCCGTGCATGGCCTCGATCATCTCAGGCTCGTAACCATCGGCGTGCAGCCGGCGAGCGCCTTCCTCACCGCTGTACGTGCGGCAGACAGCCACCACGGCCTTGGCGTGGTAGGCATATGCCTCATCCCAGCTCACGCGCACGAAAGTGTCCGTGCCGCGCGTCGTGAACTTGTAGTGATCGCGCAGCGACGGCGTGTCCGAGAGCGAGGGGAATCCGTCGTCCGCCCATTGCTTCCACCCCCGCCGGATCAGCGGTGCGGCAAGACGGTGCGCGCCGTACACGCGGCGCTGGAACGTGTACCCCTTCGCGCATCCCCGTGGCTCCCAGGCCTTAGTCGACGTGTTGCCGTACAGGTCACCCACTCTTCCGCAGTCGTAGTTCTGCTCCGCGCGGACGAACACGCCGTTGCGCACGAACGCACGCAGCCGGCAGTTGGCCGTGTCGTTCGGCGCGCACACGAACGTGAACGTTCGGTCATAGGCATACTGATCGCGGTACACGCGCTCCCAGTCGCGCGCGGGGTAGAAGTCCAGCGGGTTCGTCTGCCCCGGCACGGGGGCCAGCCCGCCCAGTCCGGCCCGCCACGCGATCGCCGCAGCGCCCCCGGCGCCGGCCATCTGAATGAACCTTCTCCGCGAAACCCGCGCGGCGGAGACCCGCGTGCTCGATCGGTCGAGTGTCATGGCTTGCCGCCTTTCATCGCGCCTGCGGTCTGCGTGCCCGCGCACGCGATCCAATGCCAACCTGAGACCAGCTTCTTCCCGTCACGGTCGCCCTTTGATCCGTCCCACACCGCGAACGAACACGCGATGCGCCGCCCGGACTGCAGGTTCACGTCGTCCGCGTCCGCGTTGCCCAGCTCGCGTTTCAGAAGCACGAACCAGCGCCCGTTCGCCCATACGGCGCCGGCGAGCAGCCCTTGGCGATCCCGTGGCTGCAACGTCAGCGTTCCGAACCCCAGAGCGTTGGATTCGAGGGCGGCTCGATGGAACACCGCGGGGTCGCTGTGCACATTGCCCGCCATTTCCGCTGTCGCCATGGCAAGCAGATCGGCGTCCGTGCCCGGCTCCGGCGCGATGCGGGCCTGTGCCATGGGATCGACGTCCGTCGGCATGCGAAACGAGGCGTACCTGCTTCGCCCATCGGGTGCGACGGACTCCACCCGCGATGCGCGAGCCTGCCGATCGGCTTCCCAGTGCCAGATGTTCACGGGGGGGCTGTCGTTCTCTGCCCGGACATGCACGCCCATCGGCAGTGCCGGCACATCGTCTCCGAGCGCGAACATCACCGCGACCCCGTCGGGAAAGACTCCGACGTCGCGCTTGATGTCCGGTGTCGCATCCTCCCAGTCGAGCAGCAGCGCCGCTTCGCCGCCGAGCTGCACGCCCCGTATGGCGAGTTCAATCGTCTCTTCCGGTCGTTGCCATATCGGGCGAAGCGAAACAAGGTGCCGACTCGCTCCCATCCAGGCGGGATGGGCCGGGTCGTGGAGCATTGCCTCGTCGGCAGCCGGCGCCAGCTCGATGAGTTCTCCCGAGGCGGCGGAGGTCGGCGTCGAGTCGTCGCTGAGGCTCTGGATGTACGCCACCAGCGCCCAGACGTCCGTCATGTCGCGTCGGCCGCCGCGCTCCTCCCTGGCGAGGAAGGGCGCGTAGCTGATCATGGGAGTTCCGGGCACTCCGGCGACGATGGCCCTCGCGAGCGACTCGGGGCTTTGTCCCGACTTGAACAAGCCCGAACTGAAGTCGGCGGGTCGAACAGGACGGCCCATGTTGTCTCGAAGCATTGCCGCGTCCGGTCCATCACCCCGGCCCTGCTCGCCGTGGCATGTGAAGCACATGTGCGTCCGGTAGAGACGTGCGCCGCGCTCGACGAGCGCGCCCAAGTATGCCGGGGGCGGCTCAATCCAGATCGGCTCCGCTGCGGCAGCGCCCCCGCCGCGTTCGCGCAGTTCCAGCACATACATTGCCAGTCGGTCGATCTCATCGGGAGTCAGCACGCCCCCGAAGCCTGGCATTCCGCCCCGGGGTACGCCTTCGCGAATGGTGTGCGTGAGCGAATCGAGGACCTCCCATCGCCTGCCCCCGGTGGTTGCAAAGCGGAAGGGTGTGCCCACGAAGTCCCGTGGCTTGGGAAAGAGCTGCTCCGCGGCGGGACCATCTCCGCGCCCGGCCTCGCCGTGGCATGCGACGCAGTGACGCGCGAAAAGACGCGCCGTGGCGGCACGATCCGATGCATGAGAGATGGTCGGCGCCGAGCGTGTGGACTCCGCTCGCTCTGTGCATCCCGTGACCAGAGTCGCGCAAAGCATCAGCAGGGCATGGGACCGTCCGGCGGCCCTGCGGGCCGGGAGCGACGGAGCGGGGCGGAGCGCGACGGGACGTGGCGTGCAGGAGCCGGGCATGGCAGCCTCCCCAGCAAAAGCGATATCAGGATATTTATATCCTGTTTTATCGACTGCAGCTCGGCGCGTCAACAGCGATAATGGGAATCCCCAATGGGACTGATCTGTACCCCGAACAGAATGCAATCGTCATGCTCGCAGCCGGCATGCCGGCCTCCGAGTGCCGAGGCCCGAGTGCGGTTGCAGTGCTTGGCTTTGCGATGCGCCTGCCCTCGTTTGATGCGCCGTGCCGTCGTAGAAGAGTTCACCGGATCACGGACGGTCTTCCGGAGGTCGGATGCCGGACTGAGCATGCCGAGTTCGGGTTTTTGGAATCGATCTCCATCGGCCCCGTCCGGTCGTGCGTGTACCTGTGCACGATGCACGCGTGCGCGAATGTGTCGACGAAGTGCGGGGCAACTCTCTTGATGCAAGGCCAGTGGCCTTGGGCCGCGACAAGCGCCGGCGGTATCAGCTGGCTCGCGCGGCGATTGGTGCGATGGAGACGATCGCTGGAGAGCGGCTGCAGGACAGCCCCGTTCTGCTTCGCGCGATGCTTGTGAGAAGGAAGCAAAAAATGAAAAACGGGAGACGCTCGCGAGAAGCTTCTCCCGCTTCAGCGGAGAGGGAGGGATTCGAACCCTCGTGGAGTACAAGACCCCAACCGGTTTTCGAGACCGGCGCCTTCAGCCGCTCGGCCACCTCTCCGGGATTCGCCCGACGCCGGTTTCAGCGGTGCGGGGCCGAAAGCCTACCCGCGCGGTTCCTTCTGGTCCAAAACCGCCGTGCGGCCACCGCAGGAGCGTCACATCTGGGTGCGATCCTCGGTCAGGAGCGTCTGATAGAGCGCCGATTCCGTTTCCGCCGCGCGTAGCCGCTCCAAGGCGCCTTCCGCCCGGGCGAGCCGTGCGAGCCTCGCCAGCAGCCGCACGTGGTCCATGGGAGCGGAGGAATGCCCGAAGAGGGCGAAAACGACGTCGCACGATTGTCCGGAGAACGACACGCCGGGCCGAAGCAGGGCGACGAACAGGAGCGTCCGATCGATGGAGTCGAGCACCGCATGCGGGAACGCCACGCCTTCCGGGGTGGATGTCGCCCTCCTGCGCTCTCGTTCCAGAAGGGCCAGATAAATGGAGTCGGACGTGGTCCTCGGAAGCACGGCGGCGGCCCGGCGAGCCAAGTCGCGCAGAACTTCCTCCCGATCGCGGGAGCGGGGCAGAATCAGGACAAACTCGGGCTTGAGGAGGGGTTCCAGACGCATGACAAGCGAGCCGCCGGGGGGGAAGCTACCGCGCCCCCGTCGCCGCGGGCAACGGCCGGCTCTCGCACCCCGCTTGAAAGGAGCTTTCCTTCTTCCCGTATAAGCGTAGGATGCATTCGGCCGTCCAAGGCACGTTTTCCGCCTGAAGGCGGCTGCTTTGCCCGACGGCGGCGGAGGTCTCACCCATGATCCTGCTCGCCACGGATGTCGCCGAGCTTCTCGGTCGCAACATGTTCTGGGTCATCGTCGGCGCGATAGCGATCTGTGCCATCGTGTTCGGTTGCGTCAAGGAGATGGTGACTGCCAGCGCGCGCGAGAAGACGCGCCGAGAGATCGCCGCCTACATCGCCGAGGGCAGCATGACGCCCGAGCAGGGCGAGCGGCTCATGAAGGCGGGGGAATCCAGCGAAGAGTGCTGAGAGAGGATTTCCCCTCGGGAGACGACGCCATGAGTCCGCCCGTGCTGGTCGCTGAATCTGGGTTCATCGCCGTGGTTCTGGTCGGCTTCGTCATGCCGGTGACGTGCTTTCTTGGCGCGTTGGCCTGCCGGTTCTATGCAGCCAAGTCTCACGGCCTGCTCCTTATCCATCCGGAGGCAATCCATGGACCGACTCCTTGAAGCCATCGCTCGGGATCCTGACGATTTCATCGTCCCCGTCTTCATGTTCTCAGCCATGTTCATCATCGGACTGGTGGCCGTCATAGGCGGCTTCATCACGACGGTCATCACGACCCGGCAGCGCGAGCAGACGCGCCGGGAGATCGCGGCGTACGTGGCGGAGGGATCCATGCCGCCCGAGGTCGCGGAGCGCATGCTGACCGCCGAACCCCCTCGTTCGAAGAAGAAGGGTTGCTGCTGACTGCTGGGCAGGTTCGGCCGGCGATTGCCTCGCAGGATGCCGCCGTTTCAGGCGAAGACGTCGATGATGCGCCCGGTCGGAGTGAAGACGGCGCGCCGAAGGGTCGTCTCGGGACGTGCGGCGCTCTTCGGTGCGGCAGCCGCAAGGCTCGGAATGCAGCCAAGCCGAGAACTCGGTGCCGCAGCCGGACCAGCGGATACCGGGGCGGGCGCTTCGAGCGAAGGCATCACAAGCGGCTGGAGATGTTCCGAATCGCCGGCCAAGGCGCGATGCGGACGGCGGGGGGACGGCTCCGGTACGTTCAGCCTGCGCAGCGCCCGCCCAAGCCGGCGCTGCTCGGCCGCGTCCTGATTGAGCGTTTCGAGGTAGGCGGAGAAGGGGATCCGCGCATCGCGCACGGGGTCGGCAACCCGTCCGCGGCGCTGCGAATCAAGGAGCGGTTGAAGTCGGTCTGTTCCGGGAAGTGCGTTGGCGGCTCCACGCGGGGGAGGCGCGGGCACGGGCCGCTCGTCGATCAACGAGCGCGGGACAGCCTGCTCCAGGGCATGGAGAAACGCCTGGGCGCTGCTGAGTTGTGCAGGAGCCGCGCGCACCACCCGTCCTGTGTGAACCGCGTGCCGCACGCGGTCATCGCACCGGAGGCCGATAAGATCGAGTTGGAGACCTGCCGGCCCGTCTTGCCTCGGCCCGGCGTGAAGAAGTCGTACGGGCAGCTTGCGCGGAGTGTTGCGGCGTGTCAACAGGAAATCATGCAAAAAGCACGTGCATGATGCGGGTTTGCAACTCTTCGACCTGCGGCGCGGAGCGGCTGACGTGAAGCTTCCGACCTCGCTGCTGGATTACCACCTCCCCGAAGAGCTGATCGCGACCAGCCCGGCCGAGCCACGTGACGCCTCGCGGCTGCTTGTCGTCTCGCGTTCAGATGAACACATGTTCCACGCGGCAACGTTCCGCGACCTGCCAACCTTCCTGCACGCCGACGACCTGCTGGTGTTCAACTCGACCCGAGTCCTGCCCGCTCGGCTGACGGGTCTCCGATCGGACACCGGCGGGAGGGTGGAGGGCCTGTTCCTGGCGGAGCCGGAGCAAGGCACGTGGTCCGTGCTTCTGACATCCGGCGGCAGGCTCCGCGCGGGTACGGTCGTCAAGCTGATCGGACCGAACGGCGAAACAAGCGGGGTGACTCTCGAACTGCTGCGGCGCGGCGAGGATCGGGGAAGCTGGCTCGCGCGAGTGGGGGGTGCCGACGGTTTGGGCGTGCCTTCTACGGAGATACTCTCGAAGCTAGGGACGACGCCGCTTCCCCCATACATCCGCCAAGCCAGGAAGCGGCTCGGGCGTGACATCCCCGACCTCCGCGACCGTGCCTGGTACCAGACGGTGTATGTGACTGACCGGGGGTCGTCACCGGGCGGGATTCCGGGATCCGTGGCGGCTCCGACCGCCGGGCTTCATTTCACCCCGAGTCTCCTGACGCAGTTGGACGCGATGGGCCTTTGCCGGGCCGAGGTCGTGCTTCATGTCGGGCTGGGCACGTTCAAGCCGGTCGAGACCGAGTTCGTGGAAGATCACCCGATGCACGGAGAGTGGGCCTGCGTTCCCCGGGAAACGATCCTTGCCTTGAGCGAACGAAAAGGAAGGGAGAAAGCCTCGGGCGGCCGCGTGATCGCCGTGGGAACGACCTCGGTGCGAGCCATCGAAAGTCTGCCCGAGCCTCTGCCGACCGGACCGGGGGCCGCGGATATCGAGTTCGAGACCCGTCTCCTGATCACCCCGGGATTTCGGTTCCGGCTCACGGACGGCCTGCTCACCAACTTCCACCTGCCCCGGTCCACGCTGATGGCCATGGTTTCGGCTTTGCTCGGAGACTCGACACGTGGCGTAGAACGCCTCAAGTCCATCTACGCAAGAGCGATCTCCGAGGGGTTTCGGTTCTACAGTTACGGCGACGCAATGCTGATTCTGCCGTAGACCGAGGCGGCGCGCAAAGTTGACGGCGGGGTGCGGCAACCGTCGATGAAACTTGGGGCGGTGAGGGTGGTCCGAGCCGCGAAGTGGCGCCCCCTGGATCGGGGCTGTACGCATGCGTCTGTGCGAACTCATCAGCGGGATCGGTGTGACGCTGCTCGACCCGGAACTGGCGGACGCGCGCGTGTGCGACATGACCGAAGACAGCCGCACCGTCCTGCCCGGTTCGCTGTTCGTCGCCCGACGCGGCACACGATCGGATGGGCGGGCTTACATCCCCGCCGCAGTGGCGGCCGGTGCCGCCGCCATCCTTTGTGATGACTCGCAACCGGCGCCCCATGCACCGGGAGTCGCCCGCCTGACTGCCCCGGACGTGTCCCTTGCCGAATCGCTCTTGGCCGAGCGATTCTTCGGGTCGCCATCGTCGTCTTTGCTGATGATCGGAATCACCGGCACGAACGGGAAAACGACCACCGCCCACCTGACCTATCAGATGCTCAACGCTTCGGGCATCCCTTCCGGCCTCATCGGTACCGTCTGGGTCGATGACGGCACCGAGCGAGCCGAAGCCACGCTGACGACCCCCCTGTCCATCGAACTGAGCCATACGCTGAGCCGTATGGTCGAAGCCGGCAGGACCGCGGCCGTCATGGAGGTTTCGAGCCATGCGCTGGACCAGCACCGCGTCGCGGCGCTTCAGTTCGACGTCGGTGTGTTCACGAACATCACCGGCGACCATCTGGATTACCACGGCTCCATGGAGAACTACCTCGCGGCCAAGGCGAAGTTGTTCCAGATGCTCCCGCCGGAGGGGACCGCCGTCATCAATGTCGATGATCCCCGCGCCGAGCAGCTCATCGAGCGATGCCGCGCCAGGGTTCTCCGCTGCACCGCCGACTCGAGCAGGGCACAACAGGCGGATTGCCACGTGCGTGCCGAGGGCATGACCGCCTCCGAGACGCAAGCCGTTTTCCGCGGTCCCTGGGGGGAGATTCAGGCTTCGTTTCCCTTGATCGGCAGGCACAACCTCATGAACGCGCTTCAGGCGATTACGTGCGCCCACCTTGCCGGGGTCAAGCCGAGCAAGATCCGCTCCGCGCTCACGCTGGCGGAACCGCCGCCCGGCAGGCTTGAGCGCGTACACGGGCCGGGGCAGGCCGCGGATGAATCTCTCATCGTTCTGGTGGACTATGCCCACACCGACGACGCGCTGGCCAACGTGCTCACCACGCTGCGACCGCTTGCCCGCCAGCAAGGAGGGCTGCTGCGGGTCGTCTTCGGGTGTGGAGGTGACCGGGACCGGACCAAGCGCCCGCGCATGGCCAAGGTGGCCTGTCAGCTCGCCGACCGGATCATCGTGACAAGCGACAACCCGCGGACCGAGGAGCCGGCGGCGATCATCCGCGAGATTCTGGCGGGCGTCGAGCCGGCGGACCGCGATCGTGTGCGGGTCGATGTCGAACGCGAAGTGGCCATCGCCAAGGCCGTCGAGGAAGCGGGCCCCGACGACATCCTGCTCATTGCCGGCAAGGGGCATGAGACCTACCAGCTTCTGCCCGACGGGAAGGGCGGCATCACGCGGCGCGATTTTGATGATCGGCTCGTCGCCGCCGCCGCTCTGGAGCGTCGGGTCGCGCGGCACCGGGCGTCCACGGAAGGATCGACTCGAATCGGCGTATCGAACCGTCCTTCAGGAGGAGTGATTGCAACGTGACGTTCTGGGATCCTGCCAATATCAGGACAGTGACGGGAGGAACGTGGATTGTGCGGATGCGCCCGCCGTCCTCCGACATGGACCAGTTGATCTCGGGGATCAGCATCGATTCGCGAACACTCGCGCCGGGGCAGGTGTTCCTCGCGCTGCGAGGCGAAAGGTTCGACGGCCATGATTTTCTTCCCCAAGCAGTGGAGCGAGGAGCTCCGCTGCTGATTGTCGAGGATGGCAGGCCGACGGGCGGCCTGCACAAGCTCGGTTCCGCGGCCGGCGGAGTCGGGGTATTGCGTGTCGCGGACACGCGCAAGTCGCTCGTCAGGCTCGCGACCGCCTATCGTCGCACGCTCGAACACGCGCGCGTCATCGCCGTGACCGGTTCCAACGGAAAGACCACCACGGTCCGCCTGATCGACGCCGTTCTCCGCCAGCGACTGCGCGGTTCGGCCAGCCGCAAGAGCTTCAACAACGATGTCGGCGTGCCCCTCACCATTCTCGATGCCGGTCCGGGCGATCAGTACCTTGTGTGCGAAGTCGGGATGAATGCTCCTGGCGAGATCGCGCCCCTGGCGCGGATGATCGAGCCTGATATCGCCGTGATCACGACCATCGGACGGGCTCACATCGAATCGTTCGGTACCGTGGCAGCGATCGCACGCGAGAAGGCCTCGCTCATCTCGTTTCTCAGCCCGAACGGTCTGGCCGTGGTGCCCGCGGATACGCCGCATCTGGCGGAGTACCTGCGTCCGGCGCCGAACGTCATCACGTTCGGGAGCGGTGCGGATGCGGACCTTCGCCTTTCCGCCGTCGAACACGTCGCAGGTGATGCCGCGACGGATGCCGCCCCGGGAGTACGGTTCACCGTCAACGATCGTCAATCGTATTTCATCCCGCTGCTTGGGAAGCACAATGCCGTGAACGCACTTGCCGCGATCGCCGTGGCGCGCCGGCTGGGCCTGACTGAGGAAGAGATTGCCGCGGGACTTGCCTCCGTGAAGCCGGTCGAAATGCGATTGAACCGCCGCCGCATCGGCGGCGCCGGCGAGGCGGGCAGGGGCATCGACCTCTTCAACGATGCCTACAACGCATCCCCCGAGTCCATGCTCGCGGCGCTGGATACGTTCGCGTGCCTCTCGGAGCATGCGCCTCGCCGCGTGCTGATCCTCGGGGACATGCTCGAGCTGGGCGCGGAGGCGGAACGGGCGCATCGTGAGATCGGCGACGCGATCGGATCCAGGCTCAATGCCGACCTGCTCGTCACCGTGGGGCCGATGTCCGTGCACATCGCTGAACGCGCTCAGGTGCTGCGACCCGACCTGCGCGTGATGATTCTCTCTCATCTTGACCCGTCGCAGGCGGAGCGCGTGGTGGATCGTTTGCGCCCCGGCGACGCCGTATTGCTCAAGGGTTCTCGTCGCATGGGGCTTGAGTGCATCGCCCAGGCGATCGAGCGGCGCGCGGATGGACTGGCCTCCACATCGCCGGCCATGGGGACGCCGGCCCTGCGTTAGGCGAAAAGCGCACATGCTGTACAACCTGCTCGAGCTGGCGCGCGAATGGCTCATGCGGCACGATCTGTACCGCCTGTTCATGGTGCTGGATCAGCTTCAGTTCCGGGTGTTCGCGGCCGGAATCCTCTCCTTCCTGATCGTCCTCCGATTCGGGCCGGGCGTGATCCGCTGGCTGACGGCCAAGAAGATCGGTGACGCAGCCCAGTTCGATGTCGCTCAGCTCAACGAGGCTCTCAAGTCGAAGGCGAACACTCCCACGATGGGCGGCATTCTCATCGCGTTCGCCATCGCCGCTTCCACGCTTCTGCTCGCCGATCTACGCAACAGCTACGTGCAGATGGCGCTCATCGTTCTGCTCTGGCATGCCGGCGTGGGCGGTGCCGACGATTGGCTCAAGCTCACGGCGCGGTCGCGCCCGGGCGGCGCCAGACAGGGCCTGTATGCGTGGGAGAAGCTCGTCTTTCAGCTCGGCATCGGCCTGCTGGTAGGGCACTTCGCTTTCGCCGAAGGATCGGTGGGAGTCGAACCGGGAGGCTCCAGCCTTGCGCATGTGCTCAACCTGCCCTTTCAAAAGACATTCGAGAATCCCTCGGCCGGCCCGAATCCGTCCCTGATCTACTTCAACGCGGGCGTCTACATCCTCGTGATGGTCCTGATGATGGCCGGCATGTCCAACGCGGTGAATATCACGGATGGCATGGACGGTCTCGCTTCGGGCATCGCCTGCGCCGTCGCCATCGGTCTGGTCATTCTCTGCGTGGTCGCAGGATGGGAGGAGGGTGCTCGTGCGCTTCTTGTGCCCTACGTCGCGACGGCCGACGAGCTTGCCGTGGTGAGTGCCGCCATCGCCGGTGCGAGTCTCGGCTTCCTCTGGTGGAACTGCTCACCTGCATCGGTCTTCATGGGCGATACGGGGTCACTGTGCATCGGCGGCCTCATCGGCTACCTGGCGGTCGTCATTCGCCAGGAAGTCGTCGTGCTCATGATGAGCGGCGTGTTTCTGATCGAGATCGCCAGCGTCGTGATGCAGGTCGGCTACTTCAAGTACACGAAGCGCCGAAGCGGTACCGGCCGGCGGATCCTCCGCTGCGCGCCGTTCCATTGGCATCTGCACATGGGGGGCTGGCCGGAACAGAAGATCGTCGCCCGATTCTGGATCCTGTCCGTGATGTTTGTCGCGGCGGCTCTGGCGAGCCTCAAGCTGCGCTGACGCATACCATCCCTCCCTTCGCGCCCGGGCCTCCGCGGCGCTGACCGCCGTGGCGATGTGTTGACGAGGTCGGGGAGCCGGAGTGGTTCGCAAGGTCGAGGCCATCGATTATCAGGATCCGACGGCGGGGCAGTCCGCCGCGGCACTTGCCACCATCGAAACCGGGACGGTCGTGGGCGACGGCGGCGATGAAGGCCGCATACGCTCGGGCCGGCTCGCGGGCCTCACGATGTGGCGCGCGATCTTCGTGCTCTCCTGGCCCGTCCTGATCGAGTCGTTGCTCAATGCCACGGTCGGGCTTGTGGACACCACGCTCGCCGCCGGCATCAGCGTGCCCGCGGCGGATGCCGTCGCCGGGGCCTCCTACATCACGTGGTTCATCGGGCTGGTGGGGTTGGCGCTGGGCGTGGGCGCGGCGGCGCTCATCAGCCGGGCGATGGGGCGCGGAAGAATTCCAGCCGCCAACGCGGCGCTCGGCCAATGCGCCCTGATCGCTGTCGTTGCCGGTTGCTTCGTCGGTGCGCTCATGGCCGTTGCGGCGCCCGCCGCGGCGTCCTGGATGAGCCTCAGCCCGGAAGCCTCGGAGCATTGCATCACCTTCCTGCGGATCAATGCCCTCGCGGTCCCCGTCATCTCGATCACGGAATCCTTCATCGCCTGCTGCCGCGCCGTCGGCGATTCGGTGAAGCCGCTGATGGCGATGGCGATCGTCAACGCCGTGAACATCGTCGCCAGCATCATCCTTTCGGGAGTCGATCTGTCGGTCAGTTCCCTGGGATCGGACGGGCTGGTGCGGAGGAACGTGCTGTTTCACAACCCGTTCCCCTTCGACATGGGGGTGGCCGGCATCGCCGCCGGAACGGTGATCGCCTGGGTGGCGGGCGCGGCGATGATGATCGCGATCGTCGCACGGGGCACGCACGGGCTGCGCCTCACGAGGAAGCGTCTGCGGCCGCATCGCATCACGATCATCCGCCTGCTGCGGGTGGGGATTCCGAACTTTCTCGAGACCTTCGGCATGTGGTTCGGAAACTTTCTCACGCTGCTGATGGTCGGCTGGATGCACGCGCCGGGGGTGCTCGGGGCGCACGTCGTGGCCATCCGAGTCGAGGCGTTCAGCTTTCTTCCGGGCTTCGCGATGTCGCTGGCTGCCGCCACGCTCGCCGGTCAGTACCTCGGCGCGGGAAGCCCCCGACTGGCGCGCATCGCCGTCATACGCTGTGCGCGCATCGCGGGCGCCATCATGGGTCTGGCCGGACTGCTCTTTGTGTTCGCGCCAGGTCTGGTGGTGGGGCTCTTCACGCCGCAGGCCCGGCACTTGGAGCTGACGCCCCAGTTGTTGATGGTCTGCGGCGTCATCCAGATCCCCTTCGCCTACGCGATGGTGGCTCGCGGCGGACTTCGAGGCGCCGGCGCTACGCGCAGCGCCATGTGGATCACGTGGATTTCCATCTATGCGATCCGGCTGCCGCTGGCATGGATATTCTGCGGCGTGGACATTCCTCTGCCCGAGTGGATCGGCGGCGGCGTCATCGCCAATCCGGCTCCGCTCCAGGCGATCGGAATCGAACCGATCGTCGGTTTCTGGATCGGCTTGTGCTCCGAGATCGTCATCCGCTGCGTTCTGTTCCTGACCGCGTTCCTTCGCGGATCCTGGGCAAGGCTCCGGGTATAGCTGAGAGCAGGATCCGCATGGAGGTTCGCCGATGACCCCCGTGATTCGTCCGGCGTCTCACGCCGACCTCCCCGGCATCTTCGACATCTATGACCGGGAAGTGCTGCATGGAACCGCTACCTTCGACACCGAAGTCAAAACCCCCGAACAGCGAACGGCATGGCTCGCAAGCCATCGGCCGCCGCGCCACCCGGTGCTTGTGGCGGATGAAGGCGGTTTCATCGCGGGCTGGGCGAGCCTTTCCAAATGGTCCGAGCGGTGCGCCTACGCACGTGCCGTGGAAGACTCGGTCTATGTCCATCACGATTGCAGGGGGCGCGGTATCGGAACGCTTCTGATGAGGGAGTTGATCGCTCAGGCCCGCGCGGACGGCGTCGGCGTCGTGCTGGCCCGCATCGTCGAGCCGAATCCGGCAAGCATCCGCCTGCATGAATCGTTCGGATATCAGACGGTCGGTCTCATGCGCCGCGTCGGAGAGAAGTTCGGCAGAATCCTGGACGTCCGCCTCATGGACCTGCACTTGGATTGACTCGGCGTGCCCGACGTCAGGCGCCGATCAACAGCCGCTCGCTGTTGCACTGCGGTAGACCGAGTTCCCTCATCAGTGCGCTCACGGCTTCGATGTCATAGGACACGCGCCGAACCTGAAACGTCAGCTCATCCGTATCCAGCAGACCCCAGGCCGCGTCCGGGTTGCGGTCGCGCGGTTGCCCGACCGAACCGGGATTGAGAATCATGACGTGATCGTCGGGAAGCTGCATCAGCGCATTGGGCGCAAGCGGGCAAGCCCGAACGTCATCGGCGTTCTTCCGCAGCGACGCAGGGCCGCAGGGCCGGATGAACGCGCACGGAACATGCGTGTGCCCGACGACGCCGACCCGCGTGCGCAGCCCGGCGAAGGATTCCGTGGCGGCCTGCTCGTCATACAGGTAGGCGAAACGGCGCTCGCCGAAGCTCGCGTGCGTCAGCGAAACCCCTTCGATCCGTGCGCGATCCGGCACCGTCTGGAGTCGGCTGCGCTGCTGCGCGGACAGCTTGGATCGAGTGAACTCGATGCTCTGGCGGGCATGCTCGTAGAAGTTGGCCTTGAAGTTCGGCCGCACGGCCGCCTCGTCATGGTTCCCCATGACCACCGTGTCGCACACATCGAAGACCAGGTCGACGCACTCCGAGGGCTGCGGCCCGTAACCCACGATGTCACCCAGGCAGATGATCCGGTCCGCCCCGGCGCGGCGCACGTCTTCAATAACGGCTTCCAGCGCCGGAAGATTGGCATGGATATCGGAGATGAACGCGAGACGCGGCATGTTCCGTAAGGTCAGCTTCGGCGTGCGGAATCGCGTCTTGGCGAATCGCGAGAGTGAGCGATATCGACCATCTGGACGCGCAGGGTTCATCACCCCGGCGTGTCCTTATCAGTATTACGCCGCCGGTGCTCCCGGATTTCGCAGTCAACCCGCTCCGCCACCAAAAAAAGACGGATTTCGGTCCCTCGCGGGCCGAATTCCGTCGGAATGCGAACGTGTGGGGGCGTTCACGGCTGCGCCGGGGGTGCTCCTGACGCCTGGGCCTGACCCGGCGGCGCGGGAGTTGGCGCAGGGCCGGCGCTCGCCGCCTTCTCCTTGGCTTCCTTGCGTTTGAGCGCGTCGATCTTCACCTTGTCCGGCGCGAGAATCAGTGTGACCCGCTTGCCGAAGAAGCGCGGCTCCAGCTCTACCTTGGACACATCGGACAGGGCATTGCAGAACTCCCGGAGCTTTCCCATCCCCAGGTCCTTGTGGGCGATCTCCCTGCCGCGGAACTGTGCCACAACCTGCACCTTGTGCCCGTCGATGAGGAAGCGTCGCGCCTGCTGGAGGCGGATCTCGACGTCATGATCATCAATCTTCATGGACCGGCCGAGGCGCACTTCCTTCATTTCAGCGCTCTTGCTTGCCGCCCGGCTCTTGTGCTCCTTCTTCGACAGTTCGTACTTGAACTTGCCGTAGTCCATGATCTTGCAGACCGGCGGACGCACGTCCGGCTGAATCTCGACGAGGTCAAGCCCGGCCTCATCGGCCATGCGCTGGGCTTCGCGCGTCTCGATCACGCCGACCTGCTCGTTGTTCTGGTCGATCAGGCGGATCGGCGTGAGCCGGATCTCATGGTTGACGCGAGTCTTGCGGACGGGCGGGCCGTCTCTTCTTCCTGCGAACGATGGCGGCGGACGAGTGTTGATGGGCTTTCTCCTGTGAAGGCGTCATGTTCCCGCGTGGCGAGTGCGCCGAACGACGGCAGCGGCCCGCGAACGAGGGGTTCATGGGATCAGACATATTCGGATTCAAGGGTGTCATGGATGCGCCGCGCCCGGGCGTCGAACCGCGCAACACCAGCGGCGCCCTACGGGGCTGCTGGATGCAATCGGCTCTTTCTCCCGGACGATCTCCCGAACCAGACGGCACACTCCATCGCGATGGCTGCGGCCGGACTTGGCCGCCGTCCACCACACAGGAACCTTACCACAAGGCGACCGCGGGAGCAAGGGCAAACCAGCCTGCGCCCGGGCAGCAGCCGGAGGCGAGTCAGGGCAATACCGCGAATGAGGGCGGGATGAGGTGGGGTGTACGGACACGTTCGCCCCGACCGATCGGCCGGGGCGAACGTTCGATGAACCAAGCTGCGACGACAAGGGGGCGCTGACGCGCGTCATCATCGGTTGCGCCGTCGACCGGCCCAAAGCACCAGCGACCCCGCGCAGCACGCGGTTGCACCCGGCGCGGGCACGGAGACGGCATGAGCCATGCCGAGGACCCCGACGTTGTTCTCGCTTGCGCTTCCCAGCGGAACCGACATGCTGAACGTCCCGGTCAGAACGTCTTCTCGCCACACGCCGAGCACTCTGGACGGAGCAATGAACCCGTTTGCGAGCGCCCGTTCCACGCTGGAGTACGTCAGCTGGAGCATCTCGCCGAAGTTCGCCGGCATGCCCGTCAGGTCCAGCACCGCCAATTCCATGAATCCGTCACCCGTGCGCGATCCTGTCCCGTCCAGTTGGAGTATTCCCCCCGCGAACGACCAGCTCGCGTTGAGGTTCGCGGATGACGACGCAGAGGTCGGAACAATCGGCGTGACAAACGGCTGCTCCGCTCCCGCGGCCGCTCCTGCGCCTACGGCCGTCACCGTCGCGCCGCCCCAGACGAGACCCGCATTGGACGCGGCGCTGGCCGAACTGCCCGCGCCGAACGAGACGCAGGAACCTGCGACCGGCGTAAAGCCGGAGAACGAATAGGCCCCGGTGGCCGGCGGCGCGGTGGTGTTCCCGCTGGCGCTTCGCCAAGCGGCGATGATGCTCCAGAAGGCGCTTGCGTCGGCTGCCGAAGCGATCATTCCGAGCGCGAGTCCGGCAATGGTCAGAAACGTCGAAGTCTTGGCTGCTTGCATGCTTTGGCTCCTGTGCTGGGAGTGCGAGCTTGACCGCCTTTCCGGGCGGTGATTCAGCCGCGCCCGAAAGGCACACGGACGAAGCGACAAGCATGCGAGAGCGTCACGCGCAACAGGTCGGCTGACTGCTTGGCATGGCGCAGTCCCCCCGCGGACGTGCCGAGTCCCTGTCAGGCACTGCACTCCGGCGGTCTGCATCGATATGCATGCCCGCCCGTTTCAGCGGGCGTACGAGGTACGCGTTCTCCAGCCTTTCACGTTCCGCTTCCCGGCCGCGAGCGGCGACTTCATGGAGCCGGCGCGCGGGCCGGAGCTGCTGTCGGCGTGACCCTCGGGCTTGGAGACGGCGCGAGGGCGGGTCGCGGGAGGCCGCGCCGGAGCCTGCGAAAAGGCTGCTTCGGGAGAAAACTCGGCGGGCAGTTGCGCAACCCGTACGGGAGACTTCATCACACGCTCAATGGCGCGGAGCATGTCGCGCTCGTCCGTCGCACAGAAGGCAATAGCGGAGCCGGTGGCCCCGGCCCTCGCGGTGCGCCCGATGCGGTGCACATACGACTCCGGCTCGATCGGCAGGTCGAAGTTGAACACGTGGGTGATCCCATCCACGTCGATGCCGCGTGCGGCCACATCGGTGGCGACCAGCACGCAAGTCCGGCCGGATCGGAACCCATCCAGCGCCCGCTGGCGCTGGTTCTGGTTCTTGTTGCCGTGGAGCGCGTCGGCGCGGATGCCGGCCGCGGCGAGCTTGTTGCACACGCGCTCCGCTCCGCGCTTGGTCTTCGTGAATACCACTGCCCGCTGGATGCGGCGCGTGCGGATGAGGTGCTCGAGCAATGCCTGCTTGTCGTGCCGGCGGACGTTGTAGACCACCTGATCGATGCGCGGGTTCTCGGCCGCGACGCTTTCGACCGACACGCGCACCGGCTCCTTCAGCAGCGACTGCGCCAGCCCCATCACTTTGCCGGGCATGGTGGCGCTGAAGAGCAGCGTCTGGCGGTCCTTGGGCAGCGCGGCCGAGATCCGGCGAATGGGGTCGATGAATCCCATGTCGAGCATGCGATCCGCCTCATCGAGCACGAAGTACTTGATGCGGCTGAGATCAACGATGCGCTGCTGAAGCAGGTCGATGAGCCGGCCGGGCGTCGCGACGATCACATCCACGCCGCGCCGCAGCGCCTCTTCCTGCCCGCGCTGGCTCACGCCGCCGAAGATGGTGGCATGGCGAAGCGAGGTCCGCTTGCCGTACGTCGCGAAGCTGTCGCGGATCTGGCCGGCCAGTTCGCGCGTCGGCGCCAGAATCAGCGCCCGGGGCAGACGAATACCGCGCTTGGTTTCTTCGGTGGTACTGCCGAGAAGATGCTGGATCAGCGGCAGGGCGAACGCGGCAGTCTTTCCGGTGCCGGTTTGCGCGCAGCCGAGCAGATCACGCCCCGCAAGGATCGGTGGAATGGACTGGGCCTGGATCGGCGTGGGGGCTTCGTAGCCTTCCTGTGCAAGGGCATGAAGGACGGGCGGGCAGAGGTTGAGCGATGCAAAACTGGTCAAAGCGAACTCCTTCGGCCCGCGCGCAATCACCGTGCGGGTCGAACATGGGTCAGGCCGGATCGGTGCGATCCGCTCCGCAGCACCTGTGAAATGCAGGTTGTGTGGGGAGAGAAGCCGTTTGGGATGGCACGCCGATGGCACGAACAAGGCCGACTCGGCGCCGCCAGTCAAGCCCCATTCACGCAGCTTGCTTCGGAAGAAGCAGGTGCGGAGGGCGAAGCCCACCGGCGAACAGGCACAGTATAGACCACTCGCGGCAAGAAAGCGAACGCACGGAACTCAATCGCCGCCTGGTGTACGCATCCGCTCAAACCACGCGAACGGCGCAACCTTCAAACCGGAGCCGAGGCGTGTCCGGTTCTCCCGATGGAGAGCCTGGGGCACACTCCTTGACTCGAAAGCCACTGTTGCGCGATTACGGCCTTACCCCAAGCTCCGCCTTCCGTGCCCGCGATTCGTTCGCCACCGCCGCGACGAACTGCTCCAGATCCATCGCTCCCAAGTCCTTCTCGATGCCGCGGGCACGCAGGCTGACCTGCCTGTGCTCCGCATCCCGCGGACCGACGATCGCCAGGTACGGGATCTTTTCGTCCGAGGCAACTTTGATCTTCGCCTGTATGCGCTCGTTGGAATCATCGCACGAGACGCGCAGACCGGCGCCTTTGAGCAATGCCGTCACCTCGGCCGCGTACGCGGCGGTCTTTTCGCTGATGGGCAGCACACGCACCTGCTCCGGGCTGAGCCACGTCGGGAACGCGCCGGCGAAATGTTCGATGAGCACGCCGCAGAATCGCTCCATCGAACCGAACGGCGCACGGTGAATCACCACGGGTCGGTGCGGCTTGTTGTCCGGACCGATGTATTCGAGATCGAACCGAATCGCCATGTTGTAGTCCACCTGCACGGTGCCGAGCTGCCACTCGCGCCCGATCACATCGCGCACCACGAAGTCGATCTTCGGTCCATAGAACGCAGCCTCGCCCGGTTCTTCGCTGAAAGGAACACCCAGCGACCCGGCCGCGTCGCGGCACGCCTGCTCGGCGCGATCCCAGTTGGCCGCGTCGCCGATGTACTTGCTCGAATCCACGGCACGCAGCCCCACGCGCACGCGGTACTCGGTCATACCCAGCGTTCTGAAGATGATCTTCACGAGGGACAGACACCCCTGAAGCTCCGCGGCGACCTGGTCGGGCGTGCAGAAGAGATGGGCATCGTCCTGGGTGAAGCCGCGGACGCGGGTCATGCCGTTGAGTTCGCCGGACTGCTCCCAGCGATAGACAGTGCCGAACTCGGCCAGACGCACCGGCAGATCGCGGTAGCTCCGCGGCTGGCTTGCGTAGATGCGCGCGTGGTGCGGGCAGTTCATCGGCTTGAGCAGATAGCCCTCGACGAGCTGATCGTCCGGGAGCACACGGTCGGGGGTGATGGTCTGCTTTCCGGTGCGCTCGTTGAGCTGCGCCGCCAGGCGCGCCGAGACCGCGTCGACCCGGTTCATCATTTCGGCGCAGGTGCAACCCTCCCTGCAGAGCGCTTCCAGCGCATCACGCTCGACCAACGGCGCGTACTGGCTGTCCTTGTAGTAGGGGAAGTGTCCGGAAGTCTTGTACAGATCAAGCCGGCCGATGTGCGGGGTGAACACCTGCGCGTACCCCTGCTTGGTCAGTTCCTCCGAAATGAACTTCTGCAGCTCGGCGCGAATGATCGAGCCTTTGGGGGTCCAGAGTATGAGTCCCTGCCCGACCATCTCGTCGATGTGGAAAAGCGCAAGCTTCCTGCCGATCACGCGATGGTCGCGTGCCTTGGCCTGCTCCAGTTGATTCAGATAGTCGTCGAGTTCCTTCTGGGTCGGAAACGCCGTGCCGTATACACGGGTCAGGCGGTCCGAGTTCTCATCGCCGTGCCAGTACGACGACGCCAGCGACATCACCTTCGCCGCGCCGATCCGCCCCGTGCTGGGCACATGCGGCCCGCGGCACAGGTCCTCCCAGTTTTTTCCGGGTTCGCCGGTCACGTAGAAGGACAGCGACGATCCCCGCGCTGCTTCCGTGCCGTCCTGGGCGCCGGCCTTCGGGCCGCGATACACCGATGAAGGCCGCCCCAGCGCTCGCTCGGCGTTGTCCAGCTTGTACTTGTTTCCTTCCGCGGCCAGCTTCTTCAGCCCCTCTTCCGCTCCGACTTCATAGCGCGTAAAGCTGCGATTCTCGGCAATGATCTCGGCGATGCGCTTGTTGATCGCGTCGAACTGATCGCTCGACAGCTTCCGGCCGGCGGGGACGTACATGTCGTAGAAGAACCCGGTGTCGGTGGGGGGGCCGTACGCCAGCAGCACATCCTTCCCGATCACATCCTGAATCGCCTCCGCCATCACGTGCGCCGCCGAATGACGAATCAGGAACATCAGGTCCTTGCGACTTTGTTCATCCCGCGGCTTGTCCGTGATGATCGCAAGCCTCGCGTCGTGGTCGATCACCGTCGACAGGTCGCGGAGTTCGCCGTCGATGCGGGCGCCGATCGCGGCCTTGGCGAGGCCCGGGCCGATGGCCGCCGCCACGTCGCGCGCGGAGACAGGCCCCGGAAAGAACTTGGTCGAACCGTCTGGAAGAGTGATGGTCGGCATGGTGGCGGGTACCGTGCTGGGAAAGGTAGTTCAGGATGCGGAACTGCGGGCTTGGAAACGCACAGACTCTCCGGCGGCGCCTCGGTGGACGATCAGCCCGAGAACTCGGTGCGCCGGAGAGGGTTTCACATCATCGGATGACAGGGTCAACTCGGGTTCGTCCTTGCGCGTGCTGGGCCGCATGACATACTCGTCCATCCGGAGATCCGAGGTCGTGCCTCGGACGGCTCGGTCATGAGGACCGGGCACGCGGTTTGGGCGGCTAGATCGATGCCTCCTTGAAAAAAGCAAGCCCGACATGCGCCGGGCTGGTGAGGGTCGTCTCGTCGAGAAAGGGCCGGTTCCGGCAATCAGCCGCTCGAACAAGGAGAGGGCGTTCGCGTTCTGAGTGAAAGCCGGCGCATGGCGACGAAACCCTATGGTCGGTATTGCGCGGGAGCAACCGGCGGGGGCCGATCGGCTGGCGGAGATCAAGGGTCTTTGACGAAACCGATGGAAAGCGTCAATATGTAGGGGGCCAGCCCGGAAGCCCCTACCCGTCGTAGGCGATCGGGCTTTGGAAGGCGAGAAGCCGTCGATGATCTGTCCCTTCTGTGGCGTGGACAACGACAAGGTCATTGACAGCCGGGCTTCCGAGGCCGGGCGGGTGATCCGTCGCCGGCGCCAGTGCCTCGGTTGCCGCAAACGCTTCACCACCTATGAGCGTGTGGAGGAGACCGTGCGTTTGACCGTGATCAAGCGCGACGGCTCACGAGTTCCATTCAACCGTGAAAACATTCTGCGGGGTGTCCGGGCCGCCTGCGGCAAGCGCCCGATCCCCGAAGAGGTGAAGATCAGGCTGGTGGACGAAGTCGAGGACGAGCTGCACCGCAAGTACGACCGCGAAGTCGAATCGCGCGAGATCGGCGAGCTGACGGCCGCAAAGCTCAGGCAGATCGATGAGATCGCATACGTACGCTTTGCGAGCGAATACTACAACTTCAAGAATGTCGGAGACATCATGGCCCAGCTCGAAGAGCTGGGCAAGTACGTGCGCGATGTCAAGGATCAGCAGAAGCTGTTCGAGGCGAGCTGAGCACGCGGCAGGTCGGCCGCGCGAGTGCTATTCCCCGTTCACTCCCACGCGTTTCTTGGATTTCTTTTCCTGCGTGGCCGCGATGTCGTCGCGCAGCGTCTCTTCGAGATAGAGAATCGTCTGGCAGGAAGGGCACTTCGTGATGTCGCCGCGCTTCAGCAGGATGCTGACTCTCTCGATGGGAAGAAGCGTGTAGCAGGCGCCGCAGGTGTATTCCATGTCGCGACGATTCTGCTCTTCGATCGGGGCCATTACATCCTCTACGCCCATCAGCAGTCGCTCCTGGTAGACCTTGAGCGCCGATTCGGGGACGCCCTTCAATGCTTCGGTGCGCTCCTTCTCCAGCTCGGCGAGCCGATCCCGTATTTCAAGCTCTCGCTGCTCTCGCTCCCCGATGGCGACCTTGCGCACCTTCAGGCGCTCATCGCGTTCGGCCTCTACTGCCGCGAGCTGCTGGCGAAGCTCATCCAGCTTGGTCAGAGCTGCAAGCTCGCGTTCTTCGATCAGAGCCTTGTCCGCTTTGATCGTGTTGATCTCCGTGAGATAGGCGGAGTGCTCCTTGCTGGTGCGCGCCGTGTTCATGCGCTCCCGGAGCATGGCAATGCGATCATCGGCGGCCTTGATCTCGGTTTCGTCGTTGTGGTTCTGTGCTTCGAGCTGCCGGACCTGCGACATCAGCGCGGCACGGCGCTCTTCGATCTTCGCCAGCAGCTTTTCCTGCTGCTCAAGATACGACTCCGCGCCGGTCAACCGGCTTCGAAGCCCGCGGATTTGTTGATCAACCCGATACAGCTTCAGCAGTTTCGCCGTTACCGTCATCCGACTCTCCGCACGCCCATACGCCATGCAAACTATAGCACGTCCGAGGCTCCCCTGCGCTCAGCGGCCGGCTCAGGCCGCCGCAAGTGCCCCGAGAACCCAGTACGCCACCGGGGCCACCAGCAGCGGAGAGTCGAGCACGTCCAGCACCCCCCCGAAGCCCGGCAGGGCCGACGAGTAGTCCTTCATGCCTGCATCGCGCTTCAGCAGCGAGGCAATCAGGTCGCCCAACTGACCCACGAATCCGAACAACAGGCCCACCGCGGCTCCGTGCCAGCCTTGCAACTGCTGAAAACCAACGCCCCACCGAGCGCCCAGTTCGGCGCCCAACCAGCCCGTCAACGTCGATACCGCAAGGCCACCGAACAGACCCTCCCAGGTCTTTCCCGGGCTGAGCCACGGGATCAGCTTGTGTCGTCCGAACGCCCTTCCGAAGAAGTACGCGCCGATGTCGTACGACTTGGTCACGAGCAGGACGCCGAGCACGAGCCATCCGTCGAAGTCCTTTCGGATCACGAACAGAAAACCGCCCATCAGACCCAAGTACACGAAGGCCAGCAATGTCGCCGCCGAAGACGCCACCACTCCCTCTACATTGTGCCCGCGGGAGTAGAACACCAGCGACATGAGCAGGACAAGCGCCGCGGCTGTGCATACCACCGCCACGCCCGAGACCTGGGCCAGATCGCCCTTGGAAAAACTTGACGTGGCAAGGCCGAGCAGCACCGCCGCGCTTGTCACGGCGCGGGATGCCGCGATGCTTCGGCGGACGAACACTCCCGTAATTTCCACTCCGGCAAGCGTCCAGATCAGCGCCATGATCGGGACGAACACCAGGCCGGGAGTACGCCAGATGCGCTCGAGGTACTCGTCGAGCCACACGGCGCCGATGAGCAGCACGACGAGGATCGGGCCTAGAAGCAGTCGCTGGCGAAGCACCGGGGAAGAGTAACGCAGACCACCCGCCGAAGTCTGAAGGAGGAGGTTCCCGGAGCGCCGCGAACCCTCGGGGAGTCAGCCCAGCGCGCCAAGCACCCGCAGCAGCTCCTGCACATCCCCGCTGGCCTCCAGGTGCGCTCGTCGCGACCCGCCTTCATCGATGATCGTCAGTGGCAGCCGGACCACCCGTCCCGCGACGCGCCAGAACACCTGGTCGCACAGCGGCTCCGTGCGTTCCGCGGCCATCGAGCACGTCATCTGCACCAGCCCGGCAAGCCCGGCCGCGCCCGCCCCAGGCTCAACCGGCATGAGCAGCAGCACATCGTCCCCGGGCACGCTGAAAACCATGCCCCGCTCCGGTGTCACCTCGGGGAACAGATGATCCAGAACGAAGTATGCCGACGATCCCTGCTCCTGCTCCGGCACCACCGCCAGCACTCCAGGCGCTCCCTCCGTATCGAACACCGACTCCGGCCCCATCGCGATCCGCAGATTCCCCACGGCCTGATGCATGGCGGCATCAAACTCCAGGCCCCAGGCATCAAGCTGTTGGGTCGTCACGAAGGACGCACCCGCTCCCGGACCGATCGAAATCCCACTGACCAGCTCCCCGAACGCATCACGCCGGCACATCTGCCTCCGTCGCCCGCCCAGGCTCGCGCGCGTCACCAGCCGCGGCCGCAGGTACGGCTGCACGCGTTCAAACTCCGAAGTCGCGTCGGCGCTGAGAGGAAGTCCGAGCAATCCGCTGAGTGTCAGTGCGATGTCCACCGCGTCCATCTCGCCGATCGACGCGCCGCTCTGGGCGGCGAGAAGCGACATGTCAACTTCGAACCTTTCTCCCTCCGCGCCCCCGCGTCGCACAGTCGCACGCGGCGAATGCCATCGCAGCAAGTCGCATCCCATGAGGCGCATGGCGTGTGCGATGCGCTGTTGAAATGAGTCGCGCCCGCTGGGGCCGAATCCCGACATCTCAGAGTCGCTCCTGCTCGAAAGTGGACTGTCGGCCGGGGTAAATCCTCACTGCGGCATCCTAAAGCAGTTCCGATCTGCGGGTTTCGCATCCATCGGGTGCCGTACGGCCTCGTTTTCCGCACTCACGTGCCGACGCGAACACTCCATGCAGCATTTTGCGCCCGCAAACTCTCATTCGCCCACAGCGCCGAACTTCCTCCTGCGAGAGGCGAACGCGCGGATCGCCTTCCGCAGATCCTCCGCGCCGAAGTCCGGCCAGAGTGTGTCGGTTACGTAGAGTTCCGCATAGCTGATCTGCCACAGCAGATAGTTGCTGATGCGCATCTCTCCAGCGGTGCGAATCAGCAGGTCGGGATCGGGGAGACCCGCCGTGTACAGGTGCTGCGATATCGTCTGCTCGTCGATCGCCGAGGGTTCCAGCACCCCGGCGAGCACGTCGCGCGATATCGCCCGTACCGCGTCCACGATCTCGGCCCTCGCTCCGTAGTTCACCGCCAGGCAAAGAATCGGCCCCGTGCATCGCGATGTGGCCGCGATCGTCTCGTCCAGCGCCGCCAGCGCCTGCGCCGGCAGCCCTTCGCGCCTTCCGATCTGCATCAGACGAATGTTCTCGCGCACCAGTGCTTCTCGTTCACCGCTCATGTATTCGAGGTACAGCCCCATGAGCGCGGCCACTTCATCCGGCGGGCGTTTCCAGTTCTCGCTCGAGAAGGAATAGAGCGTGAGCACCTCAACCCCCAGCCGTCCCGATTCTTCCACCACTGCGCGAACCGAGGCCGCGCCGTTGCGGTGCCCCATCAGGCGCGGAAGGCCCCGCTGTTGCGCCCAGCGACCGTTCCCGTCCATGATGATCGCGACATGCCGCGGGATACGCGACGGGTGTACGTCGGGGAGCCAGCGTGTCGGGTCCGCCCGCGGGTTGATTCTGCGCATGCGTTCCACGACGGCGCGAGCACTCTCGTCGACGATCGCATGGAGAGGCGTGCATGCGGGCTGGGATGGTTGCGCGGCGACAGGCATGGGACAAGACTACCGGATGGCTTGGTACGGATCAGGGGGTGCCCGAGTTCAGGGGTGGCGCCACGCCCGGACATCGGGGCGTCACGAAGCCTTTCGGCGACGGCTCTGTCCGGAAGGCTCCCCCGCGCTGAGGCGCCGACAGAGGGAAATCACGAACTCGATCCGGGCTTTCGAGCGATGCACCGGGTTGGAACCCGTCAGAGCAAGCAGTGCGTGACGGGCCGCCTCCGCAAGGCTCGGGAACCCGTAGCCCGCGCTGGTGGTCTGCAGGGTCTGGCAGGAGCGACGGACGAGATCCGAGTCGCAGTAGGTCAGGCCCTGCTTGAGCCTGTCGGCGACAGTCTGGCACTGGAGCACGAACTGCCGAATCAGATCGTCGGTGCCAGGTTGACCGGCAAGGGTGCTGAAGATCGGCGCCAAGTCGCCCCCTTCTCCGACGCGAATGAGTTGCTTGACCGTATGCAGAAGCTCCTTCGCCTCGGAAGGCTTCGCAATGACTGCGCTGACGCTTTCCGGCGATTCACGGATCTCGTCCTCCTTGATGTCGCCGATGGCGACAATCGGGCCGTGGTACCCGGTACCGCGCAGCGCGCCGATGGCGGTTGCCGTCTTCATACCGTCCAACCCCAGTTCGAAGAATATGACATCGATGTCGAGCCGGCGCAGCTTGTCGAGGGCTGCACCTACGCTCTCGACCGAGATGACGTTCATCTCCGCCGCTGCCAGTCGCTGTTCGATCGCGCGGCGTTCACTCCGATCGGCGCAGATGGATAGGGCACACCCGTTCAGAATCGGCAGTTCAGTGGACACCGGCTGGGGACGATTCGACAAGTCATCGGGAGAACAGAACTGTGCCGGGTCGATCTTCTCGCAAAACTGAATCCCGATTTCATGCGTTCGTCGTTCAATCAACCGACAAGACCGAACAGTTCCGGTCAGAGCGATTCGATGCCCGTCTTTCGCGGTCAGAATCACACGGCACTCAGTGCCAGAGTGCAGAAAGCCACCGTGCAGAAAGGACATTCCGCCCGCGGACAGGTTGCGTGACGCGACAAGAAAGTTCGCGCTCGTGCCGCCGGGATGCTGGATCGTCAGCGCGATATCCACCGCACGGTATTCCATGCGGGGTTCCTTTCGCCTTGAACTACCGCGCGGAGCCGACGCGGCTTCTTCGAGGCGCGAGAGCATGGCTTCGCGATCGTTGTCCGTGAGGTCCACGGAGCGGCGATAGGTTGGCTGAGTCATGCCGGATGACCTCTGCGGTAATGTCGGGACGGCCCCTCTCGCCACCCTCACATCGTCCTATTGGCCGAGAGTATGGGCACGGCATCTTGGGCATTTGCTTGCCCGATGATCCAGATAGTGCGATCTTGGGGATTGGAGTAAATAGTCCGATTCGGCGGGCGGCGCGATCATGCAAACCGCGCGGGTCGAGCCGCCGCGAGGTCAATCTCGCAGCCGCGACCGAGAATCTCTTCACTTGCGATCTTTCCGGTCACGGGGGCGAGCCAGAACCCCATCATGGCGTGTCCCGTTGCGATGTACAGACCTCGAGTGCGCGGTGCCCAGCCGATAACCGGAAGCCCGTCCGCCGTGCAGGGTCTCAACCCGCACCACGTCGACAGCACAGGCAGACCGCGCAGCCCGGGAACGAAGTCCGACGCCTGTTTTGTGAGCATGGCCACCCTTTCCGGCCGCAGGTTGTGGTTGACGCCCGAAAGTTCCAGGGTTCCCGCGAGGCGGATTTGACCTTCGATCGGGGTCGCGACCACGAACGACTCTCCGAGATTGCAGGCGACGCGCATGCGCGGTTCGAGCTGCGGAACATGCACGTGGTACCCCTTGGCTCCCTGCATGGGCACGTGAATACCGGCCGTTCTGGCCAGGCGCGAAGACCAGATACCCGCAGCGATCACCACAGTGTCCGCCCTGATCTCTTCTCCGCTCAAAGTACGGACGCCGATCACGTCGTCGTCCTGCGTGAGCATGCGAGCGACGCTCGTTCGGGTGCGGATTGTCGCGCCGTAGTGCGCCGCGCGGGCGGCCGCCTGCGTGACGAACGAAGCCGGCGAAGCGAAGCCGCCGTCGTTGTGCCAGATTGCTCCCGCAAGTCCTTCCCTCAGTGCCGGCTCGCGTTCGCGGGCTTCTTCCGCCGAGATGATGCGTTCATCGATGCCGTGCGAGCGGATCAACCGGGCTTCTTCCGCGGCTCGCTCGAAGCCGGCGGGAGTCCGGTACACATCCATGTAGCCCGTTCGACGCAGCTCGAACTCAAGCCCCTCCCGCTCGGCAAGCTCCTCGAAGAGTCCCCGCGATGCGTGACTCAGCGCGGCGATCAGCTTCATGCTGCGGTCAAACTGCTTCCGGGAGCAGGCCCGGGCGAAGCGGACAAGCCACGTCCACAGCGCCGGGTCGAGCCGCGGCACGATGAGCAGGGGACTTGTGGGGTCGAACATCCACTTCAGCGATTTGAGCACAAGGCCCGGTCTCGGCAGGGGCGGATGGCCGAGCGAGATAAGGCCGGCGTTCCCGAAGGAAGCGCCCGCGGCCAGTTCCTTCTCTTCCAGCAAGGTGACCTTGGCACCACCTCGCGCGAGCCAGAGTGCCGTGCAGACGCCGATCACTCCGCCGCCGATGACTATCACGTGACGTTCGTTCATCGCAGAAGGTCGCTCGAGGAAGCCGGCGGCCGGGTGGAGCCGCGCGCAGGACCGGCATCCTACTTTGCCCGAACCGGTAGCATCAGGCGATCCGCGCCTGCACTGGCTTTCCGCCGAGGGCTGAAGCAGGATCGTGCGCTGCGATGCTTGGTCACGGTCCGCTAGAATCGCGCGAGGAATGTAACGGGAGTGGACGTGTCATGATGCGATACGGACGGTTGATTGCGGGCGTGGCAGTAATGGTTGCGGCGATCGTCATGACCCCGGGTTCGGCATGGTGCGATCAGGGATCAACCGCGCCGCCGAGCCAGGCTCAGCCCGGAACTGCGCCGTTGACCGGGCCTCCGCCTCCGGTGCTGCTTGAGCCGCGGCAGATCGACTTGGGATACGCCAATCCATCGCGCATCGCCACGGGCGTCATCAAGCTTCGCAATACCTCCTCGCGCCCGTTGACCATCGGGCGGGTGCAGCCCACCTGCAAGTGCACAACTCCCGAGCTGAGCTCCATGACGATTCCCCCGGGTCAGACCGTCGAGATGAAGGCGGGGGTAGATCTGCGCGGTTCGCTCGGCAAGATCAGCAAGACCATCAATGTGTTCGTCAACGGGTACTCCCAGCCGGTGCAGGTCAAGATCGTCGGAGAAATGGGGTACGCCGTGCGCTGCACTCCGGCCGAGTTCAGGTCGGACGTCTCGGCGCAGGGCAACCTCGAGCTTGAGGCGATGGACGGCAAGCCGTTCCGGGTGCTGCGCGTCAATGGGCTGGCGCCTTCGATCATCAGCCAGTCTCCCGCGGGCGCCGACAAGGCCATCCGCTGGACCGTTGCCTACGACCTCACCGTCAACTCGCCCATGCTCGATTACTACATCATCGAGACCGATCACCCGGATGCGCCAGTGCTCGACCCGCGCGTTCTCGGCGGCGAGCTTGCCGCGATTGAAGGGCGTTTCTTCACCTCCAAGCTGCTCTTCGGCCGTCACAACACGAACATCGGAATTCTCCGGGCGGGCGAGTCGGTCGAGATCGACGTCGGCATGGTTCGTGCGGACCGGACGAAACCCATGACGTGGGAGATCCGTGTTCCCGATCTCTCGATCGAGCTGGTCAGCCTCGAGGTAGATCCGAAGGATCCGCAGTGGGAGAAGGCGGTTGTCCGTGTGACTTCCGCCGCGGAGCGCGATGCGCCTCTGGTCGGCGCGATTGTGGTGCGTCAGGAGGATCTGCAGGCGCGGATGTTCATCACGGGGAGGCTGATGCCCGCCAGGACCGGCGGCGGCGCAGCCGAGGGCGGAGCGGAAAAGCCATGATGCAGGAGGCGGCATCGGTGATGCAGCGACCCGCTTCCGGTTCCGACACGCGGCCGCCGGGGCGCTGGACGCACGGGCTTTCGTGCGTCGTGGCGCTGTCGGTCGCGATCGTGCTGCAGATCGCCGCGCTGGCGAAGATTGCAGGCCCCGACAAGAAAAAGGTTCTGATCCGGCCCGGCGAGTGGGGGCTGGAGAGCGGCATGCTGCTCGATCATGCGGTGGCCATCGTCGAGATCGCCGCCATCATGCTTCTGCTGCTCTTCCACCGTACGCGCATCATGTGGCTCGCCACCGCGCTGCTCTTCTCCGGGTTCTTCGGGTATGCGCTCTACTGGTTCGTGAGGAACCAATCCTGCGGCTGCTTCGGCACGCTCCTCGTCGGGACGCCACTGGAGTTCTTCACCGTTCGCGGCGTCAGCCTCGGGCTGGACGCGGCCTTCTTCCTGCTTGCACTCCTCGTCGCTCTGTTGCGCGGCGTGAAGGGCAAGTGGCTCATCGTGACAGCGACCGCCGGGCTGCTCCTCGCCGTGGGCGGATTCATCTACGCGTGGCAGACGGCTCCCCCGAGGCCCGAAGAGTTCCAGAAACAGCTACCTCGGAACGTGGAGAGCCTTCCGGCTCCGATCGCCGAAAAAGTGCAGGCAGGCGAGACCGTGACGCCCATGGAAGTGCTCGCAGCATCCGACATGATGAAGGAAGCCCGCGATGCCTCTTCCGCGGCACCCGACAAGCTGTTCTACATCTTTGTCTACAACCCCGATTGCGAGCACTGCATGCAGATGATGGGGCCGGTCACGTTTCAACGCGACCTCTTCGAGAACAACCCCGGTGAGCCTGTGCGCGTCCGCCTTTACGCAATCCCGGAGATCAAGGCGCAACTCGGCATCGAGGATTGGGCCTGGCCCGGCACGCCCACGGTCTTCTTCATGCGCAACGGCCAGGTTGTTCAGAAGGACGGAAAGCCGCACGTTCGTCACGGAGTTCAGGCTCCGCTGCCCAACGACGTGAAGACCGAAGCGCTCACCGGCGCCCTCTGAACTGCATCGGTTTACCGGGGCGCGAGAAGTTCCTCGGCGGTCGTCATGAGACCCGCCTCGCGGAGGCGTTGCGCGACGCCGAGCCAGTCGAGCGATCCGGACACGTCGAGCTTCCTGGCGGTGCGAAAAGTTGCGATGGCATCGTCCCGATCCCCGTTCATCAGCAGAAGCTGACCCAGCCTATGATGCATACCGGCGGATCCGGGAGAGAGAGCCACTGCCGCGCGCATCTCGGTGATCGCTCCGGGCAGATCCTTCGCCAGCCGGAACTTCGCGGCGGCCAGATTCTCGCGCATCACGGCGCTTCTCGGGCGGTCGGCGACGGCGCGTTGATACTCGGCGAGTGCGTCTTCGGGCTTGCCCTGAGCTTCGAGCAGGCGAGCAAGCGTGAGGCGCGTGCGGGCGCGGGCCTCGGCGTGCTTCCATCCATCGGGGATCAGCGTCAGCGCTCGCGCCGCTTCATCCGCCGCGATGTCAACTTCTCCGCGCGCCATGCGCCACCCGGCCAGGTCCTGCCGCACGGACCAGTACTCCGGATGCTTCTCAAGCGTGGTCTGGAGCAGAGCGATCGCTTCTTCGACGCGGCCCGGATCGCGCACCAGCATGACCCGGGCAAGGTCGGCCGTCAGTTCGTCGCCTCCTCCTCGTCGGCGGGCGACCAGGCGAAGCATATCTTCGGTATCGCCCGGCTTTCCCGATGCCAGCGCGAGAAGTGCGGCGCGGAGCAGCGAACGGTCATCATCCAGAAGACCAAGCCCGCCGCGTCGCCAGCTCGCCGCGGTTTGATAATGGTCAAGCCCGCGCTCGGCCAGGACGCGCGTTGACTCCGGCAGCGCCGGTGCGCCGGGAAGCAACAGCGATTCCTTGCGAATCGCTGCCAGCTCGTAATGCGCATCGGCGCGAGCGCGGTGGTAGTTGACGATGCCCGTGTGGACGACCAGCGCCGCCAAGCCAACCATGACGGCGGCGAACCCCATGCCCGCGCGGGTCCAGCGCCCGTTCCGCTTGAGCTGCAGCACCAGCCCTCGGACATTCTCGTCCCGGAACATCCGCCAGAGCTTCCACATCAGAAACGCGAAGCACCCGGCAAATCCCGCGGCCATGAGCATCGGAACCGCTCCGTACGCCCCGCGGACCGAGACGAACGCACCGAGAAGGATGACGGCCAGCCCCACCTCTTCCGCCGGACGCAGATCAAACACGCGCTTCGGGCGCGCCGTTCGGGGCTTGCCCTTGATGATGGACGGCTTGGCGAACTTGAACGCGAGCGCTTCGTTGGGACATACGCTCACGCAGTCCATGCACTTCATGCAACCCGGATTCACGACCATGCCGTACTCGTGAATCTCCTCGTGCACGCGCACGTTGGATGTGCAAACGGCGGTGCAGTGGCCGCAACGCTCGCACAGGTCATGGTTGACCACGATTCTCCCCGTCGAAAGCCGGTCGATCGGTCCGAACAATCCGCCGTACGGGCAGCCGTAGGTGCAGAATCCCTTTGCTCCGAGGAAATAGACGGTGGCGAATCCGCAGAGGAGAAGAAAGGGCACGGCGATCAGAGGAGGGGCGAACGTCGCCCAGAACGATTCGGTCATCATGTGGTTGGTGAAGCCTTCCGGTGGGAAGGGAGTGGATCGACCGAACCACAGGAACCCCTCCGGCCAGTGCCGCGCAAGCAGAGGGTCGACGCCCAGGCGCTTCACCGTCGGCCAGACGAACATGTACAGCGCCAGCGCCAGCGGCGCGTACACGAGCAGCCGGGAGCGAAACGGCTTGGGTCGCACGCCGCACTTCTTCATGATCCAGCCGCAGAGGTCCTGCAGCGCCACGATGTGGCATCCCCAGCCGCAGAAGAACCTGCCGAAGATGAGCGTGCTGAGCAGCGCGGCGGCCAGGAAGATGAACCCCGCGTTCATGAAACCAAGCTCCAGCGTCTGCATGGATTCGCTCGGCTCCACAGGGGAAACGGTCCAGCCCGTCAACTGCCAGTGAACGATGTGTGCGGCGATCGCCAGGTGTACGAGGATCAGAACGAAGGCTCTTCGCGGCCCATTTCCCGATCGGCGAATGGGCGACCTGCGAGGCTGCGTCGCGTCTCGAAGCACCGGGAGTGGATGGCTGATGCAGCGCTTGCCTGCCGGGGTCGGGTTGCGGAGACGTGCAGCGGGTGATGAGCGCATCGGACTCACGGTCCCCCGGATCACTCCGGCCGACGAGGGCTTTCAGGCCGGTGGGATTCCGATGGTAGCGCGGGATCCCAAGCCACGGTTCGGGTTGTTATCGGCAATGCGGGTCGTCTGCCAGCTCTGCCCATTTTGCGTGGATGGCAGTTCAACGCTTGTCTGCAGGTGCGAGGCGGCGGTAAGGTCCATGGGTTGCTGCGACCTGCCACCCATGCGGATGGCTGTTTTCGGGTCGTTGCATCCCCGGACACGGTCCGGACGGACGGAAAGGAGAGACCGGCGACCGGGCGATACCCGACGCCCGAGGTCGGACGAACTGCGGCACCGGATGCGATCACGTGTGTTTGCCCGGTGTGGGTGGGCCTCCGAGTCGAGGAGCCGCCGCAGCGCCCCGATAACCCTGTCAACGGACCGCCTTCCAGCGGTGAAGCAACTCAAGGAGTTCGTGATGAAGAGCATGAGGACACTGGCATCCAGCTTGGCGATGGGATCTGCGCTGTGCGTTGCGACCCCTGACCTGATGGCGGGCGCGACACCGCTGACGTCCGTTCGCATCGCGTCGGGACTCTCCCGTCCGCTGTATGTGACGCACATACCTGGCGACTACTCCCGAATCTTCATCGTCGAGCAGCGCGGCAATCCCGCCGCGAATCAGGCGCGGATCATGGTCTACAACCTCAACACGAACACCCTGAATGCAACGCCCTTCCTGGTTTCGCCGACGGTGACGACGGGCAGCGAGCAGGGGCTGCTGGGGCTGGCGTTCCATCCCGACTACATGACCAACGGCAAGTTCTATATCAACTACACCAACTCCACCGGCGCGACCCAGATCGCGCAGTACACGGATGCGAACGTGAACAACGACGTGTACGACGCCGGCTCCGTCACGAGCGTGCTGCTCATCGCTCAGCCCTTCTCGAACCACAACGGCGGATGGATCTCCTTCGGTCCCGACGGATACCTGTATATCGCAACCGGCGACGGCGGCTCCGCGAACGACCCCGGCAACCGCGCCCAGAATGTGAACGATCTGCTCGGCAAGATGCTGCGCATCGACGTGGATTCGGGCTTCCCCTACAGCAGCCCTTCGGACAACCCGTTCTTCGGCGCGACGAACGGACGCGATGAAATCTGGCACATCGGGCTTCGCAATCCGTGGCGGAACTCCTTCGACCGCGAAACGGGAAACCTCTACATCGGCGACGTCGGCCAGGATGCCTGGGAAGAGATCAGCTTCCAGCTGGCCAACACTCCCGGCACGCTCCCCGGTCAGTCCGGCTACCAGGGCGGAAAGAACTTCGGCTGGCGGTGCATGGAAGGCCTGAACTGCACGGGACTTTCCGGCTGCACGTGCAACGCAACGAACTTGACACTTCCCATCCACACATACAGCAACAACATCTCGGGCAACTGCGCGGTGACGGGCGGCTACGTCTACCGCGGCTGCGCCATGCCCGACATGAACGGCGTGTACTTCTTCGCCGACTACTGCTCGGCGCAGATCTGGTCGTTCCGCTACTCGCCGATCAACGGGGTGACGGAGTTCACGAGTCGGACTTCCGAACTGGCGCCGGGCGGCGGACTTTCCATCGGCTCCATCGCCGGCTTCGGCGAAGATGCCTACGGCGAGATCTACATCTGCGATCTCGGCGGCGAGGTCTTCAAGATCATTCCCGCGGCGCCGGCGCCGGGCCCGGACTGCAACAGCAACGGGCGGCGCGACGCATGCGACATTCTGGCCAATCCTTCGCTCGACCTCAACGGCAACGGCGTCCTCGACTCCTGCGAGCCGCCCTTCGAGGGGCCGACCCTTCTCTCGCCCCAGGACGATGCCGTGGGTGTTTCCGTTACGCCGACGCTCGACTGGACAGACACCGGCAACACGACCAGCTACCGAGTCGAAGTCGATGACAACGCCGACTTCTCCAGCCCCGAAGTGAACGTCGCCGGACTTGCGACGAGCACTTTTGATTACCCCGGTGGCGACGGCATCGCACCTCTGGCCGAGGACACCGAGTACTACTGGCGGGCTTTCGCCGTGAACAACGTCGGCGAGGTCGCTTCCGCCGTGTTCAACTTCCATACGCTCACTCCCCCCGCCTGCGCCGGTGACATTGACGGCGACGGCGATACGGACTCTACCGACCTGAACATCGTGCTCACCGACTTCGGCTGCGAGACCGGCTGTGCCGGAGATGCCGACGGCGATGGCGATACGGACTCCACCGACCTGAACATCGTGCTCACCGACTTCGGCTGCGCGTAACTCCCGGCCTCACGATTCGGCTCCACTCCAAGCCCCGCCTGCGCGGGGCTTGTTTCTTTTCATCTCCGCGGCGATCTCTACAATCGGCTTCATGAAGTCCATTCGCCTTTCTCGATGCATTCGTGCCGCGATGCCTTTGGCGCTGATGCTTGCCTGGAGCGCGGAGAAAGCATGCGCGGCCGCGAGGGTGACGGAGGAGGTGGAATCGCTCTCCGGTCTGGGCGCGTCGGCGACCGCAGAGTTCGATGCATCGGGCGTTCCCACCATCTCGGCGAAGAATCTGGAGGATGCCGTTCGTGCGCAGGGCTTCGTGCACGCACGGGACCGGTACTTTCAGATGGACATGACGCGCCGCTTCGCCGCGGGACGGATGGCGGAGCTTGTCGGTCCCGCGGCCTTGGGATACGACCGGGCGAACCGTCGATATCGACTCGCGGCTGTGGCGGAGCGAGTGCTCCATGATCTGCCCGCGGAGCATCGCGCGATCCTCGCGGCGTACACGGAGGGCGTCAACGCGGGCCTTCGGTCCATGCCCGCGCCGCCGCCCGAGTACGGCTTCATCTGGTCGCGGCCGCAGGAATGGCAGGAGCGCGATTGCATTCTCGTCATGCTCTCGATGTTCCGCACGCTCTCGCTCGGAGACCGATTCGAACGCTCGCGCCACGTGATGCGGACCGCCCTCAACTCTTCTCTCGAGGCATTCCTGACGCCCGAAACCGAGCGGTTCGATGCGCCGCATGCCGCGCAGGGGGAGCCGAGCGACTACGCGCCGGCGGCAATCCCCGGCCCCGAAGTGATCGATCTGCGCGCCGATGCACGCGATGTGGAGAACGCTTACGCGGTCGATGTGCTCGTCCGGCGAGAGGACGACCTGCGGGGCATGGGATCGAACAACTGGGCGATCGCGGGCAGCCGCACTGCCGACGGGCGCGCCATCCTCGCGAACGACATGCACCTGGTGCTCAACGTGCCCAACACGTGGTATCGCGTACGGATGCGTTGGGGCGATGCGGATGAGCAGAAACAGGTCTGCGGCGTGTCGCTGCCGGGTGTCCCTCTCATCGCGGCAGGCTCCAACACACACTTGGCATGGGGGTTCACGAACGTCACCGGGGATTTCGAGGATTTCATCATCGTGGAGCCGGATCCGCAGGATCCGCAACGGTACCTCACCCCGGAGGGGTCCGAAGCCTTCACCGAGGAACGCGAGGAAATTCTGATTCGCGGTGCGCCGAGCGAGCCGATCACGCTCCGCGTCACGCGCTGGGGCGCCGTGATCGACAGGGACTTCGCCGGTCGGGATCTGGTTCTGAAGTGGATCGCCTTCGAGCCGGGCTGCGTCAATATCGCCCTCTTGGATCTGGCACACGCCCGGACGCTGGAAGAGGGCGTGCAGGTCGCGCGGCGCTGGTACGGCCCGCCGCAGAATGTGCTGCTTGCGTCCAGCGACGGACGGATTGCGTGGGTGATGTCGGGTTGGATTCCCCGGCGCCGCGGCTTTGATGGAACTGTGCCGGTGTCCTGGGCGCGCGGAGACGTTTCCTGGGCCGGCAAGCTGGATGAGGCGGACCGACCCGTCCTGATCGATCCCCCCAGCGGGATGCTCTTTACCGCGAACAACCGGACGCTGCCTCTCGAGCAGGCGCGGTTGATCGGGCGGCACTGGGCCTCCGGTGTGCGGGCGCGCCGCATCGCCGAGCTGCTGAGTGCGAAGACCGTCCTGGATGAACGCGACCTTCTGGCGATTCAGCTCGACACGCGGGCCGGGATGTACGACTTCTACCGCGACTTGGCGCTGGAAGTGACCGAGCACGCGAGCGCCGAGGCACGCGGCCCCGACGCCGACCGGTTGCTGCTGGAAGCCAAGGGCATCATCCGGCGCTGGGACGGAACGGCCTCTGCGGACGAGCCGGGCTATCTCCTCCTTCGCGACTTCCAGATGAGACTCGCGGGGGCGGTGCTTCGTCCGCTGCTCGCGCCCTGCACGAAGCTCGACCGTGGATTCCGCTACTACTGGTGGCTTGATGAGGAGCCGGTCCGCCGCATTCTTGAGGAACGGCCGCAGCACCTCATCCCGCCGCCATACACCTCGTGGGAGGCGCTGATCGCGCGTGTCTGGATCGACACGCTCACGGACATAGACGCCCGATTCCCGGATCGCGGACTCCAGACGCCGTGGGGAGAAGCCAATCGAGCCGAGATTCAACACCCACTCTCGATCGCGGTGCCGGCTCTCTCGCGCCTGCTCGACATGCCCCGTGACCCCTTGCCCGGCGACTTCAGCACCGTCAGAGTGTCTTCGCACGCGTTCGGCGCCAGCGAGCGGATGGTCGTATCCCCCGGGCGCGAAGTGAACGGGGTCTTCCACATGCCCGCGGGCCAATCGGGCCACTTCCTTTCGCCGCATTACGCCGACGGACATGAGGCGTGGGTGCATGGCCGAGACACGCCGTTCCTGCCGGGGACGGCTGTGCGACTCATCCGCTTTGAACCTTGAAGCTGCCCGCCTTCGGGCACGGAGATGCCCTCTCAGAACCCAAACCGATTACTTGCGTGTTTCGCGGGTTGCCGAGGGGACCGGCGTCGATATGCTTTGCTCGCAACGGGATCCCGCTCCACCGGGCAACGCCCTCGCGGGAGCTTCGGAGCCGAGTTTCGGGCGATTGGCGCAGTTGGCTAGCGCGCATCGTTGACATCGATGAGGTCACTGGTTCGAGCCCAGTATCGCCCACTTTCCTGAATCGCCGCGAGGCGGCCCGGATGCGCCGGAGGCATCCGGCAGGTTCTGCCGCCGTAGCTCAATGGCAGAGCGCGTGATTTGTAATCGCCCGCTCTGCACGCGCAAACCACAGTAGATCATGTGGGTTGCACACGCTAGCCCCGGTTGAGCAAGGCCAGAGAAAGGTGGACGCCCGCTGCGGCCCCGCGTTCTCGGGCAGTCCGGAAACGGAAACTTGCAGCATCAAGCGCCCCTGCGGTGTCCCGCGCGAACCCGCGGCTCGAGGGTGCCGTATCGTTCCGTGCCGCGAAGAGTGATGGCGTGCCCGTGGGTGCGCCGCCCTACGTGCCGGTGACAGTCCGGGGCGCGGCCGGTGGCCCGTTCGA